>ERZ890510.330-NODE-330-length-38729-cov-41.908569_pt1 | contig 38729 bp, 41 predicted proteins | sample MGYA00521265_ERZ890510 | MGnify/ENA primary metagenome ERZ890510 (study PRJEB32303, sample SAMEA104408624) | aquatic metagenome | biome: Brackish water; feature: Chemocline; material: water | place: Baltic Sea | collected 2014-10-26T21:54:00 | depth 110 m ... | reverse complement strand
GTTTGATACCAAATTGAATAGTGTATCCTAAAACCAAAACCAAACCAAAACTGATGTCCCTTTTTTTGTACCAATAGGTCGTAAAAGGTCGTAAAACCAAAGTAAAACCAAAAAACCAATAATTTTATTTTAATTTTTAAAATCAAATTATTTTTAATATAACTTCACTATTTTTAGTAAAATTGAACTTGAAAATTAATTACGCTCTTTTTATTTAAAATATTGATGTCTGTTATTACTTCTGAAATCAAAAATTTTCTAGATGTTCAAAAATTAGGTTATGTTGCAACTGTTTCTTCTGATGGCAAACCTAACATTTCTCCAAAAGGAACTATAATTGCTTGGTCTTCTACGGTTCTTGCATTTGCTGATATTCGTTCTCCTGACACCCTGTTAAATTTACAAAATAATCCTTTTGTAGAAATTAATGTAATTGATCCTTTATCTCGTAAGGGATATCTATTTTCTGGAACTGCTAAAATAATTAAAGATACTCCCCTTTATGATGCTATTCTTACTCATTATAGAAATAATGGTGTTCAAAGTCCAATTAATTCTATTGTGGTAATTGATGTTTCATCTGTTTCTATCGTAACTTCTCCACTGTATGATTTAGGTAAAACTGAAGATGAAATTAAATTAAAATGGAAAAAATATTTTACTGATTTATAATTTTTAGATTTAATTTGTTGATGCTTTAATTTTTATTAATTCTTGTCTTGTTTTTTTATGTGCTTCTCTTTCTTCTTCTAATAGTCCCTGTATTTCTTCTAATTCTTTTTGTGCTGTATTGAGTTTTGATTTTAATGATCCTACAACTATGCTTGCAGCCTCTATCACACTTGCATTATTTTTTTCAATAGGACTATTTCCTTTAATCACTCTTTCTTCTTTTGGTGTTAGAATACTAGTATCTTGAAAATTATATTTTTTATCTAACTCTTGTTTTGAATTATACAATCTTGAATTTGCTTCATCTAATTCTTTTCCTACTTCTATTTGCTGCTTTCTTATTCCATGTAGTGTTGCTTGTCCTTTTACAATCTCATCTTTCATTTGCTTGTGTTCTTTTGTAATTTTATCTAATTCTTCTTTTATTTTTTTAAAATTATTTTCCGTTTTATTAAATTCATCAATTGTTTTTGTATCTTTAATTTGTTGAGCGTTTTTGATCTTTTCTCTTGTTTCCCTGTGTTCTCTTTGAACTATGTCCAATTCCATCTTTTTTTGATTAAACTCTTTTTTTATTAGCATTAAATTGGTGACTGTTGTATCATATTCTTCTTTGACTGTTTGAATTTTTTCTGTAATTTTTGTAATTTCTTCCTGTTTTGCTCTGAATTCATTTTGAAGGCTTTCTACTTCTGTTTCTAATTCTTCTTTTAGTACTGATTCATTATTTTCCTCTATCTCTGCTTCTTTCTTTTTACCAAAAAATCCCATATTCTTACTCCTCTTTTCTAAAAAATGAACCTTTCTTTATTGACGTTTTACTCTATTTCTTACAAATTTTAGATAAAATCCAATTGAACCGATTATTATGCCTCCAACCCATCCGATTAGTTTCAAACTTGACGGAAAAATGTCCTCATTTGGTGCTATTATAAGTAATAATGCACCTAAAATTATTAATGCAAATCCTCCACTGTTCTTACTTTTGTTATATTCTCCGTGAACCATGATTATAGGTATTCTGAAAGTGTTTTGGCAACTTGTTTTCTTCCAATGTCTCCAATGAATGGTCCTATTTTTGGTCCTCTTGAAGTTCCTAAAATTATCTGATATAATATTTTAAAGAAATCTTTTGGTTGTACGTCATTTGCTTTTGCAATTTGATATATTGTATTTTGTATGTCTTCTGGGTCTTCTTCTTCTTGTAATGCTGTAACCAGTATCCCTAGTGCTTTTTTGGATGTATCATCTAACTCTACTTCTGTTTTTTCTTGTTCATCAAACTCATCTGAATAATTTCCAGCAATTTCAATTAATTTTTCAATTTCTGGTTCTGGTTTTTTTATTACGCCATAATCAATTAATTTTTTCATCACTCTTTCATTTCTATCTTCTTTGAAAATTCTTGTTAATTCAATTAATAGTCTATAATTAACATGAATGCTTGATTGTTTTGGTGGATTGAGAAGATTGACATATTCGTAGAGCCCTTTTAATTTAGTTAACTTTGCTTGATTATCTACTTTGATTTTTCCAAAGTATGTATCTTCAAGTTCATTATATTCATTCATTAAACCTGGGATGTCATCTAATCCTAATTCTCTAGCTCCTGTAATTCTTTTGTATAGTAATAGTAGGATTGATTTTGAATTACCAAACTCTAACCATTTTTGTGCTGTAATTACATTCCCTAATGACTTTGAAATCTTCTTTCCTCCTTTGTCCAAAAACATTTCATATTTTACATGGTGAGGATGCGGTACTCCTAAAATTTCATCTGACACCCAGTCATTCACTTTCACTGAATCCATGATGTCTTTTCCATATGCTTCAAATCTAATGTCAAATGCAGACCAACGTGCTGCAAATTCTACTTTCCATGCTAATTTTCCTAAATCTTTTGTAATGTCTGATTCTCCCTCATGACCACAACCTTTGACCATCTTTGAACCGATTTCTGTATCGTGACATTTGTATTTCACTTTTTTTTCTGAAATAATGTATTCTGTAGCTTCAGCTGTGTAGAGCCGATTACATTCTGCACATACTGGAAAATAAGGTAAATATTTTTGATATTTTGCTTGTCCTACTAATTCTGAAATACCGTCTCCTATTTTTGCACTATTTTGTAATATTGTATGGATGTGATCTTTTAGTAATCCTTTTTCGTATGTGTCTTTGGCTCTTCTAAATTCATATTTTACTCCAACTTTATCTAATCCGTCTAAAAGAATACTGCTCATGTGCATTCCGTAAGAGTCATGACATCCATAAGGATCTGGAATTAGCGACACTGGTTTTGCAATGTGTTCTTCTAAACCAAATTCTTTCATTCCTTCTGGAACTTTTCTTAATCCGTCTAGATCATCTGAATATGCAATTAATTCTGATTTGTATCCTAAATTCTCTAATGCTAATTTTACACCATACGCTCTAACTGCATCTCCTAAACTTCCAATGTGTGGGATTCCTGATGCTCCTAGACCACTTTCAACTCTTAACATGTCTAAACTTCTTCCTAATTTTTTTTCACGTTCAATTAATTCAGATGCTAATTTGTCTATCCATGTTCCTTTACCAATAATTTTTTCTTCTGACATCTCTTTTCACTAATTCAATATCTTGGACATGTATGGCCCATATAATGAATACCCTAATTTTTGATAATATTCTCTTGTACCTATTGCACTAATCACTAGAAGTTTTTTAGCATCAAATTCTTCTTTGGATATCTTTTCAGCTTCTTTCATCAATTTCTTTCCTAACCCTGTATGCTGAACTTCATCTTCTTCTTTTTCTCCTAGTTTCAATGATTTTCCATATACGTGAATTTCTCTTACTATGCATGTATCTTGATTAATTTCATCTCTATGTGCTTCAATACTTGGTTTTCTTAATCTCAAAAATCCATAAATCAATTCATTCCTATCTTCATATGACAAGAATACTTCTTTTCCGCCTGACGAATCATAGTTAATTCTGTCTAATCTGACTTCGCCTCCATTTGATTTTTTATTAGATAGACCTACTTCTCTACATCTGATACATTTGCAAGACATTCCTTGCTTTGCAAGATTTTGGTGTACAATTTGTCTTAAATTACCTGCCTTTGGCCCTGCAATAATTTCTCCTGGTGTGATTTCTCTTTGAACCCTCATAATTCGTACCCATTTTGGAACATTTCTTTTTGCTTCTGTTAATACTTTAATCATATCTTCATCTGAGTATGGGGTGTATCTTCCTTGCATGTATTCTTCATACAGTGGGGTGTTTTCAATAACTAATGATGGATAAATTTTCAACATATCTGGACGTAATTGTGGATCTGAAAATAATTTTTTAAAATCTGCGATATCTTCATCTGGTTTCATTGTAGGTAAACCTGGCATCATGTGTGCGACTAGTTTGTATCCTGCATCTTTTGAAATTTGAAATGATTCAATTACGTCATTATAGTTATGACCTCTGTTAACTATTTTGTAAACTCTTTCTTGTAATGACTGAACTCCAATTTCTACTCTTGTAATTCCATAACTTAACATTAAATCTACATGTTCTTTCTTACAGTAGTCTGGTTTTGTTTCAATTGTAAAGCCTACATTTCTTATTGCTGCATGTTCGTTGTTGGATTTTGCTTCTTCCAAATCTTTTGAGTCAATTCCATTTAATGCATCATAACATGATTTAATGAAATCTTTCTGATAGTCTTTTGGCATGAATAGGAAAGTTCCACCAACTATCACTATTTCCATTTTCGATGGATCATGTCCAAAAGCAATTAATTTTTTAATCTTTGATGTGATTTGTAATTTAGGATCAAATTTATTTGCAATTGCATTTAATGACGATGGTTCTTTTCCTGTATAGCTGTTGGGGGAATTAAACTCAATTCCTCCTGGACAATATGTGCATCTTCCATGAGGACATGCGTATGGTTTTGGCATTAATGCTACTACTGATACTCCTGATGCTGTTTTTGCAGGTTTTCTCATGAGTACTTTTTTTAATTTATCAAAATCTGATTTTTTTGCCATTGATAATATTTCATAATTTTTTGGAATTCTATCTAATGAGTATTTTGTACAAATTTTAATGATTTCTTGTTTTACTTGTTTTTTAGTTGGATCTTGAATTGTTAAAAGATTCTGAGTAATCTCAGTATATGCTTTAGATTGTATTGAATCTAGCTTAATCATGACTATTGATGATCCAACACCGTTAAAATTTATTCTGATTTTGGTTCTATTGTTTTATTTGATTCATTATTGTCATTTTTTTGCTCTTTTCTATATTCAATTTTTAACCAAATTGGGGTGATGATGGTTGTTACTACTACCATGATTATGATTGTAGAGTATACTTCAGATGTAAGAATTCCTGCTGTTACTCCAACGCCTGCTACAATTAATCCTACTTCCCCTCTTGAAATCATTCCAATTCCTACACGCAATCCTTGCTGTTTGCTTTTTAAGAAATACATTGCAGGAAGACCACATCCAAACAATTTTGTTGTAACTGCGACTATGATGATGACTCCACTTAATATCATAATATTCAAATCCACTGCTCTTAGATCTACTTGTGCGCCGATGATTGCAAAAAACAGTGGTGCAAAAATTAATCCTATTTTTCCAACGTAGTTTTCTATTTTATCAAATACCTTAGTAGTTGATAATGCCATACCTACCGCAAATGCGCCTACAATTGGTGACAAACCTATTGATCCTGCAAGAGCTGCTGCACCAAAGAACGCCGCAGTAGCTATGCCTTCAACACTTCCTTTTGCTTTCCATATTCTTGGTGTGATTACCTTTGGAATTACAACTACTGCTACAATGAGCATTATTGCAAAGAATCCTAATACTTGTAAAATTGTAATGACAATTTCTGTAATGTCTATGTTGTCCACTCCTCCATCTGATCCTGCAATGGATGTTACTACTGATAGAACTGCAATTGCTAGAATATCATCTACAATTGCTGCACCTATGATTAGTCTAGCTTCGGGTGTTTTGATTTTTCCAAATTCACTTAACACTTGAATTGAAATTGCAATGCTTGTTGCTGTAAGTGCTGTTGCAATTAACATTGATTGTAATGCATCAAATCCAAATAATTGGAAAACTGTGAGTCCTACAAAGAATGGAATAACTACTCCCAATGTACCCACTACGAATGCTGCTTTTCCTCCTTTGAGAAATTCTTTTGGTGTCATTTCTAGCCCTGCCATGAATAAAATTACAATTGCACCCATTTCTCCTAATATTCTAATCTCATCATTAATTTGCAGCAATTGTTTTCCGTCAATTATTTGCAATCCGCCTAATGCAAATGGTCCCACAATCATACCTGCAATTAATTCTCCTAATACAATTGGAAGTTTTAATCTGAGGAAAAGTTCTGCCATTAATTTAGCTGCAAAAAGAAGTATTCCTACTCCGATTATTGTTTCAATAAACTGAACCTCACTCATTATTATCTAATGAAAATAAAAAATTCTGTCATATAAGGTGATGGCAAGTTAAAAATTATTTTGTTGTTGTTAAATTAAGCAATTTTTATTGAGTTTACTGTAACTCCCTTTTTAGAAACCACTTGCCCTATTTCCTGGCTTTTGATTTTATGCTTTTTAAATATTGATTTAATTTTACTAACTTGATCTTTTGGTGTCATTACACAGAATCCAACTCCCATGTTGAAAGTTTTGTACATTTCTTCTGATTTCACTCCTTGCTCTTCTATTAATGCCATAATTGGTGGTATTTTTGGGAGTGAGTCTATTTCATAACCTATGTTTTTGAGGCGTAATAGTTTTGTAAATGAGCCTCCTGTGATATGGGCTAATCCGTTTATCTTACATTTTTGATTTATTTCAAGAACTGGATTTGTATAGATTTCTGTAGGTGTCAGTAATGTATCTCCTATAGTTCCAACTCCTTTTACTTTGTCTTTAACTGAATATTTTGTTAACAAAGCTTCTCTTGCAAGTGAATATCCATTTGAATGAATTCCTGAACTGTTTACTCCAATAATTACATCTCCTGCTTTAATTTTATTTCCTAAAACCATGTCTTTTTTATCTAATAATCCTACAACCATTCCTGCTAAATCACATGCAAATCCTTTTCCTTCAATCACATCTGGCATGATTGCAGTTTCTCCGCCAACAATTGGCACTGCTGATTTTTTTGCACCTTTTACTAACCCTTCTACAATTTTTTTAAATATTGATACATCATTTTTGTTTGCAGCAATATAATCTACAAATGATATTGGTGTTGCACCAATACAAATTATATCATTTACATTCATTGCAACACAATCAATTCCTATTGTATCATATTTTTTCATCATATTTGCAATTACCACTTTAGTTCCAACACCATCTGTATGTGTAGCTAAAAGTTTCCCACCTGGAATTTCAACTATTCCTGCATAATGCCCAAATCCATGAGTCATTTTTGCTTTTTTCTGGAGTTTGTGTGTTGACACAATTAATTTTCCAATTGCCTTTTGGCTTTGTTTAATTTTTGAAATATCTACACCTGCTTTTTTATACGTTAAAGCCATAGTTTGTTCCGTATTTATTATGAATAAAAGATTTTGCCTATGGTTTTCATCACATGTACATTCCAGATATTTCTTCTCTGTGCTTTACATATTTTTGAGATAATTCGTTAAATTCTGAATGAATTCTGTCTTTGTCTTTTTTAAGTTCTGATGTATTGATTTCCATATCGTAAAATCTGTTTAATGCTTCAATTAGTGTTGCAGCTGCACCTGAATCAGGCTCTGTTTTGTTTGCTTTTGCTAACAATGTTAATCCTTGAATTTTTCTTACTAGACATTCATTTAGTATTCCTCCTGGTATCCCTGTGATGAATCCCTGTGGAATTAAACTGATATCTTTATCTGCCATTGTTCTGATTAAATCTTCTTCTGCTGCACAATATGCTTTATCATCATGCTCCGTACTTGCAACTCCATCTAGAATTACTATTTCTTTGGATCCGTTTTTTTCTGCCCAATCTAATATTGATGATACTAATGTATACAGTCCTTCCATTCGTAATGTTATTTCACAAATTATTGCACAAATTGTTCCTTCTGAATTTGCATAAAATCTAAACGGATGACGTAATCTTCCTCTCATGAAAACTGTTGATGGTGGGAGATATTTTGATCTCATTACTGCAATCTCTACCATTTTTAATTCTGTAATCATGTGAGTGATTGCAAGAGGGCCTACAAGGCCTGCACCAACAAATCCTGCAAAGATTATCGGGCTTTTTAATTCCACTTTTTTAGTTTGGAATACTTCTGCTTCTGGAAATTTTTTTTCCACAGTTTGCCTCGATATCTTCTATTTAATTATTCTTTTGCATGAATAGATTTAGCATTAATCTTCCTTTGTCTGTAATTGTATAGATTACATTTGGTCCTACTGCTTCCTTTTCAATGAAATTATAATTTACACATAGATGCAAATAATTCAAAAATGATCTTTTCATTCTAATTTTTGATTTTGAATACAGGTTTGTAAATGTCATTGGATTTCCTTTAAGTTGGTATAACAACTTTAACAAAGATAACGTGCTGAAATCTCTGGTTCTTGCTTTTACTGCATCTAAAACTTGTTCTTCTCGTTTTATTATGAAGTCTTCAAATTGATCTGCCACTTCTAGTGGTACATATGTTAGTCTTGCTTTCATCATACCGTATAGTACGGTACATTACCTTATTAGTCTTTGACTTGTTTATTTCTAATCCTTCTAAGTGGTTTTTTTACACCTAATTCTATGTTTTTTAAATATTAAATCTGATGATAAATCATATATTTTAAGATCTTTATTATTTTTCTGAACTTAATTTGAATTGGTAAAATTGTAAATTTTTAGTAAATCATCTCCTTTAAACAACCATCCTCTAAAATTTGATTATGGATGTTTTACTAAGTACTGCCTTACTGATAATTGGATTAGTTATGTTATGTCTTGGTGGGAATTGGTTAGTTAATGGTGGTATTACAATTGCAAAAAAATTTCGTATAAGTAATCTTGTAATTGGTATGACTATTATTGCATATGGTACATCTGCTCCTGAACTCGCTGCAAGCATTGCAGCTGCTGGAGATCACAGTGCAATAATTTTGGGAAATATTGTTGGAAGTAATATTGCTAATATTGGGATGGTTGTTGGGTTTGCTGCCATTCTCACTCCGCTTACAATTCGGAAATCTATACTACGAAAAGAAATTCCAATAATGTTGGGTGTTTCTGTATTGCTTATTTTGATTTCCATTGATGGTGAAATTTCTCAATATGATGGAATTTTACTTCTTATTGGATTGGGAGTATTTGGATTTTATACATTTAAGAATGCACTAAAACATAGAGAGACTGCTAAAGATGAGATAAATTCTGGTAAGAGTAACGTCTATCTAAAATCTGCTGGATTAATTGGACTCGGTATTGTTGTTTTGTATATTGGATCTATACTTACAGTTGATAATGCTGTGGTTCTTGCAACTGAATTTGGTTTATCTGAAAAAATTATTGGACTTACTGTAATTGCAATTGGAACTTCTCTTCCAGAATTAATTACTTCTATTATTGCAATTCGTAAAGGACACAGTGACATTGGAATTGGAAATATTATTGGAAGTAATATCTACAATATTTTGATGATAATGGGTGTTGGTGCGTCACTTGGAGGTATTTTGATTACTACTGACGTTTATGTAGATTATGCAATAATGATTATTTTTGGCCTTTCTTTGTTAATTGGTTTCAAAACTCAAATAATCAATAGAACCATGGGTATAATTTTGACTACTGGTTACGTGCTGTATTTACTAACGACATTTTTAAAGTAATCTGTGCCTAAATTATCCTTAAATTGAATTTACTGAGATATTTTCAACTTTAATTGATGGAGTAATTGACGGCAACGATGCCCATTGAATAACTCTTCTTTGATCATTTCCAACAACTGATATATTTTTTAATAATGTTGGAAGATTATGTACTATTCTTACTGATTTTCCAGGTCCCTTTATTTTTCCATTTTCAATTATTCTAATTCCACTTCTTGCAGTACATGAAAAATCCCCTTTGATTGGATTTACTGCATACGTATACCATAATCTTCCCACTAACAAACCATGTTTTGTATCTTTGATCATGTCTTCTTGAGATGTATTGCCTGGTGTAACTGTAAGATTATGTGGTGCAGAAATTGGAATTGGATCTGCACTTCTCCCCATTGGAGATCCAATTCGTATTGCATTGCCTGACGATTCTTTCTTACCTTCTTTGTAGCTATCATAACTGTTTGAAAAAATATTTTCAAAAATACCATTTTCAATTAATTTTATTTTTTTAGTTTTTACTCCTTCATCATCTATTGATTTTGTTCCAATCCCTTCTGGTATGTGCGGATCATCTATTAAATTAAATTCTTCTACGGATATTCTATTTTTAAAATTATTTGAAAAACAACTTTTCTTTTCTGATAATGTTTTAAAATTAAAATTTGATGCTACTACAAATGATAGTAATTCTCCAACTGAATATGGATCAAAAATTATGGAATATTTATCTGAATTAATTTTTTGTGGATTAATTGATTCTACACACATCTTTTTTGCATCACGTCCTATTTGTTCTGGAGAAAATTTTGATAATGTTCTACCGCATGCATGACCTATGCCTGATACTGGTAACGTACTCTGTTCTGATTCGGCATTAATGATCCCTGAAATGTATGTGGATTCATGATTAAAATTTAATCCCTTGGAATTACTTAACTCAAAATCTTCGTAAACTATGTTCAATGAACCTGTGATTGTATCTATTTTTTTATTTTCTGATGAGTTAATCATATTTTGAGCAATATCTGCTGCTTTTGAGCCTGAAATGTCCTTTAATTTTTGATCAAATGTTCCTTCTAACTGTGTAATCTCTTTTTTATTTGGTAAACCTCTCCAAAATTCTCTTGATTTTAGTTTTAGAGTTATTTTCAATCCTTCATTGATTGAATCTGTTATTTTTTCTTTGTTGGTTGTTTGTATTGATGCAATTTTTTTCTGATGAATTAATCTGATTCCATAATTTTCATCAAAATTTTGTTTAATTTCTACAATTTCTGAATCTGTGATTCTCACTGTCGTAATGTTTTTTTTAACAACAACAACCTCACATTCATCTATCCCTATGTTGTTTGAATGAGTTAATGCCTTTTCTAAGGCTGACAATTATTTTTCTCTTGGATTCTTGTATCTAAATTCATTAATTTTAATTAATTCTGCATATGATCCGAATTGTGAATAATCTGTAATCTTGTCTAACCCTTCTTCAGACTCATTCCCTTCTTCAAACTTTTTTAATATTTTATATTGTGTATTTCTTTCAGCTGGAATTCTTCCTATTTCCCGTGCCATTCGTCTTATTTCTTTTGGTCTTATTAATTGCCCATACTCTGAACCTGCTGATGTAGATATGCTCTCATTCATCAATGTTCCTCCAAAATCATTTGCTCCCCACATTAGTAATAATTGTGACATTTTTTGACCTTCTTTTACCCATGACATTTGAATATTATCTATTGAATTATTGAACATAATTCTTGCAACTGCATGTGTAAGTAAAACATCATTCCCACTTCCGCCTTGCTGTATTCCTTCATGCAGTTGATGTTTGTACATCGGTGCTTCTGTATGGACAAAATTTAGTGGAACAAATTCCGTAAACCCCCCTGTTTCTTTTTGAATTTCTCTTAATTTTACAATGTGATTTACTCTTTGTTCCAGAGTTTCTAGATGACCAAACATCATAGTAGATGTTGTATTTATTCCAATTTTGTGGGCTCCCTTGATAACTTCTTCCCATTCTTTTACTGTAATTCTTCCTGGAGAAATTTTATCCCTTAATTTTTGGTCCAAAATTTCTGCTGACGTTCCTGGCAGTGTATCCACACCTGCTTCCTTCATTCTTTTTAAAAATTCTGTAATTGAAACATTTGATCTAGTTGCTCCGTAAAGAATTTCTTCAGGTGAAAATCCATGAATGTGAATATCTGGAATTTCTTTTTTAATTTCTCTACAAATATTTTCATACACGTCTCCTTCCATGTCTGGAGGTAATCCTGCTTGAATGCAAACTTCTGTGGCACCTAAACTATGAGCTTCTTTTGCTCTACGTACAATTTCTTCTGTTGGTAGGAAATATCCTTCTTCTTCTCTAAAATCTCTACTAAATGCACAAAATCCACATTGCTTAATACACACATTTGTAAAATTAATATTTCTATTAACTACATAAGATACTGTGTTTCCTACTCTCCTTTTTCGTAATTCATTTGCCACTAATCCTACTAGATGAAATTCAATTCCTTCTGTTTTGTATAATTCCAGTCCTTCTTTAGCAGATACCTCTTTTTCTGATAATGCTTTGTTTAAAATTTCTATTACTATTGGATCTGCATTTCTAAATAGTGAATCTATGTTATTTGTCATCTCCAATATTCCTCTTTTACGTACCCTTCTTCATTTTCAATCACTGCTATTTTATCTCTTAACTTTTTACTAATAAAAGAAAAGAATTCTGGGTATACTGGAAATCTACATTTTAGATCAAACCCTGCTTTTTTTGAATTTTCTTCTACTTTGTTAATTTCTGGCCAAGAGAATTCAGGATTCACAAAATCTGGTGTTAGTGGCGAAATTCCTCCCCAATCATTGATTCCTAGTTGTAAGAAACTTTGATATGATCTTGGAGATAGATTTGGTGGAATTTGTATATTCATTTGTGGTATTATGATCCTTGTTAATGCTACAATTTTTTTAAAATATTCTTCATTTGCTGATGGTACATCTTTCATTATTGTATCTGGTTTTGGCTGAAAATTTTGTAAAATTACTTCTTGAATATTTTTATATTTTTCATGTAATCCTTTAATTGCTAATATTGAATCTATGATTTCTTCTGCTGTCTCACCAATTCCTACAAGAATCCCTGTGGTCATTGGAATTCCTAGTTTTCCTGAATTTTCTAAAATTTTTAATCTGGTTTGTGGCTTTTTACTTGCTGCCAAATAATGCGGCATTCCTTTTTTTGTCAATCTCTCACTGATATTTTCTAGCATAATTCCCATTGACACATTTGTTTTTTTGAGTTCTTTCATTTCTTCAAAGTTCAAATTTCCTGCATTTGTATGTGGAAACAATCCTAATTCTAATGCCATTTCTGATGAATGTACTAAATATTCTGAAGTTGACTTGAATCCATTTTCTTTAAGCCACTCTCGTGCTTCTGGATATTTTTGTTCTGGTTGTTCTCCTGTCACAAAAAGTGCTTCAACACATTTGTATTTTTTTGATAATTCCAACAATTCTTTAATTTGTTGTTTTGACATTAACGACATTTTTTTCTCTCCTGGCTCTGCCTTGTATGTGCAATATGAACAAGTATCTTTACATAGATTAACAATGTTAAAAAATGCTTTTTTTGAAAATGTAACTGAATTATTTTTATTTTTTATTCTTAAATTTTGTGCAGTTAAAAATAGGTCATTTGAATTTTTTATTGAATTTTGATAAATATCTATAATTTCTTGACGAGTAACGGGTTTATTTTCTAAGACGTTATTTAGAACCTCAGATTCTAATATCAAATTAGTCATTAAAATAATTTTTTAGTGTATGTATTTATGCTTGTATCTATTTTTTTTATTGATTTGGTCTTTCTTGAAGTATAATTGTAACGTTTGTTGTTCTACTGTCTCTTAAAACCTCTAAAACCATTTCATCCCCCACTGCTTTTTCTCTTTGAAGATGTATCAATATGTCATCTATTTTTCTAACATCTATTCCGTCTACTGAGACAATCACATCTCCTCCAATGGAATACTCCCTCCCTTCTACTTTTATCGTTTTATTTGATCCGATTAAACCTGCATCTGATGCTGGACTTTTTTCTACTACTGTAATAATTAAAAATCCTAATGTGTTCTCTAATCCTATTACGTGTGCCATCTCCAGATCAATATCTGTCCCTGAAATTCCAATCCAAGGATGCTTGTACTCTCCATCTCTGATCAAAGTCGGTACAATTTTTACAACTGTTTGTGATGGTATTGCAAATCCCACTCCTGTAAATTCACCTGTTGATGATTGTATCGCTGTATTAATTCCTACAATCTCTCCTCTCATATTCAATAACGGTCCTCCTGAATTTCCTGGATTAATCGCTGCATCTGTTTGAATTACATCTGGAATCGAATATCCTGAATTTGATGGAAGTAGTCTCCCCATTTGACTAATAATTCCTGATGTCATAGAACCTGATAATCCAAATGGATTACCAATTGCAGTTATTGGTTCTCCTACTTGTAGATTAGATGAATCTCCAAGTGACAATGGATGTAATAATTTTAAATCTGCGTTAACTTTGATTACTCCAATATCTGTATATTCATCAATTCCTACAATCTCTGCATTGTATGATCTACCATCTAAAAATGTAACAACTGTTTTTGTTGCATCCTTGATTACATGTGCATTTGTAATTATGTGTCCTTGATTATCAAATACAAACCCTGAACCTACTCCCCCACCACTTTCATTTTCTGTTTGATTTCTTTGTATGTTAACTCTGACCACTCCTGGTTCAGCTTTTTCAAAAATTTCAATTAATGACAATGCTTTTGGTTTTGTTAAAATTATATTATTAATTTCATTTATCTGATCTTGTATTTTTATTTCATTTTCATTTATCTGCTCTTGCATCTGTCTTGTCGTTTCATCTGATATCATGAATAGTGCCAAAAATATGATGAATACGCTTACACTTCCTACTACTGTGCCAACAATTATGCCTGATTTATCCATGAGATCGTTATTTTCTTATTTCTATCTAAAAGTATTGCTGCGTTTACTATATGCTGAGAGAACTATGTGTATGATCTTTCAATGAATAACTTCTTCCTCTCCATGATACTGATGATGTCCCTTTAGCTTGAATCAGCCCTGCAAGAAACCCTAAACTTACTACTAATCCTCCCAGTGGTGCACATATGGCATGAATGAGTTTTAATTTTAATCCCATTTTTACTTCAATCACAGCTCCTGTGTAAATTAACCCTGATGCAACTGCTGCTGAAACATATAGTATTTTTGTTGGAAATGACTCTATTGGAATAAAATTTGTAATTGCAAATACTGGAAATGGGATAAATAATAAAAATAGCACTGCAAAAAAACTCCCAATAGCAATTTTTTCACTTTGCAAATAAAGTGGAATCATTAATCTTTTTAATGCATGCCATAGTGTACTTGAGTCTCTTGCCCATACTGCATCTATGAGATGGTCTCCACGAACAATTCTCATTTTATGTCCTGATTCTTTTACTTTTTTACCTAAGGCCCCATCTTCAATTATTTCATGTTTAACTCCCTCATGCATTCCTACTTGTTCATATGTTTTTTTTGTAATGATGAAAAAACTTCCAAAAAAGTAGGCTGCTTTCTTCTTTGGATTGTTTACGTTAATTGCTGAAAATCTTGTATGCAAAAATGTGGATATCATTGGAAGTGACACTTTGGTTAAGAAATCAAATGTAAGTAATCTTGGAATTGCTGACAATGCATCTAATTTTAAACTAAGTAGATGTGAAACCGATAATGAAATTACTTGTTTTGAATGCTTTGTGTCTGCATCTGTAAATAGAAGTAATTCTCCTGTTGCATGCCTATATCCTTCCATACATGCCCAATTCTTACCCATCCACCCTTCTGGTTTTGAATTTGCTGAAACATGTATAATTTTAGAATTTTTCTTTACATACTCTGCAATTATTTTTCCTGTTGAATCTTCTGATGAATCATCAATTACTATGATCTCATAATTTTGATAATCCTGATCAATTAAAGAATCTAAACATTTTTCTAAATATTTTTCTTCATTTCTTGCAGGAAGAATAATTGAAACTTTAGGTGTTAAATTATTTGTATTTTCAAATTTATCCAAGTACGGTGTTAATGTGAATGTTTCAATCATTGATTTAATTAGATATACCCATGCTCCACAAATTCCAATTAAAATTGCTGTAACTGCGTAAATAATTATCTCTATAATTAATTCCATGATTTATTTCTCGATTTCTTCCTTAATGCTCTTCATCGCTTGTTCTGTTCCGCTTTTAATATGATTTTTTATTACTGCTGTAAACATATTCATCATTCCTGATAATTTAATATCCCATTTTGTTTCTAAAATTACAGTATTATTTTTAGGAATTAGTGTGATGATTTTTGTTCCATCTAGTATTCCTTGTGTGAATGTTGCTTTGATTTCTTCTTTATGTTTTAATTGAATTTCTTGTAGGCATTTTTGATCTCTGAATGCTATTGTAATCTCTCTTTTAATGATATTTCCTTCTTTTGATAATGTCTTTACTTCTTTGGTGCCTTTCCAAAACCTTGGTTCATTGTCTATATCTGAAATAACTTCCCATACTTTCTCTAATGTGGAATTAATTTCTGCTTGAACCACAATTATTGTCATCTTTAGTTAAATTCATTTTGTATCAAATATATTAGATTCCACCAGCTTTTGATTCAGACTGTGGTGGGCCAATGCCTAAAATCCAGAACATTAACTCCGGTTCTAATGGCCTTGACCATTCTTCCATCACAGTCCCTTAAAATTTAAAAGAACACCCATTTTACTTTCTATATGCCAAAAATTGAAACTTTTGACGCTAGCACTTTTTGGAAGGATGCTTATGCGCACCAACGTGGCAAATTGTTAAAAAAAGTCAGTGTCCCTGATGATCAAATTATTGAAATGGTTAACAAAAAATATGTGGAATTACCAGCTGCTTTAAAATATGATATTGAAACTAGTGGAATTACAAAAAAAGACTTACAATAATGCAAATTGATTTTAAACCGATAAATTTGGATATGTTATGAACACTGTTTCATATGATGACTTTGCAAAATTAGATCTTAGAGTTGCAAAAATTATTGCAACTGAATCTATTGAGGGTAAATCTAGAATTATTAAAGGTAGAATTGATTTGGGCGGAGATGATCAAAGGGATGTAATCATCGGAGGTGCGCAATACTTTGAACCTGAAGATATCATTGGAAAAACTGTAATTGTTCTTGCAAACTTGGAGCCAAAAACTATGGCTGGTGTTGAATCAAATGCCATGTTACTAGCTGCAGATGTGGATGATAAACCATATTGGTTAACTGTCACTGAAGATGTTGCATTGGGAAGCCCAATCAAATAAACTAATTTTTTTATAAATATTTTTTTAGTTAATCGTAAACCATCAAATCTTTTTCTTCTAACAATGAATGAACATTGTTTACAGATCTGTATACTTCAGTTTCAAGTTTAGCGCCAACACAAACCAATTTTCCTGATGCAAAAATCAAAATAACTGTTTTTGGATCAAGCATTCTGTGAATCAAACCTGGAAATTGTTCTGGCTCGTACATGCTTCTTGGTAGTGTTCTTGCAGCTTGCTCTAGGTTGACTTTGCCACCAAGATTGATTGAAGATACAATATTTTGAATTGTTACTACTGCATCTTTTTTTACTTTAATTCCTCCTTTTCGAAGTTGTTGAACTACTGTTTTGACTGCTTTTTTTGCCAAATCTTCTGATTTAGAACCTGTGCATACCATTTTTCCTGAACTAAAAATCAAGGTTGCACTTTTTGGAACTTTTAATCTAAAAACTAGACCTGGAAATACGTCTGGATGATATTCTACGTCTGGAAATTTTCTTGTAATGTCGTTTAAATCCATTTTTTGATCTACTGATGCTGAGGCTACTACGTTAACTATGCTTATCATTGGTTTTGTTTGTGGCATGTGCAGTTTTTTTTATTCTACTATATAAAAGGATAATATATTGACTATTTTTCATTTTTTCATTTTTTTGACGAATCATTTAATTTAGATTTGAAAATATTTGTTTTTATTGAATTTCACAGATTTTGATCAAATGCTCTCAATGAGTGATGAGACAAATCCTTTGATGATGTTGGTTTGGATTCTACCAATAATTCTTTTTGTATTTTATGGACAACACATTCAACTTTTAGTAACTTCTGGTGAAATTAAAAAAGGAATTAAAAAATTAGATGGATTTAGAGCAAATTCTAAAAAAGAATTAATTGATTATGTGAAGAATAATATCTCTTCCATAAATGATCCTACAAAAAAAATTGAACAATTTTTAGATTATTTTACAATAATGCCTGTTGATATGGATCCCACTGGAATTGTTGATAAAGTACGTCATACTGTTAGGTCCAGAGAAGAGTACACTCGAAATCATGTAAAATCTATTTCTTCTGAACTTAGTGAAATTGAAATAAGTCGCATCCAAACTTTACTTGAAATTTCATCATCTTTACAAATGATTTACAAAATAGTCAATCATATGTTTTTGACTGCAAAAAAACAAAAGAACTATCCGTTAATTTTACCTGTACAAATGATGCTTCCGTTTCTTATGGAACATGCAACAGCAATGAATGCTTCAATCCCTGCATTCAAATTGGGACAACCTCTTGGTGATGGAATTGGGCCAATGGTAGTTGGAAAAATGATGTTGAATTCTGAAAAAGAAATTATTTCATTTCAAACTGCTCTTGCAAAAATAGAATATAAAAACAGAAAACTTTTTTTGCTAAAAGCAGAAGGTCCTGGCTCTACTGTTGGTAGACCTGATGACGCATTACAAAAAATTGTTGATACTAACAAAATTGATGCAGTAATCATGATTGACGCTGCATTGAAAATGGAGGGTGAAGATTCTGCATCCGTTGCACGTGGATTTGGTGCAGCGATTGGTGGAATTGGAACTGAAAAATTTCAAATTGAACACATTACTACTCAAAATAAAATCCCTGTTTTTTCAATTGTGGTTAAACAGTCTGTAAAAGAGGCAATTACTTTGATGACTAAGGAAATTGCTGATCAGGCTGATAATGTACGGTCACAAGTGTATGAGATGATCCTTGAAAATACTGTTGAAGGTGAATCTATAGTTGTAATTGGTGTTGGAAACACTGCTGGAGTTCTTCAATGATATTTTCTAAAGAAAAAACTATACTTGCATACACTGTTGAAAAATGTCCAAAATGTAAAAAATTTCACAAAAGAGATTTTTCTGAAGGTGATATTTTATTTACAAATTCCTCCAAATGCAATTTTTGTGATGGTATTACAACTATTGATAAAATATTTGGTACAGTTTTAAAAAAATAATTTTTTTGGCATTATCTTGTTTTATAATTTAATAAATACTGTTAATTTTTTTAATTATGTGGTGTGATAATACAAAATGAAAAATAAATTAAATTTAGCAAAACAATGTGCGATAAAACAACACAAGGGACAGTATCGTAAAAATAATAAAACTCCATACTGGCATCATTTACGTGATGTAGTGGATAATCTTGAAATAATGGGAATTACTGATGAATCTATTTTATGTGCTGGTTGGTTGCATGATGTTATCGAAGACACTTCCTTTGATTTTGATGATGTCTCAAAATCTTTTGACATACAAATTGCTCAAATTGTTTCTGATGTAACAAAAGAAACACGTCTACCTAAAAATCAACAAGAAAAAAATTATTTAACACAACTTGTAGACTCTTCTTGGCAAGCAAAAGTTGTCAAACTTGGAGATATTTTGGCAAATATTTCTGATTTAAAAAATTCTGAATTAACTAAAAAACAAAAAATCATTCAAATTAAATATAAAATAAAATATCTCGGTGCAATAAAATCTGGAATTATTAAAAATAAATCTAAAATTCCAAATTTATCTCAAACTGAAAATTTATTGAATTTAGTATTATCCCAATACGGTCAAAGAAAAATTACTTTGTTCTAAATTTAAGATTGCATGTTGGACAAAACCATGAAACTGTCTCACCTTGCTCTTTAAACATTAATTTGCCACATTTTGGGCACGTTCTAATCTCTTCACTCATTTTTGTGTGTTATTGCTTTAGTTGTTACAGTAACTCCGCTTTCCATTGGGATGAATGTGTGTTCGGCCTGAGCTACTCTTTGTTCGTTTATTTCTATTAGTATTGGATATGCTTGCACTGCTTTTTTCTTTATTAAAATATCTAGTAATTCTCTAGCTTCTTTTTCTTCCCATTTTCTTGTAATCCATCTTAATGCAAATGGTAACATGTTAAAATTTTCCCAAATAAAATCTAATAATTTATCTGCTTCACCATTCTTTGTTTTCTTTCTTGAATTTATTGCAAAAATATTTTTTATTACTCCATTTCTTACAAACCCTCCACCTTGTTCTGTTGTAACAAATGGTTCACATGCATAAGCTGTATTCTCTGAAAGTGAAAATCCTCCAATTGACCAAATGTTTGGAATTGATCTTCCTGCATGAATTGTATATTGTCCTAATGAATGTCCGCTAAGATTTGCAATTGGTTTGAATCCTTTTTGTTTAATTGTAGATTCTATTGTTCTTCCAATGTCGCTTGCTTTCACACCTGTTTTTATCATGGACATTGCATTTCCTAATGCTTCTTCTGCTGCTTGAACTAACCCGTCAAACTGTGGATCGTAGCAAACTGTTACCGCTGTATCTGCAATGTATCCGTTGATTTGTACACCTAGATCAATTTTTACTAAATCCGTATCTTTGATTACAATTGGATCATTTGGCTCTGCTGTATAATGTGCTGCAATTTCATTAATACTGGCATTTACTGGAAATGCACATTTTGCACCTCTTTTTATGATTTCATTTTCAACTTCTTCACAAATTTCATACACTGTTTTCCCTATCCAATCTTTGACCCTTACCATTTCTCTAATTTCTGCTGCAATTTTTCCTGCTTTGACATAATCTTCAAATGGCATAATTTTCATCCTCTATCTGCCTTTAAAATTATTATCTGTGAAGCTTAAATTGGGGCGTTTTCGTATTTCGCTGGGATCGTGGTCTAGCTTGGTATGATTCTGCGTTTGGGACGCAGAGGTCGCGAATTCGAATTTCGCCGGTCCCACTTCAACCATTATCTTATTATCAAATTATTTGATACTCCTATTGTCGAGCAATGAGGATGAGTTAGAGAATTGATTTTGAATGAAATATACTACTAATACCGAGCTCGGCATGTTTTTATGAATTTGATTTAACTTATTTTTATTGAAATTTGAGCGACGTGATATTATTTTAATTGCTGGCTTAATACTGGTCATGCTTGGATTAAGCCCATTCGCAGGACTTGTTTATTCAGCAATTATAACAATTGGACTATTTTTTGGAATCAAACTCTTTGTTGCTAAGAAAAATCAATCAATCCAGCAAGATGTGGGTGAGGGTATCTGTATGGAATGCGGTTCTAAAATTATTGATAACAAATGCTCAAATTGTGATGAATCTTAGTAACAAGTTCTACGTATTTCTTAATACGTTGTAATTTTCTTTATTTTTTATGATTTTAATATCTCTGACTTTAACAAATAGCTCAACTTTTTCTCCATTTAATTCTAAAATGAGTCCTTTTCTCAACAAATATAGGAAATACAAATGAAATACTCTCTTCTTCTACTATCTTTGGTACTACTTGTAGGAATTTCTACTCCGGCATATGCTCAAACAATTACTGATCATGTGGTAATTAATGAAGTTGATACTAATCCTCCTGGTAATGACTCTGAATCTATTTCTGAATGGGTAGAGCTTTACAATCCTACTGACGGTGATATTGATTTGAGTGGTTGGAGTATTGCATCCACTACAGTATTGAAAAAAACATTAACAATTCCTGAAGGAACTATTATTTCTTCTGGAGATTTTTTAACATTTGTTAATCAAAAAGTTTGGTTTACTGATACTGCTGAATTAATTGAACTAAAAAATAGTGATGGACTATTAGTTGATAAAACTCGTGAAGTTTTTGATCTTGCAAATGATTTTAAATCTTGGCAACGAACTTATGATGGTTTTTCTGATTGGAAATTTGCACCTTCTACTGCAGGTAGTTCTAATGGAAAATTAATTGAATATTTTGATCCTTTAGCTGTTGTACTAACTCTCACATCTGATAAAATTTCATATGGGTTTGATGATACTGCAGTAATTCACGGAACTGTTTCTGAAAAAATTTTTGTTGAAAAACCTTATTTTCAACCTGAGCCAATTTTAATAACTATTGTTGGACCCAATTTTTATCACAATGTTTCACTTTATCCTGATTACAATCTAAATTATGAAACAACTCTTAGAATATCCCAAATTCTAGGAGTTGGAGAGGGTAACTATGAGGTATCTGTTACTTATGATGATGTAGTTGCTACATCTACTTTTTCTGTCAATTCTGATATTATTGAAGAAATTCAAGATGGTGATGATTCATTACTAACTATCATGACTGATGAGCCTGAATACATTCCAGGTCAATTAGTTGCTATTACTGGAAGTACGTCTGAAATTATTCCTTTTGAGAGTTTACAATTTACTATCTATGATTCTATTGGTAAATTGATTGCTAGTGGAAATTTATTTACATCTGACGGACAATTTCATACTAGTCTTTTTCTAACAACAGTAAATCCAAATTATGGTATTTACACTATTGACGTTGAATATGATAATGATGTTGCATCTTCCACTTTTAACGTAGTTGAAAATTTTATTGATGAATCAGAATCTGTCATTATTGTTTCAGACTCTATAATTTTTGATATTGATAAATCTAAATACTTTCTTAATGACTACATGACTTTATCTGGAACTATTACTAATTTTGATTCTAGTAATAGTGTATACTATCAAGTTGTTTATTTTAATTTTTATACTTCTAATGGAATACCTATAACTTTTCCAGGACATTTTGATGAAAATGATAATTGGGAATTATCTAATATAGATTTTAAGGCTACTTCTATTCCTGATGATTCAGGTGCATTCTCTGTTACAGTTAGAATTCCATTTAATACTTTTTCTGAAGGTGACTATGTTGTAAAAGCAAATTATGGTGGTCTTATTGCAAATGAATCTTTTTCTATCATACCTGGAACACATTCAATTGGTGAAAAACCCTCTGAGAAAAATCCAAATGCTTCTATTCCCGGTAAACCTTCTTCAACTGACGAAAAATTTGAAAATGTATATTTTACTTCCAATGTAAAAACAATTATTGAAAAAGTTAATCGTATTTCTGATAATTTAATATCTGTCACTACTCAGGAAAAAATAATTGATGAAGAATCTGTAAAACCTAGGGTATTATCTGGTTCTATGCTTACTATGTCCAGTGATAATCAGTCTGATGTTAATTTACGAGTTATGTCTGAATCTGGTATTTGTATAATTGGTACTTCTGATGAATGTCTAGTAAGTGAATCTACAAGAAAACCTGGTCAAATTTTTGAAGTAGTGCAAATTGATGGATTAAATCTTAATGTACGTTATTCTGGTCCTGATGTTCGTTTAGAGAAATTTAGTATTCTTCCTACATCTTCTGATGAATTTCTTCCTAATACTAATTGGAATGTTGAAGTGATTAAGACTGATGAAATTTCAAGACTTTATTATAAAATTACTTACAAAACTTTCGAGTAAATTCAAAATACTGCTAAATTAATGCTTGATTAAATTGAAATTACAAGTTTTAATGTTCTATCAAGACGATCCAAAAAAATGCACTGCTGCAAAAATGGTAAAGTTTGGTCTTGCTAAAAATATAAAAAAAATTGGCTCAAGGGGATTAGTTTTAGATCCTTTTTCAGAAAAAACATTACTTCCAAAAGATAAGTCTGTGATTAATTCTATTGTTGGTATTGACTGTTCTTGGAATCTTGCAGATCATGCTTTTTCTCAAAAATTTAACGGTATCAAAAGAAAGTTACCTCCATTGTTTGCTGGAAACCCTGTAAATTATTCTAAATTAAATAAACTAACTACTGCCGAAGCCCTGTCTGGCTCATTATTTATTCTTGGTTTTAAAGAACAAGCTTTGGAATTATTAAATAAATTCAAGTGGGGTCATACTTTTTATGAATTAAATCAAAATCTTTTAAATGATTATTCTAACGCTGAAAACGAGGAACAAATTCAAACTATTCTTGACGATTACGGTTTACTTTGATTTTTGCGTATGTGATAACTCCTATGATTACTATGATTAGTATAGATGGGATCATCCATGTGTTGTGATTTATTTTATTTTCAATATTTGATATGCTTATCATTGCACTAGGTAATTCCACATTATTTTTACTAATTAGAAAACTTGATTCATAGAAATCTGGTTTTAAAACTGAATTTGAAATTGCAAATACTTTGATACTGTTTGCCCCTGGTTGCAATTTTTCTGTTATCTCTGATGTTATTTCTATGGTAACCTTATTTTCTTTAACATTTAATTTTTCTGAGGCTTGAATATTCCCTTTACTATCCATTAAAAAATATAATATTGAATCTGTGTTTTCTGCTTCAATTAAAATATCTGTACTCTCTCCATATTGAATTATTTTATCCATATCAATTTTTTTAATAATTGGAAATTGCACGTTCTCAAACTCTGACCATTTACCAATTTTAAATGGATATGATTCATCATCAAATGCTTTTACTATGATTGTCCTTGATTCTGGGGAATATGATTCCAAATAAAATGGACCGTTACTAATTACGGCATGATTATTTTCTTCAATCCATTTAATTGATGATTCATATCTATTTTCATAATATCGCTGTGTGTTTTCATTTTGTTTTAATGAGTTTGGAATGAATTCTTTATTTTTATATTCTTGCAGATTCTCTTTAATTATTTCTGCATCTTTTGGAACAATTAATGATAACCAATTAACACTCTTAGCTGTAGCTCCTGATCTTGAAAATGATACCTTTCCATCCATTACTGCTTTTTCCATAGATGATGTTATTTCCCATGGAATTGGGCTCCATAAAGCAGCCCACTCTGCAATTTCATTTTCATCAAAATGCCAATAATCTACATATACTTCAATAGTATCGCTATCAATTTGATTTATCCCTATGATTGTCTGAATACTTTGCGCTGCTCTTGGTGTAAACTCTGTATCAAATGTTTTATCATTTGCACCATTTTGTGTTCCCCACTCGATTGTAAAATACAATGAATGCAAAATATCATTCATATCCATTGACTGTCCATTATGCCAATTACTAAATTTAAAATCAAATGTTACCTTACTTGTTGCAAGTGTGTTTGTTGGAACATTGTTCCATTTTTGTGATGTTGGATCCCACATTTTAGCCTCAATTGGAACTTCAATCTTTTGATTTAATCCTAATGTTTCAACTTCCCACTGCGCTCTAACTGGAAATGTTTCTCCTGTAAATGGGTGCTTGAATGTTACAGGGTCTGAAATTATTCCCCAGATTTGTCTACTGTATGTATCTGTTAAACCCATCACTGGATTCCATGCTCCTTGATAAATTTGCTTTACAGCAATTACTAATTCGTTATCATTATTTTTTGCATTAATTGGAGTGAATCTACTTGGAACCCCAGCTCCTAAATCATTAATCACTCCTTCTACATTTTGATTTACAACATATTGATCAATTTTACTTGCTAGAAAAATTCTCACTGATTCATTAATTCCTTCTACCACTGCTTCTTGAATTAATTGCGTTCTTTTTTCTGATGTTTCAAAACTTCCTTTGTATATTTCTTGAGTTAACTCATCTAATTTTTTATTTTCATAATTCCAATATGTCGGGTCGTTAAACCCTGGCATATTTGAAAACCATGGTGAATACATTTGACTTAGTCCTATTGAATCATATTTTACAAATGCAGAGCGCCCCCATCCTTCTGTGTATAAATTCCATTTTGAATCTGCTGGATTTGATCCATAAACTACAACAAATGCTTTATTCAAATCACCATAGTCTTTTTTTACTGTAAATCCCATATTTTCTAATTCTGCTGATAATATCTCTCCAATTGACTTTCTAACTGGATCATCACTTCGAATAAAAATTGTTATTTGAATTTCATCATCTTCAATTTTCCATTTATTATCAATTTTTACTGCACCACGCTCCACCAGTGACTCTGAAATAATCTCTTCAGCTAATGTTGGATTGTATTTAAAATTGAATGATTCTAATTGTTTTATTATTGTAAGATACTCTGGATCTGTTGGTCCATAGTATGAAATAATTGGAGATCCATATCCTCCCATCAATTCATTAACAATCATTTTTCTATCTACTAAGTAGTTCAAGGCAAATCTGGCGTCTTTACTTGAAAATGGATTAAATTTTTCTGATTCTGCTGGATTCACCAATATGCTGTATGATCCTCCTGTGGAATCAAAAACTTTCAACCCCTCCCTTGACTGATTGCTTTCTAACCTATCTGATGAAATTCTATAATAATACATGTCAAGATTACCATTTCTTACTTCTTCTAATGCTGTATTTTCATCTAAATACTGAATAAATTTTATTGAATCTACAAAAGTATTTTTTTCTGCAAATACTTCATTATGTGTTATTACTATAATTGAAAGAGCTAGTATGATTACTAGCATTTTTTTCATATCGTTATTTCTTAATGCTTCTAATAAAACCTATATCCTGATTTCTTGATATCCTAATTACCTAAAACCTATATTTCCTGTATTGCACAAAAATCACAATTGAAAATTTATCCCAAAATGATTACCAGTTTAAATGGAATAATTCAAGGCGGTGTATCTGTCAAGGATTTTTCTACTGTTACTGAAATTAATCTAAATGACTCTAAAGATATTTTAAATAATTTCATCGATAATGGAATTGGAACACTAACAGACGATTTCTATTATTTTGAAGCCGGTGATAAATTAAAAATTGCGATTTCCTTCCTTCAACATGGGTTACCTTTAGATGAAATTTCAATTGCATTGGATTGGAGAGATTTTGAAGGTTTAACTGCTGAAATTTTATTTTCAAAAAATTTTGCTGTGATTAAAAATTTAATGCTAACAAAACCTAGGATGGAGATTGATGTTGTTGGAATTCGTTTAGGTATTGCGATATTAATTGATTGTAAGCATTGGAAAACATATAGTCAATCATCCTTGTCATCTGCTGTCCAAAAACAAATTGAAAGAACCAAACAGTACGTTGCTAAAACTCCTGGTTCTACTGCTGTACCTGTTATTGTCACTTTACATCAAGATAAAATTAACTTTGTTGATAAAGTTCCAATTGTACCTATTTTTCAATTTGCTTCATTTATTGATGAATTTTATGGTAATGTTGATCAAATGAAAACTATAGGAACAGACTAGTTATGAATAATCCTAGACTGGCAATTACAAAAATTTTAGTAATTTTCAAAGAGTTGTCTAAAGCTTTTGAATAATCTTCATAGATACTCTTACCCATAACTCTAACACTAGTTTCATTTTCTAAAATTTCATATTTTGCTGATAGCATATTCAATTGTGAATTTTCTGCAATTTTACTAAACCATTTTGAAATTTTATCTGAACTTGTAATTAATCCTAATTGATAATACCCATTTCTGTTTCTTGCTTTAACTGCTGCATAGTGTGTATCTGACGTGCAAATTTCTAATAAATTATTTCCGTTATTTGAAAAGTCTTCTATGATTTTCTCTCTAACTCCGTTTTCCATGTTGTTAGAGTCTGCCCATCCTAGAAAATATTTTTTATTATTAATTTTTAGACATGTAATTCCTAATCCTCCCATTCCAATATCTTCTGCCCATACATCCATCTCTTCTGTATTTGCATATCCAAACTCTATTGGGAAACTATCTTTTGTAATCAATGAATCCAAACATGATTTAGCAGCTTTTAACATATCATCACCATCTTCTTTTGAAATTTCTTCGCCCATTGCATTGTGACAATCAACAGTCATTATTTTTGTATAATTTCTATTATCTCCATACTGTTCAATTTCTTTTTTTATGTAATTGGGAATATCTTCCATGCCGTGTGGCGATAATGATAATAACAATAATGGATTGTTTCCAAAAAGTATTCCTGTAACCCTTGCTTTGTTAATTTGAACCACTACTGGCTCTGTACATTTCATACCTTCTTCTTTTATTTCAAAATTTTGCAAGTTATTTAGATAATTATCTACTTCATTTCTTGATGGTAAATTTAACGCATGGTCTGATATGCTATGCATTACCATTGCAGATGATGATAAATTTTTGTAAATCAGGTATGGGATATTACTGCCTCCTACTGGATGATATGGTCCTGGGTGTATCTCTGGTAAAACCATTCTAAATTCTTTAGTTCCATCTTGTGATGATAATTTTATTTGAAATGTTGCAACTTTAGTTTCAGTTGCGTGTTCTCCCATCAATTCTTCAGCATCACTAACATCGTTACCTTGTGATGCAAGATATGCTTGAATGGTTTTATGTGTACTTTTCATTCCAGGTCTTCCTGCTCTATCTGTTACTGCTGACCATGCAGTTGCAATAATTAAAAATGAAAATCCATATGCTAGTACAATTGGGTCCGTGAGCATTGAAATCCATCTATCTTGTGGAATCAATACCAAAAACATTGCTAGTGGTTGAATGAATGCAATTGCCCATGCTTTTTTTAGACTTGCCCCCAATGTTGTTGTGTATAGGCCAATTCTAAAACTTGCAAAAAGTATCATTCCAAATGTGATAAAAAACAATGATGCTTCTTTTGATAATACGACACTTGCTAGTAATCCCATTAGAATTGTAACTACCCAAAGCATATTTCCAAAAAGTGATGAATGCAGTGATTTTGAATATTCTTTTTTCTTTGCAAATTTTATGTCTAGTAATTGCATTGCAGCCATTATTCCTAATACCATTGGTATCTTGTACCAAAATTCATTGAACTCCAAGCTGAGATATCCAAAATATGTTGCAAGCACAATTACTATTCCTACTACCAATGAGCCTACTAGTGAAAAATACTTGGATCCTGGATTTACTAAAGTAAGAGAAAATCTATCGTGTATGTTTGAAACATCATCTGACTCTTGTTCCATTATTTTTTCACGGAGCTAAAAATGAATCAATTATCCATGAAACTGCAATTAGGGCAATTGGAATTGACATTACTATTTTTGGATCTATTTTGAAACCTTTTGTTTCATCTTCAAAGAATCTCATAAGACCCCCACTTGATGCTGGAAGTGGTGCTGCTTTCTTATCTGCCATTATGATTCAGAAAAATAAATTTTAACATAAAAACTTTATTATTGTTTTTTGACCTTTTCGATCATTTCCAGTAGTAAATTGATTGATTTTAGTATGGATTGCTGTTTGTCGTGATCCATTTCCTGTTCTAACTCTTTTGATAATGCCTCTAATTTTTTCTCTAGTATTTTATTTAGCGGTTTCTCATTTTTTTCTTCATTTTCCTCAGTTACTATTTTTCTTTTTTCTGGTGTCCGTCCACATTTTGTACACAATGCTTGTCCTTCTTTCATTACTCTTACTCCATTACAATATGGACATGGTTCACTTAGCAACGTTGCCCCATTTAGTAACATTTCAGCAGCTTTTTTTCTAAGTTCTTCTGACATTATTTTTTTCTTATTTTTCTATTTTAAAAATCTGATTATTTTGATTTTCTATATTCAAAGAAGGCTTAATAGTCCGTATCCTTGGATTAATATCGAACGTATGGCGGTAATTTGTAATACTTGTGGTCTTCCCGAAGACTTGTGTGCATGTGGAGAACTTGCTAAAGATAGCACTAAAATTATAATTCGCTTAGAAACTAGACGATTTAAGAAAAAAGGTACTATGATTGAAGGATTAGATCCAAAATTAAATAATTTAGAAACTGTTGCAAAAGATCTTAAAAATAAATATGCTTGTGGTGGTACTGCAAAAGAAGGCTATATTTTCTTACAAGGTGATCATAGAGATACAATTAAGGAGACCCTTGTTCATTTGGGTTTTGCAGAAGATACTATAGAACTTCATTAGAACAAAATTGCAAAATCAAAATAAAATAATTCAATTACTTGGTATTCCTTTCACAGCTTTATTATCTATAATTTTTGGATTACTTTTGATTTCTTTTCCTGTTGGAATTTATGTTGTGTTTGAAAGTGATATTGGCGATGACATTCATTATGATTACCCTATAACTCATTTAGATATTTTTAGTCAAACTGATTTCTATCAATCCTCCATTGATATTACCCTCGGTGACGCATTTGCTATTTTATGGATGTTTTATCTGATTATTTTTGTAATTGCTCTTCTTGGACCTAAACAACATTTTCTAAAATCTATTTCATCTTTAATTTCTATGGGCAAATATGATGCCAAATTAAATTATATGTTTGCTATGACAAAATGGCTATCTATACTGATTCTAATTTCTGCAATAATTAATTTCATTCAGGAATCCTTTGGAATTGTAACTATTCCTCCTCTTGGAGGAAATAGTTTGATTCAATTTTTCTACGTATCTTTTGCACCTCTATTGGAAGAATTTATTTTTCGTATAATTTTAATTGGAATTCCGTTGTTTGTCTTGTACTCTGGTCGAGCATCAATACGTTATTTTGTAAAATGTTTGTGGAGTCCTTCTTCATTAAATATACTCAATTCTAAAAAAGCAATTTTATTAATTATTTTTGTTGGTATTTTATTTGGATTTGCTCATATTGCATTTAGTGATTCTTGGAGTGATGGTAAGTTTGCTCAGGCAACTGTAGGTGGTATAATTCTAGGTTGGGTATATCTTAGGTATGGGATTGTTGTTTCACTTTTAATTCATTGGGCTACAAATTATTTTATTTTTGCATATGCTCATTTTATTTCTCAAATTAACTATGTTCCTTTAGAAATCGCTTTTACTAATCCTTTAATGTCATCCTTAGAATGGATATTCTTATTTTCTGGTGTACTGGGTGTTTCTATTCTACTTTTAAATAAATTTTATTTAAAAATTTTTTAATTTAAAACTAACCTGTATTGACAAGTTATGGTCTTGATCTTATTCGTACATGAAACAAGAAATTCTGATGAAGGAATATGCTACCAAGAAATACTAGAAAAGTTAACAGTTTTTACCTAAACGAGTATCTTTTAAGATACATTTTTTCCAGTCAAGATCAGTTTTTGTACTAGTTCCAAATTCTAGATGTGTTGAAAATTGCATTAATGTATAACAAAAATAATATTTCTCCTTCTGATGTGATTAATATTTCTGATATTCCTACCCAAGAACATTATTCCTCAAATACAATTGAGCAAGTTGCAAAAGCATTAGAAAAAGGAAGCCATACTGTAAAGCTGATTGAAGCCAACATGCATGCAATTGATGAAATGCATAATTTTATGCCAAAAGTAATGGATGGTGATAGACCTGGCCTTGTCTTTAATATGGCATATGGATTACAGGGGCATAACAGGTACACACATGTCCCTGCAATACTTGAGATGTTGGGGGTACCATATCTCGGTTCGGGTCCTGCAGCACATGCCATAGTTCAAGATAAAGCAATGACAAAAGTTATTTTACAAAGAAATAATATTCCTACTCCTGGATTTTGGGTATTTTCAAGTCATGAAGATCAATTCGACGATTTAATTTTTCCAGTTATTGTAAAACCCAAATCTGAATCAACTTCGATGGGAATGAAAGTTGTTGATAATTGGGATGATTTGAGAGAAGCAGTTAAAGAACAAATTAAAAAATATCATCAAGATGCTTTAGTTGAACAATTTATTCCCGGAAGAGAATTTGCAGTTGGGTTAATTGGAAATGTAAATAGTGTTGAAGTTTTACCAATTGTAGAAATTGATTTACAAGGAGATCCTAATAAAATTCAATCAAATGAAGATAAATTAAAAAAACCTCTAGACAAAATTTGTCCTGCAAAATTAACTAAAGAACAAGAAGATGAAATGAAACGCTTGTGTATTTTAGCATTTAAAAAACTTGGAATTAATGATTTCTGCAGAGTTGATTTTAGAATGGATACATATGGAAACATGTACATTTTAGAATTAAATTCAATGGCAAGTTTGGGTGTTCGAGGTTCCTTTGTTCATGCGGCAATTACTGCCGGTTATACTTTTGAATCTCTAATCCACAAACTTCTTGATGTTGCCGTAATCAGATATTTTGGAGAATCTCCATCACACGCACCTCAAATGGATGCTTCTGAAAATTTACGTAGTCAGCCATTGAGAGTATCTGCAAGAAGTTATCTTCGCAGTCATCTTAGAACTACAATAATACTTCTACAGGAAATGTGTGTAGTTAACACCAGTGTAAGAAACATTGAAAATATCAATCGATTGGGAATGATGTTATCAAAAAGGTTAACTCATCTTGGATTTTCTGAGCGTATCCATAATCAATTTGACATTGGCGATATACGATATTTCACAAATCATGAGGGAAAAACCGATGATGTCCTTCTAATCGTTCATTTGGATACTCCTTATGCTTCTAGAGATTATGTACAATTTAGAGAAGAAAAATCTAAATTATTTGGTTCAGGCATTGCTGAAAGTAAAGGAGGAATAGCAGTAATGCTTTCTGCACTACAAGCATTAAGATTTTCCAAGAAATTGCGAAAAATCAATTGTGGTATATTGTTAACTACTGATGATAGTTTGGGTGGACAATATGCACAACCTTTCATTGAATCTTATTCTAAAAATGCAAAATATGTTCTTGGATTAAAATGGGGAAAGCTTGATGGTGGAATTGTTACATCCGCATCAGGTAGAGATGAATTTAAAATTAACATGTCAAACATTTCCGATTCTTCACGTCCAACTATTTCTGAATTAATTCCTGTTGTGTGTAAAAAAATTACTGCAATTAAAAAACTCTCAAAGAAAGATAATATCATTAGAATTATGTCTATTGACGGACAAACATCATATGGTAATTCGCCAGATCATGTATCAATTTCTTTTTACACTACATTTGCAAACAAATCTGATGCAAATGAATTAGAACGACAGATAAAATCAATATTAAAAAAACAAGAAGACATGAAGATTGACCTTGAAGTTTCTAAAGGTGTACGTAGAGATCCATATTTAGAATCTACAAATACAAAAAAAATGTATTCTATTGTTGAAGAACTATCTATTCGATTAGAACAAAAAATAAATTCAATTCACAGAGACATATCTTCTGATATCAGCCATGTCCCGCAAGAAATTTCTTCTTTAGAAGGATTAGGTCCATTAGGTGCAGAATATCGTTCTCCTAATGAGTATATTCTCAAAGACAGTTTGATTGACAGATCTCTTCTTTTGACTATGTTGATTCATAAACTATCTACGGTGGGAAAATAAATTTAGTAGTGATCAAGTATGGATATTGAAAAAATAGAATCCTCTTTTGTTCCAACTTTAGACAAGAAATGTTCTGTTGCCAAAAAAGGAATGGTTTCATCAGCATTTCCTAATGCTACAAAGGCAGGAGTTGAAATGCTCAAAAAAGGTGGAAATGCCATTGATGCTGCTTGTGCAACTGCTCTTGCTTTGGGAGTATGTGAGCCTCAGGCCTCTGGATTGGGTGGACAATCCATGGGAATTATTTATGCTAATGGAACATCTTACGCAATTGACGGTTCTAGCAGGTCTCCCTCATTAGCTCATTCTTCTATTTACACAAATAAGAAAAATCGTCGTCTTGGATACAAGGCAACCACAGTTCCTAGCACTCTAGCTGTAATTGGATTTTTACATGAACGATATGGAAAACTTGAATGGCAAAAGATAGTTGCACCTTCAATCAATATTGCTAAAAAAGGATATAAAATTACTCAACTTCAACATGATTTACAAGAAAGAGAACTAGAAAACTTTCTTTCAATAAAATCAAAATCAGGTGCAAAATATTTTCTAAAAGATGGTATAGTACCATACGATGTTGGGGATAGATTCATTCAAGGAGATCTAGCTGAAACACTTACATCAATTTCAGACTTTGGATATCGTGTTTTCTATCAGGGTGAAATTGCTAAAAAAATTGTTCAAGATATGAAAAACAATCAAGGATTAATTCAAGATGAAGATTTGGCATACATCCCTGAACCACTTGTTCGAAAACCCATCAGTAGAAAGTATAGACATGTATCAGTAGTCACTTTGCCTCCTCCTGCTGCTGGAAGAACATTATTGCTCACACTCATGATGCTAAACCATCTTCCTTCAAAGTTTTTACGTAGCTCAAAACCAAGTTCGTATCATTTTGTTGCAGAGACTTTTCGAAAGGCATTCTTACATAGAGTACAACGACCGTTTAATCGACACACCTATGATCAAATTGAAGAGAAAGTTCATCTTCAAAGATCATTTGCAAAACAGATGGCCGAATCAATTCACAATTCAATGGATGCAACATTACCTATGATTGATCCTGATTTTGGTGGTGAGGATACCACACATCTCTCAACTATGGATGATGAAGGAAATGCAGTAGGCATTACTCAGTCAGTAGAACTTGCATATGGTTCAAAAGCAGCAGCTGATGGTTTGGGATTTCTATACAACAATTACATGTCTGCATTTGAATTTACAAATCCAAATCATCCTTTTTACATTAGACCTAACTCTATTCCCTGGACTTCGGTATCTCCTGCTTTAATTTTCAATGATTCAAAACTTTGGATGGTGCTTGGAAGTCCTGGTAGCCAAAGAATATTCTCTACTGTGACCCAATTCCTCTCAAGAATAATTGATGGTGATTTGCCTATGAGCCAGGCAATAGAAAAGCCTAGATTTCATTGTTCAATCAATGGTACAGTAAGCATTGAAGATGGAGGATTCCGTACTGAAATTATTGACTATCTTAAAGAAATGGGATACAATATTTCTGTTAAGGACAGATACTCATTTTATCATGGTGCAATTCATGCAATAATGAAATGTCAAACTAGTGAAGGCTTTCAGGGAGTTGCTGAAGTAAGACGTGATGGAACAGCAGAAGGATTAGAATGAACAAACTTCCTATTTTATTATCAATTCCGCATGGAGGAATACGACAACCTTCAGAACTTGAAGGGCATTTATCTATAACAAACAAGGATTTGTTTGATGATTCTGATCCTTTTGTAGTAGAACTCTATGATTTAGGAGATAAAGTTCAGCGTGTAATTAAAACAGATATTGCACGAGCATTTGTAGATCTTAATCGCTCTTTACAAGACATGCCCCCAGATAATCCTGATGGATTAATCAAAAGTAAAACATGTTATGACAAACCAATCTATACAAATGGAAAAGAACCAGATGATTCACTTAAAACAATGCTTATAGAATTATACTATCGTCCATACCATCAAGCAATTCAAAAAAGTATTGATGAATTAGATTTAAAATTATGTTTAGATTGCCATTCAATGGCCTCTACTGCTCCGTATTTTTCTCCAGATAAAAATAATTCAAAAAGACCACTATTTTGCATATCCAACAATGATGGACAAACATCATCACAAGAGATGTTGGAACTTTTAGCTGATTCTATTTCAGAGTCTTATTCCATTGGCAGACAAGAAATTTCTTTAAACAATCCATTTCATGGAGGACACATTACTAGAACATATGGGAATAATCCATTTCCTTGGATTCAAGTTGAGATGAATAGAGATTTGTATTTATCAAAACCTTGGTTTAATGAAGAAACTCTTTCAGTAGATGCAACTCATCTTCAAAAACTAAATAACCAATTTGAAAACACCCTTGAACACTTTTTCTCAAAAATCTGATTTCATACATATCTACATCATTTTCAATCCCTAAACACGACTTGAGTTCAAGTGGGCTGAACTTTAAATTAGTCTGGAAAAATACTTACGAATAGTTGATACTATTCATCTAACTAATCCAAAATTGACCAATCTTTAATTTAGAATCTTTCTAATTTTTTCTACAAGATCTGGTTTTTCATTTTGTTCTAAAAACAACTCCAAATCTTCTTTATCGTCTATGTCCAACATTATTCGTTTAACAAATACCATTGCAACATTACGTGTGTGTTCCTTTGCTGTAGCCATGTGATTTCTATAACTATCATTATCATAATGTGTCTTCATTAAATCCACTGGCATTCTTACAAGTGCATTTGTTCCATCAAATTTACGTGATGGAACTATTATTGCAAAATTTGGATATGTTTTATAATTTAACATAAAATCAATGTCTTGTGTTTTGATACCTGGTATGTCTTGAGGAAATACCATTGATGCAACAAAATTATTTTCTAATAGATATTTTTCTGCTAGAGACACTGCTTGATTTACACCCTCTTCTTTTTCATCAATTATTACTACTGCGTTAAATTTTTTAGCAATTTCTATGGCTTTTTTTTCTTTTGTCACTATGATTATTTTTTCAATTTTAGGTGATATTGATAAAACTTGTAATATTTCTTCTAACATTATTTTGCATAATTCTTCTATTTTTTCTACAGGTAACTGCAATCGTGTTTTTGCATTTGAGAATGTTTTTACTGGAATAACTGCTGCTGTTTTCAAATTAAACGTGTACTTGTTTTAAAATAAAATTTGCCAATGCATCTTCTGCCAATTTATTCTTCATAGTAATTTTTGTATCATATGCTTTCATGTCCAAGTCTTGAATTTTACTAACTAATGCTTTGTCTTTAGTATCTACAATTACATTTGAGCATACGTCTGAATACATTTTTGCTAATCCGTATGCGTTTGACTCTATTCCTGCTGCTTTCATGTATTTTGCTGCAGGACCGCTAAGTGCGTTATCTCCAATTAATGGACTTACTGCCACAACTCTTTTCTTAATTTTTGATAATTCTTTTCTAATTCCTTTAATGTTTAACATTGGACCAATTGAAGTTAGTGGATTTCCTGGTGCGAGTATGACCATATCTGCATCATGTATTGCATTTATGGCCTCAGGATTTGGTCTTGCTTTATCTGATCCAATATATTGAATTCCTTCTACTGGATCCAATCCTCTATGTTTTACCCAATATTCTTGTAAATGTAACTCTCCTTTACTTGTAGTAATTCTTGTTTCTACGGTGTTATCTGTAACTGGAATTATGTTTGCAGTAACTGCAAATTTCTTACACATCCATTTTGTAATGTCGCTGAGATTTTTTCCATTTTTTAACATGTTGGTTCTAATCAAATGTGTAGCTGCATCTCTATCTCCGACCCCAAACCAAGTCTCTTCACCAAACACTTCCATTTGTCGTAAAAAGTTGAATGTGTCTTTTTTAATTCCCCAACCTTTATCTTGATCAAGTAGATCTGCTAAACCATAAATTATTGTATCAATATCTGGACATACGTATAATCCGTATAACCAATAATTATCTCCGACATTTGTAATAACATTCACTTTATCGTGTTGTGCAACTAAGCCACGTACCAATTTGACTGAACCTGTACCTCCTGCTAATACTGTAATCATATCATTTTCCTTAAATGAGATATGCTATATCCGTTACTCTCTATCATTTTTTAGAAGATCCTTATTTCGCTAAATTACCATTTTTCATAAAAATTTGGATAAGTTTATTACCTTTATTTAGAGAATTTTTATCGTGACTAAGGCTATAATTTTAACTATTTTACTTGCTGGTCTTATTGTTATTGGTACAAGTGCTCCTGCTTGGGGTGCACAATTAGATACTAGAATTAATCCAAATAATGCTGAATCTCCATTTAAGATGAGTTACCTCAAAACTATCTTTATTGAATATCCAAACGGTGGTGTTTTGTTTGATGCATTAAGTACAAGTCAATGGATTGTATCTGGAACTGCTGACTCAACAAATCCTGGAGTTCAAGAATTGATGAGTAATCTAAACAATGGAATTCAATCTGATGGAAGTCAAGCAAGAATTTCTGACTTGAATGTGATATATGAATTTCAACTAAAAGGTAGGAGTATTCAAACATCTATTGATTATCGTGTAGTTTTAGAGGGTACCATAACTGATTATATTATTACAGAAGATTCACAAAAACAATTAGTTGATTTAGGTTGGAGAGGATTAACAACTACATCTCCAATTCAAATTAATGGTATTGAAATTAACATTCCTCTTGGTGTTCTTGAAACTGAAGAACCTCTTCTGTATAATACATTTGTAGGAACTGAGGCTGAATCTGTTCTTAACCGAGAATTAATTAACGCTGATTTTATTTTAGAACAACCATTAACTAATTGGCATTTCTTGTTTGACCCAACTGGAATTAATGCAGATGCTAGTACATTTGGATTAGATGCTTCAATTGCAGGATTTGTTGTATCTAGTTGGACTATGGGTGAAAGTAGTATTAGAGAAGGCAGACAAGTTGAACGTGTTTATGAATCTGAAGTGATGGCTGATGAACTTTATATTATAAGAAGTGTTCAATCTGCTGATACCGCAAACTTGTCTTCAATTGGATTTGGTGCTTTAGATCTTTTAGATGGTGTTGAAATTATTGGTGTTACCCCAACCCCTCCTGATGACTATATGACAACATCGACTGGTGGTTTTCCAATTATGATTATTTATGGTATGGCTGGATTAGCAGCTGTTGGTGGTATTGGATTCTTTATTATTAGTAGTAGATCCATGAAAAATCAAGCACAAGGACAACAAGGAATTGATCCTAGCAATCTTGTTGGATACCAAACAAGTGCATCTTCTGGTGGATATCAAACCAATAGAGGTGAAGCCCATTTGAAAGATGACACTGATTATAACCAAACAAGAAGTGTTTATGAGGATATGCAAAAAGAAACTCTTCCGCAAGAAACTCTCCCTGAAGAAATTGTTTCTACACAAACTATGCCTTCTGCTGGTGAAGATGATGCTGCATGTGGTTGTGCTGCATCTGCAGAAATTGGTTCTGAATGTGATTGTGAAATGCAAGGTTCATGTTTGTGTGATGCAACTTGTCAATGCAATGCAGATGTTTGTAAAGAACACGTCCATGAAATGAGTTAGAATTTTATTAATCACATCATCTAATTTTCAAATAATATAAAAA
>ERZ890510.329-NODE-329-length-38945-cov-111.263281_pt1 | contig 38945 bp, 45 predicted proteins | sample MGYA00521265_ERZ890510 | MGnify/ENA primary metagenome ERZ890510 (study PRJEB32303, sample SAMEA104408624) | aquatic metagenome | biome: Brackish water; feature: Chemocline; material: water | place: Baltic Sea | collected 2014-10-26T21:54:00 | depth 110 m ... | reverse complement strand
ATTTGTAAAATTTTTTTGCTTTGTTTAAATATTTCTTTAAAGTTTTTTTTCCAGGTACAATTTCTACCGCTGGAAGCAAATAAACAGGATTAAATGGATGTCCAATCATTGTTCTTTCAGGATTTATGCATTTTGAATAAATTTTTGTTGGTAATAAACCTGAAGAGCTTGATGAAATAATTGCATTGGGTTTTGCATACTTTCCAATGGTGTTCATTAATTTTGTTTTTAAAGCATAGTTTTCACTAGCACATTCTTGGATTAAGTCTGCGTCCCTTAAGGTTTCTTTAATAGAAGTAAAATATTTAAAATTTTTAAGGTTAAGTTTTTTTTTATTAAAAAGTTTTTTTACATAGGGCCAAGTTCTTTTAATCTCAGCTATCAAAGTTTTTTTTAATTTTATATCTCTATCAAATGCATAAACAATTTTGTTATGCGCCAAACAACGAATAATCCACCCTGCTCCAATAACCCCAGTGCCAATCACTGCGACTTTATTAATCTTAGTAGGCATAATTTTTATTTATGTTTTGTGAGTTTTAGTTTTTCTCTTGTTTCTGCGGGTGTCATTATAGAAGAACCAAGATCATCAATAATTCTTACTGCTTTTTCAACTAATTGTGCATTAGTTGCTAATTTACCTTTGGATAAATATAAATTATCTTCAAGTCCGACTCTTGGATTTCCCCCCATTAATACTGTTTGAGCAACGAAAGGCATTTCATTTTTTGAAATTGCAAATCCAGACCATACTCCTTCTTTTGGCATAATGTCTAACATAGCTTGCATTGCTAAAGTAGTTGCAGGTGCTCCCCATGGTATTCCCAAGCATATTTGAAACATCGGTGGGTCACTTAATAATCCTTCTTTGTAAAGCTGAGCACCAAACCACATATTTCCCAAATCAAATGCTTCTATTTCTGGTTTAACACCAATTTCTTTTAATCTCTTAGCAGCCTTCCTTAAATCGTTCGGCGTATTTACTGTGATTGTTGAACTATCACCAAAATTTAAAGTACCTGCATCAAGTGTGCATATTTCAGGAAGAAATTGTTCTGCATTAGCAATTCGCTCCATTACATTTGCCATATCTGTCATTGGACCAAAGTCTAATGGATTGTCTCCTTGTCCAATATCTAAATCCCCACCCATACCTGTCGTTAAATTTAAAATAACATCCGTATCACTTGAGCGAACTAGATCAACTACCTCTTTATATAATTCTAATCTTCTACTGGGTTTGCCATCATCCTCTCTGACATGAATATGTGCAATTGCTGCTCCAGCTTTAGCAGCTTCAATTGCAGCTGTTGCAATTTGTTTTGGTGTTTTTGGTAAATCTGGGTGTTTGCTGGCTGTATCACCAGAGCCAGTTACAGCACAAGATATGAAAACTTTATTGTTCATAATTTATAATTAAAATATAGTTTAAATTAATAAAAATGGAAATAACAGAATTACAAAAAGATTTAGCAGCAACCTTTAGATGGACCGCTAGATTAAATATGCACGAAGGCGTTGCAAACCATTTTAGTGCCTGCATACCTGGATCTTCTACTGAATTCTATGTAAATAGAGCCGGAATGCACTTCAGTCAAATTAAAGCTAGTGATTTAATACTCGTTACTAAAAAAAATATAAAGGAGCTAAAAGAAAAACCAGAACTAGTAGACCCAACAGCTATCAATATTCATAGTGCAATTCATGAAAACGTTTCTCATGCAAAGTGTATTTTTCATGTACACTCTAAGTTTGCTACAGCACTTTCTACGCTTAAAGATCCCGTGTTAAAACCTATAGATCAAAATACAATGATGTTTTATAATAGAATTTCTATCTTTAATGAATTTGGCGGTTTGGGTTTTGAAGAAGAGTCAAATAAAATGGCAAGTGCATTAGGCAACAAACGACATATTTTGCTAGCTAACCACGGAATAATAACAACCGGGGAAACGGTTGCCGAAGGTTTTAATGCTTTATATTATTTTGAAAAAGCTGCAGAAACTTATTTAACAGCTCTATCAACTAACAAAGAATTAAATATAGCAAGTCATGAAGTAGCAGAAAAGACAGCTCAAGAAACAGCAAATTATCCTATTGATCTCGCAAAAATGCATCTTGATCAAATAAAATTAATTTTAGATAAAGAAGAACCAGAATATAAAAACTAAAATGAGTATCTTTTTAACTAAACAAAAAATAATTAAAGATTGGACTGACTATAACGGACATATGAATGTAGCTTACTATGTTCTAATTTTTGACCAGTATGGATCTGAAGTTTTATTAACTAATTTTAATATGGGAGAACACTCTGCCAGAACTACAAAAAAAAGTACAATGGTTGTTGAATCACACATTACATATAGCCAAGAAGTTAAAGAGGGTGATGAGGTTGATGTTAACTTAATCTACTGCGATTATGATAAAAAAAGAATTCAATACAAGTTTGAAATGATACATTCTGAAAAAAAATATTTAGCAGCAACATTAGAAGCGCTATCATTATACGTTGATTTAAGTGAAAGAAAAGTTACTGATTTTGAAGGAGAAAAAATAAAACTAATGAGTGAGTTTGTTAAAAAAAATAAATTAAATTTTAACAATAAAGATTTAAAATTTTCAAATAAATTAAGAAAATAATTAATCTACTTTTATATCGTTCATTAAATGAACAATGATTACGCCAGTAACTATAAAAAAAAGACCTATAATAGTTGGTATATTAGGAACTTGATTATATTTTATAATAGCAATTACTGTTATGCCCACAATACCTATTCCTGCCCAACTAGCATAAACTATGCCAACGGGAATAAACCTCATTGTATGTGACATCAAAAAAAGACAAATACATAATGATATAACAACTATTAGAGAAGGATAAAAATTGGTAAAGCCATTAGTATCTTTTAAAAAGCTAGTACTAATTAATTCAAAAATAATGGCTACAACTAGAAATACATATGCGTAAGTTAGATTCATTAATGCTCTTATATACAGTGACAAATATAATTTCTAGATATAGATTATTCAAATGGAAGTTAAACTTTTATCAGGAGCATTAGGTGCTGAAATATCAGGTATAAATCTTAAAGACTCTTCTAAAGAAAACTATGAAAGAATAAATGCTCTACTTCTAGAACACAAAGTAATATTTTTTAGAAATCAAGATATCACTCAGGAAGAACAAATTGCTCTAGCTAAAAATTGGGGACCACTTGAAAACCATGCCTACGTAAAAGGTTTGGATAAACATCCAGAAATAGTAAGAATAGTAAAAACTAAGGATGAAAAAAATCAGTGGGGTGAAAATTGGCACACAGATGTTAGTTATAATGTCAAACCTACAAAAGCAGTCATTTTAAAATCAATAAAAATTCCACCTGTTGGAGGAGATACATGTTTTTCTAATATGGAACTAGCATGGGAAACTCTTGATGAAAAAATTAAAAATAAAATTAAAGATAAAAAAGCTATACATAGTTCATTAGGTGCAAGATTTTTTATAGATAATTATAAAGGGATGTCGGGTCATGAAAAAACAAATTACGATGAATATTCAAATGAACATCCAGTAGTTAGAACCCATCCTGAAACAGAGAAAAAAATACTTTACGTTAACTGGACTTACACAAAAAAAATAATTGGCTTAGAAAAAAAAGAAAGTGATAAATTATTAAAAGAAATATTTGAACACCAAGCAAGATTAGATCTGACATGTAGATTTAATTGGACAGAAAATGCAGTTGCAATTTGGGATAATAGAAGCGTTATACATTATGCTATAGCTGATTTTTATCCAGGCAGAGGTTTGGGTTATGAAAGAATAATGGACAGAATAGCTATTGAAGGTGATCAGCCACATTAATATTAATAGATGTATAATATAGTCGATCAAATTATATGAAATACGATTATATAATTATTGGTGGTGGATCAGCTGGATGTGTCCTTGCAAATCGCTTAACAGAAAATGGTCAATTTAATGTAGCCTTATTTGAAGCAGGAAAACCAAGTGATATTTGGAAAGTAAAAATGCCACTTGCTATTCTTTATACAATGCATGATCCAAAATATAATTGGAAATATTATTCGGAACCTGAGCCTCATTTAAATAATAGAAAACTATTTTGTCCAAGAGGAAAAATGATTGGAGGATGTTCTGCTCATAATGGGATGGTTTATGTCAGAGGTAATCCAAACGATTATGAAAGATGGGCTTCGTTTGGCCTTAAAGATTGGTCATATAAAAAAGTACTACCCTACTTTAAAAAAATTGAAACATGGTCAGAAGGTGAAAGTGAATATAGAGGTGGTAATGGCTTGCTTCCTGTCAATCAATCTAAAAATAAAAACCCCTTATTCAAAGCATTTATAGATTCTGCAGTAGAGGCTGGTTATGAAATGAACTCTGATATGAACGGTAAATATCAGGAAGGTTTTGGTATGTATGATGTGACCATTGACAAAGGAGAAAGAGCAAGTGTCTCAAAGCATTATTTAAACCCTGCTAAAAATAGAAGAAATTTAACAATTTTTACAGACTCTTTTGTAGAGAATATCATTTTTGATGGAAAGAAAGCCATTGGTATTAAGGTTAAAATCAAGGACAAAGTTGAAAATATTTTTGTTAATAAAGAAGTAATATTAAGTGGTGGATCAATTAACTCACCTCAATTACTTTTATTATCAGGTATTGGCCCTGCGGATCACCTTAAAGAAAAAGGAATTGAAGTTATTCATAATCTAAAAGGTGTAGGAAGAAACTTACAAGATCATCTTGAAACCTATATTCAGCAAGAATGTAAAACGGCTGACACACTGTATTCTTATGTTAATAAATTCAATATGCTTAAAATAGGAATTCAATGGTTTTTAAATAAAAGTGGCCCTTGCTCAACTTCATTTTTAGAAGCTGGGGGTTTTGCCAAATCTTCTCCTGAAAGAGAATATCCAAATATTCAATTTCACTTTTTTCCAGCTTTTGTAATTGATCATGGATTAGTTGAGCCTGATAGACATGGATATCAATTACATGCTAGCCCCAATCATCCCAAGAGCAGAGGTAATGTCACATTAAATACTTCAAATCCTTATGATTATCCAAAAATACTCTTTAATTACCTAGAGCATGAAGATGATCTACAGCAAACAATAGAGGCAATTGAAGTTGCGAGAAAAATTCTTGGTCAAAATTCAATGAAGAAATTTGCTGGCACAGAAACAGGTCCTGGATCTAGCATTCAAACACGTGAATTATATGAGAATTATATTCGATCTAAAGCAGAAACTGCCTATCATCCCTCTTGCACTCTTAAAATGGGGATTGACGATATGGCTGTAGTAGATGAAAAACTTAATGTACATGGACTACAAAACTTAAGAGTAGTAGATGCTTCAGTGATGCCAGAAATAACAAGCGGCAACTTAAACGCACCAACCTTAATGATAGCTGAAAGGGCTTCAGAATTTATTATTAACGCACAATGAATACGCAAGATAACCAAAAGAGTATAATTTATATTCTTCTTGGAATGTCATTATTTTCTATTCAGGATGGTTTAATTAAATTTGTTTATAACGATACATCTCTTTATGAATTATACTTTGGAAGAACTTTTGTTGCCTTTGTTTTACTTCTTATTTTTATGTGGTTTAAAAAAGAAAAGCTTATTTTAAAAACACACTATCCATTCCTAACAATTTTTAGAGTTATACTATTCTTTTTTGGATTTAGTTTCTTTTATATCTCTTTAACTTTTATGAGTTTAGCTATGGCAAATGCATTATTTTTTTCCAGTCCTTTTTTTATATCCATTTTTGCAAAATTATTTTTAAAAGAAAATATTGGTATTAAAAGGTGGTCTGCAATTTTTGTTGGTTTTATTGGTGTATACATTGTCTTAAATCCAGATTTTGAAAATTTTAAATTTGTTAATCTGGCTCCTGTAGCATGTGCACTTTGTTATTCTGCTTCTATGATTATTTTAAAAGTAACAAGTGATAAAGACAATGTTTATACTCAATTATCTCATCTTTATATAGGTGCTATAATTATTAGTATTCTTTTTTATATCTTTGCAGGAGACGGAAAATTTAATTCTTTTACTAATCCTTCAATGCAATTTATTTTTAGAAAATGGTTTGTTAATCCAAAAGAAGCTTGGCCAATAATTTTTTTTATGGGGTGCTGTGGGGCTTTAGCTTTTGCATTGGTATTTAATGCATACAATAAAGGTTCGCCATCTACGGTTTCATTATTTGAATATTCTTTAATCCTATATTCTATAATTATTGGCTATTTAATATTTGATGAAAGTCCTACTACTAGAACACTAATAGGAGCTTCAATAATTGTTTTATCGGGGATTTATATATATTTTAGAGAAAAAGTTAAAAACAACCTAATCGTAACGGAAAACCCAATTAGATAATGAAAAACTATATACCAACAATCAATATTTCTTCTTTACTCAAGGGCAATTTTAATTCGATTTCCTCAAAGAATACTATTAAAAAAATTGAAACAGCATGTTTAGATATTGGTTTTTTTCAAATCACCAAACATGGTATTAGCAAAAAAAGTATCAACTATATTTCTAAAGTTGGAAGTGATTTTTTTAATTCTTCTATTAGTAACAAGATGAAATTAGCCTCAAAAAAATGGAATAAATTAAATAAAAATTTATATAGAGGATATTTTCCAAATGATGTAAATGGAAAAGAAGGACTCGACATTGGAGATCTTAAAATAACAAAGAAATATGCCTCAACATTAAAAAATCCATTCGTTGAACATCTTGAGCTTAATAAATCTTTTAATAAAAAATCAATAAAAATATTAAATAATTATTTTGATCAAGTTTTTGAATTAGGAGAAATTTTATTTAAAAGTATTATTCAGCTCTACAAGAAAGATACTGAAAATTCTAAGTTAGCTTTTTCACGATTAAAAACCTTAAGCACATTAAGATTTAACTGTTATCCCAATCAAACAAAGCCTGTAGAAATATCTAAACAAGATGGAGTAGCTCTTGGGTGTGAGACTCACGTTGATAGTGGTATCTTTACTATTCTTTATCAGGATAAAAAAGGTGGACTACAAGTTCAAAACAGAAAAAATAAAAAATGGTATGCCGTTCCTTTTAATAAAAATGCTTTAATTGTAAATACAGGTTTAGCCTTACAGTTCTTAAGTAAAGGAAAATTTAAAGCTACAAATCATAGAGTTCTTTGGAATAAAACTAAAAGAATGTCTATTCCTTTTTTCTTTGAACCTTCTTATGATTTTGAAATGAATCATTCTTTTTTAAATAAATCATTAAAAGATAAAAGTAATAATATTTTTTTTGATAAGTTTTTAAATAAATCTTTAAAAAAATTTGTTGAATATCAAAGGTAAAAAATATTTTGCAATTATTTTAACTATAATCATGTAGTATAAATATAATTTTTGATTGATATGGATCCTATTGTTTTTACTGCAGTTATTTTGGCGTCATTTTTTCATGCTACGTGGAATGGAATGGTTAAAAAACATTCAAATAAAGTTACAGCCCTATCAGCTGTTATTCTTGGGCATGTCCCAATGTCAATAATTGCAATAATTTTTTTACCCATGCCATCTTTTAAGTCTCTACCATACATAATTGCTAGTGCTTTTATTCACCAAGGTTACAATTGGTTTTTATTAAAATCTTATAACTTAGGTGATTTAACAAAGGTTTATCCTATCGCTAGAGGGTTTGGCCCAATTATTGCAACAATAATATCAATCTTTTTTTTAGGATTGGTCATAAGTAAAGCTTCTGTAATTTCGATAAGTCTTGTTTGTGTTGGCATTATAACCATCGGTCTTTTCGGTTATAAAGTCATAAATAATTTAAAGATTGTTAAGTACTCTTTAATCACTGGCTTCTTTATAGGGCTATATTCAATTATTGATGGTTATGGTGCAAGAGTTAGTTTGTCTGCAATAAGTTATATGAGCTGGGGATTTATACTAAGCTCAATACTATTTCCAATACTCTTAAAAATTAATAAATACGATAATATTTTTAAAAACATTATTAATGATGGCAAAGCTATTTTTTGGATTGGTGGATCTATATCATATTTAGTCTACGGTGTTGTTATTTGGGGATTTACTAAAGCACCCATACCAATGGTTAGTGCCTTAAGAGAAAGTAGCATTGTATTTGCAATATTTATTGGTTTTTTTTTCTTAAATGAAAAAATTAATTTAGCTAAATTAATTTCAATTACATTAATTTTTGTAGGTGTTGTAGGTTTAAAGATGTTTTAATACAAAAATTATTTCCAAAAGTAACTAATCTCAATCAAGTAAATATTTAGGAAAATATAAAAATATAAACAAAGCTAATCAGCACTATAAATAAAGAGAAGTAGCAACGTTCACTCAACCATGGGCCATAAACTTTGCTAACAACACAAACAACAAGTAACGGTAAGTATTTATTTTGATAAGCTTTATCTTTTTACGCGTTAATAATATCCGTTGGAATTTGAAACGGGGATTGGCCAAATTCGAATTTAAATATTTTTTAATATTTAATAATTTAATTCCTTTAAATTTTTATATTGTTCTAAAACTTGTGGATTTGCTAGTGCTTCTTTATTCTTAATTTCGTTTCCTTCTACTGTATTTTTTACAGCTAATTCAACAATTTTTCCATTTTTAGTTCTTGGAATATCGTCGACTACTATAATTTTTGATGGAACATGTCTTGGGGATGCATTTTTTCTAATTTGTATTTTAATTTTTTGTAACAAAACTTCATTTAATACATGTTTAGGGTTTAAGACTACGAATAAAATAATTCTAACGTCATTATCCCATTGTTGACCTATAACAATGGATTCCTTTATTTCGTCAAATTTATCTATAACTGAATAAATTTCTGAAGTTCCAAGTCTTACTCCACCAGGGTTTAAAGTGGCATCTGATCTTCCGTAAATTATAAAGCCACCATTTTTTGTAATTTCCGCATAATCACCATGGTGCCATAAATTTTGAAAAGTTTGAAAATAAGCTTTATTATATTTTATATCGCTTTTATCATTCCAAAACTTTAATGGCATGCTTGGAAAAGAATTATTACATATCAATTCACCTTTATCTCTTGTTATTGAAACACCATTTTTATTTAAAACTAAAACATCCATTCCCAAGCCTTTATTTTGGATTTCACCAGCTATTACCGGTTCATAAACATTTCCCAATACAAAACAGGAAATAATATCAGTTCCCCCTGAAATTGATGATAAATGAACATCTTTTTTAATGTGCTTGTATATGTATTGAAAACCTTCCTTAGACAAGGGGGAGCCGGTCGAGCATATAGTTTTTAAACTTTCTAATTTATATTTTTTTATTATAGAAATTTTTTCTTTTTTAAAATTATCAATGAGTTTTGCACTAACACCAAGTAATGTAATCTTTTCATTTTTTGTTAATCTAAATAACAAATCTTTTTTTTTATACATTGGGAAACCATCAAACAATACAATCGAGGCTTTTGATGCAAGAGCGCTGATTAACCAATTCCACATCATCCAACCACATGTTGTAAAATAAAATACATTATCGTTTTCTTTAATATTGCAATGTAACTGATGTTCTTTTAGATGTTGAATTAGAGTTCCACCACTTCCATGGCAAATACATTTTGGTTTTCCAGTGGTACCACTAGAGTAAAGTATTGCTAATTCATGGTTGAAATTAAATTTTTGGTATTTAATTTTTTCTACTAAAAATTTATTTATTTCTTCCCATTTTAAAAGATTTAATTTTTTACTATCTAAATTATTTTTTAAATATTTCTTTCCTGGATAATTACACACTATTACATGTTTAATACTTTTAACTTTTTTTAATAATTCTGGAATTCTTTCAATTATATTTATTTCTTTTCCATTATAATAATATCTATCAGTGAATAATAAAACTTTGGGTTTAATTTGTGAAAACCTTTCAATAACACCACTTACACCAAAATCTGGAGAACAAGATGACCATATGGCTCCTATTGCACTTGTTGCTAAATAGCCCTCGACATTTTCTATTGTATTCGGCATATAGCCTGCAACTCTATCACCAGATTTAATTTTTAGTTTTTTAAATAACTGAATTATCTTGCTAGTGTCTTCATTTAAATTTTTCCACGTTTTAATTTTCTTAAATCCATTTTCACTTATAAATGTAATAGCTTTTGAGTTGTCATTTTTTGAAAGAAGATTTTCAGCAAAATTTAACTTATAATTTGGGAGAAAACTATTTTTATAAAAAATTTTAGACTTGATGATTTTTTTATTACCTTTAATTCCATTCACTTTACAAAAATCCCATATCGCATCCCAAAAATCTGGTGAACTTTTAATACTCCACGTTAGTATTTTTTTATAATTACGATTAAAATTAATTTTAAAACTTTTAGAAACAAATTTTTCAAATCTAAATAAATTTGACTTATCTTTTAAGTCTTTTGAGGGTGACCACAGCTTTTTCATAATCAAAGTTTATCATATAAGATTATTTCTTCTACTTGCTATAAATTAAGAGCAGTTTTTTTAACATCTTCGAGAAATTCATTTCTTTTTTCATCACTAACAAATGGAACTGCAAAGTACCTTCTATATATAATATTATAAATTCCACACATATGAAACACGCCTCTTTTTAATCTTCTTATGGGTAAATTTAAAAAAAATGTTGTAATAGCCAGTCTTGGAGAGCCATAAGTACAAAAGATTATTGCCTTTTTATCTTTTAAGTTTCCAATTGGATAACCATAATTTCCAACTAATTTTTTAAATGTGAAAGCCCATGGTGGTGATAAAACTTTATCTATCCAACCTTCTACAATAGCTGGCATTCTAAAATTCCAAATAGGTGCAATTAAAACAATTGTATCACATTGCTCAATTCGTCTTCTATGATCCAAAACATCTTCACCTGCTTTTTCGCCAGCAAAAACTGGGTTAAATTTTTCTTTATATAGGTCTACACAGTCAACTGTATTGCCATTTTCTTCAGCTGTTTTTATAAATGTATCTCTAATAGCGGCGTTAAAGGATTTTTCATTATAGTGACCATATAAAAGAAATATTTTTTTCATTTGTGTATTTTTAAACTAGTTCTATAAGAAAGCCATGAAAAATTTTTACGTAATTGAAGGTGAACATAAAAACCCTAATCTGATTGAAACAATATTAAAAGATACTGAAAAAAAATATGGTCCTTTTGAAGAGCAAGAAGCTAATCAAATTGCAAAGGGGTTAATTCAAAAAAATATTGATGATTTTTATCATCGGGCTTGGGTAGTTAAATCTGATAATTTAACCAAATAAAACCCAACAAACATAGTAATTACAAAAATTATAGAACTAGTATTAAATAAAGCTAATGATGCTATCGCAGGTCCTGGACACAATCCTGCTAAACCCCATCCTGCTCCAAAAAGAGAAGATCCAATAATTAATTTTTTATTTAATTCCTTATTATTTGAATAAGAAAAACTATCTGCAAAAATTGGTTTTTTGTTATTTTTAAATAAGTGAAAAAATGGAGAAGATATAATTAGAGCTCCAATCATTACAAATGCTAAAGATGGATCCCAATCACCAAAGATATTTAAAAAACCTAAAACTTTTGCTGGGTCAATCATTTGTGAAATAGTAAGACCTATGCCAAAAATTATTCCACAAATTAAAGATACAATTTTGCTCATATTAAATTTTTTATCCATACAGTTAAAATACCAACAATCATGAAGGTTATTGTTGCAACAATTGATCTTAAAGAAAATCTACCCATACCACTTATACCATGACCACTAGTACAACCTCCCCCAATTCTAGTGCCAACTCCTACTAGTAAGCCTGCAACAGCTAATAAAATAAAGGAATTTGAAATTGAAATATTAATTTCTTGCTGGGTAAATACCTTATAAATAATGGGACCAAGAATTAAGCCTAATAGAAATAAGAAATTATCAAATCTATTATCTTTTGAATTTAAAAAATTACTAGCAATTCCACTTATTCCAATTAGTCGACCGTTAAAAACAAAGAAGATAACCACTGCTAAACCAATTAGAGAGCCTCCTAGAAATGCAGAAACTGGAGTGAAATTAATTATGTTCATTTAGCTTTGTAACACAGGGAAAGCTGGGTTTATATTCAAAAAAAGCTTTTGGTATTCCATTTTAGTACACCTGTTTTCTATGTATTCAATATTTTTACTCTCTACTAATTTTTTTGCCTCTAAACTTCTTATTCCTAATTGTAACCAGAGAACTTTAGCTCCAATTTTGACACTCTCTTCAGCATATTTGTTTGCTTCAACTGAAGGTCTAAACACATCTACAATATCAACAGGTATTTTAATATCCTCAAGTTTTTCAAAAACTTCTTCTCCTAATATTTTTTGACCTTTTGCACTTGGGTTAACTGGAATAACTTTAAAACCATACCTTTGCATATATTTCATGACAATGGTTGAAGGTTTCTTGTCGTCCTTACTAACACCCACCATTGCAATTGTTTTATATTTTGAAAGAATTTCTTTTATTTTTTCGTTCACTACTTATGCTTCCACTTGGGCGTTCTTTTTTCTAAAAATGCAGATATGCCTTCTTTAGCATCCATTGCCATCATATTTTTAGTCATCATTTTACTCGTGTATGCGTAAGCTTTTCTCAATGGCATTTCTAATTGATTGTAAAAAGTTTGTTTACCAATTTTAATTGTATGACTTGATTTTGAAGCAATAGTTTTTGCTATCTTTAATACTTCGTTATTTAATTTTGATTTAGTAAAACAATCATTAATCAATCCAATTTCTTTTGCATAGTTTGCTTTAATGGGCTCACCCGTTAACAGCATTTTCATCATTCTTTTTCTATTAACTTTTCTGCTCACGGCAACCATGGGCGTACTACAAAATAATCCTATATTAACTCCTGGCGTTGCAAAAATTGCATCATTTGTACTATAGGCAAGATCACAACTTGCAACTAATTGGCATCCAGCTGCAAATGCTGCTCCATGTACTTTTGCAATAACTGGCTTTTTTCCTTCAACAATTTGAAGCATTAATTTTGAACAAAGATTAAAAAGTTTTTGGTATTTAGCTCTTTTTTTTAATCCATTTACTTCTTTTAAATTATGACCGGCGCTAAACCCTTTTCCAGCACCTTCGATTATTATTACTTTGATATTTTGATCTTCATCTAATTTTTTAAAAGCTTTAATTAAATCTCCTAAATTTTTAAATGAAAGAGCGTTATATGTTTTTGGTTCACTGATAATAATTGAAGCTATATCTTTATTAAAAAATTTAACCTTAATATTAGTCAAGTTTGCCATCTTCTCTCATTTTAGCTCTAATTTTTGTCGCTGAAATTTGCTGTATTTCTTCGGATAAAACAACTTCTTCTATTTTATAACCAACACCTCTTCCATAACAGATATTAGTAATATTTGGCACCATCATTACTTTAAATTGTCCTTCAAACTCTGGATTCAATTTTTCTTCAATATTTTTTTTAACAGTTTCAAAATCAAATGGGTTATCATCAACACCTTGGACGTCTCTAATTTGAATACAAACTTGACCTGTTTTTTTTACAATTTCTTGAAATAAAGCATAGTGACCATCGTGAAAAGGTTGCCATCTGCCTAACATTTGTGCTGTTGGTTTTTTATTATCCCATTCGTAAGCCATTATTTTATCTCCTTTAGTATTATTGGTGCCCAATGTTTAGCATCTTGAGTTGTAACCTGATAATCAAATTTTTCAGGTTTTACAAACATTTTGTTAGTATCGTCAAAACGTCCTTCTTTTATTGTATCTACCCAAACAATATAATCTGCTGGAAATAAGTTTCTTGCTTCAGGTGTTGGACAAATAAAATCAGCTACAACATAATTACCATCATCTTTTAATTTTTTTGCAAAATCTGCCATTCTTTTGGCTTGTCTTGTTCTGCCTTCTTCAGAAAAATCCCAATCATTTGCTTCTTTTCTAACTTCATCAGCATTAAGTCTTTTGGCATTTAACATGGGTGCAAGTTCATTTGCTAAAGTTGTTTTGCCAGATCCTGGAAGACCCATTATTAATATTATTTTCATTTTAGATTAAATTTTCTGCTACCCATTTATGAAATTGATGAGTTGGATTATCCATTATGGGTGAAAAATTTCCACCATTATATACTGGTGAATTTCTACCTTCTTGCATTCCTTCAATGGCTTTTATATCCTCAATCATTACCTCTTTCCAAAATGTTGAGTTATGTTTTCTCATTTCTGAAAATTCAATTCCATTCGCACTTTCTTCGCCAACATAATACATCATTAAGTGTTCTTTAGTTTCATTTGTAGACTTTGGCTCCAACCAAAAAATATAAAAGTGATCTATATGCAAACCAATCATTACATTGGGGAAAAGAGCAATGTATTCTGCTTTTTTTTCTAAATCTTTTGGCCAATTTGGAAAATTATTAAAACTTTTCTCACCTTTAACAGGCTGATTATATTTATTGGTTCCTTGGCCAGCAAATCTATTGGGTAAACCTTGGATATGGTAGTGATCACTAATATTTGAAACTTTATTTAATTCTGGGTGTATCCACGGTAAATGATAACTTTCACAATAATTTTCTATTGCAAATTTCCAATTACATTTAACATCTAGGCTAAAATATCCGTGATCTTTTGAGTGTTTAAGTAAGTTTTGATCTTCCTTAGATATAAATTTTGACCATCTTTCTTCAAGAGGTTTAATATACTCATCAAATTCTAATTCATTATTGTTGATATTAATGAATATAATATCCATCCATACCTTGCTTCTCACTTCTTTTAAGCCACTTGTTGATTTATCAAATTTTTCTGTCTCATGAACATTCAATCCACCTATATGGGGTGTTGCAACTAATTTTCCATCAAAATCATAAGACCATGAGTGATAAGGGCATCTTAAAACATTTTTTAAAGAGCAAGGCTCATCTATGAGCTTAAATCCTCTATGACTACAAACATTGTGAAATACTCTAATTTTTTTCTCTTTATCTCTAATTATGATTAATGGAATTCCTAATAAGTTACATGGAACAACATCCCCTGAGTTTGGCACAGAGCTTCCAACTCCAATCACTGTCCATTTATCCTTGAAAATCCTCTCTCTTTCGAACTTTAAATAGTCTGAGCTTGTGTAGCACTCGTTTGGTAGACCGTGGGCTTCCTCAATTGAGTTCCCAACAACCTTAATTTTATCTAGGTCTAAGATCTCTGATAGTTCAGGGTTTTTGGCATTTTTAGTCATTAAAAAAAATTATCACCGGCTCAATTTTTGGCAACAAATATCTTTATCCACATGATGAATTTCTTTGACAGCTTTTACAAAAAAGCTAATGATCGGCAAAATGAATTTTTCTCTTGAGGTTGGACCTCACACTGATCTAGATACATTGCCCCCTGTTAAAGATGTTTATGTAACCATGCTACCAGGTGGAGACTATAAAGAAACTGCTGCAAAATCAGGTGATTTGGTTAAAAAAGGATTTAATCCAGTTCCACATTTTCCGGCAAGATCAATCTTAGATGAAGCACAACTAAAAGATTATATCGCAAGATGTAAAGATGTGGGTGCAAAACAAGCTTTAGTAATTGGTGGTAGTAGAGAGCCGATTGGCAAATTTGATAGTTCAATTCAAATTTTAGAAACAGGATTTTTTGATGGAATTAAAATAGGAATAGCAGGACATCCAGAAGGAAGTCAGGATATTTCCGATAAAGAATTAGAAAAAGCTATGATAGATAAAAAACCTTACGCCGACTATATAGTGACCCAGTGGTTGCTAGACAGTCAACCTATCGTAGATTTCATTTCTAAGCAGTCAGTACCAGTGCATGTAGGAATTACTGGGCCAATGAAAATAACTAGCTTGATTAAGTTTGCTAATATAGTCGGGGCGAAAAATTCTATAAATTTTCTTAAGTCTAATTTTAGTAAGGCATTAGATTTATTGAAACCTAAAGACCCTAATGATTTAATTGGGAAAGTGAAAGAGTTTACTGGTAACTTCCACATTTATACATTCGGCGGCTTGAAGGAAACTAACAAGTGGTTGAAGGAGAACGGTTATGTCTAATGAATTTGACTATACTAAGCTAAATCATGTGACTTCAGTTGATCAATCAGATCGTGAAGTACCATACAACTTAAGACAAAGTGGCCCTACAAAAGTTGAACTGTTAATTTCAACAAGGGTAAGAAAATCTCCGTATTGGCATCTATCAATGGAAGCTGGTTGTTGGAGAGCAACTGTCTACAATCGTATTTATCACCCAAGAGGTTATGTAAAACCTGAAGATGGTGGAGCGATGAAAGAATACGAAGCAATTAAAAATCACGTTACTATGTGGAACGTTGCTGTTGAAAGACAAATTAGAGTTAAAGGTCCGGATGCAGAAAAGTTTACTGACTACGTGATAACTAGAGATGCAACTAAAATCTCACCAATGAGAGCAAGATATGTAATTTTATGTAATGCTTATGGTGGAGTTTTAAATGATCCTATTCTTCTTAGAATTTCAAAAGATGAATTTTGGTTCTCACTATCAGACTCTGATATTGGAATGTATCTTCAAGGTGTTAACGCTGATGGAAGATTTGATTGTACAATTGAAGAAATTGACGTTTGCCCAGTGCAAATTCAAGGACCTAAATCAAAAGCTTTAATGAAGGATCTTATTGGTGATCAAGTTGATCTAGATAACATGCCTTTCTATGGTTTAGCTGAAGCAAATGTTGGCGGCAGAAGTTGTGTTATTTCACAATCTGGTTTCTCAGGTGAAGCTGGATATGAAATCTACTTAAGAGAAGCAACTAAATACGCTGATGATATGTGGAATGCTGTTCTTGCTGCAGGTAAAAAACATAGCCTAATGGTTATCGCTCCTGCCCATCACAGAAGAATTCAAGCTGGAATTCTTTCTTGGGGACAAGATATGGATCAACAACACAACCCTTTTCAGTGTAACCTTGGTTACCAAGTTTCATTATCTGGAAAAGGTGAGTGGAGTAAGAAAGCTGACTATGTTGGAAAAGCTGCACTAGAGAAAATGGGTGCAGAACTTAAGGATGGTAAAAAACCTTACAAACTTCAGTTAGTAGGTCTTGAGTTGGGTGGAAAACCAATTGAAGAATATGCTCCTGACTTTTGGTTAGTGTCACCTGAGAGTGGTGGAGATCCTGTAGGATTTATCACATCACCTTGGTATCACCCTGAAAAAGGTCAAAATATAGCAATGGGATATGTACCATTTGATGGAACATTAAATGCTAATGGTTTCCCAAAAGGTAAAGTTGGAACTAAGTACAAAGTTCATTTACCTGCTAAATATTCTGACAAACCAGGAACACCTGTTGATGCTGTGGTAGTGGATATTCCATTTACAGAATCGTTTAACGCAAACACTAGAGAAGTCGTTAAAGGTTAAATCAATTTTTATAGAGAGGGGAATATAGCCCCTCTCTATTATAAATAATTAATACTCCTCTCAAGAAATATTACTATTTACTTAAAACACACTAGATAGAGAAACTTTAGCTTCCCGATCAGAAGTTTCATTAAATGATTGATTAGATCAAAGCCATTAATATTTTTAGAGACATCAAATCCTGTTTTAAGATCCTCTGATCCATCTAAGCTCATTGCGTATTCTGTCTCACCTCTTGATATAAATTTAAAAGCAAATTTAACAGGTTTCAAATAGTAGCAAGTTAGTATGAAACTCGTTATTGATAAATTATTATTAATATATAGACTTAAGGTGAGAATTTATAATGACAAAAACATTCCTAATAGCTGTTTGCATAATAATAGTAATTGCTTTAATACTCTTTCCACTATTTGTTTCCTATAAAGCACAGAAAAATAGTAAAAAAAATAAATAATGTTTGGTCAATTTTTAAATATAATTGTTCGGTCTATTAAATTAGATAAATCTCTTTACAAAGATAATAAGAACTTTGGTGAGGCTGCAATATACTTTGCAGGCCTTATAATGATATTAGATGGGCTAGCCGGTGCGGTTGCTGCAAATACTATCATCAAAACTGCAGTTGCAATGTCTGGCTTAACTGCCATTCTTACTTGGTTTGTATGGGGACTTTTTATCTACGTTATTGGTGTAAAATTATTTCCAGACAAAGAAACAAAAGTTTCATTTAAAAAAGTATTAACAGCCGTGGGGTTTGCTCATGCACCAGGCCTTTTAAGATTTTTTGCTGTAACACCAGATTTAATGATCCCAATAATATTTCTAACTCAGTTCTGGATATTTGCAGGATTGATCATTTCAACAAAACAAGTTTTAAATTTAAAGTCGAATTTTAAATCATTTGGCATAGTCTTTTTAGCTTTTTTAATAATTGCTTTTCTTTCAATATCATTTGTAATGAGCAAAATGAATGTTCTACCAATAAGCAATGTTAGTTAAATTGGAAATATAGTTTTTGAAAGTTTACAAGAGTTGCAGGTTTTAAATCCTGTTAAGATTAAATTTTGAGAAACACTTGGGTCTTCTTTTTTACACTCTTCACAGAAATCATCTAATTGGAGAATTTCTTCATTATCATTTATTTGATCATCAAAATCTTTAGTCATTATCTGTAAGACCAGCGCCAGCTCCACCTTGTTTTAAACTTTCATTTTCTTCAACAAAGGTTTCTTCTGAAAGTTTGTAAAGTTCATTCCATTCTTTTTCCTCAAACGAATCTTGATTTTCCAAAACCTTTAAATAAATATTTTCAGCAGACTCAATAATTTCATTTTTTGTATGATTGGAATAAATATTATTATTAAAGTTTAATAAAAACTCTCTATCGTCCATTTTTAAAAATATTCTTTTACCAATTACCTCAGATGCCCTACTAATAAAGGGTAAAAAAAGTAATGGATATGCAATCTTTTTGAAAGTTATTTCATTTAAATTATCTATAGTTCTAATTTGATCTAAACAGTTTAAACCAGCAATTATTGGACAATATCCGTTTTTATTAGCTTCATTGTCTTTATAGATAAGGCTTATATTCTCCAATCTTAATTCTTTTTTTTTCTTAAAAAAACTATTTAAGTTTTTAATTCCAGGTAAGTTAAAAATTTCAAGTAGTCTTATATTTTTTGCCACCTCCTCTGCAACCCCCCAAGAATAACCAGCCGCTCTACATGCTCTTTTGGAAACTGTTTCTATTTCACTTAATGATTTCATCTTATTTAATTATAAACCCAATAATCATCGTAATTTTTTAATTGTTCTGGTAAGGGAGCTCCTTGAAACATACATATTCTTAACCATTTATCTGATCTTGGATCAAATTTTAAGGCTCCAAAGAAAGATAACTTTAATCTAAGCATGTCTATTGGCATTATTTCACGGCCAATAGTGTTATCTTGTATTTCTGAATAAGGAAATTTCTCAACAATAAATGCTCTTCTCACCACATGTCTCAGTTCATTATTAGTTGATAAAAATTTAGCAATGGTCCAACTATTTTTAGATACTGACAATAAATCATAAAGTTTTTTAATATCTCTTGCTATTGCTAGAGGTTGCTCTAACTCGGCACCCATTTCATCAAATCTGTTGGCAATTCTCGGTTCTTCTTTATTTTTTGAAATAAACCAAAAGTTAAGATTATTTTCTTTTTTAGAGAAATCTATGTTTAATATTTCTGAATATTTATTTTCAAGAATGGCCTTAAGATCTGCAACTGTCCTTTCAGTTGGTATATTAAAATACTTTTCTTCTTCAGAGCTCATCTCTTGAATTAAAGGTGTAACAATATCATCAAAGGGTTCCATCATCATCGAGACAACATACTCAATGCATTCTTCACAATAGTTTTTTTCTAAATGTAAATACATTTCATTAAATGCAAAATCTTGCTTAAAGTTAAACTCTTTATCAAGATGCATGATAAATTTATTCAAATCAGTTAATAAAGATTTAATTTTTGTTATTTGATATTCGCTCTCAGTATTCCAGGATGTAATATTTTTAATTGATTTTTTTAAGCAATCTAAAAATAACCCTACCTCTTCGTTTGAAATATTTTTTATTTCTCTTATTTTTTTTAATGAAGTTTCTCTTGCAGAAATCCAGTTATTTAAAAGTGTTGGATGATTAACTATAAATGGCGCCATGCCTAGTCCTGTTGAGTTTCCAATTCCTAAGTTTCTACAAATTTCTGGATCTAGCTTTACAGCTTTCTTGGGGTTTTTATTTTTTGCAACATGATTAACTTGGTCAAAAGTAAATTGTCTTACCAAATAAACAAGCATCATTTCTAACCTGAAAGGTCCATATATTTCCTTTCTATCTTTAATTCTAAATCTGTCTGCTAAACCAAATTTACCAGATCCATAAACTGCAGTAGTTCTGTATAAATAACCAACTTTGTCTAACAATTCTCTATCTGGCTGAACACCTTTACTTAAGCTTTCAACCACATGATTAAATACCCTAACTGACTTATTGGCTCTTGATAAAGTTAGTTCTTTAAATGAAAGTCTACCAAATTCTTGTTTTGGTACTTCATTTTGTAGTCTTTCGATATCATGCTTGGTTGGAACACCATCAAAAAGAGTAAATGCCGTATCCCATTTTGTAGCAATAACTCTATCAGATCTCTCGTCTTCATTTAATTCATTTGCAAAGCAAATTAATGAATACACCCTATTTTTTTTCTTAAATGAATACACTGCTGTGCCATAACCATGTTCATTTAATTCAAATAAATCTCTTTTATACTCCCAGTCTTTAAATTCTTTTAGAAAACTTCTTAAAAAAGAAAGTTTAGACTGATGAAAAGATCCTAGTCGTGAAAGTTTCATTACTATATTGGGATCTCTCAAAGAAATATTCATCCATTCATACCTTTATAAAAATTATACCAATTGTTACCAAGAATTCCGTGGATGTTATTTTCAGAAAATCCAACTTTTTTTAAACCCACTTCTAGATTATTAAATCCTGTCGCATCTAAAAACCACTCAGGTTGCTTAGGAAAGCCAGGTTTTTTCTTTGATCCCTCGCCAAAATTTTTACTTATGGTCCATGTACCATTTCGCATCCACTCAACAATCGTGTCTGGTTGATTTAAACAAAGATCTGAACCTATTCCAATATTTTCTGCTCCCATAATTTCAGCTGTTTTAGCTGTCATCTCACAAAAGCTTTCTAAAGAACAATCTGTTCCATCTTTTAAATGATGTGGATAAAGTGAAAGTCCTAGCATTCCCTTATTGTCTGATAAAGTTTTTAATAATTCATTTGATTTGTTTCTCTTGGCTGGATGCCAAAATGATGGGTTCGCATGGGTGATTGCAATTGGTTTTTCACTTATCTCGATTGCATCAATTGTGCTTTTTTCAGCTGAATGTGACATATCTATTACAAGGCCAAGTCTATTCATTTCTTTAATTACTTCTCGTCCAAAATTAGTAACTCCACTGTCTGTATTTTCATAGCACCCTGTAGCTAGTAAAGATTGGTTATTATAAGTTAGCTGCATAAATCTACACCCTAAGTCATAAACTTTCTCGACTAAACCTATGTCATCTTCTATAGGTGAACAATTTTGAAAACCAAAAAATACTGCTGTTTTATTTTCAGATTTAGCTTTCTCAATATCTTTAAAACTTTTGCCGTGAAAGATTAGGTCTGAATTATTTGAAAAATGGCTTTCCCAATTTTTAATTACTGTTTTTAATTCATCAAAATCTTCGTGGTAAACAATGGTAACGTGTATGGCATCAAGCCCTGCTTGCCTATTGATCTGAAAGATTTCTCTAGACCAGTTACAATATTGTAAGTTATCAATTTTAAAATTCATTATGATCTTATTTGCTTTAAAGAATATCAATAAGTTAGATAATTTCTATTAATTTTATTGAAATTTTAGGCTTAATTTGAAATAACAATTTACGTTAGAATAAAATTACATCAAATGACTAAAAATAAATCTAAAAAAGTATCAATTGTAATGGGAAGTCAGTCTGACTTCAAAACTATGATATTCTGTCAAAAGGTACTTAAAAAATTAAATATAAAATTTGAGACTAAAATTATATCTGCACATAGAACGCCAGACCGAATGTACCAATATGCTAAAAACGCTGAAAAGAGTGATATTGGTGTTATTATAGCTGGTGCAGGAGGATCCGCACATTTACCGGGAATGATTTCAGCCCTTACCTCACTGCCGGTACTAGGGGTGCCAATTGAAAGTAAAAAACTAAAAGGTCTTGATAGTCTTTTATCAATAGCACAAATGCCGAAAGGTATACCCGTTGGAACGTTAGCGATTGGAGAAGATGGTGCGATTAATGCTGCATTATTAGCAGCAGCTATTATAGGGATTAGTGACACCGTTGTTAAAAAAAAATTAACTCAATGGCGTTTAAGCCAAAGCAAAGCTGTTAAAAAAAAACCTAAATAGTTTTATATATGTTTAAACCAACTCTTGGAATCATTGGTGGAGGTCAATTAGGAAGTATGCTGGCTATCGCAGCAAATAAATTAGAAATTAAAACTGTTATTTTTTGTGATGATATAGATGCACCAGCTCAAAAATTTTCCAATGACTTCGTACACGGACAATACAATGATCAAAATAAGATTAAAGAATTTATAAGCAAAGTAGATGTCATCACTTATGAATTTGAAAATATTCCTTATGAAACATTAAATGAAATTAATAGAATAAAACCTGTTTTACCTAAACCTTCTGTTAATAGAATAATTCAACATAGATTAGCTGAAAAAGATTTCATTAATAATTTGAATATAAGAACTACAAGATATGCCTCTATTGAAAAAAAATCTGAAATGGACTCTGTAGAAGATCTGTTACCTGGTTTGCTTAAAACTGTAACCATGGGTTACGATGGTAAAGGACAGCACCCTGTCCATACCTTAGAAAGTTTAGACTCAATCGATATTGATTATTCAAAAGGTTATATTTTAGAAAAACTTGTTAAACTTAAAAAAGAAATTTCAATAATTATCACAAGGTTTAGTAATCAAAAATATGAAATCTACGAGCCTATTGAAAATGTTCATGAAGACCAAATTTTAAGAAATTCTAAAATTCCAGCAGAAATTAGTGATAAAATATTAAATCAATCCAAATTGTGGGCAACTCAAATTGCTGAAGAGTTAAAGTATGTTGGAACTTTATGTGTTGAATTTTTTATTGATAGAAACGACAATCTTTATGTAAATGAAATAGCTCCAAGAGTTCATAATTCTGGGCACTTAACCATTAACGCTTATAACGTCAGCCAATTTGAAAACCATGTAAGAGCTGTTTGTAAATTAGAACAAATACCTCTTCAAAAAAAATCTAATGCTGAAATGCTAAATATAATTGGAGATCAAATTATCCCTTACCGAAATAAAAAGTTTGCTGAAAACGAATTTTTCTTTGATTATTTAAAAAAAGATATTAAAGACAAGAGAAAAATGGGTCACTTAACAACTTTAATTAGTTAAAATATCTTAATGTTAAAATCAATAGAGGGTAACTTTGATAATCTAGAGGTTAATGCACTTCTGATTAAGCATTTTATTGAACTAAGGTCTGTATCTCCCGAAGGTAGTGCCCATGTTCTTGATATTGCTGGCTTGAAAAATCCTACAATTAAATTTTGGAGTTTGTGGGAGGATGATGAGTTAATGGGATGTGGTGCTTTAAAATTTCTAGATAAAGATCATGGTGAATTCAAATCCATTAGAGTTAATGATAAGTTTAGAGGTAAGGGTAATGGCTCAAAAGTTATCAATCATCTTATTTTTGAAGCTAAAAAGCTTAATATTAAGAAATTAAGCCTAGAGACCGGTGCTGGTAATTTTTTTACAAATGCTAGAAAATTATTTATTAAGTCTGGCTTTAAAATTACTGAACCCTTCTCCCATTATAAGGAAGATGTTAATTCAGTTTACATGAGCATGCTAATTAGCAACTAATAGAGCTTAAATTAAATAAATATTCTATTTTTGTTGACAAAACCCCAATAAATCTAAACAAGGCGTAAATTACTTAATTATAAGTAATAAAAGTAACACAACAAAAAGTAAGAAGATAAATATGAGTCTACAAGGAAAAGTAAAATGGTTCAATCCAACTAAAGGTTTTGGTTTTATTGAAAGAGAAGATAAAGAAAAAGATGTATTCGTTCACGTTTCAGCTGTAAGAGATGCTGGCATGAATGGTTTAGATGAAGGTCAAGCTTTGACTTTTGAAGTTGAAGATGGTCCAAAAGGTCCTTCAGCGGTAAACTTAAAAACTGCATAATATTCACACTTTCTATTGGCTGCGATTTTTTAATTAAATTAATTTTTTAATTATTTAGCTAAATATTTCAGCCAATACCAATCAGTTTTTTTTAAGAAACTCACCTACCATTATATTAAATTCATCAGGCTTCTCTAAATGTACATTATGAGAGCAACCCTTAATTATTTTTAAATCACTATTAGGAATATTTTTATTTAAAGTTTCAACTTGGTCGTAATTATAAGCTTTGTCATGGTCACCCCAAATTATTAAAGTTTCATTTTTAATATTTTTTAAATTTTCAATACCGCTCCAATTCTTCATTGCAATAAGTCCATTATCGGTAGCTTCAATAGAAGTTTGTTTGCCCGCTTCCTCACATAGATAAAAATATTTTGACCTATCTTCTTCTATAAACCAGGTTTTGGCTATTCTGTATGCAGTAGTTTCTAATCCATTAATTTTTAATTTCTCTCTGGACTCATCTATGGTTTCAAATCTACCAGGTATATTCCCCCTAGGTCCCGTACCATAACAAATTAATTTTAAAATCTTATCACCTGCTAATTTTGCCATTTCTTGCACAATCATTCCACCCATGGAATGACCTAATAAATTAAATTTTTTTATCCCCTTTTTTTCCAAAGAATTTAATATTGATTTTGCCATACATTCAATTGAGTCACATGATTTAATTTTTTGACTCTTACCAAAGCCTGGTAAAGCTGGGGCAATAACTCTAAAATCTTTTTTAAATGAATCAATTTGGAGCTTCCACATATCAGAAGAACCTAGAAATCCATGAACTAAAACCAAAGGAGTGCCGTTTCCAATATCTTCAACAAATATATCTTGCATATTTACCATTTATTAATAATGATTGAATATAGCAATTATGACAAAAAGAAAAATAACTAATCTTTATAATGTTGAGTTTATTCCATTTGACAATTATGGTTCACCAGTACCTGGTATGAGTTGGCATAAAATTAGTTATGACAAAGAAAATGGAGGTCACGGTTCATACCTTTTAAAAATGGAAGCAAACGCAAAAAGTTTACCTCACATGCATACGGGATTTGAAGAGTTTTTTATGTTGGAAGGTGAGTTAACGGATCCAGATAACAAGATTTTTAAAAAGGGGGATTTTGTTACTTTTAGTCCAGGCTCCACTCATTCCTCACACACTAAAGATGGTTGCTTAATTTTAGTTTTTATGAGAGGTATCAATAAGCCTCTAAAAGAAAATATTAAATAAATTTAATAGAAATTATACATTTATGATTGGAATATTAGGTGGAATGGGAACTCAAGCAGGGCTTGATTTTTGTAACAAGTTAGCAATGCTTAATAGAGGAAAAATTGATCAAGAATATCCTCTATTCATGCTTTATAATAAATCTAATATACCAGGTAGACCAGAATCAATTGGTGTTCAAACTAAATCATTTTCAACTATTCCAAGGACTGCAAAAAATACTATTAAATATAATAAAGTTTTAAAAAGTCTACTTGAAGGTTGTCGATCACTCGAAAAAAGTGGCTGCAAGTTTATCGTGATACCCTGCAACACAGCCCATTATTGGTACGACGATCTTAGAAAACAAATTAAAATTCCAATAATAAATATGCCTAGAGAAGTTTTTTTACACACTAAAAAAAATTGTAAAAAGAAATCAAAAATTGGACTTCTTGCAACTGAAGGAACATTAAAAACTGAAATTTATGATAAAATATTTAAAAATGATTATGAGTTAATTAAACCTCTAGACTCCTTACAAATTAATTCAGTAAATAAAACTATTAAACATGTAAAAATGGGGAACATAAAATTAGCAGAAAAATCTATTAAACCAGCAATAAACTATTTAATTAAACAAAAGTGTAAAAAAATAATATTAGGCTGTACTGAAATCCCTATTGCAATTTTTGCTTATAAATCTTTAAAAAATGCAAAAATATCAAAATTATATTTGGACCCTAACTTAATATTAGCCAACTCTTGTATGGCAAGATATAAAAAATAAACAATGCTCTCTGAAGTTAAAAAACCATATGTTATATATATGGCTGAAATTATTTACTCATACGTTTCTATTGAAAAAAATAAATATCCAAACTTAGATACAAAAGAAGCTATTAATAAATTCATGGAAACTAAAGAGTTTATTAAATTAAGTAGTGGTGCATTACATGATGAGTGGTTTGGTGAGTTAAAAAAAAATGCATATATGGACAAAGATACAGGAAGTAAAATACCAGAAGAAACCATTAGACTTCTGGAAATACAAAAGGATATGACCATAAAACATTTAATAAAAATACCAAAACTTTATGAAACCAAAGATAATACTTTAATCGAAGCCTCTAATAGAGCATATCAATTCTTGTGGCGTATGTGTGAAAGTTACGAGCTTTGGTGTAAAGAAACAAGACAATCAGAACAACTTTTATTAAATATTACTGATTAGCTAAATTAATAATTTTACTTTTTTTTTCTATTCTATTTTTGACTAACACAAAAAATTCATCATAATTTTCTTCTTCAACTTTCAATTTCTTATTATCTAAAAGACTTTTAATATTTTCAGTTGGGGTTTTATCAGTCATTTTTTTTATAACTTTACTGGATCCATAAGAAAAGCCAGCTTGATAAACATTACCAGTGCTAACTAGTGTATATGCGGGTCCTAAAAGAGCAGTACTTTGTACGCATCCATTAAGAAATAGTAGAAAAAATAAACTAATAATTGTCTTTTTAAAATTCATTATAACCCTACCTAACTTTAAGTATTTATCCGTACAACTCAAGAGAGAAAGCGCTCATTTTGGTTATTAATTTCTAATATAGCTATAAAATATAACTTATAACCTCAACATGGTTAAAATTTTCCCATTCATCTTTATAGTTTTGTGGTCATCAGCTTTTGTTACGACAAAACCAATAATAGATAATAGTGATCCTTTTGCAGCATTAGCATTTAGATTTTTTATTGTAGCCTTAGGTTTCTTTTTATTTTCAATTTACACAAAAAAGCAAATTTTAACTAATCAAAAAAATCTTATTCAGTCTCTTTTTAGTGGAGTTCTTTTTCATGGTGTTTACTTAGGTGGAGTTTTTTATTCAATTTCAATTGGAATGCCCACGGGTATTGCAGCCTTAATTGTTACCTTACAACCTATATTAACTAATGCTTTAGCGGGAAAATTTTTAGGTGAAAAAGTTTCTTTTAAACAATGGCTTGGGATAGCTCTTGGCTTTCTAGGTGCTGCGTTAGTTTTAGGTTTTGACATTGGGGCAAGCCTTCCAGTCATCGGAGTTATAGCATCTTTTATAGCACTACTAGCTATTACAACCTCTACTTTATGGCAAAAAAAAATAAGTAACAATTTACCTTTATCCGTCAGTAATATGTATCAAGCTATAGGTGGCTGTCTTTTTCACCTAATAATTATTTTTATTTTTACTGAACCTTATATTAATTTTACTCCAACATTCATGATAGCCATGAGTCATCAAATATTTCTTGTATCTTTTGGCGCATTCTCAATTCTAATGTTTTTAATTAAAAATAACTCAGCAAGCAAAACGGTTTCTATATTTTTTTTAATACCACCAACTACAGCTATAATGGCTTGGTTATTTTTAAATGAAGTTTTAAATAACTTAGATCTAATTGGTTTTGCTGTAGCAACTCTTGGTGTTTATATTGCTACAAGAAAATAGTCTTTTTTTAAAGGCCGTTATAACCAAATTCTAGAGAGGCATCTGTAATAGAGTGGTACAAAGACTCGCCAAAACTTCTTAATGTAAATATTCTTACTTTATCAGGAGCATCTTCTAACATATCAATCGTTACCGACATTCCGTTGTAAACTGAGTTTAAACAGGTATTTTTTTTTATTTCATTAAAGTTAAAAGGACATCCTTTTTTTAATACTTCTTTTACATTGTTACCTTCTATTTCAATTATGGCTCTTGAGTGGGATAAGTCAGTTAATGCGAAATGAGCTTCTTCCAGTTTTTCATTTATTTCCTTCATAACTTCTTTTTTTGTAGAAACTAAAAGCCAATTATTTGGGCTATTCCATAAAATTCTTGTATCGATGTTGCAGCTTACACTTAGAGCTTCATTATTTAAGTTTATATTGTCAATTGTAATATCTTTAAGTGAGACTGAAGAGTTTTTATATTTTACTATTTGAATTATTAAAAAGTCCTTTGATTCAGACACTTTTAAGAGGTCTTTTGGATTTTTATCTTCATGGTCACCGAATAGACCTTTAACGTGGATATTTTGTAAAGCAGAAATTGTACTCATGATCTTGCCCTTTCGCCTTTTGGATCAACATAATGTGATGAAACTATCTCAACAGGTATTGTTTTATTTTTTAACGGCGACATGGCAAATAATTTTTGACCTATCATATTTTTTCCATCTTTTAATATTGCCAATGAAAAAGGATTGTCGTGCTCTACACTCCAACAAGAAGCAGATATATAGCCCAATTTAGGATTTGGGAGCGGGGCATTTGCATCCATAACTAAATGAGAACCTTCTGGAATACTTGTTTGTTTATCCAATGGAACAACTCCTACAACTTTTTGTCTATCTTCTGCAATGAAAGCTTTTCTATTTAATGATCTTTTTCCTATAAAATCTTTATTTTTGCTCATTAATCCTTCTAGAGAATTGTCATAAGGAATAGTTCTGCCATCTAATTCTGATCCTGCGACATGTCCCATTTCAATTCTTAAAGTTGATAACGCTTCTGTACCATAAGGTTGAATTGCAAATTCTTTACCTACTTCCATTATCTTTTCCCACATAAAGTTTCCATTGTCTGAACCAACATTAATTTCATAAGCAAGTTCACCTGAAAAGGAAATTCTAAAAATTCTTGCTTTCACTCCAAATAAGTTACCTTCTCTATAACCCATAAAAGGTAAGCCATCATTGCTAACATCTATATCTGGAAATAATTTTGCCAATACAGATCTAGACTTCGGACCGGCTAAAGAAGCTCCTGCCCATTGTTCAGTAGTAGATACTACATTGACATTTAACTCTGGCCATACAAGTTGCAGATAATATTCAAGGTGAGATAAAATATTTGCGGCCTGCGCAGTCGTGGTTGTCATGTGATAATGGTTTTCTGATATTCTAGTAGTGGTTCCATCATCCATAACAATTCCATCTTCTCTTAACATTACTCCGTATCTTGCTTTCCCTACAGGCAACTTTAACCAGGCATTTGTATAAACTCTGTTTAACAATTCAGCAGCATCGGGACCTTTGATATCAATTTTACCTAGAGTAGTAACATCGCATAACCCAACATTCTTCCTAACATTTTTTGCTTCTCTCTTTGATCCTTCAAATAAAGTTTCACTTCCCTGTTTGTAATATCTTGGTCTCAACCAAACTCCTGCATCAACAAATACTGCATTATTTTTTGCGTGCCAAGAATGCATTGGAGACTTTCTTGTTGGTTTTGAATGTTTGCCCGTCTCTCTCCCTACGATTGCACCAATAGTAACAGGGGTATATGGAGGTCTAAAGGTTGTGTGACCTACCTCAGGTACTATTTTGTTTTCAATATTGGAGACTAATTGTAAACCATTGAGATTACTTGTTTTTCCTTGATCTGTTGCCATTCCAAGTGTTGTATATCTCTTAACATGCTCAATAGAGCGATAACCTTCTTTAAGAGCTATTTCAACATCTGAAACCGCTACATCATTTTGAAAATCTAAAAACCTTTTATAGGTTTTTCCTTTCGGCAATGGTACGCACCAAAATTTATCATGTTGTGTTGATTTTTTCTCGGTAACCAATGGTGACGAAACTTTATTATCAATATTAGTTATTTTTTTTGATAATTCATGACCCATGTTAAATGAATTTTTTAAAGTCTCTTCTAGCGTAAAGGTTCCATTTGCTGCACCCAATGTTGTTTCATTTTGTTTTGAAACTCCAGGCACAAAAGCATCTATGTCTTTATTAAACTTAGTTTTATTTCCAGATTGCGAAGCCAAATGTATTGTTGGTGTCCAAAATCCTGAAACGCAGATACAATCACAATCAATATTTTCCAAAGTTCCTAATTCATTTTTATTATCAGATATTTTTGCAATCTCAGCTGATTTCACTTTTTTATAACCTTTGGCAGCCACAACTACGTAAGAAAATTTAATTTGTATACCTAGATCTATTGCTTCTGTAATTATTTCTGACTTAGGATCTTTTCTAGTATCCAGGATAATTGGCTCAATTCCATTTTTTTTAAATTCTATAGCTGTTTCATAGCCACTATCATTATTTGTAAATATTAATGGTTTTTTTCCAACTAAAACTCCATAGACTTTTAAATATTCTTTTGCTGCAGAAGATAACATCACACCTGGCGTATCATTATTTCCAAAAACAAGTGGTCTCTCTATGGATCCTGATGAAATTAAAACTTCTTTAGCTCTGATATACCAAAGTCTTTGTTTTGGATGATATTTTTTTGTTTTCGGTAAATGATCACTTAACTTTTCTGACATTACTAACATGTTATGATCGTAGTAACCAAAAACCTGAGATCTATTCCTTACAATAACATTAGGCATCTCCTTAAGTTCGGCAATAATATTTTCTGCCCACTCTTTTCCTGTTTGATTGCCAATATTAACTTCACTAGTTAATAAAGTTCCACCAAATCTAGGCTTATCTTCTGCTAATATTACTCTAGCTCCATTTTTAGCTGCAGCATAAGCACTTGCTAAGCCTGATGGTCCAGATCCTGCAATTAATATATCGCAATATTCATATTTGTGTTCATATCTTTCTTTGTCATGTTTAATTGAGGCAACACCAAGTCCTGCTGCTTTTCTAATGAAAGGTTCATAAACTTTGTACCAAAAGCTTTTTGGCCACATAAATGTTTTGTAATAAAATCCCGCAGGTAGAAATACTTTTAAAAGATTATTGATCGCACCAATATCAAAGTTAACACTAGGCCAACAATTAACGCTAGTTGCCTCTAGCCCTTCAAAAAGCTCTTGTTCTGTAGCTTTTACGTTAGGCTCTGTTTCATTATTTCTATAAAGCTGGACTATTGCATATGGTTCATCAACGCCTGCTCCAAAAAAACCTCTTGGTCTATGATATTTAAAACTTCTTCCAATCAAATGAACTCCATTAGCAAGTAATGCTGATGCTAAAGTGTCCCCCTCATAACCAAAATAGTTTTTTCCATTAAATTTAAATGAAATTTTTTTATTTCTATTTATTAATCCAACGTTATCTAGTCTAAAATCCTGATTCATCTTTAAATTTCTTCGTTAGCTTTAACTGTTTTAAATATTTCGTGTGTTGCTGTGTCTCTCTCAACTTTAATCCACTGTCTGCATCCTGATATATGATGCCATAACTCTTTGTGCTTACCTCTTAAACTTTTTCTATTATAAATAAAGTTATCCCAATCTTGATCAGAAACTTCTTTATTAAGTTCTGGTCTTTTAATGGTTGCATCTCCCCCGTATGCAAATTCATTTTGAGACCTCATCCCACAGTGAGGACATTTAATATGTAGCATTTATGAAATCCATGTTTTTGTTCCAAGTCCCTTTTCATCAAGTAGATGACCTGTGTTAAATCTACTTAGGCTGTATCCTTCATTTAATTTATGAACTCTATCTTGTGCAATTGTATGAGCAAATGTCCAGCCTGATGCAGGTATTGCTTTAAATCCACCATAACACCATCCGCAATTTAAATATAAACCTTCGATATGAGTTTTATCTATTATAGGTGAACCATCCATAGACATATCCATTATTCCACCCCAAGTTCTAAGCATTTTTAATTTACTTAGGAAAGGCATCATTGCAATTCCTTCTGTCAAAACATGTTGAAGTGTTGGCAGGTTTCCTCGTTGCGCATAACTATTGTAGCCATCTAGATCTCCACCCATTACCATTTCACCTTTATCTGATTGACTAATATAAAAATGGCCTGCACCGAATGTAACCACATTATCTAATACAGGTTTTACTGGTTCTGAAACACAAGCCTGTAAAAGATGTGCCTCAACTGGCAATGTCATATTTAATTTTTCTGCTAAGATATTTGTACTACCCGCAACACATAATCCAATTTTCTTAACTTTAATATCTCCTCTCGAAGTTCTTACACCTTGAATTTTTCCACCCACAACATCAAATCCTGTTACTTCACAGTTTTGAATTATATCAACACCCATTGAATCAGCTTGACGTGCATATCCCCACGCAACAGCATCATGTCTAGCTGTCCCTGCGCTCGGCTGCATCAGTGCACCAAAAATTGGAAATCTTACATTGTCAGAAAAATCTGCCATTGGTATTATTTCTTTTACTTCTTCTCTGTTTAATAGAACTGCGTCAATACCATTTAAACGCATTGAGTTTCCTCTTCTTGCGTAAATATTCATTTGAGCGTCTGAGTGTGCAAGATTGATAATTCCTCTTGGAGAAAACATCACATTATAATTTAAATCTTGACTCATCTTCCTCCAAAGATCCATTCCGAATTCGCTAAATAAAGCATTTTCATCATACATAAAATTAGATCTGATAATTGTTGTATTTCTCCCAACATTTCCACCGCCAATCCAGCCTTTTTCTATTATGGCAACATTTGTAATATTGTGCTCTTTTGCCAAGTAATATGCGGTAGCTAAGCCATGACCACCTCCTCCAATAATAACAACATCATATTCTTTTTTAGGAGTTGGATCCTTCCATGCTAAGTCCCAATTTTGATGATTGGAAAAAGCATTTTTTATTAAGCTGAATATGGAATATTTTTGCATTAAATAATTTTATACAAAGGATTATAAATAGTCCTTATTTTTTTTATATATATTTTTTAGAAGTTTCGATCCATGTTAAAATAAGATAACAACTTACCATTATATAATTAATTTTATAGGAGTTTTAAATGAGCGAAGTTAAGTCAGACATACAAATAGCTAGAGAAGCTAAAATGCAACCTATAAATGATATTCTAGCAAAAATTAATGTACCGGATGAAAGCACAGCGTTTAGCCCAATGGGCAGACACATTGCAAAAATTAACTTAGAGTATTTAGATACTCTAAAAGATAAGCCGGATGGAAAACTTATTCTAGTAACAGCTATTACACCTACGCCTGCTGGTGAAGGAAAAACTACTACTTCCGTTGGTTTAAATGATGGATTAAATAAAATCGGAAAAAAATCTATTGTATGCTTAAGAGAGCCAAGCCTTGGTCCTTCTTTTGGAATGAAAGGTGGAGCTGCAGGTGGTGGATATGCTCAAGTAGTTCCAATGGAGCAAATTAACTTACACTTTACTGGAGACTTTCACGCAATAACTTCGGCTCATAATTTATTATCAGCTTTAATTGATAACCATATCTATTGGGGAAATAAATTAGACATAGACGTTAGACGTATTGTTTGGAAAAGAGTAATGGATATGAATGATCGTTCTTTAAGATCAATCAATATAAATTTAGGAGGTGTTGCAAATGGTTTTCCTAGAGAAGATGGTTTTGATATAACTGTAGCTTCTGAGGTAATGGCAATTTTTTGCTTATCGAATGATTTAGAAGATTTAGAAAAAAGAATAGGAAATATTACAATTGCCTACACTAGAGATAAAAAACCTGTTTACGCAAAAGATTTAAAAGCTCAAGGTCCGATGACAGTATTATTAAAAGATGCGATTAGACCGAATGTTGCTCAAACTCTAGAAAATAATCCTGCAATTATTCATGGTGGTCCATTTGCCAATATTGCACATGGGTGTAATTCTGTAATCGCTACAAAAACTGGATTAAAACTTGCTGACTATGTTGTTACTGAAGCAGGATTTGGGGCAGACCTTGGTGCCGAAAAATTTCTTGATATAAAATGCAGAAAATCAAATTTAAAACCAAGCTGCGTTGTAATTGTAGCAACTATAAGAGCATTAAAAATGCATGGTGGAGTAGCTAAAGATGATCTGAAAACAGAAAATGTTGAAGCTTTAAAAAAAGGCTTAGTTAATCTTCAAAGACATATTGAAAATGTTAAAAAATTTGGATTACCCGTTGCGGTCGCTGTTAATCATTTCATTAAAGATACAGACAATGAAGTTAAAGCTTTAATAGAATTTTGTGATGATATGGGAGTTAAGGCTAGTCTTTGTACTCACTGGGCAAATGGTGGCGAGGGAACAAAAGAATTAGCGACCCATGTAGTTGAGTTATGTGAAAAAAATGATGATAAATTCAAATTTTTATATGAAAGCAAAACCCCTCTATTTAAAAAAATAGAAACAATTGCAAAAGAAATTTACAGAGCAGATCAGGTTATTGCTGATACTAAAATTAGAGAGCAATTAAAAAGCTTTGAAGAGGCTGGTTATGGAGACTTTCCTATTTGTATCGCTAAAACTCAGTACAGTTTTTCAACAGACCCAAGCTTAAAAGGAGCGCCAACAGGTCATGCTTTACCAATTAGAGAAATTAAGCTTTCTTCTGGAGCCGAATTTATTGTTGTTATTTGTGGATCTGTAATGACTATGCCTGGATTACCAAGAGTTCCTGCAGCAGACTCTATTAAGTTAAATAAAGATGGTGAAATTGAAGGTCTATTTTAAAATTAGTTAATTATATTTAACAAATTTCTTAGTTCTAACATTCTAGAATCTTTTTTTAATACTTTAATCTCTTCTTCAATAAAATTGCTATGATTAATAATTTCTTCTTGTCTTCAAGTTTATTTATTTTTTTTGTTTTTGCTAATCTCTTCTTCACAAAATTTTTTAGCTTCTTCAAGATCTGTAATCTTTGATTTAGATAATTTTTGACTTCCAGCCAGACAAGCATCAACTGCTCTTTTTAAATTAAATTCACCAAAATTTAGAATAACAACCATTCCAAGCACTATAAAAACAAATATCAAAATATTTTTTACCATTTAAAATCCTATATTTACCAATTAATTTCTAATTTCTCATTTTTACATATGGTGTTTAGCATACTAAACATTAACGGAAAGTATTTAGGATTAAGATCTTTCAAAATTTTTGGTCCAATTTCTAAAGCAAGCTGCGCACCTTCGACAGTAACATTTTTCATAAACTTTTCCTTAGCCTCTTTGTAAAGGTATCCTTCACCCAAATATTTTCCCATCAAACTATTTCTCCCCCCTATTGCACTAACATATAAATCTCCCAGACCTGCTAAACCATAAACTGTCTCAGCTTTACCTCCATAATGAGAAACAAATTCAACCATTTCAGAAATTGATCTATGGATCAATGAAGCCGATGTATTTAAATAGTATTTAGATTGAATTTCTTTAGGTGCTTTGGAATTACTTAATCCCTCAGATGCGCCAATTAACATTGAATAAATATTTTTAATTGCGCCTGATAATTCAACACCGGTTAAATCATCTGTAATTTCAGTTGAATAATAATTAGTTGATATAATTTTTTTCAACAACTCAGTTTCTTTAATATCTGGGTTTGCAATAACCGTTCCAGTTCTCATTTTATTTGCAAGACCAGCAGCTAAACAAGGTCCTTTGATTGCTGAAACATTTACTTCAGTATGACCTTTTTCCGCTAAAAGCTTTTTAATCTTATCTGAAAGTGTTATTAATTCGTTTTCTTCTATTGCCAAACCTTTTGTTAACAAAATAATTGGAAGATTTTTTTTATAATTTTTGGATATCTGCTCAACAAACCATTCAATTCCTATAGAACTTACGCCAGCAACAATTATATCCACTCCACCGTCAAGTATTGAGCTTAGTTTTTCAAATTTCTCTACTTTTAATTGTGATGGTAATTCTAGATTTAAGGCTGGATGAAAATTTTTATTTGATTTAATATTATTAATTAAATCGTCTTCAAGGTGAGTACCAATGAGAGTTACATCATTTTTGTTTTCAAGACATGGAACAGCAAATGCAGAGCCCATAGCCCCAGCTCCAACAATGATAATTTTTTTCATAACAAGCTATTATTTTATTGCAACTTTTAGCATTTTCTTAGTAAAGTATACTTATAATTTTAATAGATAGGGATAAATTTATGACAAAAGTAGCAATTATTGGCGCTGGACCGTGCGGGTTATCCGCTTTGAGATCTTTTGAACAAGCTGAAAAAAAAGGTGAAAAAATACCTGAAATTGTTTGTTTTGATAAACAAGAAGATTGGGGTGGTTTATGGAATTACAGCTGGAGAACTGGTTCTGATCAATACGGCGATCCTGTCCCTAATAGCATGTATAGATACCTATGGTCAAATGGCCCTAAAGAATGTTTAGAATTTGCTGACTATTCTTTTGATGAACATTTTGGAAAACCAATTCCATCATTTCCCCCGAGAGAAGTTCTGTATGATTATATATTAGGTAGAGTTAAAAAAGGAAATTTAAAAGATAAAGTAAAATTTAGCACTACAGTTACTAGCATTACCTATAACGGAAATAATTTTGAAGTTACTTCTCGTGATAAAAAAGATGATAAACCTTCAACAGATATTTTTGATTATGTTGTTGTAGCGAATGGTCATTTCTCGGTCCCATTTATTCCAGAATATCCTGGCATGAAATCTTTTCCTGGAAGAATATTGCACTCTCATGATTTTAGAGACGCAGAAGAGTTCCGAGGTAAAAATGTTGTTGTACTAGGAAGTAGTTATTCTGCTGAAGATGTTGCTCTTCAATGTCATAAGTATGGAGCAAAAAGTGTAACCATAGGTTACAGACATAATCCGATGGGATTTAATTGGCCCGAGGGAATGAAAGAAGTTTTTCACCTAGATAGGCTTGAGGGCAACAAGGCAATTTTTAAAGATGGACATATACAAGAAACAGATGCGGTAATTTTATGTACAGGTTACCTACATCATTTCCCTTTTTTATCTGAAGATTTAAAACTAAAGACAGGAAATAGATTGTATCCACCAAAGTTATATAAAGGTGTGGTTTGGCAAAATAATCACAAATTATTCTATCTCGGTATGCAAGATCAATTTCATACTTTCAACATGTTTGATTGTCAGGCTTGGTTTGCAAGAGATGTTATAATGGGAAAGATTAAAATTCCAAACGATTCAGAAATAGAAAAAGATATAAATAAATGGGTATCTATGGAAGAAAAATTAGAAAATCCCGAACAAATGATTGACTATCAAACTGAGTACACCAAAGAACTTCATGATTTATCTGATTACCCAAAAATTGATTTTGAATTAATTAGAAAAACTTTTAAAGAATGGGAACATCATAAAGTAGAAAATATCATGACTTATAGAAATAAATCTTTTTCTTCACCTGTAACAGGTTCTGTTGGCCCGGCTCATCATACACCATGGGAAGAGGCAATGGACGACTCTTTAAAAACCTTTTTAAATAAATAAAAAAGTTAGGCTAATTTTTAGATTTAAATTAGCCTAATATTATTCTTTTAACTGAAATCAGTTAGTTTTATCCTTCCATAAAAGTGGAAAAAACTTTTCATCTAGTAGGTCGCTATTTTTCTGCTTATATTTTTTATAAATTTTCGCAGTGCCGCCTTCATTAGTTGGGTGAAATTTAGCGTCTGCTGGTACACAATGTGCAACAATTGCTCTTCTATGCTCTTCTGAAGTATTTACCCCTGAACCATGCCAGGTATAACCGTGATGAAAAGATACACCCCCAGCTGGCACTTCGACATAAACAATATCAATTTTCTTTTTATTTTTTTCTGCAAAGATATTAAGCTGTTCTTTATAATCTGTTGGCGAATGAAATTCCCCTTTTGGAGGTTGGAGTTCCCATAGATGAGAGCCTTTTACGAACTCTAAAGTTCCTGTTGATTTTGACGTGTTGTCTAAAGACATCCAGCACGTCGCCATAGTTTGAGGAATTATCCAATCATCATAAGCTGCATCTTGATGATAGCCTAAAGTTTTTCCCCCAGGGGGTTTCCATAAAATATTATCTTGAATTAACCTTGCACCTTTCCAGCTCATTAATTGTGAACAAAATTTACCAACAATTTCATGACATACAAAATTCCTAATCAAATTGTCTGCTTTCCAGGCATTACAGATTTGTCGGGTTACATCATTTGGATCTTTTTCAAATTTCCAATTCCATTCGTCTGGCTCAACACCAGTTTCAAACACACCTTTAAAAAGTGGCTCAAATCTACTTCTTAATTGATCTAAGTATTCTGTGTCTAAAAATTTATCTAAAATTAAAAAACCATTATTATTAAAATCATTTATTAATTTTTGAGTTAACTCTAAATTTATCATCTAGTTTTAAAAAATATTAACTATCTTTAGTAAAGTAAGGTATTAAAAAAACAAAACAGGCTACTAAAAAAAATAAACTACCAAACATTGACCAAAAATTTCCAATGCTAGATATAATAAAACCAATTGCAGAAATTATAAATAAAATCCAACCAATAATATTTATAGTTTTATTTTTCATTCTAAAATTTAATTTATCCCAAGATGTTTTTTTCTTTTTTCCACCCAAGTTCGAATTAAATGGTCAAATATCA
>ERZ890510.328-NODE-328-length-38962-cov-5.929627_pt1 | contig 38962 bp, 44 predicted proteins | sample MGYA00521265_ERZ890510 | MGnify/ENA primary metagenome ERZ890510 (study PRJEB32303, sample SAMEA104408624) | aquatic metagenome | biome: Brackish water; feature: Chemocline; material: water | place: Baltic Sea | collected 2014-10-26T21:54:00 | depth 110 m ... | reverse complement strand
ATGGCAAAGGGAAAGTTTGAGCGGAATAAACCGCACGTGAATGTTGGAACAATTGGACACGTTGACCATGGTAAGACGACGCTAACGGCGGCGATTACGACTGTTCTGGCTAAAAAGAATGGTTTTGGCGAAAGCAAGGGCTACGCTCAGATTGATAATGCGCCTGAGGAAAAAGCTCGGGGTATTACGATTAATACGTCGCACGTTGAGTATGAGACGGCGAATCGCCATTACGCGCACGTGGATTGTCCAGGACACGCTGATTATGTTAAGAACATGATTACTGGTGCTGCACAGATGGATGGTGCGATCTTGGTGGTTTCTGCTGCTGATGGTCCAATGCCGCAGACTCGTGAGCACATCTTGCTTGCGCGTCAGGTGGGTGTTCCTTACATCATTGTGTTCTTGAACAAAGCGGACATGGTTGATGATGCTGAATTACTTGAATTAGTTGAGATGGAAGTTCGAGAGTTGCTCGACAAGTATGATTTCCCGGGCGATGCGACACCGATTGTGACTGGTTCTGCATTGAAGGCCCTTGAGGGTGACGAGGGGGAGTACGGTGAGATTGCGATTATGAAGCTTGCAGATGCGCTTGATACGTACATTCCTCAGCCAGAGCGAACTTTGGATATGGCGTTCCTGATGCCGGTTGAGGATGTGTTCTCAATTTCTGGTCGTGGAACGGTGGTGACTGGTCGTATTGAGCGTGGGATTGTCAAGGTTAACGAAGACATTGAGATTGTTGGCTTGAAAAACACGGTTAAGACAGTGTGTACGGGTGTTGAGATGTTCCGTAAGTTGCTTGATCAAGGTCAAGCTGGCGATAACGTGGGTGTCTTGTTGCGTGGTACGAAGCGTGAGGACGTTGAGCGTGGCCAAGTGTTGGCTAAGCCTGGTTCGATTACACCGCACACCAAGTTTGATGCTGAGGTTTATATTCTGAGCAAAGATGAAGGTGGACGACATACCCCGTTCTTTAATGGATATCGCCCTCAGTTCTATTTTAGAACGACAGACGTGACAGGCGCTTGCGATTTGCCAGAGGGCGTTGAAATGGTTATGCCTGGTGATAACGTTCAGATGAAGGTAACGTTGATTCAGCCTATAGCTATGGAAGAAGGATTGCGTTTCGCGATTCGAGAGGGTGGCCGTACCGTAGGTGCTGGTGTCGTCTCTAAAGTCACGGAGTAAAGTTAATCAGGTGGTGCGCGTAAGTGCTTCATCCCAGTTAAGAGATAATTGAATGGATAAACAAAAAATTCGAATTCGCTTGAAAGCGTTTGATTACAAATTAATTGATCAATCTGCAATCGAGATCGTCGAGACCGCAAAGCGGACTGGCGCTGTGGTTAAAGGTCCTGTACCCTTGCCAACCCGTATTGAGCGGTTTGATTTACTTCGATCTCCGCACGTAGATAAAAAATCTCGTGAGCAGCTCGAAATGCGGACTCATCTGCGGTTAATGGATATTATCGACCCTACGGATAAGACTGTAGATGCGTTGATGAAACTCGATTTGCCGGCTGGAGTCGACGTAGAAATTAAGTTGTAGTTTGTAATTAGTAGTGCTTTAGATTGGGGCTCCCGGGCTCCTGATTTGTTAAATAATAAAAGACTCGCCAATTGTAGTGGGTCCCTCAATTGAGGAAATAATAATGGCTATAGGAATGATTGGTCGTAAAGTTGGAATGACCAGGATTTTCACTGAAGGCGGAGAGTCCGTGCCAGTGACCGTCCTAGATGTTTCAAATAATCGAGTGTCTCAAGTAAAGTCTACTGAGACTGATGGGTACGTCGCCGTCCAAGTATCATATGGAGAGCGTAGACGTAGTCGAATTAATAAAGCAATTTCCGGACATCTTGCGAAAGCAGGGGTCGAAAGTGCGCGTGGTTTCCATGAGTTTCGCTTTGGCTCTGAGGCGACTGCTGAGCTTACGCTCGGGCAGACGCTGGATGTCGGGTTATTCGAGGAGATTAAATACGTTGATATCTCTGGGGTCACTAAGGGTAAGGGATTTGCGGGTGCTATTAAAAGACACCACTTTTCTTCGCAGCGCGCGAGTCATGGTCAGTCAATTACCCATAACGCTCACGGTTCCACAGGGATGAACCAAGATCCTGGGCGTGTGTTCCCTGGAAAAAAAATGGCTGGTCACTTAGGTTCGGCTAAGCGTACAGCGCAAAATATAGAGCTCGTTAAGCTCGATAAAGAAAGAAATTTGATATTCGTGAAGGGTTCGGTACCAGGCGCAGATGGGTCGGACGTCGTTGTTATTCCTTCCGTTAAGAGGAGGGCATAAGTATGGAATTAAAAATTCTTAATGGCTCAAATGAGGCGGCAGGATCAATCCAGGTGTCGGACGCTCTTTTTGCTCGTGATTACAACGAATCGTTGATACATCAGTTAGTCGTGTCATTTATGGCCAACGCCAGAAGCGGCACGCGTGCTCAAAAAGCTCGAGGGGATCTTACGCGCTCAGGCCGAAAGCCTTGGAAGCAAAAAGGCACTGGTCGTGCTCGTGCCGGCTCAGCAAGTAGTCCGATATGGCGTGGGGGTGGCAAGGCTTTCCCATCTAGCCCAGATGAAAACTTTTCGCAAAAGATCAATCGAAAGATGTACCGAGCAGGTATTTCTTCGATTTGGTCACAATTGGTTCGTGAGGATCGGTTGATTGTTATCGATTCTTTCGCCGTTGACTCGCCTAAGACCAAGTTGCTGAGCGCTAAGATGAAAGAGCTTGGATTAGCGAGTGCGTTGATTGTCACGAATGACCCTGATGAGAATCTGTATTTGGCGGCGCGTAATTTACACTACGTGGACGTGTTGACTCCAGGTCAAGCGGATCCCGTAAGTTTGTTGCACTTTGAGAAGGTCGTGATTACCAAAGACGCGATTGCCCACCTAGAGGAGTCGTTATCATGAGCCAGTTAAAATTCAGTCAGGAGCGATTGCTCAAGGTGATTTTGGGGCCGGTGGTGTCAGAAAAAGCTACAGAAATTGCTGACGCTAGAAGTCAATTTACATTTAAAGTTGCGACTGACGCGACCAAGGCTGAAATCAAGTCTGCGGTCGAGATGCTATTCAAGAAAGACGTCAATAGTGTGCAAGTCGTGAATGTAAAAGGCAAGAAGAAGCGTACTGGTCAGCGACCCGGACAACGAAAGAACTGGAAGAAGGCCTACGTTTGCCTGAAGCCTGGGCAGGATATCGATCTAACATCTGGGGAGATTAGCTAATGGCTCTCGTAAAAATGAATCCGACCTCGCCTGGTCGACGTAGTGTTGTTGCCGTTGTTAATAAAGAGCTTCATAAAGGACGTCCCCATGAGCCCCTCGTTGAGTCGCTCCATAAGAGGGCCGGTCGGAACAACCAAGGTCATATTACGACCCGTCATCAAGGTGGTGGGCACAAGCGTCTCTATCGAATCATTGACTTTAAGCGAGACAAAGACGGTATTCCTGGACGCGTAGAGCGGTTGGAGTATGACCCTAATCGCAGCGCAAATATTGCGTTGGTTCTGTATGCAGATGGAGAGAGACGGTATGTCTTGGCGCCGAAGGGTGTGAGTGCGGGGGATCAGTTGGAAAATGGGCCTCTCGCGGCTATTAAGCCGGGTAATGCGCTGCCAATTAAGAATATTCCGGTTGGAACCACCATTCATTGCATTGAGATGAAGCCGGGTAAGGGTGCCCAAATGGCGCGCTCCGCCGGAACTTCCGTGCAGTTGTTGGCAAAAGAAGATACATACGCGCAGCTCCGTTTGCGGTCAGGTGAGATTCGAAAAATCTCAATTGAGTGCCGAGCGACCATCGGTGAGGTGGGGAACAGCGAGCATGGCCTAAGAAGTTTGGGAAAGGCTGGGGCGAAACGTTGGAGAGGTATTAGACCTACTGTTCGTGGTGTTGCCATGAATCCGGTGGATCACCCGCACGGTGGTGGTGAGGGTCGCACGGGTACGAAGCGAGATCCAGTAAGTCCTTGGGGAACGCTTTCGAAAGGGTTCCGGACTCGTAATAATAAGCGAACTCAGAACATGATCGTTCGAAGACGAGCTAAATAAAGGGGTATAAGCAATGGCACGATCACTAAAAAAAGGACCTTTTGTTGACCTCCATCTTGTAAAAAAAGTGGATACAGCTCGTACTGTAAATGACAAAAGACCGGTAAAGACATGGTCACGTCGGTCAACAATTTTGCCTGACTTCGTTGGTTTAACTATAGCGGTGCATAACGGAAGGCAACATATTCCTGTCTATGTGACTGAAAATATGGTTGGGCATAAGCTCGGTGAATTTTCGAATACAAGGACCTTTAAAGGTCATGCGGCGGATAAAAAAGTCGCTAAGAGATAAGGTGAGGTTTTAGATATGGAAACATCAGCTGTACTTCGTGGCGTGAGACTGTCCCCGCAAAAAGGTCGGCTTGTTGCTGACTTGATAAGGGGGCTGCCAGTTGACAGAGCTCTAGACGTGCTCAAGTTTAGTCCTAAAAGAGGGGCTAAGATCATCAAGAAAGTATTAGAGTCAGCGATAGCAAATGCTGAACATAACGATGGTGCTGATATAGATGAATTGAAGATTACTCGAATATTCGTCGAAAAAGGCCCAGTTTTAAAACGCTTTCGTCCTAGAGCTAAAGGGCGAGGGGTGCAGATTCTTAAACCGACCAGTCACGTTTTTCTGAGTGTCGGCGATAAGGCTAAGGAGTAGTTATGGGACAGAAAATCAACCCGATTGGGTTTCGCTTAGCTGTACAGCGTAATTGGAGTTCTAAATGGTTTGCGGTAGGACGTAAGTTTTCCGAAATGTTACTGCAGGATATCGAAGTGCGGCAGTTTCTCAAGAAGCGACTAGCGCATGCCTCTGTAGCGAAGGTTATTATCGAGCGGCCGGCCAAGAACGCAAGGATTACAATTCACAGCGCCCGACCCGGCATTGTCATCGGTAAAAAAGGTGAAGACATTGAGGTTTTGCGGGCTGAACTTCAGCGGTTAATGGGTGTTCCTGTCCATTTAAACATTGAAGAGGTGCGTAAGCCGGAAATCGACGCTCAGTTAATAGCGGACTCGATTGCTCAACAATTAACAAAGAGAATCGCTTTTCGTAGGGCAATGAAGCGAGCCATGCAGAATGCGATGCGGCTTGGTGCTCAGGGTGTGAAAATTATGAGTGCCGGACGTTTGAACGGCATTGATATTGCTAGGACCGAGTGGTACCGAGAGGGGCGTGTTCCTCTTCATACACTACGCGCAGAAATCGATTACGGTACGGCGGAAGCGCAGACAACCTTTGGAATTATTGGCATCAAAGTTTGGGTCTACAAAGGTGAAATGCTCGGTGCTAAGGACTCGATTAAAGGCTTGCCTGCAGATGTTTCGCCCGCACCAAGAAAACAACGAAAAACGGGAGTAAATAATGCTGCAACCGTCTAGAACTAAATTCCGTAAACAGTTTAAGGGTCGGAATTATGGGGTTGCGACTCGTGGGGCAAAGGTTTCATTTGGCGATTTCGGGCTGAAAGCTATCGATCGTGGCCGACTGACGGCGAGACAGATTGAGGCAGCCCGGCGTGCAATGACACGGTACATCAAGCGTGGTGGTCGAATTTGGATACGTATCTTCCCAGATAAGCCTATTTCACAAAAACCTGCAGAGGTTCGAATGGGTAAAGGTAAAGGGAGTGTGGAGTATTGGGTCGCTGAAATTCAACCAGGAAAAGTATTGTACGAAATGGATGGAGTCCAAGAAGACGTCGCGAGAGAGGCGTTCAGGCTCGCGGCATCTAAGCTCCCTCTTCGTACCGTCTTTGTCCATAAAAACTTGGGATAGGGCATGAAAGCTAAAGATTTGGAAACTAAAAACGTAGAAGACTTGAATAAAGAATTACATGATTTACTCAAGGCTGCATTTACACTTAGGATGCAAAAGGCGACTCAGCAACTGACTAACTCTAGTGAGATTTGTAAGGTTCGCAGAGACATCGCCCGTGTTAAAACTGTATTGGCAAAGAAAGTGAGCGCAAATGTCTGATAAGACCACCGCTAATCGTCGCCGACTTAAGGGTCGTGTTGTGTCCGATAAAATGGACAAAACGGTTACCGTTCTTGTTGAGCGGCAAGTGAAACACCCACTCTACGGTAAGTTTATGAAGCAATCGAGCAAGTACCATGCGCATGATGAAATAAATGAGTGTCAAATTGGTGACACGGTTCTGATTGAAGAAGGTGTGCCACGCTCCAAGACTAAGAGTTGGACGGTTGCTGAAGTTGTAGAAAGATCAACGCAAATATAACATTAGGCTTGTCTGAGGCTGCGGTTTCAGGTAAGATGCACGGCTTTTCTAGAGGGGCTAACCTCAACGTTGTTGTTGATGGTTATCACTAGAAGTTGTTTTTAACCCGGACGGGTGCCAAAACTGTTCCTTAATTTGGGATAAGTTGGTTGAAATTAGGCGTAAAACTATGATTCAAATGCAAACACGGCTCCAAGTCGCTGACAACACTGGTGCGCGTTCTGTGATGTGTATTAAGGTGCTTGGCGGCTCGAAACGACGCTACGCAAGCGTGGGTGATGTTATCAAGGTAGCCATCAAAGATGCTGCGCCGCGAGGTAGGGTGAAAAAAGGCGAAGTCTATAACGCGGTAGTAGTACGAACAGCTGCTGGGGTCCGTCGTCCGGATGGGTCTAAGATCAAGTTTGATTCAAATGCAGCAGTATTACTCAACGCTAAATTAGAGCCGATCGGTACGCGGATTTTCGGGCCAGTAACCCGAGAGTTAAGGACAGAGAAATTTATGAAGATAGTTTCTCTCGCACCAGAAGTTTTGTAGAGAAGGACGCGCGATGGAAAAAATTCGAAAAGGTGACCAAGTGGTAGTTAACTTAGGTCGAGATAGAGGCAAGCAAGGCACTGTGTTGCAAGTGCTAGCAAATGACAAAGTATTGGTTGAGGGCATCAATCTCGTTAAAAAGCACCAAAAAGGCAATCCCATGACGGGTGCCGCTGGTGGCATAAACACAAAAGAAATGCCTATACAGCGATCTAACCTCGCCGTATTTAACCCTGCGACAAAAAAAGGTGACCGTGTTGGCATTAAAACGCTGGACGATGGGTCTCGTGTACGAATATTTCGCTCAAATGGCGAAATGGTCGATTCTTGAAAGGTTTTAAATGAGTAAAGACGCTAAAGTAATTGGTCAGGAAGAGCTCAAGGGAGCGCGATTGGCGGACGTGTATAAGGCTGAAGTGGTTCCTGGTCTTATGGGCGAGTATAAGTATAAGTCCATCATGGAGGTCCCGCGTATTTTGAAGATTGTTCTTAACATGGGCGTCGGAGAAGCGGTGGCTGATAAGAAAGTACTTGACCATGCGGTCAGTGATATGACCTTGATCGCCGGGCAAAAACCAATTATCACTAAAGCTAAGAAGTCTATTGCAGGTTTCAAAATACGTGATGGATATCCCATCGGATGCAAGGTAACGCTGCGCGGACAAAGAATGTATGAGTTTTTAGATCGTTTGATCTCGGTGGCTATTCCTAGAATCAGGGATTTTCGCGGCATTCCTAGTAAGTCGTTTGATGGCCGTGGAAATTTCAATATGGGCGTTCGTGAACAGATTATTTTCCCAGAAGTTCAGTACGATAAGATTGACGTGTTGCGTGGTTTGAATGTGACTATTACCACAACCGCGAAGACTGATAAGGAAGCTCGTTCTTTGTTATCTGCTTTCCGTTTCCCGTTCAAGAATTGAGGATCTAATGGCAAAAAAATCTATCATTAATAGGGACATTAAGCGTCGTGCTACTGTCGCAAAATACGCAGTAAAAAGAGCGGCAATTGATGCGGTGCTTAACAGCGCGCAGTCTTCGGAAGAAGAAAAATATGTCGCTCGTATAGCGTTGCAAAAACTACCTCGTGATGCCAGTCCAGTGCGCTTGAGAAATCGTTGCGCGCTAACTGGAAGGCCACGTGGTGTTTATAGTAAATTTGGTCTTGCCCGCGGGAAGCTTCGTGAATTCGCTATGCGCGGTGAGGTTCCTGGAATTATTAAAGCGAGTTGGTAGGAGAGTGCAGCTATGAGTATGAGTGATCCAATCGCCGACATGTTGACTAGAATCAGAAACGCTCAAATGGCGGAAAAGAGCAATGTCAAGATGCCATTTAGCAATGTAAAACGAGCAATTGCGCAGGTGCTTATCGATGAAGGATACATCGAGAGTATGACCGTAATCGGCCAAGAGGAAAAGAAGCCGCAGCTTGAGCTTGCCCTTAAGTATTATGCCGGACGGCCGGTTATTGAAAAAATTGAACGTGTCAGTCGGCCTGGCCTCCGTATTTACAAAGGCGCACAGGATCTTCCAACTGTGATGAACGGTCTTGGTGTTGCGATAGTATCTACACCAAAGGGAGTGATGACAGACCGCAGGGCCAGGACTTCTGGTATCGGTGGTGAAGTTCTCTGTATCGTCGCTTAAGTAAAGAGGACGATCATGATCTTTAAACGAAGAATTGATTTGGAGTTATAGAAAATGTCACGTGTTGGAAAAGATCCAATCAATGTTCCCTCGGGAGCCCAAGTCTCTATTGTTGGTAATAAGATAGAGGTAAAGGGTGCTCTTGGTGTTTTGAGCCGCGTAATTAGCGATATTGTTAAAGTGACGCAAGTGGATGGAGTTATATCTGTTGCGCCCGCAGATGATAGTCGACAGGCGCGAGCTCTGCATGGCACGACGCGGGCTGTTATCGCGAATATGGTCACTGGTGTCACGTCTGGATTTGAGAAGAAGTTAACGCTTGTTGGTGTGGGTTACAGGGCGCAAGCGGAAGGTGACAAGTTGAATCTTTCGTTAGGCTTTTCCCATCCCGTAGTGCATCAAATGCCGGCAGGTATCAAGGTGGAGACGCCACAACAAACCGAAGTCCTCATAAAAGGGGTTGATAAACAATTAGTTGGTCAGGTTGCCGCAGATGTCCGAGGATATCGACCTCCAGAGCCCTATAAGGGTAAAGGAGTGCGTTATGCGGGTGAGCGAGTGGTCATGAAAGAAACCAAGAAAAAATAAGGCCAAGTCATGTCAGAGTCAATTAAAAATGCGTCTAGAGCGCGTAGAGCCAGAAAAATTCGACATCAGATTAATAACTCTGGAGCGGCGCACCGATTGCAGGTGCACAGAACGAACTTGCATATCTACGCGCAAATTTTGGATCGTGACGCTAAGGTCATTGTGTCTGCGTCTACAGCTGAGGCTGAGTTACGCAAGTCGCTGTCTAATGGCGGGAATAGACAAGCAGCGACCGAGGTGGGCGCGCGTATAGCGAAGAAAGCGAAAGAAAAAGGGTTGGAACAGGTTGCATTTGATCGTTCTGGGTTTAAGTACACTGGACGTATCAAAGCGTTAGCGGAGGCCGCACGAGAGGCCGGTCTACAGTTTTAAAGGATAACCATGGCACGAGCACAGAATCATTCAGAGGAAAGTAAAGACGGCATCCGTGAAAAAATGGTTGCCGTTAACCGAGTCACTAAGGTGGTCAAGGGTGGTCGAATTCTTGGTTTTGCCGCATTAGCCGTAGTTGGCGATGGTGACGGTAGTGTTGGTATGGGCAAGGGGAAGTCAAAAGAGGTACCTGTTGCCATACAAAAAGCGATGGAAGAGGCTCGCAAGAAGTTGTTTAAGGTTTCCTTAAGTGGGGGCACCCTGCACCATGCTGTTATAGGCACACACGGGGCGGCAAAGGTTTATATGCAACCCGCCTCAGCCGGCACTGGAATTATAGCTGGTGGTCCAATGCGTGCAGTCTTCGAAGTGATGGGCGTGACCAACATTGTTGCTAAGTGTATTGGGTCAACAAATCCTTATAACGTTGTCCGGGCGACTTTGAACGGGCTTGCTGAAATGAACTCTCCCGCAGATATTGCGCTTAAGCGTGGGAAAACAGTTGAAGAGATTTTGGGGTAATTCATGAATACGACAGCGAAGCAGGCAGAAAAGACTCTGAAAGTAACACTTGTTAAAAGTGTTATCGGTACCAAACCATCCCATCGTGCGACTGTAATTGGTTTGGGTCTGCGTAGGATTAGGCACACGGTTACGCTTGAAGATACTCCGTCAGTTCGGGGCATGATTGCGAAAGTTGACTACCTTGTGAAAGTTGAGGGTTAAGCAAATGAGATTGAATGACATTAGCCCAGCAGATGGGTCTAAGAAAGACAGAATGCGGGTTGGTCGTGGTGGCGGCAGCGGAAAAGGAAAAACCGCAGGTAGAGGCCATAAAGGACAGCATTCTCGTGCCGGTGGTTATCACAAGGTAGGTTTTGAAGGCGGTCAGATGCCTATGGCCAGACGTCTTCCTAAGCGAGGGTTTCGGTCAATGACTAGCGCCGATACTCGTGAAGTTAGATTGGACGAATTGAATAAAGTAGACGCCGATATTATTGATTTGGCGGCGCTCAAGGCGGCGCAGGTCGTTCCTAACTTCGTAAGCGCTGCAAAAGTGTTTCTTTCTGGTTCTTTAGCCGAGGGTAAAAAGCCTCAGCTCAAAGGGATATTGGTTTCAAAAGGGGCGCGACTCGCGATTGAGTCCGCCGGTGGAAAGATAGAGGACTAAGGCTTTGGCCGTCGGATCAAATAAAGGCTTAGGCGTGAACAAGTATGGTGACCTAAAGGCGCGCCTACTGTTCTTGTTGTTCGCGCTAATTGTATATCGCCTGGGAGCCCATGTGCCTGTGCCCGGGATTGATCCAGTCCAGCTCGAGGATCTATTTAAGGCGCAAGAAGGCGGCATATTAGGCATGTTTAATATGTTTTCTGGTGGAGCGCTACAGCGCTTTACGATTTTCGCTTTGGGCATCATGCCGTATATTTCAGCATCGATCATTATGCAGTTGATGACTGTAGTTGTTCCTACTTTCGAGCAACTAAAAAAGGAAGGTGAAACCGGCCGCAAGAAAATAACGAAATTTACACGCTACGGTACCGTTGGTTTGGCCACATTCCAAGCTATCGGTATTTCAGTGGCTCTCGAATCCCAAGCAAACCTTGTGCTCGACCCTGGCCTAGCTTTCAGATTTACCACTGTCGTTACTCTGGTAACTGGGACGATGTTCCTAATGTGGTTGGGCGAGCAGATAACCGAACGTGGCATTGGTAACGGGATTTCCCTCATTATCTTCGCTGGCATTGCCGCGGGCTTACCTAGCGCAGTGGCCGGAACTCTTGAGCTCGTTAGAACAGGTTCTTTCTCTATCCCGCTCGTCATGTTAATTTTCATAGGCGTGATCGTCATCACTGGGGTTGTGGTGTTTGTTGAGCGTGGTCAGCGTAAGATTTTGGTGAATTACGCAAAGAGACAGGTCGGTAACAAAATGTACGGTGGGCAGAGTTCTCATTTGCCGCTTAAACTTAATATGGCTGGGGTTATCCCACCTATTTTCGCCTCAAGTATTATTCTGTTTCCAGCAACGTTGGCCGAGTTTTTGGGGACTAATGAAAGCTTGTACTGGCTTCGAGACATTGGCGGTCTTTTGCATCCGGGTCAGGTGCTCTACATGGTCGTTTATGCAATGGCCATCGTATTCTTCTGTTTCTTCTATACCGCCCTGGTTTTTAATCCCCGTGAGACTGCTGATAATCTAAAGAAAAGTGGCGCGTTTATACCAGGGATTCGTCCGGGTGACCAAACGACAAAATATATAGAGCGGATTGTTACTCGTCTCACGTTGGTAGGTGCTTTTTACATCACCGTCGTGTGTTTGATCCCTGAATTGATGATAGTTAATTGGAATGTTCCATTTTATTTTGGTGGTACAAGTTTGTTGATTATTGTCGTGGTTACGATGGACTTTATGCAGCAAGTTCAGGCTTATGCAATGTCCCATCAGTATGAGAGTCTTCTTAAAAAGACAAACTTCAAAGGCGGGGCAAGTCCTTCGCGTTAAGGAGAGAAATGTATGAAAGTTAAAGCATCAGTAAAAAAACTTTGCCGTCATTGCAAAATCGTTCGTCGAAATAATGTGGTTCGTGTTATTTGTAAAGAGCCTCGGCATAAGCAACGACAAGGTTGAGAACATCCACCAATGAATTTTAGAAGAGATAAAATATGGCTCGTATAGCTGGCGTTAATATTCCTGATCAAAAGCACACCTGGGTTGCGTTGACCTCTATTTATGGCTTAGGCAGAACTCGTGCCTTCGAGGTGTGTTCGAAAGCTGGTATTGAACCATCAGTCAAGGTGAGAGACTTGTCTGGTGATGAAATGGAAAAGCTTAGAGAACAAATTGGTACCTTTGTAATAGAGGGTGATCTTCGTCGTGAAGTTTCAATGAACATTAAGCGACTTATGGATCTTGGTACTTATCGTGGAACTCGTCACCGTAAGGGCTTGCCGGTCAGGGGTCAGCGAACGAAAACAAATGCGCGTACTCGTAAGGGTCCGAAAAAGGCGATTCGGAAATAGTATTAATCAGAAGATCGTTAGATATAACCAATCACTTAGACTGAATGGAATTTTAGGATGGCAAAAAAGACAATAAGAGTACGCAAGAAGGTAAAGAAGAATATTGCGGAAGGTATCGCGCATATTCATGCGTCTTTTAATAACACGATCATCATGATCACAGATCGACAGGGCAATGCGCTGTCCTGGTCTACGTCAGGTGCTAATGGCTTTAAGGGATCTCGGAAAAGCACTCCATTCGCTGCTCAGGTCGCTGCAGAGGCGGCTGGAAAAATGGCACAAGAATGCGGTGTTAAGAATATTGAGGTTCGAATAAAAGGCCCCGGTCCAGGTCGAGAGTCGGCAGTTAGGGCTCTAAATTCAGTAGGATTTAAAATTACGAGTATCTCTGACGTTACTCCGGTGCCACATAATGGATGTCGTCCGCCAAAACGACGCAGAATTTAAGGAGCGATGAATCATGGCTAGAAATACAGATCCTAAGTGCCGGCAATGTCGTCGAGAGGGTGAAAAGTTATTCTTAAAGGGCGAGAAATGCTACACAGACAAGTGTGGGATTGAGCGTCGACCTTATCCTCCAGGGCAGCATGGGCAGAAGGGTAGCCGTATGTCTGAATTTGGGCGACAGCTAAGGGAGAAGCAAAAGATTCGCCGTATTTATGGCGTACTTGAGCGACAGTTCCGTAAGACTTACAAAGAAGCCGCTCGTCGCAAGGGCATAACAGGTGAAACACTCTTGCAAGATCTGGAAAGTCGTCTTGATTCAGTGGCTTTGCGTATGGGTTTCGGTATATCGCGTACTGAAGCACGTCAAATTGTCAGACACAATGGCGTGATGGTTAATGGAAGGCGCGTCAATATTCCGTCTTATATCGTTAAGCCTGGAGACATTGTGGAAATTGCAGAGAAAGCAAAAACTCACCTACGAGTTAAGGCCTCTTTGGAAGCTGCAGAAGGAAGAGGATTTCCAGACTGGGTGGAAGTCGATGTTAAAGGACTCAAGGGGACTTTCAAGTCTGTACCTCAACGGGCTGATTTGTCATCAACGATTAATGAGTCGTTAGTTGTTGAGTTGTATTCTAAGTAATTTTGAACTACGTGTGGGGCAATTAAACCCCACGAATTTATTTTTCGAAACTTATAAAAGGGTCGAATAGATGCTTAATAGCTTTTTGAAGCCAAAAATTATTGATGTAAGAATTACTGCCCCTGGGCAAGCTAAAGTGGTTATGGAGCCATTTGAGCGAGGTTTTGGTCACACTTTGGGTAATGCGTTGCGCAGGATACTGCTGTCGTCATTGCCCGGGTATGCGCCTACCGAAGTAAAGATTGATGGTGTGCTTCATGAGTATTCAACTCTGGATGGCGTGCAGGAGGATGTTGTTGATATCCTACTCAACCTCAAAGGACTTGTGCTCAGACTTCATAACCGTGATGAAATCACCTTAACGCTCTCTAAAGAGGGTGCTGGTGCTGTTACAGCTGCGGATATTGAGGTCAGTCATGACGTTGATATTATTAACCCTGAGCACGTGATCGCTAATTTGTCTCCTGGTGGAAAGATCAGCATGGAAATCAAGGTGCAAGGTGGTCGTGGTTACGTGCCTGCTAATGTTCGGTTGGGTGATGGCGATGAAAACCGGGTGATTGGAAGCCTCCTGCTTGACGCATCCTTCAGTCCAGTGACTAAAGTAAGCTATGCGGTTGAGAGTGCGCGTGTTGAGCAACGGACAGACCTAGATAAGCTTGTGATCGATATTGAAACTAATGGGTCAGTTGATCCAGAAGAGTCAGTTCGGTTTGCTGCCCGTATTCTTATGGATCAACTTTCAAGTTTTGCTGATTTACAGGGCACTGTCGCGGAAGAAAGTGTTCCACAAAAGCCGGATGTTGACCCAGCATTTTTACGACCAGTAGACGATTTAGAATTGACGGTACGGTCAGCAAATTGTCTTAAAGCTGAGAGTATTTATTACATTGGCGATCTGATCCAGCGAACGGAAAACGAGTTGTTAAAAACACCAAATCTTGGTCGTAAATCGTTAAATGAAATTAAGGACGTTCTCGCTTCAAGAGGGCTTTCTCTTGGTATAAAAATCGATAGTTGGCCGGAGTCTCCGTCTGAGGGATCTTAAGCTGTTTCTATCGAGACTTAGTTAAAACAAGGAAGGAAACACCCCATGCGACATAGGCTTGGACTTCGGAAACTGAATCGCACTTCCTCCCATCGGGAGGCGATGTTCCGGAATATGACGAACTCACTGTTGCGTCATGAAGTTATTAAAACTACTCTTCCTAAAGCGAAGGAATTACGTCGCGTGGCTGAGCCCATTATCACGCTAGGAAAAAAAGCTACGTTGGCCAATCGTCGCTTAGCTTTTTCGCGTTTGCGTGATAGGGAGATTGTCGGAAAATTGTTTGATGAACTCGGTCCTCGTTTTGCGACGCGCAACGGGGGTTACTTGAGGATCCTTAAATACGGTTTTCGACAAGGAGATAACGCACCAATGGCACTGGTTGAGTTGATGGACCGTCCTGAGGTTGACATCGCTGAGGCAACGGACGCTGTTGAGGAGTAAACAACAAAGTTGACTGATTTTTAGGGCACAAAAAAGCCAGCATTATTGCTGGCTTTTTTGTGCCCTAAATAATTTGATCACCATGAGGGGTTTAGTATCTTTTTTAAAAAGTGGCCGGTATAGCTATTAGTCACTTGGGCTATTTGTTCAGGAGTGCCTTGGGCGATGATATTGCCTCCAAGGTTTCCCCCCTCTGGGCCGAGGTCTATGACCCAGTCCGCACGCCTTATGATATCTAAATTATGCTCGATTACTACGATTGAGTTTCCTTGATCTCTGAGTTTGACTAAGATATGGAGAAGCCAGGATATATCGCTGAAATGTAGACCGGTGGTGGGTTCGTCCAGTACGTAGAGCGTGCTACCAGTGTTTCGCTTTGATAATTCACTTGCCAGTTTAACTCTTTGTGCTTCGCCGCCCGATAAAGTTGTCGCACTTTGCCCTAAAGTCATGTAGCCGAGGCCCACCTCTTCGAGTATCGAAAGTTTACGTTCTAAGCTAGGGACGGATGTGAAGAATGGTAAAGCTTCATTAACACTCATCTCAAGGACATCACAAATACTTTTGCCTTTATAATTGATGTCTAACGTTTCCTGACTATAGCGTTGCCCATGGCAAACTTCGCAGGTAACAAAAACGTCGGGTAAAAAATGTAACTCTATACGTCGACTTCCTTCGCCTTGGCAAGTTTCACATCTCCCGCCTTTGACGTTGAAGGAAAATCGCCCCGAGTTGTAACCCCTCTCTCGGGCGAGTGGCACTTGTGAGAATAACTCTCTGATTGTCGTGAACATTCCGGTATAAGTAGCCGGGTTGGACCGCGGGCTTCTGCCGATCGCGCTCTGATCGACGTTTACAAGGTGCGTAATATGTTTGGTTTCTGTAATCTCATCGTAAAGGTATTCACCTTTTGCTCTACCACCCAGTAGGCGAGCGATAGCGGGAACGAAGGTATCATTGATTAGTGTTGATTTTCCTGACCCCGAAACGCCGGTTATGCATACGAATACGCCCAACGGTATTTCGAGATTAACCTCCTTTAGGTTGTTAGCCCTTGCCCCCGTCAGCTTGATAGTTGGAGTTGATTTATTGACGATCTTATTTGGAAATTCGAATATTTTTTTTGTGCCAGATAAGTAGGGTCCAGTTACTGAATTTGGATCATTTAAAATGTTCTCAGGAGTCCCTTCAAACACGATTTTTCCACCTGACTCTCCTGATCCAGGACCTATGTCAATGACGTAATCTGATTCAATAATAGTTTCTTCGTCGTGCTCAACTACGATTACGGTGTTGCCTAAATCTCTTAGTTTTTTTATGGACTCTATGAGTCGTTGATTGTCTCTCTGATGTAAACCAATGGAGGGCTCATCTAAGACGTACATTACGCCACTTAGCCCAGCTCCAATTTGAGATGCCAGTCTAATGCGCTGAGATTCACCTCCGGATAGTGTGGCTGCTTTTCTCTGCAGTGACAGGTACCCTAAGCCGACATCGATGAGAAATCCCACGCGATTGATGATTTCCGTGATCACTCTCTCTGAGATAATCTTTGTCTGTGAGTGATTAATCAATGTTTCAAAGAATGTTTTGGCGTCAGTGAGCGCCATTGCATTGACTGACGCAATATTGAGCCCATTGACTCGCACATTTCTGGCTTCTGGCCTTAGCCGAGATCCTGAGCAGTCGGGACAACTGCGTAGGCTAATGAACTTTGCCAATTCCTCTTTTACCGCCTCTTCTTTGGTTTCTGTATGGCGTCGATTAAAGTTTTTTATCACACCCTCAAAAGTGTGATTGTCAGTTTTTTTCTCGCCGTTTTTTCCCTGATAATAAAATTTTATTTTTTGTTTTCCGGACCCATGAAGAACAACCTCTTGTACCTCAAGCGGCAAATTTTCGTAGGGCGTATTGAGGTCAAAGTCGTAGTGCTTGCTTAAGCTAGAGAGCATATCGAAGAAGAATTTATTTCTTCTATCCCAGCCGCTGATAGCCCCAGAGGCGAGCGATAACGTTGGGTGGGCAATGATTTTTTCAACGTCAAATATTTCTAATTGACCAATGCCATCGCAAGCTGGACACGAACCGCTCGGATGATTGAATGAGAACATCCTTGGGTTCAATGGAGGGCAGGTGTGGTCGCATTTGGGGCAGCTAAAAACCGCCGAAAGGCTGTAATCTTTGGCTGTTTCAATGTCGTGTATCAAAATGCCGTTTGGGTTTTGTCTCAGTGCGGTTTCCAAGGATTCCGCTAACCGTCCTTTTGAATCGCTAGTGATTCGAAGCCGGTCGATAACGAGTTGGACGTCTTTTTTCTCTTGTGTGATTTTTGGCGCAGACTGATCATCTAAGTCAATGAGTTCGCCATCGATTCGAATTCGGAAGAAGCCCTGCGCTCTGAAACGCTCGATGAGATTGCTAGTCGTTTGTGTTTTTGCCCTTTTTATTGGGGCCAGGATGAGTATTCGTTTCTCTGTCCCGAGGGCTAGGATAAATTCAATCATCTCCGATATGGAAAATGCCTTTAAAGGTTCCTGATGCTCTGGGCAGTATTGTTCGCCGGTTCTTGAATACAAGAGACGTAAGTAATCGTGAATTTCCGTTATGGTACCTACGGTGGAGCGTGGATTGTTGTTTTTAGACTTTTGTTCAATCGCGATCGCGGGCGATAGTCCCTCTATCGAATCGACATCGGGTTTTTCTAAGACCTCTAAAAATTGACGTGCGTATGCTGAGAGCGATTCGATGTAGCGACGTTGCCCTTCTGCGAACAAGGTATCAAATGCCAGAGATGATTTCCCAGATCCCGATAACCCTGTAAAAACTACGAGCTTATTTTTCGGAATATCGACGTCGATATTTTTTAGGTTATGGGTTCGAGCGCCCCTAACTTTTATTGAATCCATAGTTCTGTGTAGGCCAGAATAATTTGCTTATTCGACGATTTCCAATGAAAAAGAGTAACCTGATACTATACCGAATTAATTTCTAACTTATCTCTAAGAATCCCCATAATTATTCAATGACAAGCTTCACTCAAAGCGAACGAAGAGCCAGTATCGGATTGGCAGGCGTGTTTAGTTTACGTATGTTTGGGTTATTCGTAATCCTTCCGGTGGTCGCGTTATATGCGGATACTTTGCCGGGTGGTGAGAGCGCTATGCTCATTGGTTTGGCCATAGGTATTTACGGTTTAACTCAAGCTATTTTTCAGATTCCATTGGGCCGCTTATCTGATTTTTGGGGTCGAAAAAAGACGATATACCTTGGGCTGTGTATATTTATTATGGGAAGTCTCGTTGCCGCATGTGCGGACTCACTTCTCATGTTGTGTTTTGGGCGTGCTATTCAGGGAGCGGGGGCTGTCTCATCGGCAGTGATCGCGTTGAATGCCGACCTCACACGGGACGAAGTTCGTACTAAGTCAATGGCGATCATTGGGATTACGATTGGCTTTACCTTTCTCTTGTCTATTGTGTTGGGGCCGGTGCTGGATGGATTTGTCGGACTGCCGGGTATATTTTTAATTACGGCGCTTTTGACTTGTTTATCCATAGTGGTTGTTTACTTCTACGTGCCTGATCCGGAACCGATAGGTAAACGTGGGGAATATTCCCCCGTTAAATTACAAGTAATTTTATCTAATAGGGATTTGCTCAGGCTTGATTTAGGTATTTTTTCGTTACATGGGATCTTGATGGCAATGTTTGTGTCCTTACCGTTTATTCTCTCTGGCTTGGAGGGTGGTTTAATTACTTGGCAGTTCTATCTTGCTGTAATGGTGTCTAGCATCTTTATTATGGTGCCATTGATGATGCTCTCGGAGAAGTTTGGACATCGCAAAGCCGTATTTTTATTCAGCATCATGATGATCATCTTGGCAGAGCTGCTGCTTGGCGTATTTGATTTTGGTCAGGTCGGTCTTGGTCTGGCATTGGTCATATTTTTTGGCGCATTTAATTTGCTGGAGGCGTCACTTCCTTCTTGGGTTTCACGTGTGGCGGATCCCAAGTCTAAGGGTACGGCGTTAGGCGTCTACAGCACTAGTCAGTATCTGGGAACATTTATTGGAGGAGTGGCTGGAGGCTGGACATACCAGCATTATTCAGGGCAGGGAGTCTTCATATTTTGTGCTGTTTGGGCACTGGTGTGGTTGCTTGCGTCGGTCAAAATGTCGGATCCAGTCAACCAAGTTAGCCAGTAGGTTATTTTGGCTATAGCGCATATGGGTTAAAGGCGTTACAGTAAGGCCACAAGCGTTGATGAGGTTGTTGACCGGTCCTAAAAGGGCTACGCCCATCGTTAAATCACAGTTTTAGAAACAGGAGAAAGTTGATGGCTTCCGTAAATAAGGTCATTCTTGTTGGAAATCTTGGGAGAGATCCTGAAGTCCGGCGTATGCCAAGTGGAGACGCAATGGTTAGTTTAAGTATTGCGACAACAGACACTTGGAAGGATAAGAGTGGTGAGCGTCAAGAGAAGACGGAATGGCACAGAATCGTCATCTTTGGTCGGTTGGCAGAAGTAGCTGGAGATTATCTTAAGAAAGGGTCGCAAGCATATTTTGAGGGGCGCTTGCAAACTAGAAAATGGACAGACAAGGAAGGTCAGGAAAAATATACCACCGAGGTTGTAGCGGACCGGATGCAAATGTTGGGGTCTCGATCAGGCTCTGGTGGGGGGGATTTCGGTGGCAACCAATCACCTAGTAAGGAATCTACTGAATCTGGTCCCAGCCAATTTTCCGGCGGCTTAGATGACCTCGAGGATGATATTCCGTTTTAGACGGTCATCTCAATTGGTAAGGCGGCCGAGGTTTCTTAGCGGCTGCTGCCCTCGGCAAGCGCAAGCAAGAGAGTTACCAAGAAGAGGACACTCTTCTTGCGCACGCAACATCATACGGATTAAAAATTTGGTTGTGTGCTTGTGAGTAACCTAATCACAAAGTAGCAATGATTTAAATTTTGTTGTCTGGGCTTGCAACTGCCCAATCGGCTGACATCACTTACTTTTTCGGATCAAAAATCGGTAGCTGGCATTTACTTCTGTTGATTTGAGTAAGTCGTGGCCCGTTTGCCGGCAAAACGCATGAAAGTCTGGAACTGATCCTGGGTCAGTTGTAAACACCTCCAACACTTGCCCTATCATGATTTCCTGTAGTGCTTTTTTTGTTTTCAGTATGGGAAGTGGACAGTTAAGTCCTTTTACATCGAGCGATAAGTGGATTGGGGTATCTAATTCCTCGGACATTTCTAGCTTTGCCTTGATTCCAGTAGTGGTGTAATTCCGGTCTGATTATACATTGGAGATCCTTTTGAGTGGGATAAGAGACTATTGTGATAGGATTCTGGGAGATTAGATGATATGCACGTTACGCTTGGACGTTCCTATTTTTGGATTAAATACTGATGCTGAATAACTCATGTGGCAGTTCGGCTAAACGGGGGCTTTGACTGGTTATGAAACTTAGAGATGTCGCGTTAGAAGACAAATATATTGTTGAGGAGGGTCGTATCTTTCTCAATGGGACACAAGCATTGGTGCGCTTGCCTTTGATGCAGCATGCTAGAGATCAAAAGAACGGATTGGATACTGCTGGCTATATTTCTGGTTATCGGGGCAGCCCGTTAGGTCAGTTTGACCAACAATTGTGGATCGCAAAGAAACATCTAAAAAATCACAATATTGTGTTCCAGGCAGGGGTTAACGAAGACCTTGCGGCAACGGCGCTGTGGGGTACACAGCAGGCTGGGATGCATGGCAAGGCCAAATATGATGGTGTGTTTGGCATATGGTATGGCAAGGGGCCAGGAGTGGATCGGTCAGGTGATATTTTTCGACATGCGAACTTGGCTGGAACCCATCCAAATGGTGGTGTTCTCGTTTTGATGGGCGACGATCACACGTGTGAATCATCGACCACTGCGCATCAAAGTGAATTTGCGTTGGTCGACGCAATGATGCCCATACTGAATCCAGCTGGGGTCCAGGAGTTATTGGATTACGGGCTGTATGGATGGGCGCTTTCCCGATATTCTGGTACGTGGGTAGGTCTCAAGTGCATGAAGGATACGATCGATGCAAGCGCAACCGTTGAGGTCGGTGACGATAGAGTGCAAGTGGTTCAGCCCTCTGAATTTGAAATGCCTGAGGGGGGGCTTAGTCTTCGCTTTCCAGATCCGCCTCTAGCTCAGGAAGAGCGCCTTCATAAATATAAGCTTGAAGCGGTCAAAGCGTTTGTGCGAGCTAATGGAATCGACAGAGTTGAATTTCAAGGCGAGAATGATGTCTTGGGTATCATTACTTGTGGTAAATCGTATCTCGATGTGAGACAAGCGCTTCACTATTTAGGTATAGATGACCAGCGTGCGAAAAAACTCGGTTTGAGTGTTTATAAAGTGGGTATGACCTGGCCACTCGAGCCAATAGGGATTAGTCAGTTTGCTACTGGCCTTAAAAAGATTTTGGTTGTTGAAGAAAAGCGAGCTCTTTTAGAGCCTCAAGTGAAAGATATCTTATATTCGCTCGAGCAACGTCCTATTGTTATTGGTAAAAAAAATGAACAAGGAAATGAGTTGCTTCGCTCCAATGCAGCACTCGAACCTAATGAAATTGCGATTGCGATTGCAGAGCGTATATTAGAGTTCACGAGTGATCGCGATCTTGAAGATCGACTCAATCGAAGAAGATCGATGGCTCTTGAGTCTATCGAGGTGCCAGCCATGGAGCGCACGCCTTATTTCTGTTCAGGTTGTCCCCACAGCACGGGAACTAAGGTGCCAGAGGGTTCTGTTGCTTTATCTGGGATAGGTTGTCATTTTATGGCGCAATGGATGGATCGCAATACGACCGGATATACCCAAATGGGAGGAGAGGGGGCGAGTTGGATTGGTGAGTCTCACTTCGTTGATACGCCGCATGTTTTTCAAAATATTGGTGATGGGACATATTTTCATTCTGGGTTTTTAGCGTTGAGGGCGGCAGTCGCTTCAGGGGCTAATATGACCTACAAAATCTTATTTAATGATGCCGTTGCAATGACGGGTGGTCAGCCAGTCGATGGTCAATTAACCGTGCCACAAGTAACTCGGCAAGTCGCGGCTGAAGGTGCGACCAAAGTTGTAGTTGTTACGGATGAGCCGGATAAATATGGTTCTAATGCTGGGTTCGCTGAGGGTGTGACAGTACATCATCGCGATGATTATGATCGAGTCCAAAAACAGATTCGTGAAGTTTTAGGGGTCTCAGTAATTGTTTATGACCAGACCTGTGCTTCGGAAAAGAGGCGAAGGCGAAAAAGAGGAACGTTCCCTGATCCAGCGAAAAGGGCAGTGATTAATGATTTAGTCTGTGAAGGTTGTGGTGATTGTGGTGTTCAGTCGAACTGTGTCTCTGTTACTCCGCTTGAAACTGAGTTTGGTCGAAAGCGATCAATAGACCAGTCCTCGTGTAATAAGGACTTTTCTTGCGTCAAGGGGTTTTGTCCAAGCTTTGTCACAGTACATGGCGGATCTCTGAAGAAGGGTCAAGGTGTGGTATCTAAGACTGAAAAAGCTGATCTCTTTCCAGCCTTGGTGGATCCATTTTTACCGTCTTTGGAGCAGCCGTATGGGATCCTGGTCAATGGTATTGGTGGCACGGGTGTTGTAACCATAGGCGCGATTATTGGTATGGCGGCTCATCTTGAGAGTAAGTCCTTTGCGGGGATGGATATGGCAGGTCTTGCTCAAAAAGGAGGAGCCGTTTGGAGCCACTTGCAGATCGCGAATCGTCAGGAAGATTTGAAAGCAGCGCGTCTTGGTTTTGCTGGTGCTTCGTTGATTTTGGGTTGTGATTTTGTGACGACTGCAAGTGAAAAGACAATGGGGTTGGGTCAAAATGGAAAGACATTCGCCATTGTTAATGTGCATGAGCAGATGACAGGTGTTTTTACCCGCGACAAAAATTATCAATTTCCGAGAAATGATCTGAAAGAGACGATCCGTAACCGATTGGGTGGAGATAACGTTGAGTTTGTAGAAGCAACTCGTATCGCTACTTCATTGATGGGTAATTCGATCGCGTCGAATATGTTCATGCTGGGATTCGCCTATCAAAAAGGCTTATTACCTTTGGGACACGAAGCCATCAATCGAGCAATAGAGATGAATGGTGCATCGGTCGAGATGAACAAGACGGCGTTTCTCTGGGGGCGAAGAGCCTGTGTCGATCTGCCGACAGTAGAGCGATTATTGAAACCGAAAGTTTTAAAGGATGAGGTGGTTGAGGAGCAGTCGCACACGATCGATGAGATCATTCAAAAGAGATACGACTTCCTAACTGATTATCAAAACGTAGATTATGCGAAACAGTATCTAAGTCTAGTTGATAGGGTGCGGCTTAGAGAAGAGTCCGGAGCGATGCTTGATGGGCTGACAGAGATCGTTGCGCGTTACTACTTCAAGCTGATGGCCTATAAAGACGAATATGAGGTCGGCAGACTTTACTCTGACGGTGTATTTCAGAAAAAGGTAGGGCAGCTCTTTGAAGGAAATTACAAGATTCGATATCATCTCGCCCCGCCCCTTTTTGCTAAAAAAGACTCTGAGACCGGTCATCTTAAGAAAAAAGAGTTTGGTCCATGGGTTTTTGGAGTGTTTAAAGTTCTGTCCCGCTTAAAGTTTTTGCGTGGTACGGTTTTTGATGTGTTTGGATGGACCTCTGAGAGAAAGATGGAGCGTCAACTCATTGAGGATTACCGCTTGTTGGTTGAGGAGATTGCCGACACCGTGAACCAAACAAATATTGAAGTAGCTAAGAAACTCTTATCTTTGCCGGAAGAGATACGTGGCTACGGACATGTTAAAGAGGCCAGCGTCATTCAGGTGAGGCAGTCGTGGCGAGCTTTGCTTGATCAGTACTCTGCCGCAGGAGCAGAGCGCAAAGCAGCTTAAGAGCAGTTGTGTTTGTTAAAAGAAGTATGGCCCGATAGCATCTATTTGTGCGGTTACCAGCGCGTCAACTTTGTGTTCGATAACATTAATTGCTTCAATGCTGTCGTTGATGTTGGTTGCGATCACAGAATGTTTTTTTTGGTGTAGTGTCTCGACAAGTTGGGACGTAATTAACTGCTGTGGAATGAAAATGCAATGGCACATTAATTTTTCGTAGCCACTTTCTTCCTGAGTTAATTTGTCGTTCCAAATAAGGCCTCTTGTAGCGTCAGGAGCAATGTTCATTAATGTGGTTAACGTTAGGGCGCTTTCAGATGCGATCAAGGGGAAGAGGGATTTTTCTTGGCCAACTCTTTCTAGAATATCAATGCTAATTTCTACTATGGCTCGTTCTTGGCCAGGGCTTGGTTTTAATTCGATTATGGGGCGTATTTCCAGCTCGGTGCAGGTTGACAGCGCTTGATAGAGCGTGGGCAACTTCTCTCCTATGTATTCGTTTCCGTAATCACTACCAATATCTAAACCATTAATTTGATCAAAAAATAATTCGCTGATAAGCCCTGGGGCCCCGGTCGTTAGGTCAAGTGATTCATTAGTCAGGAGAATGGGTACGCCATCTGCCGTTAAGCGAACGTCAAAATGGACGTTTTGGAACCCGAGGTTCCTAGCATTTCTAATGCCAGCTAGTGAATTTTCTGGAGCGATAATGCCCCCAGTTCTGTGGCTGATGACCTTTTGTCGGGATGCCAATGATTGGTTTTCAAGCATGGTTACATTATACGAGATGCCTGTATGTGGGCATATAATAGGTTTAGAGGTTTTAATTAATGATTAGCGTTATTCTAGCGCCCTATTTTAGATAAAATCTCGGTTTGTGCGATATACTATTTTCGTTTAACTAAGGTTCCCTAATGCCTATCTATGAATATCTTTGTTCCTCGTGCGGTAATAAACATGAGGCACTTCAAAAAATATCGGAAGACCTCTTGGTCGATTGCCCTAAATGTGATGAGCCATCGCTGGTAAAAATGGTAACCGCTGCGGGCTTTCAGCTGAAAGGTGGCGGTTGGTATGTGACTGACTTTAAAGATAAAAAACAACCTTCTTCAAGCAAGAGTCCTGCGGATGTTGGTGGTGATACTAAGGTTAGTGGGAGTTCCTCTGATGTTGGCGGTGATACTAAGGTCAGTGGGAGTTCCTCTGATGTTAGCGGTGATACTAAGGTCAGTGGGAGTTCCTCTGATGTGAAGAATACGAATGAAACTAAATCAACCAAAGAGTCTTCAAAGGGCGGCGGCGATTGAGAGCTATCGCATTATTTATTTCTGCGGGACCGAATAGTGTTGTAACGTCACTTTTAAAAAATAACGGAAACTAATAGCAATGCGAACAAATTATTGTGGGTTAATTGATTCAAGCTATTTGGACCAAGAGGTTCATTTATTCGGCTGGGTTCATCGGCGGAGGGATCACGGTGGTGTCATTTTTATTGATCTGCGTGATCGAGAGGGTATTGTTCAAGTGGTATCTGATCCTGATAATGAACAAGCTTTTGCGGTCAGTGACCGCGCCCGAAGTGAATACGTTCTGCGGATAAAAGGGCGAGTGCGACGGCGACCCGATGGAACGGTGAATCCTACATTAACGAGCGGTGAAATAGAGGTTCTGGCGGATGATATTGAAATTCTTAATACATCAGAGACGCCACCTTTTACCATTGACGAGGAAGAGCCATCAGAGATAGTTCGATTGGAGAACAGAGTTTTTGATTTGCGTCGTCCTCAGATGCAGGCGAATCTGAGGCTGCGGTCTCGCGTTTCAAAATACTTGAGAGATTATCTAGATCAAAATGGGTTTATTGACGTAGAGACGCCGATTTTATACAAATCGACACCAGAGGGTGCTCGTGAATTTCTAGTGCCATCTCGTATGCATGATGGTGAGTTTTATGCGTTACCGCAGTCGCCTCAGCTATTCAAGCAAATGTTGATGGTCGCTGGGTTTGATCGTTACTATCAAGTTGTTAAATGTTTCCGTGACGAGGATTTACGGGCGGATCGTCAGCCTGAGTTTACGCAGATTGATATTGAAACTTCATTCCTTGATGAGTTTGAAATAAGACGGATCATGGAAGACATGATTAGAGGTTGTTTCAAAAACACTCTTCAGGTTGAATTGCCAGATACATTTCCAGTGATGCCTTACGATGACGTGATGCATTTGTACGGCAGTGATAAACCTGATCTGAGAATTCCGCTTAGATTTACCGACATCACTGAGTTAATGAAGGTAGAGGAATTTAAAGTATTTAGATCAGCCGCCGATCTTGTGGATGGACGAGTAGTTGCGTTAAGAGTTCCTGGAGGCGGGGAGATCAGTCGAAAGCAGATTGATGATTACACAAAATTTGTCGCGATCTATGGCGCTAAAGGTTTGGCATATATAAAAGTCAATGATGTGACTTGCGGTATTGATGGATTGCAGTCCCCCATTATTAAGTTCCTCTCAGAGGAGGTTGTATTAAAAGTAATTCAGCTTTCTGGTGCAATAAACGGTGATATCATTTTCTTTGGCGCGGACAAGAGTGCTATTGTTAACAATGCGTTGGGTGCTCTGCGTGAGAAATTGGGGCGGGACCTTGGCTTAGTCGAGGCTGGATGGAAGCCGCTTTGGGTGGTTGATTTTCCTATGTTTGAGTATGACGAACAGTCAAACCAATGGGCTGCCCGCCATCATCCATTTACATCTCCAAAAGATGGACACGACACACACATTGATACAAACCCAGGCGCTGCCTATGCTAAAGCTTACGATATGGTCTTGAATGGTTGGGAGATTGGTGGCGGTTCGGTTCGTATCCATCAGCGCGAATTGCAAGAGAAAGTTTTCCGTTCATTAAAGATAACTCCGGAGGACCAGCAAGCTAAATTTGGATTCCTGTTAGATAGTCTGAAATGGGGTGCTCCTCCGCATGGTGGTATTGCCTTTGGTCTTGATCGGATCGTCACGCTTATGTGTGGGGCAAAATCGATTAGGGACGTCATTGCATTTCCTAAAACGCAGCGCGGACAAGATTTATTGACAGGGGCGCCTTCTGCGGTGACGGATGCACAGTTACGTGAGCTACATATTCGTCTTCGTAGTGCCGCGAAGACTGCGACAACCAATACAACCGGCGATTAAACTCGCATTATGTTGCCTGAGAGCAGGCGAATCGAGTCATACAAGATTCCTGTATCGGTTCTAGTGGTTGTTTATACCGCGGACTTAGAGATTCTGTTACTTGAGCGAGCCGACCGAGATGGTTTTTGGCAGTCAGTAACAGGGAGCAGCGAATTAACCGAGTCTTTAGATCAAACCGCAGTTCGAGAGCTGAGTGAGGAAACGGGTATTAATGCGTCTGATTATGCGTTATCTGATTGGAAGATTTGCAACGAGTTTGAAATCTTTAAACATTGGCGTGGTCGTTATGCTCCTGGCGTCACCCATAATATGGAGCATGTGTTCGGCTTAGTTGTCCCAGAGAGGGTATCGATTAAAATATCTCCTCGTGAGCACACTCAGTTCGGTTGGTTTCCGATTGAGGAGGCTATTGATCGAGTTTTTTCTTGGACAAACGCTGATGCTTTGCGGTTTTTGTTGGATACTGATTCCAGTTTGCGCTGAGGTTTGGCTTTGTTAAAAAATATCTCATGTAAACTTTGTAGTGAAAGCGGTTCGAGGGTTCAATGTAGGTAGTGTTTCATTGATTAATTCAGTTTTTATGTGCGGAAAGTAAGGCAGGTCATGGAGTTAGTAACGAGCAGAGATTTTTTGGATTACCGTGATCGTTCCGACGAGGAATGTCATGGGCTTATCAAAAGGGCTAAGGCTAGTCTCGGAGAAGATTTAGTTATTCTCGGCCATCATTATCAAAGAGCGGATGTGTATCAACATGCCGATTTGAGAGGGGACTCTTTAAAGCTCTCAAAACTTGCATCCCAAACAAATTCAGAGCACATCATTTTTTGTGGCGTTCACTTTATGGCTGAAGTGGCCGACATCATGTCGAAGCAAAACCAAAAGGCGTTACTTCCTGATTTGGCTGCGGGATGTTCGATGGCTGATATGGCTAATTTGTCTAAGGTTAATCGAGCGTGGAATGAGCTCAAGTCAGTTCTCGGTGAAGAGATGTCGGTGACGCCAATTACTTATATTAACTCTGCAGCAGATCTAAAAGCGTTTTGTGGGGAGCGTGACGGTATTGTGTGTACGTCATCGAACGCTTCCCGGGTCGTCACTTGGGGGTTAGCTCAGCGAGAAAAGATTTTGTTTTTTCCGGATCAGCATTTAGGTCGTTGGTCTGGGCATCAGCTTGGTTTAATCAACGAAACAGATATGAAGGTTTGGGATCCGGATTTATGGATGGGTGGACTCACTGAGGAGGAAATTAAGAAAGCAAAAATACTTTTGTGGAAGGGGCACTGCTCGGTCCATCAGATGTTCCAGCCTGAGCATATTGCGCGATTCCGTGAGAAATATCCTGAAGGCCATGTTATTTCGCACCCGGAGTGTCGATTCGAAGTTTGTGATCAATCCGACTTTGTTGGTTCGACAGAATATATCGTTCAGACAATTGCGGCAGCCAAGCCAAATACGCGTTGGTTGGTTGGCACTGAATTAAATTTAGTGAATCGAATCGCTGAAGAATTTCGACCAGAAGGCAAGGTGGTTGAGTTTATGTCGCCGGTTGTGTGTATGTGTTCTACGATGAATCGTATAGACCCCCAACATCTGGCGTGGCAAGTTGAGAATTTACTTGATGGTACTTTGGTGAATCAAATTTGTGTGCCTGAGTCAGACAAAGGTATGGCACGAGTTGCTCTAGAGAGAATGTTGTCGATTTCTTAAGTCCCTATGAGGGTTGCTACCTGTTGTTTGATGCGTAAGGGTTACCCCTTGGACCTTGATTTGTGACGAAAACTAATTGGGTGACTTTAAAGTCTCTGGCGCCGTATCTCTGGGATTTTAAATATCGGGTCATCGTCGCGCTCGTATTTCTAACTTTAGCCAAAGTGGCCAATGTGTCGGTGCCTCTTGTGCTCAAAGACGTGGTGGATTCACTTTCGTCTCAGAACCAAGTTATTTTCCTGCCGCTTGCGCTTCTACTTACTTATGGGGCTCTAAGGCTTTGCGCCGTCGTATTTGCCGAATTGCGTGATGTGGTTTTTGTCAAAGTGACTCGTCGTGCAACCAGAAAAATAGCGCTAAAGGTATTTCGACATCTCCATGACCTAAGTCTTAAGTTTCATTTAGAGCGACATACAGGAGGTATTTCTCGTGAGATAGAGCGGGGAACGCGCGGCATTTCAATCCTGTTGACGTATTCATTATTCTCGATCATTCCCGTCATACTAGAATTTTCTTTTGTTGCTGCGATTTTGTTGGATCGTTTTGACTGGAGATTCGCGGCCATTACTTTTTCAGCAGTGTTTGTTTACTTGATTTACACCTTTTTCGTGTCTGAATGGCGAATGAGCATTCGTCGTGAAGCTAACGAGTGGGATACACGATCAAATTCCCACGCAGTTGACAGTCTTCTTAATTACGAAACGGTTAAATATTTTAATAACGAGGATTACGAAGCGGAAAGATACGACACTTTTTTGCGTGAGTACGAAACGGCTGATGTTAAAACCGAGACCTCGCTTGGACTACTTAATATAGGGCAAAGTGTCATCATAGCCTTAGCGGTTACGGCGCTAATGATATTAACCTCACAAGGGGTCGTTGCTCAAAAAATGACGATTGGTGACTTGGTTTTAGTGAATGGGCTTTTGATTCAACTGTATATCCCACTGAATTTCATGGGTATGGTTTATCGCGAAATTAAACAGTCGTTTATTGATATGAACAAGATGTTCTCGTTGTTGGATACACCGCAAGATATCGCAGATCGACCTGGAGCAATTTTATTCGAGCCTTCCAGCCCAACCGTTGAATTTAAAAATGTTTCATTCTCCTACGATGGTCGACGTGAGACGTTATCAGACGTCAGTTTTGTCGTTCCTAATGGGAAGACCGTTGCGATTGTCGGTGAGAGTGGGTCCGGGAAAACCACTCTGGCCAGATTGTTGTTTCGGCTCTATGATGTTTCCGATGGTGTGATCCTTATCGATGGTAAAGATGTTCGCGATTATCTCCAAGATAGTTATAGGAGATCCATCGGTGTTGTACCGCAAGATACGGTTCTTTTTAACGACACTTTGGGATTCAACATCAAGTATGGACAGCCGCTGTGCTCACTAGGAGATCTAGATCGCGTGGTGCATTTAGCTCAACTCGAAAATTTTGTTAAAGCTCTTCCGGATGGTTTTGAGACAACTGTTGGTGAACGGGGTTTGAAGGTGTCTGGCGGCGAGAAACAACGGATATCAATAGCTCGAGCAATTCTTAAGAATCCACCGATTATGATTTTTGATGAGGCGACATCCTCTTTGGACTCGGGGAGTGAGCGATTAATACAATTGGCGTTAGATGGAGTATCAAAAAACAGAACGACTTTGGTCATTGCACATCGGTTATCTACGATCGTTCATGCGCATGAGATTATTGTGCTGGATGCAGGAAAAATTATAGAGAGAGGATCGCATCGGGAGCTTCTAGAGAAGGGAGGTAGATACAGTTACATGTGGAATCTCCAGCAAAGCAAGTCGCAAGTAGAGATTAAGGGTTAATGTGTTTGAATGTAGTTATAACTTATGTATTTAATCTTAATTTAAATTCTCATGTATTTTAGACGTATAACGAGGTCAGTCTTCCCAGCCATCTTGCTGAGCTCTTTGGCAGTCTTTATTCTGATGTATGACGTCGTTGATGTGGATGCCCGAGGCAGCTCCGACCCACGTCTTAAGTCGAGAGTTGCTATCGTCGTAGATCAAACCAATGGAGAGGTTATCTACGAAAAAAATGCTTCTGATTTGGCGCCCATCGCATCAATTACCAAATTGATGACAGCAATGGTCATTATTGATTCTGGTGTTCCTCTGCTCGAGTCTATGACGATTGCTAAGTCTGATGTTGATCGTTATAAAGGCTCACGGTCAAAGCTGAGTGTCGGTACGACTCTATTAAGAGCTGAGGTGTTGAAATTAGCGCTAATGGCGTCGGAAAACAGGGCCTCAGCTGCGCTGTCCCGAGTATTTCCGGGTGGGAAAAAGGCTTTTGTGCAGGCTATGAATGAGAAAGCTAAATCACTGGGAATGGATCAAACAGTTTTTGTTGATTCCACTGGTTTGCGTCCGGGAAATGTGTCCAGTGGCTTGGATCTAGTTAAGATGGTTGTTGCTGCATATGAATATCCTCTGATTCGTCAGTATACGACCACTTCTTCGTTTCAACTTCGAGCAAAAATAGGTGGGCGATCAGTCACGCTTGAATATGTCAATTCGAATCGTTTAGTACGGAGTTCTAGATGGGAGATAGGACTGTCTAAGACCGGTTACATCAGTGAGTCGGGGCGCTGTTTAGTCATGCAAACGACCATACTCGGTAAGCCAGTCATTATGGTTTTGTTAGAGTCTTGGGGTAAGCTGACGGCTGCAGGTGATGCTGGGCGAGCTCGCCGTTGGATGGAGCAAGCTAAAAAGAAATAATCTAGACGTGTATCCGGAGTTTAATGTTATGCGCGTGCAATGCCTAGAGCTGCAGAGATTTTATCAGCCGTTGATTTGATATGCTTTCCCCAATTGCGGTTAAGTCTATGAGAAGGCGTGGAAATAGATAAACCGGCAACCAGCAAGCTAGAATCGTCATAAATCCCAGCGCCGATGCAAGAAAGTCCAGCTTCCGCCTCTTCATTATCAAACGCATAGCCTTGGGCTTGTATTTTTTCTAGTTCGGCAAACAAAATGTGGGAGTCTTTAATCGTATTTTTCGTGAAGACTTTAAGTCCATTTCTATTGATATAGCTCAAAGTTTCGTCTTTCCCATCTTCGATTAAAAAGATCTTACCAACTGCGGTGACATGCAAAGGTGCTTTAGCGCCAATGAGGTGTGTGACTCGTATTGCTGAGTGTTCCCCGGCTACACGTTCGACGTAGACCATTTCATCGCCTTGACGGATTGATAGGTTCACAGTCTCTTGGAGTTGTTGATGGAGTTCTTGCATGAAAGGCAGCGCTTCCTTGCGGATGTCAATCCGGGTTTTAGTAATATTGCCGAGTTCGAGCAAACGCGTGCCAAGCCGATAGCTCCCAGTTTGGACTTTATCGATGACGCGATAATGCGCTAGAGCATTTAGTATTCGGTGAGCTGTAGAAGGGTGAAGGTTGGTGACTTGAGACAACTCTTTTAAATTCATTGGGTTGCCTGACTTAGATAGAACGTCAATCAGCCCCATCATTCGGTCTATTACCTGAATGGATGTCCTACCATTTGTTTCTTGCATTTTTGAGGATACGTTACAGTTGCAGTGTTAATTGTGCGTTGCGGTAAATATAAATCAAACCTCACGCTCAATCAACCGAATAAGCCTTTAAGGAGTGAATATTTTTGAGGCATGGATTCTGATAGTGCTGTGTTAAAATTCGCGGAAACCCTTCGATAGTTAAGCCGAATCTTTTCGGTATTCAAGCGAGATAGTAATCAATTAAGGTTTAGGTAAGCAAATATGCGAGTAGGATTATTCGTCACCTGTGTGGTCGATTTGATGCGACCAAGTATTGGCCTAGCTGCCGTCAAGTTGTTGGAACGAGCGGATTGTGAGGTGATTTTCCCTGAAAATCAAACGTGTTGTGGGCAACCAGCTTACAACGCGGGCGATAGGTTAACAGCACAACAGCTCGCTAGAAAAGTGATTTCCGAGTTTGCAGATGTCGATTACGTAGTTATCCCTTCTGGATCTTGTGGGGGAATGATTAAAACCCACTATGAAGAGCTCTTGTCAGACCTGCCTGAGTACCGAGTTAAAGCGCAATGGTTGGCGGCTAGAACCTACGAATTAACCGATTTTTTGGTGAACGTTGTTGATATGGACTCGTTCGATACGACTTTTCAAGGAGCGATTGCTTACCATGATTCGTGCGCAGGACTTAGAGAACTCAATATTAAAGAGCAGCCTAGAAAGTTACTCTCGCACTTAGCACATGTCGATTTGAAGGAAATGGCAGGGGCCGAACAATGTTGTGGTTTTGGAGGAACATTTTCAGTCAAGTATGGCGATATCTCGTCGCGAATAGTTGATCTCAAATGCGATGATCTTGAGGCTACTGAAGTGGATGCTCTGGTGCTTGGTGATCTTGGCTGTATGTTAAATATTGAGGGTAAGCTTCGCCGCAGGGGAAATCATAAAACGAAAGTACTTCACATAGCCGAGGTCCTTACCGGCTTAGTCGGTGAAGAGACAGAATAGCATCAGGAAAATTTCTCATGGAACTAACATCACACCAATTCAAGTCTGTTTCGAGTGCGAAACTTAAAGACGTGAAGTTGCAAAAGGCATTGTATAAAGCGAAAGACGGATTTGTCGTTCCTCGTGCCAAAGTTGTTGCAGAACTAGATAACTTTGAGGAAATACGCCAGGCTGCGGCCGATGTGAGGGATCATGGTCTAGCGCATTTAGACGTGTACTTAGAGGAGTGGGAAAAGCAGGCGCAAGCGGCTGGTACCATCGTCCATTGGGCTGAGTCTTACGAAGAATTGAACGCCCTTGTTGTTAAGATTGCCCAAGATAATCAGGTCAAAAAAATTATCAAATCCAAATCGATGGTCGGTGAAGAGACTGGGCTGAATCGGTATGTTGAAGGCCATGGCATCGAGGTTAAAGAGACGGATTTGGGTGAGTACATTATCCAACAAGCTGACGAACATCCTTCTCATATTATTGCACCAGCAACTCATAAATCTAAGGATGATGTTGCTGATTTATTCGCCGAAAAACACCAACGTCCACGTTTGGATGATGCGGAAAAATTGACACATGAGGCCAGAGAAATACTGCGGCCACATTTTTTAGACGCCGACATGGGTATTACAGGCGCCAATTTCATGATAGCTGAGACCGGATCTACGGTGATTCTGACTAATGAGGGCAATGGTCGTATGACCACGACGATGCCAAGGGTGCATGTTGCGATCAGCAGTATTGAAAAATGTATTCCTACGCTGGATGATTTTGCATTAATGATGCGACTCCTTCCTCGGTCGGCGACTGGGCAAGTGATCAGTAACTACGTGTCAATGACGACGGGGCCAAAACGAGCTAAGGACAACGATGGTCCAGGTGAGTTTCACGTCATTATTTTAGATGTCGGTCGTACACGAGTCTTGGGGTCAGATCTTCGAGATGCGCTGCGTTGCATTCGTTGTGGAGCTTGTATGAACCACTGTCCCGTTTATCAAAATGTTGGTGGCCATGCTTATGGTTGGGTCTATCCGGGCCCAATTGGGTCAGTGTTAACCCCGGCTTATAATGGCATCGAGAACGCAATTGATTTACCTAATGCGGCAACGTTGTGTAATCAGTGCGGGGTGGTGTGTCCAGTTAAAATTCCGTTGCCTGATTTGATGAGGAAATTGAGAGAGAAGCAGTATGAAAGAAACCTTAAGTCTTCGGCAGAAAAATGGTCACTCAGGCTTTGGGCGTACCTCGCGCTTCGACCGAAGCTGTACTCAATCGTAACGAGAATTATGGCGAGGGTTGGAAAGTTGTTGGGCGGAGATTCGCGGCGTATTAACCACCTGTTGTTCGGTGGCAAAGATTGGACCCGACATCGAGATTTGCCTGCTCCCCGGGGACGGACTTTTAGAGATATCTATCTAAATAGAAATAAGACCACTAATCGATAAATCACACTATGCCTGCTAGGGAAAATATTTTGGCCCGAATCCGGGCTGCAAACAAAGCTGCCAATGTTGCGGACGTGATGGATAGTTCGGTCGCTGATCGGCTTGCCAGCCCACCCATAAGTCCCTTACCTAAATTAGAGTGGGATCCAGAGGGGCAGTTTAAGCTTAGGTGTCATGAGTCCGCATCTACTTTAGATGAGATTGCTCAGATTGACGAGTTACCGCGTGCAGTGACTCGTTATCTCAGTAAAAACACCCTACCCACTAAACTAGTGTGTTGGCCAGAGTTCATCGATTTACCTTGGTCAGCTGAGGGTATTCAAATTGAGAGTCGTGGCGCTATTGGGGATGATAAAGTGGGTCTTACCGGGAGTTATTGTGCTATCGCCGAAACAGGGACGCTAGTACTGCTCTCAGGACAGGAAAGTCACGCGACTACCAGCCTGTTGCCCGAAACGCACATTGCGGTTATTCGTCGATCTAGAATCGTGAAGACTATGGAGGACGCGTGGCAATTAATTCGTGGTGAGGTAGTCTCGTTACCGAGGCAAGTAAGTTTTATTTCGGGTCCTTCACGAACGGCAGATATTGAAATGACGCTTGTTTACGGTGCCCATGGTCCATTTCGGGTTCATGTGATCATTCTTGATCAATGAGTACCAACAGATTAACGACTGTAATTGAATCATAAGATGAAGGTTAAAAAATTCAGCGGCGGGTGGAGAGCTAAACTTAAACGTTTCTTGCCTTCAGCAGAGACTATTCGAAATAACAAATGGGTTGGTTGGATCGGCCCTGCTCTGTATCACCCAAGATTGTGGCAACTCAACCGAAAGGGCGTGGCTACGGGTGTTGCTATAGGCGTCTTTTTCGGATTTTTGATTCCTCTATTTCAAATACCTTTTGCTGCGGTTTTCGCTGTTTGGTTCAGAGGCCATTTAGTCGCAGCAGTTGTTTCGACAATGATTACCAACCCTTTGACATTCGCGCCTATTTATTTGCTCGCGAATGAAATTGGCCAGTTTGTTTTTGCGTTATTAGAACCCGGTACCCCCAACATCATAACGGATGCCGCCTACCAAGCCGGGGATATGGTTGTGGGGTGGCTCGATAAATTCATGTCAGTTGGAAAAAATGTTGCTGTTGGATTGCTCTTGCTAGCGGTATTCGGGGCTATGTCTGCCTACATATTGGTCTTAGGCCTGTGGCGTGTGATCGTCAATATTGAATGGTATCGAAGGCGCAGAGGTAGGTTAGCGCAGAAGTAGGATGTCCCGTTAGATCTGTTCACTTAGTTCTTATTTATTTCCATCAAGCCGATCCATAAGCCTTTTTCATAGGGCTTATGGATCTCTCTTACACCAAAATTAGTGGTGATCCTTGGTGTCTACCTCGTGGTTGTTGAGTTCAGAAGCCTGGTGATGGCTAATGAGACCACTTTCATACATGGATGATGTCATAGGGGGTAGCCACATCATGACGGCCACAAGGCCAGTGATAGCCATGGTCACGGTGTAGGGTAATGCCATGAATACCATTCTCCCGTATGACAGATTAATCAAAGGAGCTAAGGCAGACGTAAGCAGGAATAAGAAGGCAGCTTGACCATTCGGTGTGGCCACGCTCGGTATGTTGGTGCCAGTATTCACTGCAACCGCCAAGAGATCGAATTGATCCCTAGAGATAATGCCTTCCGCTAACGCTTTCGCTAACTCGTTGATATACACCGTGGCAACGAATACGTTATCGCTAATTGCAGAGAGCAAACCGTTCGCTACGTAAAATAAACCAATTTGCTCAACACCATCGAGCGCTAGACCATAGTGAACGATGCCTGAAAATAGATTTTGATCCTGAATAACAGCAACGATTGCAAAGAAGACCACTAACAAAGCAGTGAATGGAAGTGCTTCGGTGAAGGCATAACCAATATCATGTTCTTTGATCACACCATTAAATGCTGTAATAAATATAATTACAGATAAACCGATTACTCCAACTTCTGCAAGATGAAGTCCCAATGCGATCATCAGCCATATCCCGGCAATACCCTGGATGACTAACTTGGCTTTATCTTCCGGTGTCCTTTTCGCTTGCTCTCTTTTATCAAAGTCTATTAAGACTTCCAAAATTTCGACAGGGATTTTTGTGCCGTATCCGAACATCTTGAATTTTTCTACTGCGGCACACGTTAGCAGGCCTACGAAGAGGACGGGGAGGGTGACTGGCGCCATGCGGATAAAGAATTCAATAAACTCCCAGCTGGCACGCTCAGCGATTAAAAGGTTTTGCGGCTCACCAACGAGGGTACACACACCACCGAGAGCTGTTCCTACCGCACCATGCATCATTAAACTTCGTAAAAATGCTTTGAATTGTTCCAGTTTGTCGCGATGAGCATCTTGAATATTTTGATCATCAGCTAGATCATCATGATCATCAAATGCTTTGCCCGACGCCACCTTATGGTAGATCCCATAAAAACCTACAGCGACGGCAATAATGACTGCAGTAACGGTCAGCGCATCAAGAAATGCGGAGAGAAACGCTGCCATTAACGAGAACAGTAACGACAAGATAATTTTAGATCGGACATTAATGAGTACTTTGGTGAAGAGAAATAAAAGCAATCCCTTCATAAAGTAGATTCCAGAGACCATAAACATCAGCAGCAGGATCACCGGAAAATTTAATAGAATCTCGTGATAAACCGTTGCAGGTGAGGTCATTCCAATCGCAACGGCTTCAATAGCAAGCAAGCCACCAGGCGCAAGAGGATAGGCCTTCAGCGCCATCGCAAGAGTGAAAATAAATTGAATGATAAGAATCCAACCCGTAATGAATGGGCCGACGGTGTGAAATAGTATTGGGTTAACAATCAGAAATAGAATGATTGTTGCTTTATACCAGGTCGGTGTTCCATGAAGAAAGTTCGTCAGGTAAACCAACCTACTTGCATTCGATGATGTCACAGCAGTACCTCCTATTAAACGTGTGCCCACAACTTACACAGGATACAAGTACAATCATTAGATTATATCTGGCTGAATTTTAGCACGCTTCGAGCCGAAAACTTGGTCTAAAAAAGGATCAAGACCATTTCGTTAATTATGCCAAAATCCTATTTGGTTGGTATTATTGCTGTTTATCTGCGTCTCTAAGTTTTGGGCCTTAGATTAATGTGTGAAAACTGAGTTTGGATGCCATTTAATGAAGAAAATAGTTGTTACTCGTGAAGTTTTTACTGAAACCATTGATTTTTTAAAGTCACATTTTGATGTTGCCTCCAATCAAGAGGATCGTTTGTTTCGCCGCAATGAGTTGCTCTCCTTAATCTCTGGTGCGGAAGGGATCCAAACAGGCTCTGGGGATCAGGTCAACGATGAATTCTTAGATGCTGCTCCTCAAGTCAAGATAGTCGCGAATACAGCGGTGGGCTATAACAATATAGACGTTGACGCGTGTTCGCGGCGTGGAGTTATCGTCACAAATACGCCTGGAGTCCTGGATGAGTGTGTGGCGGATTACGCGATGGGGCTGATGATCGCTGCGTGCAGACGCATAGGAGAAGGTGAACGATTCTTGAGGTCGGGCCAATGGAAGGCGGTTTACTTTAAACAGATGTTAGGGGTCGATATACATGGTGGAACGCTCGGATTGGTGGGGTTCGGTCGAATTGGCCAAGCGATTGCGAGACGAGCTAACGGATTTGGTATGCGGGTCATTTACCACGCACGATCAAGGGTCAGCGAAGACGTTGAGCAAAATCTCAATGCAACTTATGTTGATAAGTCTCATTTGCTTCAAGAATCAGATGTGGTGCTCCTCATTTTGCCCTACTCGAAGGATACTCATCATTTCATCGGTGCACGCGAATTACGTCAGATGAAGCCACGATCGGTTTTGGTCAACATCGCCAGAGGTGGTATTGTGGATGACAACGCGTTAATTATGGCGTTGAGGGATAGAGTTATATTTGCTGCAGGATTAGATGTCTATGAGGGTGAGCCGGCGTTAAATCCTGAATTTTTAGAACTTGAAAATGTGGTTCTGTCTCCTCACATCGGCAGTGCGTCTGAGCCTACTCGAAGAGCGATGGCAATGACCGCTGCGAAGAATTTAGTGGCCGTCTTAGCACATGGACAAGCCCCGTTAAATTGGGTT
>ERZ890510.327-NODE-327-length-39131-cov-5.997492_pt1 | contig 39131 bp, 43 predicted proteins | sample MGYA00521265_ERZ890510 | MGnify/ENA primary metagenome ERZ890510 (study PRJEB32303, sample SAMEA104408624) | aquatic metagenome | biome: Brackish water; feature: Chemocline; material: water | place: Baltic Sea | collected 2014-10-26T21:54:00 | depth 110 m ... | reverse complement strand
AGCTGCTATTGATGCCCAAGCTGCTATTGATGCCCAAGCTGCTATTGATGCCCAAAACACAGCAGCGACGCAAGGCGCAGTAGATGCTGGACTAGATACGTGGGCCGCAGGGCTGAACTCAAGAGCTTATTTAGCGAACCAAGCAGCGGGAACCTCAGATCAGTATAACGCATCCTTACTGGCGGCGGAGGAGGCGTACTTAGCGGACCCTAGTCAGTGGGACGCGGTCACTACCTACAAGGCGATGATTGAAGGAGGGATAAGTGTTAAGGATGCGTTGAACGCTGGGGTAGCACAGACCACTATTGACCAAATCTTCACTAGCCCTCAACTAGATACTTCTCTGATCACCTCGGATAACGTGTCTATCCTTGAGACTAATCCGGGTGCGTACACCTCTCAAGCCCAGATGACACAGAGCGCTGCGGACTATCTGGCGACGGTAATGGCGGACGGGGTTATCGATGCCACCGAGCGCAATAACATGCTGCAGATTGGTACATCTCAGGGTGCGACGTTTAATGACATAAAAGCCTCCTTAGTTGATCCGAATATTCTATTTAACACCACCTGCCCCGCGGGGCAGGTCTTTGACCAAGCTACCCAGCAATGTGTGGCTGATGGAACAGACCCACGTCCGTGTCCTGATGGAACTGCTTATAACGCAACTACCAACACCTGTGACCCGATCACTACTACTGGCTGTACGAATGCTGACGGATCGCCTAAAACTTGTGCGGAGGGTTTTACACTAGACGCTTCCTGTAACTGTATTCGTGACGCTTGTCCCACGGGCCAAGAGCTGTTTAACGGCGTGTGTGTGGTTGTGTGTCCAACGGGCTCTGCCCGCAATGCTGATGGCATCTGTGTTGAGGTCAACGGAGGCTGTCCTGCAGGCCAAGAGAGTGTAGGCGGCGTATGTGTGTCTATCTGCCCTACAGGTTTTACAAGAAACGCTGCCGGCGTTTGTCAGGAGAATATAACCGTCTGCGGGGATGGCTACACGTTGAACCCGGTCACAGGCAACTGTGTTCCTAACAACTCGATTCCAGATTGTGGCACAGGGGAAAAGTACAATCCGGCCACGGGCCAGTGCGAAAAAATCTTTGTCAATACACAAGAAGAGTACGTCACCCCAACTGTTTATCAGCCGTTGCCCGATAACACTGGCGTGTATGCAGCCGGCGAAGAGTCGCTTGACACAACATTCAGGGAAAGCGCTCCACGGACCGAGGTCCTCGATGCGAATGGCAACCTCACTAACTTTGATTACACGCCTGCGGCTAGTCTGCGCTCGGCCACCGGATCGGGATACAACTGGACACCGCCCACGGTGACAAGCCGTCCGCGCTCGCTTATGGGTGCGGATTTGCTTGCTCGATACACCGGAGGCAGAGCGGCGGCGGACCTTAGACAACTGACCACGGGCCTTGGTAATGGAAGGACGTATTCTGATTACACGGGCGTGCTGCAGAACCCCGGCTCTTACGGCGGTGGCTTATCCAAGTCGCAGCTTTACTCACGCATGCGTGGGCTAGATTACCAACGAGACGCGGTGGCAGCGGCGGATAGGCAAGCGTCAGGGGCTAGAGGCGGGATCAGTGCTTACTTAGCGGCCAACCCTGACATAGCAGCCAGTTACGAGGCCCAAAGTGGTCAACTAGGCGGGCAGAGCTTGGAGCAGTTTGCGCGTAACCACTACAACACCACAGGCAGGGCCGAGATGGCGGCGGGCACGAGGGGGTTGTTTACTCTGGTGGAAAGCACTGGAGGGGGAGTAACTACCTCTGGAACGGGAGCGGACTTTAGTTCAGGAATGGGTAACATCGGAGGTGAGGGGGAAGGCGAGGATTACAGCACCTCCAACTGGAACCAACGCTATGACATGGGTAAAGCAGGGGGTGTAACGCGGCCCTTTGCCCACGGTGGCTCTGTAAAAAAGCCCCAAGGGTTCGCTGACGGCGGTAGTGCGTCTGCGGACCTAAAAGCACTAGACCCAAGCGATTCGTTGTTCATTACTACTGATCCAGTAGTAGAAGATGATTCCGACAATGTCCAGCGCGACATTCCTCTTATGGAGTGGGATGGTGTAGAGCGCCCCACTCCTATGCAAACTGAAAGCCAAACCCTGCTTGAGAACATTGTCGCGGGCTATCCTAAAGCCATAAACAGTGTAGGCAACTACTTTGTTAGGCCCGACGAGCAAGGAAACCCTTCCTTGGTATCGCCTAGCCAAGTGGGTTCGGATGTATCTTCCTTGGGCGGAGCCATGTACGAAGGCTTCAAGGAAGATAAGGGCCTTTTCCTTGCGGAGATGCTCTCACCTACGGGGGAGATTATCTCTGGCGCTGATGCGGCGAAGTTTTCTGTCATGGCGAATGATGCAAGGGATGCGGGCGACACCACCACGGCTGATCTTTACGAACAGCTCACCACGCTATCGGCAGCGGGAACCGTGCCTTTGGTGGGAATGGGGGCACGCGTAGGGGGACGATTAGGTAAGCGTGCTATTGTCACAGCCGCAGAAAAGTCCGCAAAAGAATTTGCAGAAAAGTCCGCCACACAGTCAGCCCGCATGCTTGATGAAGTGGACGCGGTGAACGCTCCACGGGCAGATTTAGATTTTGCTGCTACGGTTGTTGCAAGGATGGAAGAGATAGCAACAAATCCAGCCGTGGCTAATGACCCCGTGGCTATGCGGTTTCTTCAGCAGATTATGGATGACCCTGATGCAGCTATCGCGCAATACGCGAAGATTGGAGAAACTAACGGCGGTAAAATAATAAACACGGACCTAGTAAGAGAATTAAGCCCCGATTACCTTGCAGACAGAACCCTAGCATTTAACGTCCATCAGCCTGCAAGCGCCTTATCAGAGCTAATGTTTAACAGGCGTGTAGCAGAGACAATGGGCGAAGAAGGGACTTGGATATTTACAGGCGGAGGACCCGCTTCAGGCAAGACCGCAGGCTTATCTAAAGAAATGGAAAGAGCTGCGGACCTAGTAATGGATGGGACTTTAGCTAAATTTGCTAAAAATGATGCAAAGATTGAAAAAGCATTGGAGTCAGGAAAAGACATTCAAATAGTCTATATCGACCGTGATCCGTTAAAAGCGTTGCCTTTAGCTTTGATGAGGGCAATGGAATCAGGACGACCTGTGCCGTTAGTAGAGTTTGCTAGAATGCACCAAGACGCACGCCAGTCGATTGTACGACTTCACGAAAAGTATAAAGACAACCCTAATGTAGACATTCAAATAGTCGATAACCAAGGGAACATGGGAGAGCAGTTTGAATCCACCATTGACAAGATAAGCGAAATGGACTATGATAAAACGCTAACCGAAGGCTTTAGAATGCTAGAAGAAGCTCGGCTTAGGCCAGAAAAGAAAGGAGACGTAAATGGAGGAATCAGTGAAGCAATCTACCAAGGGACCAAAGGTTCCTATGACCCCCCAGCAGCGCAAAGCCAGACAAGCAGAATTTCGCAGGATGGCACTCAAGGGAATCAGGGAAATAGGCAAGGAGTCTCGCGCCAACAAACTAGCGTAAAAGAGGAAAGAGCAGCCGCACTTCGCCTAACTGATCAGCAACGTGCTGATTGGCGTGAAGCTAATAAAGGCGATTTCAGACAAGAGCAAACCCCCGAACTAGCCCAAGCCGCAGAAAAACTTGGCAGAGGGGAGATTTCTATTTCTGACTACTCGAAAGAAGTGGCCCGTCTTCGCCCCATTGAGCCTCTTACCAGTGTCCCTAGAATATCTACGTTTAAAGAGATAGCCTCTGCTTTGGATAAAAGCAAAGTAAATAAGGGGATTATTGGGTTAGATAAAGAGATAGCCGATGGCACTCCAGTTGGCTCAAGACTCGACATCCCTGCTTACAATAGCTATGACACATGGGTAGTTTCTGTACACGCAGGCACAGGCGTTAGTGGAAAATCTTTAGGTTATGGAAAAGTAGCGGTGCTGGATAATGTTAGTTTTAACAGTAATCCCAACGCGGCTTATGGTGTTGCTACAGGAAGTAAAGACAAGGCCCCGTTTGCTAGAATGAATGGCGAGTGGCGTAATGTTGACCCTGAAGTAGCTAGAAAACAAGCCGAAGAGTACTTAACCAATCCAGATTGGGTGCAAGTAGGAATGAATCCTTATAGGCATTCATTCTTTTATGACAAAGCCACCGGCCAACCTCTAGCTTCGGCAGACGAAGTAATCCAGATTGGACCTTTGGTCCTTGCTCGTAATTCAAAAACCCGACCACTTGAGAGTCCTGAGCACGCCATAAAGAATCCTAAAGAAGGCCAGCCTAAATACTTTAAGAAGGGTGGATCAATAGAACGTGTGTATAATGATGACCGCCGATACATATAGGACAAAGACATGCCCGTAGATAAGGTTGTAAATTTAGCTCCCGTAACGAGCATCATTGAGATGGTGGACGAGATGGAGCCGGATATCGAAATCATCCTTGATGAGGACGGCGGTGCGATAGTAGATTTTGAGCCAGAAGATGATGAGATTGAGTTCCACGGTAATTTGGCTGAAGTCCTAGACGATACCGAGCTTGGGCGAATTTCCTCTGATTTATTGGCCTTGTTTGAAGCAGATAGGGCTTCCCGTAGTGATTGGGAAGAGATGTATTCCGGCGGACTAGAGCTGTTAGGGCTTAAAATCGAGGACCGCACTCGGCCTTTCCGTGGTGCGGCGGGCACGGTTCACCCGATGTTGACCGAGGCTATTGTCCAGTTCCAATCCCAAGCGTTTAAAGAGCTAATGCCCGCAGGCGGCCCTGTCCGCACGCAGACTTTGGGCAAAGAGACACTGGATAAAACGCAACAAGCGTCTCGTGTCCAAGACTTTATGAATTACCAGATCACTACGGTGATGAAGGAATACACCCCAGAATTTGACCAACTGTTGTTTTACACAGGCTACGGCGGCTCTACTTTTAAGAAAGTGTACTATGACGAGCAGCTAGGCCGCATGGTCAGCCGTTTAGTCCTTCCTGATGATCTATATATACCTTATAACGGTTCTAGCGTTATCTCCGAGTGTCCGCGCATTACGCAGCGGATAGCGATGGACACGAATGAGTTCAAGAAACGGGCTTTTGCGGGCGAATACCTTGATGTTGATGTAGAGGCACAAAACACCCCCACTGGTGGCAACCAGATTCGTGATGCAATCAACCGGACGGTAGGTGTATCGCAAAGTGGAGAGCCCGAAGAAATCTTTTTGCTGGAATTCTGTGTGGATTTAAACCTTTACGGGTTTGAGGACATAGATGAGGACGAGAACGAGACGGGAATTAAGCTCCCTTACGTCGTCACGCTTGCTGAAGACAGCGGAAAAGTCGTGGGAGTGCGTAGAAACTGGCTTGAAGAAGACGAACTTAAGAAACGCCGTGAGTTTTTTGTTCATTATGTCCTAGTAGAAGGGCCTGGAGCCTACGGTCTAGGCTTTGTGCACCTCATTGGTGGCTTATCCAAGACGGCCACGATGGCATTGCGCCAACTTCTTGACGCAGGCACGCTATCCAACCTTCCTGCGGGCTTTAAGGCGAAAGGTGCACGGATTGCTGACGATGATCAGCCTATTCAGCCGGGTGAGTGGCGGGATATTGACGCTGGTGGCGCTGAATTGTCAGCATCACTGTTGCCTTTACCTTATAGAGAGCCTTCTCAGACGCTATTTACCCTCATGGGCTTTGCCGTGGACGCTGGAAAGCGTCTAGCGAGCACTGCAGACATGCAGGTGGGCGATGGAAACCAGCAAGCAGCGGTAGGAACGACTTTGGCGTTGCTTGAAAGAGGTTCGATGGTGATGTCCGCCATCCATAAGCGCCTGTATTACGCTCAAACACAAGAATTTGAGATGTTAGCGGAAGGTTTTGGGCAATACTTGCCTGATGAGTACCCGTATGACGTGCCTGGCGCTAGTAGGAGCATTAAAAAGTGCGATTTTGACCACATGATTGCGGTTTTACCCATTGCTGACCCCAATGTGTTTTCCTCCGCACAGCGCATCACACTAGCTCAAACACAGCTACAATTGGCCCAAAGTGCGCCACAGATGCACAATATGTACGAAGCCTACTACCGCGTGTATCAGGCGATGAATGTCCGAGACATTGATGGCATTCTTAAAGTGCAGACCAATCAAATGCCTAAAGACCCTGCCAGTGAAAACATTGAAGTGGCAGATGGCAAGACGCTTCAAGCCTTCGCCGGACAGCAGCACGATGCCCACATTGCTTCGCATTTAATGATGGGGATGTCTCCGCTTATGCAAGCTAACCCACTAGGGGCTTCGGAACTACAGAAGCATATTCTGCAGCATATCCAATTGAAATCGGAAGAAGACACCGAAGCTGCGCTGTTCACCGACTACGGCAGTGATCCAGATAAAATGATTTCTGACCTGCAGCGTGAGGCGATGATAGCGATCAAGGTTGCTGAGTACATGATAGAGATGAAGGGCACGCAGACAGAGCTTTCAGGCGAAGGCACGGGTGAAGACCCTGTCATTGCACTTAAAGCGCAAGAGCTTCAGCAGCGGGCCGCTAAAGATCAGGCGGACAATGCTATAAAAGAGCAAGGCATCCAGATAGACCAAGCTAGGATTGCTCAGAACGCGCAGGGCAATGAGGCACGTATCCAGTCTCAGCAAGAGATCGCGCAGTTGCGTGCAGACGTGGCTCGTGAAAGAATTAATCAACCAAGCAAACTTTAGGAGATCAACGCATGAGAGGTTCAATGGCTCGTGACAAGAAAGCGCTGCGTAATTTAGACGATGAAATCTATCGCATTGCACCTAAGACCTATGCGAAGGGTGCGGAAGGCCGCAATGCCCGTGACGAGTATGCTCGAGTAGACCGCGAAAAAGGTTACGAAAAGCGTGAAATGAACCGCATGGCTAAGGGCGGAACGGTCAAGAAAAAGGCAAGCAGTAAGAGCACTGTTCAAGCTCGTGGGTACGGTTTAGCGAAGCGCGGACATGGCCCAACAAAACTCTGTTAACGAGGTGATCTAATGCCTTTAAAAAAGGGCTCTAGTAAAAAGACCATCTCAAGTAACATAAAAACGGAGATGCGGGCGGGCAAGCCTCGCCGCCAGGCTATTGCGATAGCCTTGAATACAGCAAAGCCTAAAAAAGCAGCAAAGGGTGGTTCAATTAAGTCCCCGAAACCTGCTAGAATAGTAAAAAAGCGTGACGGGAATAGACCCGTAAATATTTATTAAGCACAAGCCCCCAGACAGTGGCTATTAACCGTCTGCTTACATGGAAAAACGACCATGCTGGATTTCGCTGAAAGCGTATTGAAAGACATTAGAAAGTTACAGGTAGACTCCGAATCGATTGTGCTTAATGGCACGATTACAAATATGGAGCGCTACCGTTTTCTTATGGGCCGTCTGGAAGGCATAAAGCTTGTGGATCAAATTATCCGAGATAGATTGGGTAGCCAGCATTCAGAAGATTTTTAACCACCAGAGAAGACCCTATGAAACCTGAAAAACTAACGCCGCTCGAAGAGAAGTGGGGAAAAGGCCGATTGTCGGAAGACAGCACGCCTAAGAAACCTACTCTTGACGACGCTTATACCGAAGAAGGCAAAGTCCAAGCAGAAGGACTTGCTGAGAAAGTCCTTGATCTTATTCCTCAGCCAACCGGCTGGCGTATAGCCATCCTTCCGTATCGTGGCGCAAAAACCACTAAAGGAGGAATACTCCTTTCGGATGAAACACGCCAGCGAACTCAACTAGCCACAAACGTGGGATATGTCCTCAAAGTAGGCGCTTTGGCGTATGCGGATGAGTCGAAGTTCCCCGACGGCCCTTGGTGTAAGCCTGGCGATTGGGTGATTTTTGGGCGCTATGCAGGCTCCAGAATTCAAATAGACGGCGGCGAAATCCGGTTATTAAATGATGATGAAGTCTTGGGGCTCGTTAACGATCCCGAAGACATCCTACATATGTGATCAGGGGCTTAAAAATGAAACAACAAATGAATCAAGAACTAGACCTAGAGTTTGACTTAGGTGAAGATGAGCAAGAAGCTGTCGTAGAAATGAATGAAGACGGCACAGACGCGGAACTCGCGGTAGAGGAAGCGCCTGTTGTTGAGAGAACGGGTACTGCTCCTGACAAAGACGACCTAGAGAATTACTCAGGCAAAGTTAAAAAGCGTATAGATAAGCTCACAGCTCGCCTGCGAGAAACACAGCGCCGAGAAGAAGCGGCACTGGAGTATGCCAAAAACGTCCAGCAGCAAAACCACGAACTGGAAGAGCGTTACCAGAAAACAGACGGCGAGCGCCTGCAGGAAGCACAAGGTAGGCTCAGTTCCCATGCGATAGCCTTAAAGCAAGTCATCAAAAGGGCGCGAGAAGAAGGGGACATAGATACTGAGACAGAGGCACAGCAACGACTAACCTCTGCCATGATGGAACAACAGCGGCTACAAGAGACGACCTCCCGTCGTACACAAGCCCCTGCTCCAGCCCAACCACGACAAGCAGCCCCTGCGCCCCGTGCGCGAGAGCCGGACATCAGAGCGGAGGAGTGGGCTGAAAGTAACGAGTGGTTTGGTCAAAACACCGTCATGACACACGCCGTTCGGGGCATTCATGTGGACCTAGTCCAAAAAGAAGGGTTTGACCCTACCACGGATGAGTACTATGATGAGATAGATCGTAGAATAAGGGACATCTTCCCAAGGGAATTTGACCCAGTACCTACGCCAAACAACAGGTCACGCCGCCCCGTGCAGCCGGTAGCACCTGCAACCCGATCTTCGGGTATAAACAATACAGCACGCCGCACTGTCCGGTTGAGTCCAAGTCAAGTTGCCATAGCAAAAAAACTCGGGGTTCCACTTGAAGAATATGCCAAACACGTTAAGGATTAAATATGACCGAAGCTACTAATGTGCCAAAATTAACTCGCAGCACTCGTGATAGCGAAACACGAGAAAAAACTGTGCGCCGTAAAGCTTGGGCTCCGCCTTCACGTTTAGATGCTCCACCTCCTCCTCCGGGCTATAAGCATCGGTGGATTAGGGCTGAGTCTGGCGGTGTAGATGACCGCGTCAACGTAGCAGCAAAACTCCGCGAGGGGTATGAGCTGGTTCGTGCAGACGAACACCCTGACTTTGATTCGGGCGTTCAGGATGATGGGAAGCACGCAGGCGTGATAAGCGTCGGCGGGTTACTGTTAGCTCGAATACCGGAAGAAACTGCTGAGGAGCGTCGTGCATACTATTCTTCAAGAACCCATGACCAATTAAGGGCCGCTGATAATGATTTATTGAAGTCGAACACGGGTTCGTCTATGAAAATCAATACGCCAGATAGGCAGTCTAAAGTAAGCATAGGGGGCCCTGCGGGCCGCTGAATAAATTAAATTAAAGGACATTAATCATGGCTAATAACGACAAAGCTTTTGGTCTGCGTCCTCTTGGTAACCTTGCGGGCACAGGTGCTCAAAAGCAGTACGGTTACGAGATTGCAGATAACCAAGCAGGTGCTATTTTTCAAGGCGATTTAGTTGTCTTGAAAGACGGTTACATTCTTCAGTTTAACCCAGCCACTCATACAGCGGCAGTGGGCGTGTTCAACGGTTGTTTCTATAATGACCCGACTACACAAAAGCCTACGTGGAAAAACTACTACCCCGGTTCAATAAATATCACTCAAGGCAAGATTGTCGCGGACGTTCTCGACGACCCTAGCCAGATGTTTATTATCCAAAACGATGGTACTTCAGCCGCTACAAACTACGGTTTGAACGCTGATGTTGTTGTAGGCACAGGCAACACTACAACAGGTCTATCAGCTATTGAGCTTGATACCAGTACTATAGCTACAACTGCGGCGCTTAATCTGAAGATCATTGGTCTTTGGGATGTGCCGAACAATGCAGTAGGGGCCAACGCAGTTGTCGTGGTTATCATAAATGAGCACAGCTACGGTTCAGCCGGCGTTGCGGGTCAATAAGGAGATTAGCAAATGGCTATTTCAAGAGCCCAATTAGTAAAAGAGTTGGAGCCGGGTCTAAACGCTTTGTTTGGATTGGAATACAACACATACGATCAAGAGCACAAAGAAATCTACTCAGTAGAGTCTTCGGATCGTGCTTTTGAAGAAGAAGTTATGTTATCTGGTTTTGGTGAAGCACCGACTAAAGCTGAAGGCGCGGGCGTAGCATACGACCAAGCGCAAGAAGTTTATACGGCGCGTTACACCAACGAAACCGTAGCGTTGGCTTTCTCTTTAACGGAAGAAGCTATCGAAGACAACTTGTATGACAAGCTGTCTGCTAGGTACACAAAAGCACTTGCCCGTTCAATGGCAACTACTAAGCAGATCAAAGGCGCGGCCATTCTTAATGGTGCGTTTACTACATCTCTTGGTGGCGACGGTGTGTCATTGTGTGCAACAGCCCACCCCACTCTATCAGGACCAAACCTTCGCAACGAGTTAACTGTTGCTGCGGACCTTACCGAGGCTTCTCTGGAGCAAGCGCTGATAGACATCGCTTCGTTTACAGATGAGCGTGGTCTTAAAATCGCTGTGCAAGGCACTAAGCTTATTCTCCCCAAGGAACTTCAGTTCACTGCGGATCGTATCTTAAAGTCAACCTTGCGTGTTGGTACAGCGGACAACGACATCAACGCCGTGCGTAATATGGGCATGGTTCCACAGGGTTATGCGGTAAACCATTACCTGACTGACCCTGACGCGTGGTTCATCATCACTGATGCGCCAAACGGTATGAAGATGTTTGACCGTGTTTCACTTTCAACTGGTTTTGAAGGCGAATTCAACACAGGCAACATGCGCTATAAGGCCCGTGAGCGTTACAGCTTCGGCTTTAGTGACCCGCGTGGTATCTTCGGCTCACCCGGTACTCCATAAAAAGAGTATAAGTAATGAAAAAGACCCTTCGGGGTCTTTTTTTATGGCTCAAATAAGACTACGCTAAACTCTTCCCCTTGAGACTTGGCCCGCCCTAACCGACGGGCTTTTTTTGTTTGTGCAACAGAAGAATAACTGGTATATACTGAAAACAATCCGGGTCTAGCCGGTGTATCTGACAGCTCCCGGCTGACGACATGCAGACAGATATGCCCCAAATCAACTCGCATGTGAGGATTTCCCAATGAGTTCAACAACTTTTTCAGGTCCGGTCACCTCGACCAATGGTTTTATCGGCACACTAACTGGCAATATTGCAGGCTCAGGCAGCATCACTCATGCCACAACCTCCGCAATTAACGCCACTGCCACTGCCACAGCAGCACAGGTTGCAACTGGCTACATCACCTCTACTTCAGCAGCCGCCACCACCCTTACACTACCTACGGGTACGTTATTGGGTGCGGCTTTGGGCGCAGTTCAAGGCACAGTGTTTGATCTGTATATTGATAACACTGCGGGCGCAAGCACTGTGACCGTTGCTGTGGCTGTTAACGGCATCCTGTCAACGGGCGCTACGGACACTGCAGGTAGCTTTGGTGACTTAACTATCGCCGCTGGCGCAACCGGCATTGGGCGCTACACACTTATGTTCTCCAGCGCCACCGCATACGTGTTTACACGCACAGCGTAACAAGGGTTAAGGCTAAGGAGTAAGCATAATGAGCTTCAGTAATATTCAATCCGTTACAAAAACAGCAGATGCTTCTGCTGTTGTTGGACGTTCGCGTTTAGTAGGCGTGTATTACACATGCACTGCGACGGGAGCATCTATTTCGTTTAGAAATGGCGCTTTAGTGACCGACCCAGTAGTAATGACGCTTACCACCCCCGCAGCCGCAGGGGGCTACGAACTCAGCATTCCTGACATGGGGATTCTGTTTACGGATGGCATCTTTATTGATGTATCTTCGGCGGAAGTAACAAGCGTTACGGTTCTTTATCAAGGCGGCGCGGCGGCATAATGTCCACAACTAAAACCGTAAAGAAGAGTGCCATGCTTAAGAAAGGCACTCACCGTATGCCTGATGGTAAAATCATGAAAGACTCAGTGCATAAAGGCGCGAAATCTAAAAGAGGTAAGTAACATGGCAGGACGTGGAATGGGAGCCGCCACCCAAGGCGGAGGGGCAGTAAGAAGTGGCCCTAAAAACAAAGTAATGAAGACTCGAAGCAAAACTACGGGCATCCCTATGTACGCTAAGGGCGGAGACGTAAAGAAAAAGGCTAAGTAATGGCATCTTCAGCGACAACAGACTTTAACCTCTCGATTGATGAGATCGTTGAAGAGGCTTTCGAGCGGTGTGGAATGCAGATGACGGCTGGTTATCAGCTCAAGTCTGCAACGCGCTCCTTAAACCTGTTGTTTCTGGATTGGGCCAATCGAGGTCTGAATTTATGGACCATCGAGCAAGCTACGTCTGCTTTGGTACAAGGGGATAAAGAGGTCTTACCCGGCGCGGATACTGTCAATGTTTTATCCGCTGTCATTAGACAAACGATTAACGGAGAGCAGCAGGACGTAAGTATCTCTCGAATAAGCAGATCAGAGTACTTGAATGTGCCAAATAAGCTTACCCAGGCTAGGCCCACTCAATACTATGTCCAGCGCACCATAACCCCTACGATCTTCTTGTGGCCTGCAGCAGATAAAGCCTACACGTTAGTCTATTACCGCATTAGGCGCATACAAGATGCGGGGGCTTACACCAATACAGCAGACGTAAACTTCAGATTTCTTCCCTGTTTAGCATCAGGTTTGGCTTATATGCTTTCTCTAAAGTACGCCGCTGACAGGACTACAGGCTTGAAAGCGATTTACGAAGAGGATTTCCAGCGAGCGGCAAACGAAGACAGGGACACGGCGAGCGTTCATTTTGTCCCCAGCGTAGGATTTTGAAATGGCCTATGCTTCGGGTAAATTTGCAGTTGCGATTTGCGATTACTGCGGCTTCCAATACCCTTACCGCACACTGCGTAAGAATTGGAAAGGCTTCATGGTATGTCCAGAAGATTACGAGCCCAAGTCTCCGCAGATAGAGCCCTTGACGTATCGAGGCGATGCGGTAGCTCTTCAGGACCCTCGCGTTGATCGAGGCCAGTCGTTAACAGTTATTGTAAATAATGTAGGTGGGGACACCCCGTTTGAGACAATCCCCGGCTCGATGCAACCTGCTCCAGCAACTATTGCAGTTCAAGGGGTAGGTCAAATTGGAACAGTGACAGTGGTGAACACCTAATGACGTATGATGAGCTGGTAACTAATATTAGGAACTACACCGAAGTGGACAGTAATGTGTTCACTGCTGCTGTGATAAATACCTTTATCACTATGGCTGAAAACCGAATTCTGCGTGACATAGACCTTGATGTTTTTAGAATAGAATCAACGGGCACGTCTACCCAAGGCGATAGGTTCTTGATTGCGCCGTCGGGAATTCTTACACATAGATATTTAATGACAACGATAGCGGGTGTTCAAACCTTCCTAGAATTCAGGGACACCTCCTTCCTCAAAGAATATTGGCCGGATTACTCCGTCGAAGGCGTGCCTAAGTATTACTCCGTTTGGGATGAAAATACTTTTTACCTAGCGCCTACACCTAATGCAAATATTGCTGTGCAAATGGGCTATATAACTCGCCCGCTGCAACTCTCCGCTGCTACCCCTACGACTTGGATAAGCACTAACGCCCCCGAAGTCCTTTTGTATGCCTGTTTAATCCAAGCATACAGCTACACTAAAGGTCCAACGGAAATGCTGCAATTCTTTGAGGCAAGCTATACGCAAGCTATTCAAGGACTTGGAATTGAGCAACAGGGTCGTCGTAGAAGAGACGAGTACAGAGATGGTATTATTAGGATACCCCTTAAATCAGAGTCTCCTGGCCCATAATAGGCAGAGTAGACAAGGGGTGTTTACCTACACCTAAAACAAGGTCAACTTAAAGTAGGCCACGTTAATTTAAAGAGAGGAAACACAAATGGCTATTTCACAGGCTATGGCAACATCATTCAAAGTTGAAATCCTTGGTGGAGACTTTGATTTCAGCAGCGGTACAGCACAGGTCTTTAAGATCGCTTTGTACACTTCATCAGCCACGCTAGGGGCAACTACTACTGCCTACTCTGCGACTAATGAGGTTGCAGGTACTGGATACACTGCGGCAGGTAACACCCTGACTATTTCTGCAAACCCTGCGTCTACAGGCACTACAGCGTTCTTGGACTTTGCAGACACTACATGGTCGGCTGCGACTATTACGGCTCGTGGCGCTTTGATCTACTTATCGAACGGCGGTACTAACCCTGCTGTTGCAGTTCTGGACTTTGGTTCAGACAAGACCTCTACTGCGGGTGACTTTACTATTGTCTTCCCAGCGGCTGATGCGAGCAACGCTATAATCCGTATTGCTTAAGGTACTTAGATGGCTAACGGTTGGGGTCGAAATACTTGGAGTTCAGGCTCTTGGGGAGAAGGCGTTGATGTAACCGTCCGCTTTAGCGGTTGGGGTAGAGGTTCGTGGGGCCAAGGTGCGTGGGGTGAGTCACTAGGTCTCGAAGCTACCGGCGTTGTAGGCACGGTAAGCGTTCAAGAAGGGGCGGGTGTATCCCTTACGGGCGTAGAAGCCACTGTTGTACTAGGGAATATTGCGGTAAATGCCGATGGAGCAATAAGTGCTCTCGGCAATGCAGCCACAGGTGAAGTTGGAACGGTAGAGATAGACGCCGCCGCTATAGTAGCTGTAACGGGCGTTGTAGGCACTACCGCTTTAGGCACTGCCGGGGTGCAAGGTAGCGTAATAGTTAACGTTACGGGTGTTGCAGGAACTACAGCTCTAGGTACAGTAAGCGTCACAGCCGACGCCATAGTCACGGAAACCGGCCTACAAGCAACGTCTGCGTTAGGTAACGTAACAGTAGAGCTAGTTCTTGAGGTCCTTGTTACAGGCGTTCAGGGCACTACAGCACTAGGCGAAACAACTGAAGCGGCGAATGCGGATGTATACGCCATTGGCGTACAAGCTACAGGCCAAGTCGGAACAGTACTAGTCTGGAGTCAAATAGTTCCGGGCGGAAACCCAAATTGGACGGAGGTAATAGCAGCATGAAAACAGTAAACGAAGCAAAAACCTTGGGTGACGCGATAGACCCAAAACATGAAATTGAAGTGTTATGCGGCAACTGCGGGTATGATGTGGATGAGGCGGAACTAACCGCCGATACTTGCTCAGACTGTGGCGAAGCACTAAACTTACGTCAGAACACAAGAATTTACGCGACAAGCGTACCTGCTGCCGGTGGCAGTACACTGAACTAGTCACTGGAGGCCAACATGGCGACCTACGTTAACAATTTAAGACTGAAAGAGATCGCCACGGGTGATGAAAGTAGCACTTGGGGCACTAGCACCAACACTAATCTGGACCTTATCACGGACGGTTTTAGCTACGGCACGAAGGCGATGGCCGCTGATGCCAATGAAACCTTCACCATGCCTGATGCTACGACAGACGCGACTCGTGGTTTTTACTTAAAGATCACCTCTGCGGGTACGCTAACAGCTACACGTGTGGTAACACTCGGTCCGAATACAGTCTCTAAAGTGTGGTTGATTGAGAACGCGACTACGGGCAGTCAGATAATCACGATCAAGCAGGGTTCAGGCGCTACGATTAACGTGGCTAGTGGCTCTAAAGTCATGCTTGTCACAGATGGCTTAGGCGCAGGTGCTGCGGTAATTAACGCTAACCCTACAGAAGTCGGCGGGTCGGTTACTAGCGTTGCTGTTTCTGGCGGAACTACGGGCCTTACAACTTCAGGCGGCCCAATTACAGGCTCTGGCACGATTACGTTTGCAGGTACTCTCGTTGCTGCTAATGGTGGTACAGGTATTACTGCACTTGGTACAGGGGTCGCCACAGCTATTGCTGTGAATGTAGGCTCTGCTGGTGCGTTTACTACCTTTAACGGTGATCTTGGCACTCCTTCCGCTTTAGTATTAACTAACGCTACAGGAACATTAACCTCACCCACTTTTGTTACACCTGCTCTTGGTACTCCTGCCTCTGGAACTATGACTAACGTAACAGGACTTCCCCCTGCTGGCGTAGTAGGAACAGCGGCTATACTTGGCGCTAATACGTTCGCAGGCACACAGAACTTCGCAGACAACACACTACAACGTGCCAACCTCCTAGACTACGGCGAAGTAACCAACGCCATAGGCAGCACAGGTGGTGGTACACAAGACATTGACCTTACACTGGGTAACTCTGTCACAGCTACCGTGGACACGAGCGCAAACACATTCACATTCAGTAACCCCACAGCCTCAGACGAAATGTGCGGGTTTGTACTATTCCTGACTAATGGTGGCTCACAGACAGTGAACTGGCCTGCCTCGGTAGACTGGCCTGCTGCTACAGCACCAACACTATCTGCCTCAGGGGTAGATATCCTAGTATTCCAGACTGTAGACGGTGGCACTATATGGCATGGTCAAGTCGCTTCAACACTGAGTTCATAATATGACAGGCGTAAAACGATCAATGATGTCTGCTGCTGGCAATGCTGGCGCTGCAACCTATGTCGAAGATGTGTTTAGTACATATCTTTATGTAGGTAACGGGACTTCACAGACCATCACTAACGGAATAGACCTTGATGGTGAGGGAGGGCTGGTTTGGACTAAGAGGCGTGACGGGGCCACATCACATTGGCTTTCAGACACAGAGCAGGGAAGCGGCGAGTTCTTGGTTTCTGATACGAACGCAGCCGCAACTACCTACGCACAGTACATAACAGCGTTCAATGATGCTGGATACGATTTAGGTAGTGGCTCAACTACGAACGGCTCTCTGTTGGACTATGTAGGCTGGACATTCCGCAAAGCCCCCGGCTTCTTCGATGTAGTAACTTACACAGGGGACGGGGCTACTGGCAGGGAGATACCACATAACTTAGGCTCCGCTCCCGGCGTGGTAATAGGCAAGAACCTTGATGCGGTGGGAAATTGGTATGTCTACCACAAAGACCAGACTACAGGTTATGTCACCTACTTAGACCTCTCCAACGCAGAGGGAAGCATCGCAGCGTATGGTACTCAGACAGCAGACAATATAGTTATAGGCTCTGACGCTGCGTACATCAACAACAATACAACTAACTATGTAGCCTACCTATTCGCAGATGACGACCAATCCTTCGGAGCCGGTGGTGACGAGAGTATTATTAATTGTGGTAGTTACACTGGTAATGGTTCTGATGACGGGCCAGAGATAGACCTTGGATGGGAACCGCAGTACGTCATAATTAAAAATGCTACGGCTGGTGGTAACGATTGGCTCGTTATGGATATTATGCGTGGGATAATATCTGGTGGTGAGGATTCTTACCTCAATGCTAACGCGTATTCCTCGGAGAACACGCGAGACTACATCAGTCTCTCGCCAACAGGGTTTAAGGTTATAGTCGGTGCAAGAACTGATGTTAACACAAGTGGCAACACCTACATCTACATAGCCATCCGCAGACCAATGAAGGTTCCTGAAAGTGGGACTGAGGTTTATACAGCCACTAGCCCCGTTTCGGCCAGCACTGTTACTGACGTAGGTTTAGACCCTGATTGGGTTTGGATAACAGACCCCGGTAGTGCCTCAGACTACGACACATACGCAAGGCTAATGGGGCCGTGGCATTTAAGCACGGCAGACAGTGCCACTGAAGTTATATCTGGAACTGTTTGGGACAACAAAGATTCCTTTTATCAGACCCTAACAGGAGGTACACCCCTTGGACAAAGCTTTAAACGGGCGGCAGAATTCTTTGATGTGGTGTGCTATGAGGGTACAGGAAGCGCACACACAGAGGCCCATAATTTAACCGTAGTCCCAGAACTGATGATAGTTAAGTCTAGGGAGCCTTACGATGCTACTGGTTGGAGTCACGCTGTCTATTACGGTGATAACACTGATTACTTAGAGTTAGATACAACCATAGCAACCACTGATGATATAGCGGTGTGGAACGACACCTCACCAACCGCAACTGTGTTTACTGTTGGTACAGAAGACATGGTTAATAAATCAGGTACAAGTTATATAGCTTGTTTGTTCGCCACACTGGATGGTGTATCCAAAGTTGGAACCTACACAGCAGACGCTACACTAACAACTATTGACTGCGGGTTCACGACGGGTGCTAGGTTTATCCTGATTAAGCGAACGGACTCCACAGGCGATTGGTATCAATATGACTATACGCAAGGAATAGTGGCGGGTAACGACCCCTATATGCGCCCTAACGTAGCAGCCACGCAAGTAACAGGCACAGACTACATAGACCCCGATAACTCTGGCTTCCAGATAACAGCAGCAGGAAGCTCTACAATCAATGTAAGCGGTGGCACATACATCTACTTGGCAATAGCTTAGGAAATATTATGAACTACATACACAGCACGACAAACGAAGTACAGACTAAGAGAGCCATTGTAGATTCTATCAAGGCTTACACATCCCTCGGCCCTAACACGCTGACAGAGATGGGGTGGACTCCAGTGTTAGCAGCCCCAAAACCTGCACCGTCTAGTAACATCAAGTCTGTACGTAGCACAGCTCCAGTACAGGACGCTAACGGTAATTGGGTTGAAGGCTATGAAGAAGTGGATATGTTCTCTGACACTACAGACGAGGACGGTGTTACCACTACGAAGGCAGAACATGAAGCAGCCCACATAGCTGGTCTAGCAGCGGCAAAAGAAACTGGCATACGCAATGATCGTGATCAGCGAATTGCGCTTACCGATTGGACAGGTATGTCTGACGTTACTATGTCTGCTGACATGGCTACTTATCGACAGGCGCTTAGAGACATAACTATTCATGCTAACTTTCCTGACCTAGCGGAAGCTGACTGGCCTGTAAGCCCCTAATATCGGAAACAAACATGGCTATTTTTATGCCTTAGACAACACAGCCCCTACGCCTCTATTGGATGCGATACTGGTTGAGTCGGGAGACACTAAAACCGCCTTGGTTGCCAAGATACAAGGCAACGCAGCAGCACTGAAGGTTGTTGTAGGCGGGGCTATAGGCAGGATGCAGAAGAAGGTTAAGGGCGTATAATGACAGTAAAGCGAAACCTATTTGCAGAGATCGCTGAAGGCTTTGCAGCACTGGCAAGTGAGCGTAAGAAGAAGGAGGCTAAGTCGTGATAGACAACTTGCTCTGGAACTATGCTACTGGATAGAGAAACGTCGACAGCGGTAATAAGCTAGTAACTCAAGGGTAATACGATGGATTCTCAGATGATGTTTAACGTGGGTATATCGCTCATCGGCTTTTTCGGTGGTTGGACCCTTAACCGAATCTATCAAGCGATAGACCGGTTGGACAAAGATGTTCGTGATATGCCCCACGTATATGTGTCGAAAGACGACTACAAATCAGACCTGAGCGACATCAAGAGCCTGCTCAATAAAATATTTGATAAGCTGGATACCAAAGCGGACAAACCAAAATGAGATATTCACTGCTGTTACTACTTGTAGTTAGCTCCTTTGCAAACGCCGCACGCTACCAAATCTGCGTTGGCGAGTTTGCTTTCTGTGGCGCTTCAGGTGCTACACCTACCGGGCGCACTATTACAGTGAATACCCCAACAGGCACTGCCGAATTTAACGAAGCGGTGGCTGTATGTCCTGTGTTTACTGGCTCCGCAGTAGCGGATGTTTTAGGTGGCAATATGCAAGGTAGCTGCGATGCTCCTAGTGCCAACGAAGTGTGGAGCCTGTTTGCACCAATTGCAGAAGCCCCTATGGCTCCAGACTGGAGTGTGCAGCCCGTTGTGCCGAGAGTATTTATCAGTGGCCCAGAGGCCAACTTCAGCAACTTGTTTAGCTTCTTATGCGTTAAAAGCAGAGTTGTCAACGGCGCTCAGTTAGCTAACTGCTTTGGCCCGATTAACGAGAGTTTGCGCGGCGGCTATGTAACGTCAGGGACTTCAATGCTGACAGGCTCTCCAGATAGCGTAACCTTGCCCGTCTCTGCACCGTTACCGTAAATGAGCCACTTCGAGACAGCACTAGTAGCGGAGGCCGTTGACGGTGGCTGGAGCCTGCACGAAGACCTTGTTTATCATAGCGATATTCTTGGACGTGTTGTTACTGTGCCTGCTGGATACACGACTGACTTAGCAAGTGTGCCAAGGCTAATGCGGTGGATAGTCCCTGTTGCTAACGCTAAGAACAGAAAGGCGGCGGTGGTCCATGATTACCTATGCACACATGGCGATGGTGTCGTTAAGAACCAAAAACAATCAGATAAGGTGTTTCGAGAAGCGTTGGACGTACTAGGTCTTGGAAAGTTTAAGTCAGGCGCGCTTTATTACCCCGTGCGTATGTTCCAGTCAATCAAAGGGTGGTTTAAATGAGATTACTTATTTTAGGTGTTGCATGCTACGCACTAGCTGCTTGTACTCAGCTCAACAGCTTAGAAATTACGCCGGAGGACAACGCTATGGCGTGTCTTAGGGGCAACACGAACGCGGCCGGAGCTGTGCTTGGGGCTAATGTTTCCGGAATTACGGTTGAGCTTCCTGCCTCTGTGGACACCTCTAACTGGACCGCGCAAGACTGGAAAGAACTAGCTGAGCTGTGTGACTAGTGGGCGAGTTCACGTACTTCTCGTTTGGTGAGTTTGCTTGTACGCATACAGGTAAAAACCTTATCGAGGAGGGTTTTGTACTTAAGCTAGACGAGCTGCGTGGTCTTTGCGGGTTTCCGTTTGTTATAACTAGTGGTTACCGCGACCCCAGTCATCCTGAAGAAGCACGTAAAGCAAAGCCCGGTACACACGCCCAAGGCATAGCGGCCGATATAAAGGTAGCTAACGGGGCACAACGCGCATTAGTGGTTAAACATGCGTTAGAATTGGGCTTTAACGGTATTGGAGTGGCTAAGACCTTCGTACACGTTGATACCCGCCCAAGCACCCTTGTTATGTGGACTTACTGATGCCCTTTTTCAAACTTACATTAGCGCCCGGAATTGACAAACAGAACACCGAATACGGCGCAGAAGGCGGATGGACCAATGGCGACAACGTGCGTTTTCGTTTTGGTCTTCCTGAGAAAATAGGTGGGTGGACTAACTTTAACGGTGTCGCGTCCTACCTTGTCGGCTTTGCCAGTGAGACCTTTTCGTGGAATAACAACGCTGGTGTACCCTATCTAGCAGTAGGCACTGACCGCAAGATATATGTCTCTGCCGGAGGTGCGTGGTCCGATATCACACCTCTTAGAGCTACTACGGCAGCCGGGGATGTCACTTTTGCAGCGACCAATGGCTCGGCTTTACTCACAGTTACCGATGCAGCGCACGGTGCTGAGACAGGCGACTTTGTCACTTACTCTGACGCGGTGACTTTAGGCGGAGTTATCACTGCGGACATTCTGAATTCAGAGTGGGAAATAACAGAAGTATTAAACGCCTCAACGTACACACTAACGGCCCCTGTGGCTGCCAATGCTTCGGACACAGGCAACGGTGGCGCTGCAGTGGTCGGGGCATACCAGATCAATGTAGGTGAAGACCGCAGCTTTTTCGACTTCGGCTGGGGCACTGGCACATGGAGCGCGGGCACTTGGGGCACACCTAGAACCGTGGTCACTCAGCCTACTCTTTTCTCTCGGATTTGGACGTTCGATCAGTTTGGTCAAATTTTGATCATGCAGATGGTGAACGGTGCTATTTACGAGTGGGACCCTGCTTCGGGCACAGACCAGAGAGCTATTGCCGTTGCAAACGCGCCTACTAAGAGCACGTTTGCGCTGGTGTCCTCGCCTGATAGGCATCTGATCTGCTGCGGGACAGAAACGACGGTCGGTGATCCTACGACCCAAGACCCTCTTTTTGTCAGGTTTTCAGATCAAGAAAACATTCACGATTTCACAGAAACAGCCATAAACACCGCTGGAGGCCAGAAGCTTTCAGATGGTAACAGAATTATGACGGCGCTTAGATCACGCGGTCAGATACTGCTATTCACTGACACATCGCTTCACGGCATGCAGTATATAGGACCTCCTTACACGTTTGGTTTCTCTCAACTAGGCAGTAACTGTGGTGCTCTAGGGCCGCATGCGGCGGTGGATGTCAATGGTTTGGCCTTGTGGATGGGCCACGAAGCTTTCTATGCGTTTGACGGCACAGTGAAGAAAGTACCGTGTACAGTGCAGGATTACGTCTTCAGCAACATTAATTTGACCCAAGAAGATAAGGTGTACGCTGCCCTAAACAGCGACTACAACGAAATAACGTGGTTTTACTGCAGTGCTACTTCGGACTTTATAGATCGGGATGTCACGTTTAACTACCTAGAAAACGTCTGGTCCATAGGCTCGTTAGCTCGCACTTCATGGCAGGATGTCGATACGTTCGATAAGCCAACGGCTACGGAGTACTTGAAGGACAGCGTTGCTGCGACCTTAACTACTATCTACGGGGTAACAGCCGGGCGAAGTCTTGTCTACAGACAAGAAGACGGCTACAACAAGGCGGATGGGACGGCGTTCACGGCGGTCATTGAATCGGGTTATTTTGATATAGGCGACGGCGATGAGATGCTGTACATGCGTCGCTTCATACCCGATTTCAAAGATCAGCAAGAGAACCTGACGGTCAATCTTTTACTGCGGCCATACCCGCAGGCGACTGCCAGCTCCAGCTCACTGGACCCCTACATCATTACGCCAACCACTCAGAAAGTGGACACGCGGGCTCGTGGCAGGCAGATTGCTGTCAAGATCACAAGCTCTGCCGTGGATTCGTGGTGGCGCTATGGGACACTTAGAGTGGATATTCAACCGGATGGCCTGAGATGAGTAAGATCACTAATGTGCGTTTACCGAATGCCGCTGCGGGTGAGTACAACCCACAGCAGTTTGATCAGCTTGTGCGGTCTCTGGAGCAGATTGTGCTGCAGTTAAATGCCTCCTACACGCCGATTGTGACCCAGCAGAACGCCAATAAACGCGTTTGGTACGAGGGATAACTCATGGCTGACAAGTATCTGAGGAAAACAATAGTTCCAAGCGCCGCGGCGGAGACCACTATATACACGGTCCCAGCAGCGAACTCGGCAATGATACGGTCACTGCGCGTGACTAACGCCAGCGCTTCTTCTGCAGACATCACCGTCCTACAGAATGATTCGGGAAGCGCGGTTGCACACTATTTATACAAAGACCAGGCTCTCGCAGCAGATGCGACCGTCGATGTGTTCAATGGTATTCCGTGCATTTTAGAGGAAGCAAACGTCTTAAAAGTGACCTCCAGTCAAGCAGATACAACCTTTTACCTCTCTTATCTGGAAGTAGACAGGAACTAGCTTTGAGGTCATAATCAATAAATTCACGTCCTTGCGGCGTGCGGTCCTATGTGACCTTACCCAAAACTAAGGATTACGCACATGGCTGAAGCAATGATGGGGGGAAGTGCCCCACAACCTACAATGGAAGACTTTGCTGCTTTTGAGCAGATACGGCAGGAAGTCTCTCCCTCTGAAATCAACGAAACCCTACTGGCTACGGCGGCTGAAGCCGATCCGATGGCCGTTGCTGAGTTCAAATCAGAGCTGCGCGACCTAGACCTGCCTCCTGAAGTGCTCGATGCCCTCGACGGGATGGTCGATGAAATACTAGCCGCTCCTGAGCGCTACGCTGAGATTCGAGCGCATTACCTAACACAAGATATGTCCGAAGAGCTGCTGCCGGAAGTCTTTGATGCAGAGTTCTTCGGCGCGTTGAACATGGCACTTGATGAGATTCGATCTACCAGCGGTGGACCGGCCAGAGCACCACAGGGCTTTGCGCGAGGCGGTATAGCGAGTCTTGGCCGTAACGGCGACACGATGCTTGCCCACGTCACGCCCGCTGAGATGCGAATGCTCAAAGCCCACGGCGGCGCAGGCACAATTAACCCCCGAACAGGCTTGCCTGAGTTCTTCTCTCTCAAGAAGGTCTTCTCGAAGATAGGCCGAGCAGCTAAGAAGTTTGCACGATCTACTATTGGCAAGATAGTTATAGGCACGGCGCTGTTTTTCGTTGCCGGACCTATGGCGTATGGCGCTTTAGGTTTAATTGAGGGAACGGCGGCTGCTGCAGCCGTATCAGGCTTTGTTGCAGGAGCGGGCAGTACACTGCTTGCAGGTGGAAGCCTTAAAGACTCATTGAAAGTAGGCGCTATTGGCGGTATCACGGCTGGTGCGATACAAGGTGTCAGTAATACTTTCGGTGGCCCTTCTCTCACAGGCCAAGACAAACTAGCCTCCGGCGCAGATACAAGTACTTTAGCTGGTCCTCCTGCCGAGCTTGGAGCATCGGCTACAGGTCCAGTGGGTGGGGACCCCTTTAATGTGGCAGACATGGCGGCAACTTTAAAAACGCCTACTGTGCCTTTAACCCCAGAGGCGTTGTCTACGGCAGCATCCCGACAAGCTGCGATAGACGCTACTTCTCAGGGCTATCTCCCTGCTGCAAATGCAGGGGTAGCAAGCCTGCCTGTGGAATCCCCTTTTAGGTTCTACGAGGCAGGGACAGGCGCAGCGGGAACACAGTCGCTTGCTTCAAGCAATGTTCCTATTCAATTTATGCCAGACGGACAAACTCCATTTCTTGAGTCTGTCCCTGCGTGGAAAATGAAAACGGTAGAGCCTAACTTCTTTGAGCGTGGACTGGATAAGATTATGCCGGGCCGTATTGAAAACGCTGCTATCGAAACGTCTGGTCAAGCATATGGACCTGCTTATAATCGAACACTCAAGGCCTTAGGAGACGCTGGTATAAGTAGACCGGAAGCTTTGGAAGCCGCGAAAAAAGCAGGAATGGCGGCTATGGAAAAAGCCGCTAACCCCGGTATGATAGCAAAGTATGGCCCTCTCACCGCTGCAGGCATGGGAGTCATGGGCCTTGCAGGCGGTTTTAACACGGAAGAGCCACAGATACCTGATGGCTACGAAGATTTTATGAATGCCCCCGGTCAACGGCTCTTGGATCAATATCCAGAGCGCTATGCCTTAAACTTCGGCGGCGTGAGACCTATGGGGTCATCCGGTTACCAAACCTATACACCTCCACCGTATGTACCACCTACATACAACGCGGCCCAAGGCAGCGGACCGTCTGGCGTGGCTCAAGGATTTCCACGCATGAACGGACCTATTGATGGGCCAGGCACAGGCACAAGCGATGACGTTCCGGCAATGCTCAGTGATGGCGAATTCGTCTTCACGGCTAAAGCGGTGAGGAACATGGGCCAAGGATCACGGCGCAAGGGTGCTAAGAAAATGTATGCGCTGATGAAGAAATTGGAAGGGACAGCATAATGGTTGATACCACTTACAGCAGTAGTATATCCCGTGAAGCTCCAGAGGTTGAAGCCCGACGACTGGCGCTTATGGATGAGGCCAAAAACCTCTACAACACGCCAATGGGTCTACCTTTTGTAGAGGCGGCGGGACTGTCTGGCACAGAGCTGCAGGCGATTGATTTTGCCAAGCAGGGCGTAGGGTCGTTTGAGCCTTACATTCAGGCGGGCGCTCAAGGCGTTAGCCAAGGCATGGACCTGACGCAGCGCGGTGCTTTAGCAGCAGGAGCGATTGACACAACAGGGCAGTATCAAGCGGCTCAAGACATGCTGGGTCGAGCTGTCCCTGTTATCGGACAAGGGATAGGCGGAATTGAAGGGTCGGCGCAGGCTTATAACCCGAATCAGGCTGCCTCCTACATGAACCCGTACCAGCAGAACGTAACCCAAAACGCCCTTGGTGAAATGCAGCGTCAGGCGGACATTCAGCGACAAGGCAACGCGGCCCAAGCAGTGCAATCGGGCGCGTTCGGCGGCACACGAGAAGGTGTCCAGCGTGCCGAGTTTGACCGAGGCGTTCAAGACTTGATGCAACAAAAGATCATGCAGGATTACGCACAGAATTATCAGCAAGCCCAAGCCGCCTCGATGCAAGGCTTTGAGCAGCAGCAGGGCCGACAACTGGCCGCTGGTCAGGCGTTAGGACAGGCGGGTATGCAGTTCGGCACTCTCGGTCAAGGGATCGGTGCATTAACTGCACAGCAGGCCGGCGTAGACATCAGTAAAGGTCAGGCGCTTGGTGCTTTGGGCGGTCAGATGGGTAATCTCGGCACGCAGTACGGCGCGTTAGGAGAGGCCACACAGCAGCTTGGCGCAGCAGACACAGGTCTGCTCTCCGGTCTAGGTGGATTAGAGCGTCAGGTCGAGCAGACTCAATTGGATGCGATCCGCACCAATCAGCTTCAAGAAGCGATGGCTCCTTACCAGCAGCTAGGCTTTGTTTCTGACATATATAGAGGGGCTCCTACTACACAGATGGCGCTCACTTCTCAAAGTGCTCCTAGCGCTAGTCCGTTACAGTCGGCGGTTGGCTTAGGTGTAGGTGCATTGAGCACGGCAGCAGGCGCGTCTAAAGCAGGATTATTCTAAGGTGGGAAAAATGCAAGAAGAAATGATCCAAATGGTCGATGACGATGAGATCGAGAACGTCGGCATCATGTCGGGTTTTATGGATGAGCTGGAAGAGCTTATCAGTGAGATTGACGCGGAAGACCTAGAGAAAAACAAGGGAGGCGACGAGGCTGATACAGCAAAGCTGATGGGCCGCACGCCAGATTCACCTGAGATTCTGATGAACAACTTGCGCGGTGACATGCGCTCCGTCGATGCTCGGCGCGAGGAGCTTGCTGATTTGGTCGGTATGCGCGAAGCACAAGAGACACCTGAAGGTGTCTTGACCTTACTGCAGTCAGTTCTGGCGCAACAAGAAGCGGCGCCTCCTATGCCGATGGCCCCTCCTATGCCACCACAGGGAATGCCTCCAGAGATGATGGGTGGTATGCCTCCAGAGATGATGGGTGGTATGCCTCCTATGCCTCCGCAGGGTATGCCCCCACAGGGTATGGGCATTGAGGCAGTAATGCCCGATATGCCAGGCATGTACAGAGGCGGCCCAGTCCAAAATTTTAATCGAGGGTCCGGTCAGATGGGCGTGACTCCTGCAAGTGACGCTTTTGCAGCGTACCCGTCTGATGTCGTTGAAGAAGCCAAGCGCCGTGTTCGCCACATGGTAGACGGCGGCATGGTTCAAAAGTACGACCGAGGCGGTGTAGTGCAGCATTTCCAAGATGGAAACACTGAAGAGGCGGTTACCCGTGCTAATAATAGAGCATACCCTCCTGAAATTGTGGCCGCAGCCATTGAACGCTATAACTCGATAATCAATCAGCAGCCTGAAGCAGTGCCCGATCTGAGAGGGGGAATGGACCGGAATTTGGCCGTATACCAAGACTTACTGGGCAGTGACCCAAAAGACACGCAGGCGCAGATGCTGTTCGATATAGGCCAAGCGGCACTAGGATATGCAGGGAATGTAGGGCCTGATGGGCAGCCATTACGCGGCTCTGCTGCGGCAAGGCTGGCAGGCGCTACGCGTGAACTGCCCAGCCGTATCGGGGCACGTGCAGCAGGCATGTCCAAAGAGGCGCAAGCGCTTAAGATGGCGGCATTGCAGGCTTCTCAAGGGGAAACGGCTGCCGCTCAGGCAAGAAATGCTGCGCTTTCTGAGCGTCAAGGCGACATATATAAAGACATACTTACACAGGCCCCCAGTTCAAGAATGTTGTCTGAGGCGGAATCTATATCTATGGGCTTAGACCTTACTGCTGGTGCATGGGGAGTGGACGGAAACAATAAGCCCTTCCTTGCTGGAGGGCGTAAACCGCCTTCTCTCATAGGCAGTCCGGAAGACAAGGCGTGGGAGAAGGTTTACGAGGGCATGGTTACAGGGTTTAATACCACACGGGACGCGGCTAGTAAGTCGCTTAAGCGCGTGCCTACCATCGATGCCTTAATGCTGCTGGCCCCTGAAGTAGGTTCCGGGGTTACTCAAGAGCTGTTTGTTAAACTTTTCCCCGGCAGCGAGGGGATGGAAGCCGCAACGGCCTACTTCAACTTAGTTAGTGGCATGCTTCCAGAGATGAGAGCGCCGGGAAGTGGTGCTCAGTCAGACAAGGATATCGAGGTGTTACGTCTTGCTTTTGGCTCTATTACCCAGACCCCGCGAGTCAGGCAACTGACCCTTCAGGCGCTTAAAGACAAATCCATTATAGATGGCAAGCGTCTTGCCATCCTCAACCAGCTTGGCGAAGGCGAAGGGCAACTAGGCATACAAGAAGTTCAGCGACAGCTAAGTGATCTAGCTACTGAAAGCGTTTTATCACCAGAGCTTAGGTCTATCCTTTCAGGGGTTCTAGGCGAGGATCAATTCAACAGCACAATGAATAATCCTGTTGCGACACGATCCAATGAAGAAATACTCGCAGCCGTGCGGGGGGAAAAGTAATGGATGAATTACTCCTAAGTCCTGAAGATCAAGCTACTTTTGACGCTTATATGGCCCCCAACCCCACTGTGTCTGACCTAAGCGGGATGTCTGCCGAAGGTAGAGCCGCCTTAGAGGCGTATTACGCGGGAGACGCAACGAGCAGTCCTGTCGCCCCTGAATCGGGGTTCATGGATAAGACGCAAAACTTCCTTGCGGAGGCCCCCGGAGCTGTAGCCGATTGGGTTACAGGGAAAAACGTGGAGTTCCCAGAGTTAGGGGCTCGTCGTTACAGCCTTCCTGAAAGTGCCACCGCCGCAGACATGGCAGCATATCAACTACTTGTGGCAACGACGCTTGATGACTACAAGCTAGAGACGGGAATCAAGAATATTTTCCCTGACGCTGGAACTAAATACGACAAATTCGGAAACCTACTTGTCACTCTTGACGACAAAGACGCTGAAGGAAATGTTGTAGGTTCCTCTACGTTTTACCCTAATGCCAGAGGTTTAGACTTACCAACTACTATGCAGGTGATGGGTGGCATAGGTATAGCCGCCCCTGTTAAAAAGGCCGTCGCTTTTAGCGTAGGGGAAAGAGCTACCCGTGGCTATTTGGGCGCTTCCGTTACAGCAGCGACGGAAGGGGCTTTAGCGGAAGGAGTTTCCTCGGTCATCACAGGCCTTCCCTATGATTGGAGCGTGCCCGCAGGAGCGGGCATATTCGGCCCTGTTTTCTTAGGGTTAGGTTCCCTTTTCGGGAAATCCGCTAAGTACATCATGCAAAAGTATAAAGACGCCCCTGCAAGCGTTCTTAATCCAGATGGTTCTTTTACAGCCGAAACGGCAAATTACATTCGAGGAAAGGGTCTTGATCCCGATGACATACAAGTTAGCTTGTATGAAGCTTGGAAAGACCTTGTAGACCAAGGATTTATCCCAGAAGAAGCAGTCATAAGAGCCAGCGCTCAAGGGCTTCCTTTTGAAGTGAAACTGACCAAGGGCCAATTAACCGCAGATAAAGGTCAGATGCTCTGGGAAGATATGGTAAGCAAAGGCGTAGGAGAAGCCCACGCCACTAGAGTACTTAACCAATTCTACGACGCACAAATAGCCGCTGTAAAGAAAAACATGGAGGTTATCGCCGCTGGAATTGGCGCAGGGCCTAGAGGGCAGGGCGGCCAAGAAGCCCAAGCCATTTTAACAAGGCAAAAGGAGGCCGCAAGGTTAGCGGGGAAGGCCAAGTATGACAAGGCAAGAGCGGAACAGCAGGCTTTTTTAGAACCGGATTCCGCACGGGCATTTGCCGACAGGTTCGATGCAGAATTAATTGAATATAATAGGGCTCTTACACCTAAAGTATGGAAGATTGTTGATGAAATAAAAGAAGGTCTAAGAAATGGGATGGACGTGGACACTATTAACGTCAAAAGGCAGCAGCTTTCCACTGCATCCAAAGAGATAGGCAGTGAAGGCGCTGCCGCTGCCGTAGCTATAGATGCCATAGATACCTATCTCGACAACGTCGTCGAATCCACTCTTTTTCGACAGACTGACGCGGCGGGCAACCCCTTAGGCCCCGAAGCTATCAAACTATGGAAAGATGCTATTAGCACGTGGAGTGGCTACAAACAAAGATGGGATACTAGGGGTATTCTAAAGGCCCTAACAGATACAACCATGCGCGATGGTGAGTTACAACCCACTGTGGCCCCTGAAGATGCTGTTAATTATATCTTTGGCCGGGTGTTCTTGGGCCTCGGAGATAGGAAAAACATCCTGCGAGATATGCAGGTCTTAAAAGAACAGCTTCCTACCGATTATTGGAACCAGCTAAGGGGAGAAGTTGTCACTAAGCTATTTGATGGGACCTTGACCAACGCTTCTGAAGCGTCTCAAAGAAACATAAGTGGAAAGCTTAGTTCCAGTTGGGCTACGGTGCGTAGCGGCAATCAAGGTCTAATTGACACGCTGTTCTCACGAGAAGAACAGGGAATGATCTCATCTCTTGCCAACGTCACAGGACGCATAGCTAATAGGACCCAAAACAGTTCTAACAGCGGCGCTGTTATTGGAAGAATGGTGGGAGGGCTTTATGGTGCGCTAGGTTTGCCTATCCCTGTTTCAGCTATACAGCCAATTATGGAAAGAACGCTTTTACCTCTTGCCCGATCAGGTAGGGTAATGCTTGACACCATGTATGCTGCTCCGACCCCTGCCTCAGTGCGTCCAATTATCATTGGCGGCGCGTCATCGGTGGCTCTTGATCCAGAAAACTTAGATACAGTTCGGGAAGTCACCAGCGACATCATAGAAGAAATCCCTGTTGTTGGCCCAGTAATAGCTCCAGTAATAGCTCCTCCTCCCCAAGCCTCGGTATCGCGTCAAATGCTCCGCAAGACACTAGCCCCATCCACTAGGGGTGGGATATCCGGCTTAGGTGAGCCGGCGAATGAAGTAGCTGCCGCTCCGGCTATGGCCCCTCCGCCTAGCGCCGTGGCCCAAGGACAAGGGCCCAGCGAAAGCCGTCAGATGATGCAGAGGCTATTCCCCTTTGATATGGCCTAGATGAAACTCGTCAACGCGCCGCATCCACATGTCCTTGTAGCCTTGAAACTCGCGGCCTGCTGTCGAGAACTCGGCAGTCGAGCCGTCTGACCGGACAGCCATCAAGATCACCGCGTTGTCGATGTTAGTGCCGTGAATGATGTCGTGCGCTAAAGCGTAAGCTGCAAGCTGACAGAAATAATCCTCGATCCACTCTCTTCGCTTAGGCTTGTTACTCTGCTTGAAATCGATGATGGCAGGCTTGTCTCGATAGACTCCGACAAGGTCAGTCGTGCCGGCGTACTTCTCAGGATAGTAAAGTGAGACCTCTGACCCCCAGATTTCATTCACGTTGTGGAAGTAGGTGTTGATGATCTTGTAGCCAAGCTCATAGCCTTTGCACATCTCCCAGTTTGTAGGTCTTGGCAAATTGCGGTAGGCGACCATTCGTTCAATGACCTCGTGCAAGTAAGTGCCGACCAGTGCCGCCTCGTTCTTAATCCGATCCGCCTCCACCTCACCTACGCGCTTGACCCACGCATCGAGAGCCCCTTTGTCTTTCTTTGTGGCCGACAGGACGGTAGTCACGCTAGGCAGTTTCTGCTCGCCGTAAATGTAGCGGCGGCCTTCGGGCAAGTCCTGCCTCTGCAGTGAGACATACTGGTACAGCTTTCGTATTGGGATTAAATCAACCATGCTTTTGCTTCCTCTCCTAGAACTTCATTGGCGATGTTTATTTTAGCCCGCAGCGCTTTGACTATCTTCTCGTCGATTGTGCCAGGTACAAAAAGGTCAACATAAGTAACCGACTTAGTTTGTCCAATGCGGTGAGCGCGGTCCTCGGACTGCAGACGCACTTCTAAGTCGAAACTGTTACTAAAGTACACGACCGTACTAGCTGCTGTGAGCGTAAGTCCGTAGCCACCTGTCCTTGGGTTGCCTACAAAGAAGCGTAGCTCGCTGTCCATGTCTTGGAATTCACGGACCACGCGCCTGCGCTCCTCGTCATCGGTGTCGCCGTAGTAAGTGCCGACAGCAGCCATCCCGTACTCTTTTTGCAGAGCAAGCTTGATGCTCTCGATGTCATGACGGTAGCCCGCCCATATGATCACCTTGCCAGATGTCTCTTCGACCACAGACAACATCTCAGTGACCCTGTTCGTTGGGATGTTGATCTCTGTCCCGTCATCAAGCTTTGTGTGGCCGCATGTGATTTGGTGCAGTCGCATAAGCTGCGTCAGAGCATTGACTGTCGTGGTCATGCCTTGGTCAAAGAGCGCCAGAGCCATTGTCTTCATGTCGTTGTAAGCCTGAAGCTGTTCGGGGGTAAGCACTACCTCCCGCTTGATGAAGACCTTGGGTGGCAGGTCCAAGCACTCTTCCTTAGTTACCCTGTAGCTAAAGCGATCAAGCTTCTCTTTAAGCTCGTCAAGCTTGCGGTAGCCTACGATCTTCTTGAAGCTGTGCGAACCCATCTGTTGCTCGACTACTATCGCATAGCGTGCGCGGAACGAGTAAAAGCTTGGCGAGTCCAGGCACTCTTCGGACAGAAAGGCACACTGCTGATACAGGTCCATCGGAGATCGAGTGACAGGGGAGCCCGTCATGATCCGTCTATATAAAGAGTGTTGCCCTACCTTCAAGACGTTCTTGGCCCGTTTGGCCGTAGGTGTTTTGATAGTGGTGCTCTCATCGATAGCCATAAAGCACTTGGTGAACATCGCAAAACGCTTGGCGTACTCCAGACCCTTCTTTGTAGACAGGGCCTCCACGTTCATGACCAGAATCTTCAGGTCATCAGAAACTTCCCACAACTTCTCAAGCTCTGCCTTCTCGGCCTTGCGTGGGTTAGGGGTCCAGAGCGCGGTGCGGTGGATAACGTGCTCAGGTAAATGCTTGGGCAGTTCTTCGTCTACCCAGTTCCTGTATACGCCCTTCGGTGCAAGGATCAGCGCTGAGTTAATTTTGCCAACGTCGTAAAGCATAGCGAAATTATTAATCACCATGAAACTTTTGCCTGTACCCATGTCGGCAAACAGCGCAGCTACGGGCTTTTTCCAGAAACGCTCTAAATACTTTCGTTGGTGATCGAAGGGTTTATTTTTGAACGCATAGCGCTCCAACCATATGTCTTCCATTTTATTCTCCTTTCTATGTAAAGTGACTTGCAGCCACTCAGAAAATCATTGTACACTGCTTGCTCGCTTTTGCGAACCCTAAGAAAGGAGAAAGAAGTTGCCAAAAGTTTTTGTTGTCTCTGAAAGTCCAAAACACAATATAGCACCTGCATTAGATTACGGTGATATAGAAGTGGTCCTTCCGCCATCGCAGAGTCAGATTATTTTTTCGTCCGCGCCCACTGTCTCACGGATCAAGCGTGTACTGGAAGGATTTACTGACGATGACTATTTGTTATTTATCGGCGACCCTACAGCTATTGCGATACTTGCAACCGTGGCCGCTGCTAAGAATAATGGCAGGTTCAAGTGTTTGAAATGGGACAAGCAAGAACGGCGTTATCTCCCGATCCAGATTGATATTTTCCCGCACCGAGGAGGTGATGATGATTGATTTTGAAACAGATGCCAGTGCTCTTACGATCAACGATGATGAGATCAAAGGTATTGCCGAGCTAGGTAAACGAGCTAAAGTTTTGCAGACAGAGGTCGAAGACCTTGAAGCTGTAATCAAGGAACGCAAGGATCAGTTCAGAAAGTTAACTGAGCAAACTATCCCAGAGGCCCTTGCTGAAACAGGCATGAGAGCTTTCATGATGGAAGATGGTTCTAAGATAGAGCTGAAAGACTTCTACTCTGCCAGTATCTCTGTGGCTCGTAAAGCCGAGGCTTTTCAGTGGCTTAGGGATCACGGCATGGATGACATTATTAAGAACACAGTCAGTGTCCGGTTCGGACGCGGCGAAGACGAGCTTTGTTCTCGTCTACTTAGTCTACTTGGCACGCAGGGCTATCCCGTTGAGCAAGCCGAGAAGATAGAACCAATGACCCTGAAGGCTTGGGTCAAGGAGCAGGTAGAAAGGGGAAATGAATTCCCAATGGAACTCTTCGGTGCGTACATCGGTCAGAGAGCAATTATAAAATCTTAATCGAAAATAGGAACTAGAATCATGGCTAAAACAGAAAATACTGAAATAGCAGTTAAAGGAACTACCGCTGTGGCGTTAAGCCTCAGTTTTGAACAAGACGTAAGTGGATTTGAGGACATGGGTCAGGAAGACCTTGCGCTTCCTTTCCTACGCATCTTGACTAACATGTCGCCTGAGATTGGTGAAGTAGAGGGCGCAAGTCCCGGCATGATCTTCAACTCAGTGACAAGGGAACTGTTTGATGGCAAGAAGGGTGTTCAAGTAATCCCTTGCGCTTACGTGCGTCAATACATCGAGTGGGCCCCACGCGGGCAAGGCAGTGGCGGACCAGTTAACATTTTCCCTGCCACGTCTGACGTTTTGTCTCGCACCCATCGGGAGCCGGGAGATAACAAAGACTACTTGGACAATGGAAACTACATCGAGAATTCAGCACAGCATTTCGTGATGGTACTTGATGAGCACGGTGTACCAAGTCCCGCTTTGATTGTGATGAAATCCACCCAACTTAAGAAGAGTCGAAAGTGGAATAGCATGATGCAGTCAGTGAAGATGCAGGGGGCTAACGGTCTATATACTCCGCCCATGTTCAGCCAAATATACAGACTAACAGTCATGAGCGAGTCTAATGACAAGGGGAAATGGCACGGTTGGGAGATAGAAAAGGTCGGTCAGGTCGAAGACGCGGGTATCTACGGAATGGCTAAGGACTTTGCTACAAGCATTAAGGCGGGTGATGTTAAAGCTAAACCGCCGGAAGACGAAAATGCGAAACAAGAAGAAGGGAAACCCCACGACATTTTCTAGTAACACAGCCCGGTGGCAACACCGGGCACTTCACCTGAGAAAGAAGAATGGAAAATCTTGATAAATTCATTAGCATCTTTGCCGGCCTAGACTCGGCATACGGCACATACAAAGTTTCGGGACAGAATGAGAAAGGCAAGAGCACTGGGCAAGCCCTCGTTGTTCGCAAGCCGCCGACAAAGGACCTGTGGCAAAAGCATTTTGCCGGTGCAGAGCCAAGCTTGGGTATCATTCCGATCCGTGCTGATAACTCCTGCGTGTGGGGCTGCATCGATATCGATCAGTACCCGCTTGATTTAGCTGCTCTAGTCACACAGATTAAAAAGCTAGGTCTTCCGCTTGTGTCTTGCCGCAGCAAGTCAGGCGGTGCTCACTGCTTTGCTTTTACAAAAACACCCGTACCTGCTGGAGACATGCAGGATTACCTGAATTCTTGCGCGGCTTTGCTCGGTCAATCGGGCAGAGAAATATTTCCAAAACAACGTGAAATCCATCTAAATCGTGGCGACTGTGGAAATTTTCTTAATCTGCCAATGCACAATGTATCGAAAACTTTGCGCTATGCAATAAAAGAAGATGGCACTGCCGCATCGCTCGAAGAATTCTTCGAGATGTATGAAGCCAATGTCCAAGACTCCTTAGTATCACCAAAGCCAAGCCCTAAAGAAAACGCGGCTGTCTTTGACGGGCCACCGTGCCTGCAGGCTCTTTGTGAGCAGGGATTTCCAGAAGGATCACGGAACAACGGTATGTTCTCCCTTGGTCTCTATTTGAAAAAAGCATTTCCCGAAGGCTGGCCGGACAAGCTCTTAGAGTACAATCACAAATACTTTAATCCGCCGCTCGGCCTTCAAGAGCTGGCGTTGATTCAAAAACAGTTAGAGAAGAAAGACTACAGATATAAATGCAAGGACGATCCGATACGCTCCTTTTGTAATCCAAGTCTGTGCCGACAGCGTAAGCACGGCATTGGTGGCGATGGTCCTGACAGTCCGCAGCTCAGTTCTCTGAGCAAGTATGCAAGCGAGCCCCCGCTGTGGTTCCTTGATGTGAATGGTAAGCGTGTCGAGCTGGAAACAGAGAGCCTGTTCAATCAACTGATGTTCCAGAAAGCCTGTATGGAAAGACTGAACGTGCTGCCCCCTACACTTAAACGACCTGACTGGGAGGCGCAGATTAACGGTCTACTGTCTGAGATGGTAGAGCTTGAAGCTATCACTGAAGCAAGTGAGGACACAACGATCTCTGGACGTTTCAACGAGTTAGTTGAAGAGTTCACTACCCATTTGCAGCAGGGAATGGATAGAGATGAAATCCTTATGGGACGGGTCTGGACGGATGAGGACAACGGTGTCGTCTGTTTTAGAATAAAAGATTTAGAAGCCCACCTGCGCCGCAGTAACTTCGGCACTTTGTCAGCGCCCAAAATGGCACAGCGACTACGTGAGCTGGGCGGTGTGCCTTCAAGCATTCACCTGAAAGGACGCACGACACGTATTTGGAAGTTGCCAGTGTTTGAGCAGCAGGACTCTCCTTTTGATGCGCCTACGCATAGCAGCGAAGTGCCGTTTTGATTACCAAAGTGTTTGGTCCGCCAGGTACAGGAAAGACCACGTTCTTACTGGACGTGGTTGAGCAAGAACTGGCCGCCGGAACATCCCCAATGAACATTGGCTACTTTGCCTTCACGCGCAAAGCGGCAACTGAGGCCCGTGATCGAGGGGCCAAGAAGTTCCCACACCTTGATACTAAGACCGACTTCCCCTGGTTCCGCACACTACACAGTCTAGCCTATCACTGCCTCGGCGCGGGCAGTGATGACCTGATGTCCGGCTCTGACTATGCCATCTTTGCAAAAGAGACAGGACTAGCTGTAACGACGAGCCCTGAGACCGGCGAAGAGTTTATCGTGAAAGGCGACAACGCTATACTTAACGAGATTAACCTCGCTCGAATCCGAGGAGTAGACCTTCGTACACATTATAACAAAAGCGAAATGGACATCGAATGGTTCTATTTTGAGTTTGTGGAACGAGCGTTTCGCCGGTTTAAAGCTGCACACATGCTGATGGATTTCACCGACCTGATTGAGCGCCTGCTTGAGCAAACAGAAAGACTGCCCTCACTAAACGTGCTTATTGTGGATGAAGCACAAGACATGTCACGCCTGCAGTGGAATTTGGTAAAGGCACTCGAAAGCAAAGCCGACAGAACCTTTATAGCTGGCGATGATGACCAAGCGGTTTTTACTTGGGCCGGCGCTGATGTCCAGTCTTTCCTGTCCCACGAGGGGGAAGTCAAGATACTCGAACACAGCTATAGAGTACCCGCAAAGGTCCACGCACTAGCGGACAAGATAGTTAACCGAATCCAGAACAGGCAGCCCAAGACATGGACACCGCGAGAAGAGGAGGGTGAAATTCATTATTACGAGCACTTCGAGCACATTGATATCAGTGAGGGCGAGTGGCTTATCATGGCCCCTACGAACTACATGCTCAACGATTTGCACGAGTGGATCAAGAGCCAAGGGCTGCTCTTCGAGCGACACGGACATCGGTCCATCGCTGACTCGGTTGTCACGGCTGTCGTAGGTTGGGAGCGGTTACGCAAGGGCGGCGAGATTAACTTCGAGGTGCTCCAGAAAGTTTATAAGGGCCTGCCTGCTGACTCCGTCAAGCGGGGATTCAAGTCTCTTAAAACAGCGGAGCCTGACCAGATGTATTCCATGCAGAATTTAAAAGATAACCACGGCCTGCTGACCGATGTGATCTGGCACGAGGCGCTGACTAAGATCGCAGAAGAAAGCCGCGATTATTTAATATCCGTTCTAAAACGCGGCACTAAGCTTACGGATCGAGCACCCATACAACTGTCAACGATCCACGGAGCTAAAGGCGGTGAGGCGGATAATGTTTTGCTGCTTACGGACCTAAGTCCGAAGTTCGCTAAAGACTACGCCAAGAACGCCGATGATATAAACCGCCTGCTGTATGTAGGTGTAACGCGCACAAGACAGACTCTGCACATCGTGTTGCCAAAAAACGAACAGAAAGGATTTCGACTTTGACTTTATTTACTCCACCGCCGTTTCCATTGAACCGGCCCAGTGAACAAGAGGCTTTGTTGGACTACACCGCCCTACGCGGCTTTGATGCCCGACCTTTATTGAAACCCAAAGAATGGGTAAGCAGGTCCGTCATTGAGGATAAGTATTGTTTACCCTTCGTGATAGCTCGAAATAACACGGGCAATAGAGCTTCTAACTTCTATCACTGGCAGGCTAGAGTAGCCTGTGACAGCTTAACCAGCCCTGCACCCATTCGGGCATGGTATGACCAAAAGCTAAGAAAGAATATTGAGAACTCTATTTACTATAAAGAGAGCCATAAAAGCGCGATTACGATGCGCGGTTATGTCCCCTCTCAATTCAGACCGTCTGCTGCAAAGTGTCTTTACTCACTTTTTGAGGCAAAGAGGATATACGACCCCTGCGGAGGCTGGGGAGATAGACTGGCGGCGGCGATGAGTGTGGATGCGGACCTTTACTACTGTCGAGATGTAAACCCTTTAGTCTTTACTGGATACGCACTTCAGCAACAGACGTTTTACACTAAAACAAATCTGTCTTTTGAGTACAGAGGCAGTGAGATTGATTGCCCTGAGAGGGAGTATTTTGATTTTATATTTACTTCTCCGCCTTATTATAAAATAGAAAAGTATCAAGGCGATATGCAGTCTCACGCAAAGTTTAAAAAGTTCGACAACTGGATGACGGAGTTTCTGTACCCAATGGTTACTTTTGCATGGGATTCCCTGCAGGAAGGGGGTGTGCTTGCCCTTAACATTAGTGACTGTTACGCAAATCATACATACAACCGAATATGCCAGCCTTTGATTGATTACTGTTTAAGCAACCTAGAAGGTTGCCGGATGCAGGGAGTCATAGGATACGAGATAGCTTCCCGCAAAAAGAACGGAACTAATTCTGAGCCAATTCTATTTTTTTCCAAAAGCGGAGAGGATATTAAGTGGGACCAATTGGCTAAAGACGCACAGCAACAAAAGGATTTCGACTTTGAACAATAAGACCATGTCTATATTTCCATCCGCGAGTGAGTGGCTCCCGCCTGAATCTTTCCCTGATCTGTCTGAGGCTAAAGAGATAGCCATCGACCTAGAGACATGCGATCCGAACATGGAGAAGTTTGGGCCTGGTTGGCCGCGCAAAGACGGCTTTATCGTGGGCTATGCAGTGGCAGTCGATGGGTGGTGC
>ERZ890510.325-NODE-325-length-39261-cov-5.135234_pt1 | contig 39261 bp, 38 predicted proteins | sample MGYA00521265_ERZ890510 | MGnify/ENA primary metagenome ERZ890510 (study PRJEB32303, sample SAMEA104408624) | aquatic metagenome | biome: Brackish water; feature: Chemocline; material: water | place: Baltic Sea | collected 2014-10-26T21:54:00 | depth 110 m ... | reverse complement strand
AATTAATTTATTTATTTTTTCAAATTTAAATATCTCTAATAGAAATTGTGATGCGATTTAACGCATCAAGTTCTAACTTCTTTTAGATAACACCTCGTCAACCAAGCCGTACGTTACAGCCTCCTCGGCTCCGAGAAAATTATCTCGATCGGTATCGTTTTTTATCGCATCAATGGGTTTCCCCGTATGTTTCGACAACAAACCGTTTAAGCGATCTTTGAGGTAAAGGATCTCTTTCGCGTGGATTTCAATATCAGACGCTTGCCCTTGGAAACCACCAAGTGGTTGATGAATCATCACACGAGAGTTCGGAAGCACGAACCGCTTACCTTTTTGACCAGCTGTTAGCAAAAATGCGCCCATACTCGCCGCCTGACCGATGCACAACGTACTCACGTCGGGCTTAATAAACTGCATGGTGTCATAAATAGCCATCCCCGCCGAGACAACCCCGCCTGGTGAGTTGATGTAGAGCGAAATGTCTTTATCAGGGTTTTCGGACTCGAGAAATAAGAGCTGCGCAACCACCAAATTCGCAGTTAAGTCATTTACCGGGCCTACCAAAAAAATAACCCGCTCTTTTAGGAGACGTGAGTAAATGTCATAGGCTCGTTCTCCTCGGCCACTTTGCTCAATGACCATCGGCACCATTCCAAGCCCAGTGGGTGCTTGATAGTCCCCGCCATTAATCGTCATTGATCTATACCCATGAGTTCGTTAAAGCTCAATTCAATTTCCTTTAACTGCGCTTTTTCTAAGGCCCAAGTCACCACATTCTTCTCAACAACAAACGATTCTATCTCTCTCAAATGTTGAGCGTTTTTATAGTACCAATCTCGAACTTCTTGGGGCTTTTCATATCCAGCCGCCATTTCCTCAACCACTTCTTTAAGTTGATCAGGCTTAGGTTGCAATTCATTTTTTTCCGCGACGTGTGCAATAATTAATCCCAGCTTAACGCGACGCGTCGCTTCTTCGAGGAACATCTCTTTGGGAAGAGTAACATTCCCAACTTTCATTCCTCGAGCCTCCATATTCTGCTTCATTTGCTCAGAAAGTCTCTGTCCCTCTTCATCAATCAAAGCTTGAGGCACGTCAAACTCGACCTGCTCAAGCAGCACCTTCATGACAAGATCCTTTTGGCGAGACTCTAACCGCTTAGCCACCTCGGTTTCGACGTTTTTCTTAACGTCAACACGAAGCTTTGCTACATCACCATCCTCAAAACCTAGCTTCTTAGCAAAATCCGAGTTAATTTCAGGTAAAACCGCACCCAAAACCTCGTGAACCTTAACTTCAAACAGAGCCTTTTTCCCCGCTAAATCCTTGCTGGGATAATCCTCAGGAAACTGCACGTCAAAGGACTTTTCATCAGCAGCCTTCAATCCCGTCAGCCCATTTTCAAAATCAGCAACCAACCGACCCTCTCCAAGGGGCATCACGACACCCTCTCCAGTGCCCCCTTCAAAGGGCTCACCATCGACCGATCCTTTAAAATCTAATTTTATTTGATCTCCACTCTCTGCGGCTTTGTCTTGGGCCACAAAAGTAGCTCGTTGTTTTTGCATGATGCCAATAGTTGAATCAACTTCTGCATCTCCAACATTGACCGTAGCCTTATCGATTGTGCAAGTCGCAATATCCTTTACCTCAATTGAGGGATAAACCTCGAAGGTAGCCGTAAACACGAAGTTTTCGTCTGCCTCGGCCTTCGCTTGCACATCGATTTTAGGAAGCCCTGCTATTTTCAACTCTTTTTGCTCTAACGCTGCTCCAAAATTCTTTCCAATAACATCACTCATCACCTCACTGCGCACTTGACCGCCATGTTGCTGCTCAACAATCCTCACGGGAACCTTACCAGGCCTAAACCCCGCGACTTTGACGGTCTTTGACAAATGACCCAGCCGGGAAATTACCTCACTGTTAATCTCGGCCATTGGCACAGAAATTGACATTTTTCTTTCTAAGTTACTCACTGTCTCTAATGTCGCGTCCATACTCTTCCCAAAAAAGATGTACGTACACCCTCGCTCGAGTATTGAGGGGTTACGTTAAAACAGCGCAGCCAGCGCCTCGAACTATTACATAAAGTTGGTGCGAAAGGAGAGACTCGAACTCTCACGCCTCTCGGCGCCAGAACCTAAATCTGGTGCGTCTACCAATTCCGCCACATTCGCATACAGCGCATTCTACTATAATCCACATATCCCGGTTATTTGAGCTTGCAGCTTTTTATGTTACTCAATCACCACAGACTTGTTTTACTTAATGGATATCTTGTTTTGCCCGTTGATCACTACGAAAATTTTCCTATCGCCTCGATAATATTGCCCAAACATTTAAGGGCACCCATCGAAACTATATATAACTTTGCTCGGTCGGCAGATGATATAGCGGACTCCCGTGAATTACCTGCTACGTTCAAACAAGAACGATTGGGATTTTTCCGTGAAGAACTTCAGAGAATCCAGTCAGACCACTCGCCACTCACTCCACTTTTTTCAGAACTCGCTTTATTGATTGCACAACATAATCTGCCTATAACCTTGTTTTTTCAATTGCTGGATGCTTTTGAGCAGGATCTCACTATCAAACGATACGAAAACTTTGCACAGCTTAGGCTGTACTGCAATCGATCAGCAAACCCAGTCGGTCGTATTTTGCTGCACTTGTTTGGCCATGCTCAGGATGACAACCTTCAGTGGTCAGACTCAATTTGCACCAGCCTTCAAATCATCAATTTTCTCCAAGACATTACAGATGACTATGAGATGGGACGCATCTATCTGCCTCAAGACGAAATGGACTCCTTTGGAGTCACTGAGCACCACATCAAAAACAAAGTATTTGATCTGAGTTGGTTGAATTTTATGGACTTTCAAATTAATCGAGCACGTCAATACCTCGATGACGGATCTGCACTCTACGATAAATTACCCGGCAGAATGGGTATCGAAATAAAAACAATCGTCAAATCGGGGTTACAGGTCACCAAAAAACTCTCAGCTTCTCGGGGCAATGTTTTCGCTAAGACACATAAAATCAACTCATTAGACTTTGCCTGCATTTTATTCCAAACGATTTTTCGTAACTAATGACACCTCAAGAGTATTGCGCCCAAAAAACTGCCCAGAGTGGATCCAGCTTTTACTATAGCTTCTTATTTCTCGAGAAAAATAAACGCGATGCCATTACCGCTCTCTATGCGTTTTGCCGAGAGGTAGACGACATTGTAGATGGGCCATCCGATGAACACGTCGCCAGATCAAAGTTAAGTTGGTGGGGTCACGAGATCGATGTCATGTGGTCGGGCTCACCCCAACATCCAGTCACTCAGGAGCTCTGCCGCTTTATAGAGCCCTACAAACTGGAGAAAAAATATTTCAAGCTCATTATCGATGGAATGTTGATGGACCTTGAAAAAAAACAATATGAAACTATGAATGAGCTAACCAAATATTGTTATCAATCCGCAAGTGCTGTTGGCATCCTTTCAGCAAATATTTTCGGCTACTCCCACCCAAACACACTGATCTATGCTGAGCAATTAGGACTTGCGCTTCAGCTAACGAACATTCTGCGAGACGTCAACGAAGACCTTGAACGAGGTAGGATATACATACCACTCGAAGAACTGAGAAAGGTAGGACTTAAAAGAGAGACAATTCGAAGCGCTGTAGGAACTCAATCCTTCGATACATTAATCACGAACCAAGTCAAAACAGCTCGTGATCTTTTCGATTCTGCGCATTCACATTTACATGCAGAAGACCGGAAACCCCAAAAAGCCGGATTAATCATGAGCGCCATATATCGTAAAGTTCTAGAAAAAATTGCTTCAAAACCCTCTCGCTCATTCATTAAACGCCAAACGCTGACACCAATTCAAAAGTTTTGGATTGCGTGGAGAGTTTGGTCAAAGTTGTAAGGGATGCCCTCTATCAATGTTGCTGTTGTCGGAGCTGGTTGGGCCGGACTCTCGGCTGGAGTCACTTTGGTGGATGCTGGCATACCGACGACACTATTTGAGACTTCACGCGTCCTAGGAGGCCGTGCTCGACGGGTCAGTCTTAACGAGACAGTAGTCGACAACGGCATACACCTGTTATCAGGCGCGTACACCGCAACACTGTCAATTCTAAATCACATACGAACACCGCTCGAAACTCTTGATTTAGATCGCCAGCCTTTTAAATACGCCTACGGCCCACTAAGAATCAGCACGCCATGCACTTCAATACCAGGAAAACAGTTACTTGGATTCTTATTTGCTCGTGGACTACGTCTGACCGAAAAACTTAGAGCCCTTAAGTTTTTGAAACTTATTAAAGATGGGATGCTGATAGTGAGGCCATCCGAATCGGCACACCAACTCCTCTTGCGTCACGAACAAACGGACACTTTGATAGGGCTTCTGTGGAATCCGATTTGCCTCTCAGCACTTAATATTAACTGTGAACGCGGCTGCGCTTCAGTATTCACCAACGTAATTTCAGATGCCTTACTTGGGTCCAAAAGAAGTAGCGATCTGTTATTCCCCACGAGTGACCTAACATCTCTTTTTGCATCCCGAGCGGGGAGATACATTCAAAAACACAAAGGAACAATCCGTTTGGGGCGCCGAGCGAAAATTATTCAGGGCACAAATAACGAACTAAAATTAGAAGACTCGAATGAATCGTTTTCTCATATTGTGGTTGCAACTTCCCCCCATAATTTAAAAACTACATTCAAAGAACCATCAATGATTCAATCCACCATCGACCAAATCGATCAATTTACGTATGAGCCCATATACACCATTTACCATCAATATAAAAAAGACTCATCAACTGGTGATCGAATGATTGGGCTCAACTCACCCTACGCTCATTGGGTGTTCGATCGAGGGATCACCCACCATGATTCAGGGCTCATTGGCGCTGTCATCAGTGGGTCAGGCCCACACCAAGACTTAACAAATGAGCAATTATCCATTGAATCCGCAAAAGTTCTTGATGATGCATTCGGCTTGGGAACCCCCTTATGGAGCAAAGTCCTCGCCGAAAAGCGTGCCACATTCTCTTGCACACCGGGACTTGAACGACCTGCGCAAATAACCGAGAAAAATGGCATTATTCTCGCAGGCGACTACACCTATCGACGCTATCCTGCCACCCTTGAAGCCGCAGTTCGAAGCGGCATCGAGGCTTCAAACATTATCCTTAGATCATTATGAAATCTTTAATTGAAACACTTGAAAATGGAATTCGATTAGACGGAAAAACAATTCTAATTACAGGCGCCTCCAGTGGCGTTGGACGCGCCCTAGCACTCGCATGCGCCGATGTTGGTGCCACAGTATTATTGAGCGGCAGAAACGTGAATGCCCTCAATGAAGTCTATGACCTCATACAGTCAAAAGGTAATCCCGAACCAGCCATATTAGAACTCGATCTCTGTAAGGCAACTGAAGTAGAAATTGGGAATATCACTCAAGTCATTAAAACAAATATCGGCGCCCTTCATGGATTTGTCCATTGCGCAACCCACATTACTGAACTCGGACCAATCCGACACTTAGGACTTGCTGAATGGCAAGATCTTATTAAAGTCAATGTCATTGCGCCCGCACTATTGATTCGAACCTTCGAACCCCTATTCGAAGTCTCTGGATCTGGATCAGTAGTTCTCACATCGGACAATCATGCATTATCCCTCGATGCATACTGGGGTGGTTATGCCATATCAAAATCAGCTCTCAATGCTTACGCGACATTGCAATCGAACGAGTGGGCAGATGAAAGGCCGTATAGAGTCAATATCATCACACCTGGCCCCATTAACTCACCGTTACGATCAAAAACACACCCCGGCGAAGATCGCAATCTTCTGCGATCAATAGATTCTCTATTGCCAACCTACATTTATCTATTGAGTGACTCAAGCATTCATACGAGCGGCGAAAACTTTAGTTACTCACCTTGAATGACGGCACGAAACCAATCGGGCACGGGCCTGGACTTTCCCGCAACAATATCGGCCCAGACCAAAACGGCCTCGGCCTCAGCAAAAACCTCTGATTCATCACTACAGTTAAAGAGTTGGTGATACATAGCAAAACTACTTTTGCTCAATCTTCCAACGTAACTCGTGACAGAGAAAGTAGCGGGATAAACTGCAGACTTAATATATCGACACGTGATTGTTCCTAGAATCGGCCCTTCTGACTTCGACGTGTAATCAATCTCTAAGTCATTAAACCAAGCAACGCGAGACTCCTCAAAGTATCTTAAGTAGGCAACATTGTTCATGTGCGCGAGGCTATCCATCTCTCCCCAACGCATACTCATACGATCAGTTCGAACTAATCTCATCGAATCTTTTAAAGATGCATTCATTTTTTATATCTCTATTAGGCTGAAAATATGTCATAAATGAATTAACATTTACTATCCTGAATATAACAGACATAACCCGGGGAATCCCTGAGATCGTAGGAGTTAGTTTTGTCAGATCGAGAGTCAATGGAGTACGACGTTGTTATTGTTGGCGCAGGACCCGCAGGGTTAGCATGCGCGATTAAGCTCAAACAGTTAGCAAATGATTCTGGGGATGAGCTAACGGTCTGCATTGTTGAAAAGGGTTCGGAGGTTGGCGCGCATACTTTATCGGGCGCAGTAATTGAAACTCGGGCGCTAGATGAACTCATACCTGATTGGAAAAACTTAGGGGCGCCCTTAAATACCCCAGTCACCGAAGATCGTCTTCTGTATTTAACCGCATCGAAATCCTATTCTTTACCGACTCCATCGCATATGAACAACCACGGGAACTATATCGTGAGTTTAGGCAATGTCGTACGTTGGCTCGGAGAACAAGCCGAAGGATTGGGTATTGAAATTTACCCAGGATTTGCCGCCACCGAGATACTTTTTAACGACGATGGTTCGGTCAAAGGAATCGCGACTGGGGACATGGGTGTTGGAAAAGACGGGGAACATACCGATGGATACCAACAAGGCATGGAGCTTCACGCAAAGCAAACCGTCTTCGCAGAAGGATGTCGCGGATCATTAACCAAAGTAGCTATAGAAAAATTCGATCTACGAAAAGGTGTGGAACCACAGACCTACGGCATTGGCATCAAAGAACTCTGGGAGGTATCCCCAGAAAACCACCAAGAGGGCCTCGTCATACACTCCACGGGATGGCCGCTCGATTATCAAACATACGGCGGTTCATTTTTGTATCATCTTGAGAACAACCAAGTTGCAGTCGGGTTCGTCGTTGGGCTCGATTACAAGAACCCATATTTATCCCCATTTGAGGAGTTTCAACGATTTAAAACGCACCCAGATATCTGCAAAACTTTTGAAGGAGGTCGACGAACCTCCTATGGTGCTAGAGCGATCTCAGAGGGTGGGTTCCAGTCAATTCCTCGACTCTCATTTCCTGGCGGACTTCTCATCGGGGATGCTGCTGGCTTTCTGAACGTACCCAAAATCAAAGGTTCTCATACCGCCATGAAGTCCGGCATAGTTGCTGCCGAATCTGTCTTTAACGCCATGAGCACAACTGATGCTAAAGCAACTCTGGATTACGCTTATCGATTATCAAAATCATGGCTGTGGACAGAACTCAAAACCGTCCGAAATATACGACCTTCATTCAGATGGGGGTTCTGGATCGGCATGCTCTACTCTGCGATTGACACATACATCCTCCGTGGAAAAGCACCTTGGACAATCAAACATCATGAAGACCACAAACAGCTGATTCCAGCCAGAAAAGCGAAAAAAATAAGCTACCCAAAGCCAGATGGCATATTAACTTTTGATCGATTGACCTCAGTGTTTATTTCGAATACCAACCACGAGGAAAACCAAAGATGTCATTTGCAACTAAAAAATGAGTCGACACCGATCACAATTAACTTGGCAGAATATGATGCTCCAGAGCAACGCTATTGCCCGGCTGGCGTATACGAAATTATTACCGAGCAGAACATTCCAAAACTACAAATCAACGCGCAAAACTGCGTTCACTGCAAAACGTGCGACATCAAAGACCCTACACAGAATATTAACTGGATCCCACCAGAAGGAAGTGGTGGGCCCAATTATCCAAACATGTAGATTTGCCCCCACAGCAGTCAAATTCAAGTCGAATGACGCTAAGGTAATTGATGGGTGATTAAGGGCTTGAACGTCAACCTTGCTCTATCGCTCGAGGCTTACGGTCATCATCAACAGCAACGTAAGTGAGTGTTGCATCTGTGACTTTCACAGTTTCGTCCAAGGAGCGCCTCTGAGCATACACTTCAACATCAACCGTAATTGACGTTTTTCCAACTTTAGAAATTGACGCATAAAAACTAACCAAATCACCAATATAAACCGGCTGTTTAAACAGAAATGTGTTCACCGCAATCGTAACGACTCTTCCCTTAGCCAAGAGCGCCGCCGGGATACTTCCCGCGATATCAACTTGAGACATGATCCAACCGCCAAAAATATCGCCACTGTAATTAGCGTCAGATGGCATAGGCACCACTCGCAAGGTCGGATCTCGCCCGGTTGGTAACAACTTGTCTGCGTTAATGATACTCATCAGAAGTAGGACTCATCAAGAGCCACAATTGTTTTATGGCCTGCTACGACTTGGTCTTTGAGCACACCAGATAATGGCAGTATGTTCTCTGCGTAAAAGCGGCTTGTCGCAAGTTTGTTTCTGTAAAATTTTGCATTTGAACCTCCCGCATCCAATCCCGTCTTCGCGATAATTGCAGAACGCGCAAGCATCCATCCTCCAGCAACAGTACCGAAGAGTTTCAGCAGGGGTACGGATCCCGCAGAAGCTGTCTGCGGATCCTTAGAATAGGTTTCCACCACCCAACGTACTGACTCCTCAAGAGCCTCCACGGAAATTTCAAATTTATCTCTAATCATGGATAAACCGGAATGATCCTTAAATGCATCAAGATCATGCAGCGTTTGACGCATAAAACCGATTAATTGAAACGCAGTTACCCCATGTTCTGATGAGACTTTACGACCAATTAAATCGTTCGCCTGAATCCCAGTCGTACCCTCATATATTGGTGTAATTCTTGCGTCACGCAGATACTGAGCCGCACCTGTTTCTTCAATAAATCCCATTCCTCCATGAACCTGCACCCCCATGGAAGTAATCTCAATCGACTGCTCAGTACACCACCCTTTGACAACAGGAGTCAAAAGGTCAAAAAGACTCTGATAATTCGCCCGCTCTGCCTCATCTGCATGATGCAGCGCCCGATCCAGATAAGAACAAGTTTGAAGCGCTACCGCACGCATCGCTTCTACTTGGGATTTCATAGTAAGGAGCATTCGTCTCACGTCTGGATGATGGATGATCGAAACGCGCTCCCCAGAGCCAGCGCCGATGCTCCGCCCTTGTATACGACCTTTAGCGAATTCAGCGGCACGCTGATAAGAACGCTCAGAGATCGCAACACCTTCAATCCCAACTTCCAAACGTGCGAAATTCATCATCGTGAACATATACTGTAGCCCACGATTCTCTTCCCCAACAAGGTATCCGATGGCCCCATCATCATCGCCGAAAGCCATGACGCAAGTTGGACTTGCGTGAATTCCAAGCTTTTCTTCGATGGACACGCACTTCACATCATTTCTTGGACCAATTGAACCATCAGCGTTTACCAAGAATTTAGGGACAACGAACAAGGAAATCCCTTTAACCCCTTCAGGGGCATCAGGCGTACGCGCAAGAACAAGATGGACGATGTTATCTGCCATCGTGTGCTCCCCCCACGTGATATAAATTTTTGTACCAAAAATTCGGTAGTGATCACCATCAGGGATCGCCTTTGCACGAACAGCTGATAAATCAGAACCTGCTTGCGGTTCTGTCAGATTCATCGTTCCCGACCACTCACTACTGACTAGTTTCTTTAGGAATATCTCCTTCAACTCATCTGATCCGTGTCTTTTAATCGCTTGAATTGCTCCTGCTGTCAGCATAGGACATAATGCAAATGACATGCATGAAGAGTTCCACATCTCGGCTGTGAGAGCCTGGATTATATGAGGCAATCCTTGCCCACCCCATTCGGGATCATTTGCAAGTCCGCCCCACCCACCATCACAAAATTGTTTATAGGCTGCGGCAAAACCTGTCGCAGGGGTGACAACGTAGTTTTCAAGTTTTGCCCCCTCCCGATCACCGGGCCAATTTAAGGGGTCCAGCACACCAGTGGCAAACTTACCTGCTTCCTCAATGATAGAACTCACTAAATCGGCGTTAATCTCTTCGTTACCAGGTAACGCTTGTATCGGTTCTAAACCGACAAGCTCGTTGACAACAAACTCCATGTCAGCTGCAGGGGCTTGATAGACGGACATTAATACATTCCTTTACGAGTTTAAATGGACGTCGGCTAAATTGAGTTGGTGAGCTTTGGGATAGCCTCGAATAAGTCTCCAACAAAACCGTAGTCAGCGACTTGGAAAATAGGTGCTTCCTCATCTTTATTGATTGCCACAATGATCTTGCTATCTTTCATTCCCGCTAAATGCTGAATGGCTCCAGAAATACCAACTGCAATGTAGAGCTCTGGCGCAACTATTTTTCCCGTTTGTCCCACTTGGTAATCGTTTGGCACAAAGCCAGAATCAACAGCAGCCCGAGATGCTCCAACCGCGGCGCCTAATTTATCCGCAAGTGCTTCTAACAGTGCAAAATTTTCTGCGCTCCCCATACCTCGCCCTCCAGAAACGATGACTTTGGCAGCGGTCAACTCAGGTCTGGCTGACTTCGTCAACTCTTGACTTATTAACGAGCTCATATTTTTACTTGGCAACACATCAATTGACTCAACGACCCCGCCTCCACCTTCAGAAGCACAAACATCAAATCCTGTTGTTCTAATCGTAATCACTTTGATCGCGTCCGATGTCACCACCGTTGCCAATGCGTTTCCAGCATAGATTGGCCTTACGAACGTGTCTTCGCTCTGAATTTCTACAACATCGGAAATTTGCGCCACATCAAGAATTGCCGCAACTCGAGGCATCACATTTTTTCCAAAACTCGTAGCCGGAGCAAGGACGTGAGAATAATTACCAGCTACCGTCACCACAACATCCGCCACGTCTTCCGCTAAACCGTTTTTAAGGTATTCCGCATCAGCTACCAATACTTTCGTAACACCTGCTAGTTTTGATGCAGCCTCAGCGACTGAGGCACACTCAAATCCAGCAACCAATACATGTATCTCTTGGCCTAACTTTTGCCCCGCAGTGACTGTATTGAGCACGGCCCCTTTAATCGCCGCGTTATCGTGTTCTGCAATAATCAGTGTGGCCATCAAATCACCTTCGCTTCATTTTTAAGTTTATCCACTAGCTCTTCAATAGAACCAACCTTCTGACCCGCACTTCGCTTTGCAGGTTCACTCACTTTGATCGTCTTCAATCTCGGAGTCATATCCACTCCTAGATCCTCAGGCGTCACCTTATCTATGATTTTCTTTTTGGCCTTCATGATGTTGGGCAACGTCACATATCTAGGCTCATTGAGCCTAAGGTCGGTTGTAATCACCGTAGGGAGCGTTACTTTAAGCGTTTCTAGTCCACCATCAATCTCGCGTGTCACCATCGCCACATCGCCTTCTATTTCTACTTTAGAAGCAAACGTAGCCTGCGACCACCCGAGCTTTGCTGCGAGCATTTGTCCCGTTTGATTGAAGTCATCATCAATAGCCTGTTTACCCATGATGACTACTCGTGGTGCTTCGTTAGCAACCAATTTTGCAAGAACTTTAGCAACCCCCAAGGGTTGCGTTTCCTGATCCGTCTCAACATGGATCGCTCGATCTGCACCAAGTGCCAACGCCGTTCGAAGTGTCTCCTGGCACGTCGCCGGCCCTACAGACACGGCAACAATTTCGGTAACGAGCCCCGCCTCTTTGAGTCGCACCGCCTCTTCAACAGCAATTTCATCAAAAGGATTCATTGACATCTTAACGTTAGCGGTTTCGACTCCGCTTTGGTCTGCCTTAACCCTGATCTTGACGTTGTAGTCAACAACTCGCTTTACTGGAATTAAAACCTTCATTAAATTTAACCTTCTCACTTAAAAATTTAAACACAGCAGCTATTTTACCGCACCGCAGCAGAATCGTCTGATCCAAACTGGGGCAATTCAATCGTTAATAATTTGTTTCTCGGAGCCGATCCCTGAGCACCGCCTTTTGAATCTTGCCAGTTGAGGTCTTTGGCAACACACCGAAAATTACCCGTTTAGGACACTTATAACGAGCAAGACGTTCTCTACAAAACTCAATAACATCATTTTCAGTCATCACCGTCTCCGATGATTTCAAAGTAATGAAAGCGCAAGGGACTTCACCCCACTTTTCATCAGCCTGCGCGACAACCGCCGCCTCTAAAATACGGCTATCCTGACAAAGAACATCCTCAATCTCAATCGTTGATATATTTTCACCGCCTGAGATGATGATATCTTTGGATCGATCTTTAATCGTGACATAACCAAACGTATCAATAACAGCCAGATCTCCGGTATGGAACCACCCTCCATTGAATGCGGATTGCGTAGCCTTCGGATTTTTCAAATACCCTTTCATAGTGATATTGCCGCGAAAACAAATCTCCCCCATGGATTGCCCGTCACGAGCAACAGGACGCATTGTTTCAGGGTCCAAGACATCCATTCCCTCTTGCACGACATAACGCACACCCTGTCGACCATTTTTTTGAGCACGTTCCTCCAAGGAAAGCTTCTCCCACTCAGGATGTTGCGCACACACCGCAGCTGGACCATACACTTCGGTAAGACCATACACATGAGTCAAGTCAATACCCAAAAGCTCGGCACCCTCGATAACCGATCTAGGAGGCGCTGCACCAGCAATCATCCCCTTGATCCGTGACTTAAGCATTTGGCCTTTGCTGACTGAGGCGTTAATCAAGGTGTTATAAACCACCGGCGCGCCACACATATGGGTTACGTCATGATCTCGCATCAACTTGAAGATGACATCAGACTCGACTCGACGAAGACAAATGCTTGTCCCAGCAACAGCTGCCAAGGTCCATGGGAAGCACCACCCGTTACAGTGGAACATTGGTAGCGTCCATAAGTATCTTGAAAAATAAGGCATGGTCCACGTCACCACATTACCAAGGGCGTTTAAATAAGCACCTCGATGATGCGTCACAACACCTTTGGGATCCCCCGTAGTTCCAGACGTATAAGACAGCGCAATCGCATCCCACTCATCCTCAGGCAATTGCTGATTAAAAAGCGGATCTCCAGTCTCAATAAATACTTCATACTCAAGATCACCAACAGGCGGTAAATCAGCAAGATTGGCATCAGCAATATCGATCAATAACGGCTTTTCATCCAAGGTTGCCAACGCAGCACTGACTACCCCTTTATACTCTCGATCGACCAACAAAACCTTCGCGCCTCCATGTTGGAGCATGAACGCGATGGCCACAGAATCTAAACGCGTATTTAAGGCATTAATGACAGCGCCCGCCATCGGTATTCCGTAATGGGCCTCAAACATTACTGGTGTGTTGGGTGCCATAATCGCAACCGTATCCCCATACTCCACCCCAAGCCTTACCAACGCGGAGGCAAACTGCCTACATCGCGTATAGGTTGCTTTCCATGTCTGCTGCTGTTCACCGTAAACAACAGCTAGACGCTCTGGATAAACATTTGCCGCCCACGCGATGAAAGAGATCGGAGACAACGGCGCATAATTTCCTTTGTTTTTTTCTAGCTCTTTATTAAATGCGTCACTCATTACCAATCACACCTTTTTATTGAGTACTTTTACACCCTATCAATTTATCTAAAATACCGCATCAATGGCTTGGCTAATGTGCTCCACCTTGATCAACTCAATACCTTTTGGACTGGTTTTAGGTGCATTTGCTGCAGGAATAATAGCTCGGTTAAACCCCAACTTAAGTGCTTCTTTCAAACGATCTTGACCGCGCTGTACCGCTCTGACCTCACCAGACAAACCGATCTCACCAAACGCTACGGTTTTACCACCCACCACTTTGCCTCTCAATGACGACACGATCGCCAAAATCACGGGTAAATCCGATGCCGGCTCATTGATTCTGACACCGCCAACCGCATTAACAAAAACATCTTGATCGAACGCCGCTATGCCCGCGTGTCGGTGGAGCACCGCAAGCAGCATCGCCAATCTATTTTGCTCAAGCCCAACGGTAAGTCGCCTTGAATTCGCCGAATGAGAGGTATCAACAAGTGCCTGCAACTCCACCAAAAGAGGGCGGCTACCCTCTTGCGTCACCATGACGCAACAGCCAGCAACTTCTTTTTCATGCTGTGACAAAAATAACGCAGATGGATTAGACACACCCCGTAACCCTCGATCTGTCATCGCAAAAACACCCAGCTCATTAGCTGCCCCAAAGCGATTTTTAATCGAACGAACCAAACGAAAACTCGAGTGATAATCTCCCTCAAAATACAAAACCGTGTCCACAATATGCTCAAGCACACGAGGTCCAGCAATAGCTCCCTCTTTCGTCACATGACCGACCAATAACAATGTTGTGCCACTTGCTTTAGCAAAGCGCGTCAGTTGCGCTGCGCACTCTCTAACCTGAGACACACTGCCCGGTGCGGGCTGTATATCCTCTGAATACACTGTCTGAATTGAATCGATGACTGCAACATCAGGCTTCTCTCGAGTTAGGGTATCCAGGATCCTGTTCAGTTGAATTTCTGATAGCAGCAACAATTTATCCGACTTCAAATCCAATCGCTGCGCTCTGAGTCCAATTTGTTGCGATGACTCCTCACCACTGACATAAATGGCCTTATGGTGCTCACTCATCGCACTCATGGCTTGGAGTAACAAGGTCGACTTTCCGATTCCTGGGTCACCCCCGATAAGAACCACGCCACCTCTCACAAGACCACCACCCAACACTCGATCCAACTCGCTGCTATGGGTCGAGAACCTCGCCTCCTCTGTGGCCTCGATCTCACCTATAGATATCAAACTGTTGGTATTATTTAAGGGCTGATACCGCTCTCCACCTCGAGTGACTGTTGTTTCCTTGAGTACATTCCACTCATGACAATGGGGGCACTGCCCAGCCCACTTTTGAGTCTGCTCGCCACAACTGGAACACAAAAATGCCGTCTTAGATTTACTCATACGCCATTATATCTATGCCACGAATGGTAATCACCATTTCAGTCAGAACACACAAAAGGAACTCGAGCCGTCACTCGAGTCAATAACTCGTAACCAATGGTTCCGGCCTGCTGGGCGACCTCCTCAACAGGCAACCCCTCTCCCCAGAGCACGACACTTGATCCAATACCTGCAGCCGGGACATCAGTTAAATCGACCGCAAACGTGTCCATCGAAACCCTACCTACCGTAGACACACGAATACCATCAACCATCACCGGGCTACCATTAGGGGTCGATCGAGGATAACCATCACCATATCCTCCAGCAACAATTCCGACTTTCATATTTCGCCCAGCTGTGAACGTGCCACCGTAGCCCACCCGGTCACCCGTATTGAGCTCTTGCACGCCAATTATTTTGGATGTAAGCGTCATCACAGGTCTTAATCCTAGTGAGCTTGCAGGAACATCCGTAATGGGTGATGCGCCATAGAGCACGATGCCAGGTCGAATCCAACTCTCCTTGTCAGTGCCAAAACGAATCAATGCCGCGGAGTTACTACTTGAGACGGGAATACTCAGAGGCCCGAGCGCTTCTAAAAGTTTTTCGTTCTGCCAATCAACTCCTCTAGCCGTATCAGCTTCAGCATAATGAGTCATCGCCGTCACCCGCTCAACCGCAGGCAATCGACAAAGCGCTTCATAACATTGAATCGTCTGATCGACTGCAATACCCAGGCGATTCATACCCGTATTTATTTTCAAGAACACATGAAATGAATGCGCTAATCCGCATTTTTCTAGCAAGGTAATCTGCTCAATATTGTGAACGACTAAATCAAGCTTAAGATCCGCAGCATGTCGCAACTCTTTGAGACTAAAAACACCTTCAAGCAATAGTATAGGTCGACAAGGGTCCTGCTCCCTCAAGTAAGCGGCCGCATCCATCTCAATAACCGCCAACCCGTCAAGCTGGGCAAGGGCGGGATAAATACGACTCAATCCATGCCCATATCCATCAGCCTTGACCACACCAAAAACTTTCGACTTCCCCGATAGCTTTTGAATTATCGAGACATTGTGACGCATCGCCTCCCGATTGATTATGGCTTGAATGGGTCTTGAACTCATCATTGGTTTTCGCTCACCGGTGCGCTAGCACGCTCAGCTCTGTTCATCACATCGATAGCGAAACAAAGATCTTTCCACGCATCAGCTTTATCTAGCGGATTATCTAATAAATGCTGGGGATGATAAGTCGTAATAAGATTCACGCCCCAACATTCATGCGTCACTTGACGGTAATCAGAAAAATCTCGATTGAGTCCGATAAAACGCTCTGCAGCAAAGTTGCCCAGCGTCACGATGACTGAGGGTTGAATAGATCGCACCTGTTGCTCGAGAAAACCAGTGCAAGACACACTCTCTTGATGGCCAGAATCTTGGTCATTTGGAATTCGACGCCGCACGACACTCAACAAATAGACTTTGTCATTCCTGTGTAAATGCATTGCAGACAACATGTTGTCTAGAAGTTTCCCCGCCTCTCCTGAGAAAGACTCACCCGATAAACTCTCTTCTACTCCTTGCGTCTCCCCAACGAACAACCAGTCCGCTTGGAGATCACCTGATCCTAGAACAACATGACTGCCGGACTCCAACAAAACACTAGACTCACCTTTAATCACCGAGGCTTGACGTAACTGCCCACCCTTCGCAAGAGCACTATTCTTAAGCGAAAATTGGGGTAACACACTGTCCCGAGTTTCGACGCTAGAGGTGTCATAAGAACCCTTACTCAGCTTCCAGATGGGTGTTATGCCAAGCTCCTTCAAAATTTCTTCCCTCGTGCTCAAAGCGACATCTCCATCACAATTGCATCTTCTCGACCATCTCGAGTTGGATAATAATTCTTACGCAATCCAATTTGCTCAAAGTTTAATGATTCATACAAAAATATAGCGGCGTAATTAAAACGTCTAACTTCCAAAATCATCTTAACTGCCTGAAATGAGATTGCATCGCTAACAAGCGACTCTAGAAGATAACGACCAACCCCTTTTTTCTGAAAAACAGCGGCCACGGTCAAGTTGAGCAGATGCATCTCGTCCAATATTGTCATCTGGACTGCGTAGGCAATGAGCTTACCATCGCAGATCAAAACATAGCATCGATATCCAGAAGCCAAACAATCGAAAAAATTTCCATGTGTCCACGGGTACGCATAAATCGCTTTCTCTATTTTTAGAACCGACGGCAAGTCCGCTTCTAACATCGGTCTGACGAGCAGATTTAAGTTATCGAGAGGCTTGTTCATCTAACGTAAGTGCCACCTTATTACGAACATACATCGGAGCCGCATTCTCCGCTGAAACATACTGACCATTTTTAAATTCTCGTTCAGTAATGAGTAAGACCTCTTTCGCTGAAGGGTTAACGTAGTCAACATTTACCGTTGGTCCAGATAAACCAAAATAAGACTCAAATGCCTCCGCATAGGAAGAAAGCCCACTACCGCATACGACCCACCCTCCACCCAACGGGACAGTGACATCTTGAGGGTCACACACATATGGGTCGGTTAACGGGGACCAAATATCACCTTTTCTCTCATATGCCGCGGCATACACCTGATTCATCCGCGCATCTTGACATATCAACACGCAGTCAAAATTAGTTGCTTGCGCAAGCGCCTCCAGAGAGGAGACCGGGACCACCGGCACGCTTAAGCCAAATGCAAGCCCTTGAGCAACACCACAGGCTAGACGCACCCCCGTGAAGGAGCCTGGGCCAGCACCGAAGCCAATGACATCGATCTGATTGAGAACTATGTCTGATTTCAAAATCAATTGGTCGATCATGGGCAAAATTTCTTCTGAGTGCTTTTGACCGACATGTTTTTCTGAAAGGGTCAGCTTTCCACCGACCAACAAAGCAACTGAACACATCTCTGTCGAGGTCTCAATCGCCAAGATGTTTAGCCTTAGATTCTTATGGTTCATTTTGACTGATTCAGAATTCACTTTTCTCTCGATACGGCAGATCGTAATCACACATCAGACTATCCACTGACTGTGGGTCCTAACCAACAATATACTTCGCTAAATGACACACTCTAGATCATACCCTGTATTACAAATCATCCCACGTGACACAACGAAAAAAAGGCAATCCTGAAGTATCTAAAACGAGTATCATTTTGCAAGAACAAATAGATATAGGGTCTTTAAATAACGTTCTACAAACCGACTAATACTCTTACAGTTATAGGTACAAAAATGAAAAATATTGCCATCATCGGTTCAGGCCTCATCGGTCGCGCATGGTCCATCGTGTTCGCCAGGGCTAACTATCCAGTCATGCTCTACGACAACGTGAACGGTGCGGTCGCGCAAGCAATTGAGTTAATTGGCCATGGACTTGCTGATCTCAAAAAATATGGCTTGATTGATGAAGACCCCGAAACAATTCTCCGTCGCATCACACCTGCCCAATCGATTGAGGAAGCAGTATCAAACGCTGATTATGTGCAAGAGAATACCTCGGAAAATCTTGACATCAAAAAAGGAGTATTCAGCTCATTAGACCAATTCGCACCCGAGCACTGCATTCTCGCAAGTTCGACATCGACCATACAAACATCGCTATTTAGCGAACACTTAGAGGGTCGACATCGATGCATTGTGGCTCACCCGGTCAATCCGCCACACATTGCACCGATCGTCGAAGTCTCTCCGTCGCCATGGACCAGCCCTGAGGTCACGCAAAAGACGTACGACCTTCATCAAGCAGTTGGACAAGCGCCGATTATTGTCAAAAAAGAAGTAGCGGGTTTTATTCTCAACAGACTACAAGCGGCATTATTGCGAGAAGCTTGGCGTCTTGTCGATGAGGATTATGTTTCAGTAGAAGATTTGGACAAAACCATAAAAGACGGCTTGGGGCTTAGATGGGCATTTATGGGACCTTTCGAGACAATCGACCTTAACGCACCCGGTGGAATTGCCGATTATGCGGCAAGATTCGGCGATGCTTATTCAGAAATGATGAGCAACATCAACTACCCCAAATGGACCGAAGATTTAGTGAAGAAGGTCGAGTCTCAGCGCAGAGATATCATGCCGTTTTCAGAAATTCGGGAAAGGGAATCCTGGAGGGATCAACGCTTGATGGCACTTATTGCTCACAAACGAAATAACAAATCAAATGATTAGCTAAAAGAAAAATTTTTTATGTTAGTCTTTTTTCAATCAGCGTCAGGTTTTGCGCTTGAATATCGAGTGTTTTAACGCGACTTCTAAATAACAACTAGTCCCCAAGGAATATTATGGCTAATAAAGTAATTATTACGTGTGCTGTGACGGGTTCAATACACACACCCTCAATGTCGCCCTATCTCCCAGTTACACCAGAAGAAATTGCTGAGGCTGCCATAGGTGCCGCTGAAGCCGGGGCAGCCATCGTCCACTTACATGCCAGAGATCCAAAAGATGGGAGACCAACCCAAGACCCTGAGATGTTTCGTCAATTTTTACCGACAATTACGAAAAATAGTGATGTTGTCATCAACATCACCACAGGTGGCGCGCCGACCATGAGTGTCGAAGAAAGATTGCAGCCAGCACTGCAATTAAAACCTGAGTTGGCCTCTTTAAATATGGGCTCCATGAACTTTGGACTCTACGAGATGCTGAATCGATTCAAGGATTTTAAGCATGATTGGGAGAGACCTTATTTAGAAGAATCCGACGATCGTATTTTTAAAAATACATTTAAAGACATCGCATACATTTTAGAATCATGCGGTAACAACAACACCCGATTCGAAATTGAATGCTATGACATTGGACACCTGTATACCGCGGCACATTTTATTGATCGTGGCCTGATTAAGCCTCCATTCCTTATTCAATCCGTGTTTGGCTTACGAGGCGGCATAGGGCCTCATGCTGAAGATGTCATGCATATGAAACGCACAGCAGACCGATTGTTTGGGGACGATTACTTATGGTCGGTGCTCGGCGCTGGCAGCAATCAGATGTATGTTGCCGCTCAGTCTGCAGTAATGGGTGGCAACGTACGGGTTGGTCTCGAAGATAGCTTATGGGGTGGCAAAGGAACACTTGCAAAATCAAATGCTGAACAAGTCGCCAAAATCAAGAGGATTATGGAAGATCTAGGACTCCAAACTGCAACGCCAGACGAAGCTCGATCAATGTTGAAACTTAAAGGCCGTGATCAAGTCGAATTCTAACGATCTGTACGTATTAAAAAAACAACATGGAAAAACTTCAAAACATCCATCAGAAACAAGTAGTCAGTTGGTTGGCGATTTGCGGGTTTCTGGTTTTTTGTATGATCATTGTTGGCGGCGCAACACGCCTGACTCACTCAGGCTTATCGATCGTCGAATGGGCGCCACTTGTCGGCACAATCCCACCGCTGAATTATGCAGACTGGATCCAAGTTTTTGATGCCTACAAAAGCAGCCCTGAGTACCAGCTAATCAACTACGGCATGTCCTTGGGTGAATTCAAAGTGATCTTTTGGTGGGAGTATTTCCATAGACTGCTGGGACGCCTCATTGGCTTAGTCTTTTTCATACCTTTTGCTTACTTCTTGTTTGCGAGACGCCTCAATAGCAATTTAATCGCTCGATTGCTGGGCATATTCGCTCTGGGCGGACTCCAGGGAGGTATGGGTTGGTACATGGTCGCAAGTGGGCTCGTCGATGACCCTAATGTCAGCCAATATCGCCTAACAGCCCACCTCGGAATCGCATTTCTAATTTTCGGGGCAATTACTTGGACGGCCCTATCGGTACTCTACCCTTCGAAGCTTAATATGAACACTCCAGCGAAGAGTATGTACAAATTATCAATCATTATTAACCTGGTGTTATTCATTATGGTTTTGTCCGGCGGATTCGTAGCTGGATTGAGAGCGGGACTTATTTACAACACCTTTCCATTAATGGGAGATAGTTTTATTCCGTCAGGCCTTTTCATGCTCTCACCATTTATGACTAACTTCTTTGAGAATATGACCACGGTACAATTTGACCATCGAATCATTGCCTACATTCTTGCCGGATTGATTCCTATCTTTTGGTTTAGATTACGACGAAGAGATGTATCGATTCGCACCAAAAAATTTTCGAGCTTAATGTTAGGACTACTCATTCTGCAAATAACACTTGGCATATCAACACTGGTTATGGGTGTCCCCATAATTCTAGGCGTAGCTCATCAGGCAGTTGCTTCATTATTGTTTATAACAAGCATTGCAGTCACTCAATCAATCTCCTCTCGGAAAGGTATGATCTAAAAGGGTTCGTTAGTTATTCGCATGATTCCCCGAAACAGATGTACCCAAGTGACCTGAAATATCTTGTTAAAATTATTTATCGGAATAATCAGTACGTTGCCTTAAAAAAGAAAAACCGCTTATGAATAATGCATACGTTGTATCCGCCCTTAGAACGGCAGGCGGTCGTCGAGGTGGCAACCTATCGAATTGGCACCCGGTCGATCTGGGTGCACATGTTATTAATGCTCTGTTGGAAGATATTGATTGCCCTCCTGATGTGATTGAAGACGTCATTATGGGCAGCGTGAGTCAAATCGGAGAGCAAGGCATGAACGTGGCCCGAAATATAGTTTTGGCGTCACAACTACCGGAGTCGGTTCCTGCCACGAGTGTCGATCGACAATGCGGATCGTCACAACAAGCATTGCACTTTGCAGCTCAGGCTGTCATGTCAGGAAGCATGGACGTGGTCATCGCAGGCGGGGTTGAAAGTATGACTCGGACTCCGATGTTTTCAACGATCACTCTGCCTAAGAAAAACGGCATGGGTCACTACATGAGTCCGAACCTTCAAAAACGCTATCCCAACGTTGAATTCAGCCAATTTGATGGCGCTGAAATGCTGGTCAAGCAGTACGGAATATCAAAACAGGAACTGGATGAGTATGCTCTGGAAAGTCACAGGCGAGCGGCAGGAGCCGTCAAACATGGTGCTTTCAAGCGAGAAATTGTACCCATCGACGTAAAAGACGCGGGAGGGAACTTGACTGGGGAGTCTCATGCCACGGACCAGGGAATTAGGTTTGACGCAACGCTTGAAGGCATTGCTGATGTGAAACCTATTCTCGAGAATGGAAAAATCACTGCCGCCACAGCCAGTCAAATTTGTGATGGCGCGAGTGGCGTTATTGTTTGTAACGATAAAGGATTAAAGCTACTTGGAGTCGAGCCACTGGTTCAGATACGTTATATGTCGGTGATTGGGCATGACCCCATCATCATGCTTGAAGCCCCGATTCCAGCCACAGCTCATGCGTTCAAAAAGACAAATCTCTCCGCGGATGATATCGACTTATATGAAGTGAACGAAGCCTTCGCCTCAGTTCCACTAGCTTGGCTTAGGGCGACCCAAGTGGATCATAAAAAACTAAACGTGCATGGTGGAGCCATTGCTCTTGGACATCCTCTAGGGAGCTCGGGAACAAAATTAGCCGCGACACTGATACATGCCCTCATAACCCATAGAGGAAAGTTAGGTCTTCAAACCATGTGCGAAGGTGGCGGCATGGCCAACGTCACCATTTTCGAAAACTGCCAGACCTACTGATCAACATGCCTTACGACTTTCAACCATCTTGGCTCAATGAGCAATTAACCACTTACAAAAATACGGTTGAGCGTTTCCTAGACACCGAAATGGTCCCTTATGATGAGGAATCTAGGCAACGAGGTCACGTTGGCCACGACATCTGGAGAAGAGCTGGACAGCTTGGCATCTTATGCACTGACATACCAATCGAATACGGTGGCGGTGGTGGTGATTTTAGACATGAAGCCATTCTCTACGAAGCGATGGGACATCGCGGTCTAACCGGCATGAGCCCTTCCGTTCACAGCATCGTTGCACACTACTTTCTTAATCATGGGACCGAAGAGCAGAAGCAGCACTATCTTCCCAAACTGGCTCAAGGCGAACTTGTTGGTGCTATCGCGATGTCTGAACCTGATGCGGGCTCAGACCTAAGAGGAATTCGTACTAAGGCAACCTCAAACGGCAAGCACTTCACGCTCAACGGCTCAAAAACCTTTATCACTAATGGTTATTTAGCAGAATTAGTTTTAGTGTTTGCCAAAATGGATACACCGGAGGATAACGGAAAATTCTCCGTCTTCATTATTGAAACCAAAAAACACCAAGGCTATTCGGTTGGAAATCGATTGAAAAAAATAGGCCTCAAAGCGCAAGATACTTCAGAACTTTTTTTCGACAATATCAATCTCAGTAACCGTGAAATTCTAGGCGAAACTCCCGGTCGAGGCCTTTATCAACTCATGGCAGACCTTCCCTACGAACGTTTATTAATTGCAGATATGGCTATGGGAGCTATGGAAGGAGCCTATCAACTTACCGTGGAGTACGTCAGAAACCGGACAGTCTTTGGTGAACCTCTAATCAACAAGCAAAACACACGATTCGTATTGGCCAATATGGTTGCCACATTGAAAGTTGCCCGAGCATTTGTAGACGACTGCATCAACAAAATACTCACCGGATCATTAGATACAGAAACTGCCTCAGCAGCAAAATTATGGTTGGCCCAACAACAAAATCTACTGATTGATGATTGCGTCCAACTCCATGGAGGTTATGGCTTCATGGACGAATACCTCATTGGCCGTATGTTTTCCGATGCTAGGGTACAGCGCATTTATGGTGGGACAGATGAAATCATGAAAGAAATCATCAGCCGAAAACTTTAAAAACTCAATTCACAAGTTTTTGGGAACCTTCTCATTTTCCACCAGTCGATCTACTTGTATTTGCTGCTCCCAAACTCCAGCAGCTTATACATTCCCCTATATCCTCATTCGAGATTTCTGATGAGGACTTTAAAGGCACCTTCGGGTGCCTCTTTTTATGCGCTCTGAGACTCAGCATGCCGCCTGTAGTCGGCACACCTGATTTGAGTAAAAGTGTTATATCGAAATATTAGATGTCTCCTGCCCTTACAGGATGGGCCGGTCTGGGAGACTTGTCTTCATAGTACGGAAGCATTGCCTGAGTTAAGACCTCTAACTCTTCCATCCGCTTAACTGGCGCGGGATGCGTCGATAGAAAATCGAAACGTGAATCTTTTTGTCCACTCTCATCAGCCATTTTTTTCCATAATGTAACGGCTGCCCTCGGATCGAAACCCGCCTTCGCCGCAATTTCAATACCCACTCGGTCACTCTCACCCTCTGCGGTTCGGCTATTAGGTAACTCCAGCGCAACAATCGCCGCAAGAGCTGTTCCCTGCACCGCAATACCACCATATTGTTCGTCTGACAAAGCGATAGAGATTGCGGTAATACCCAACTGCATAGCCAAAGCACGCGACATCCGCTCACGGGTGTGTGACAACAATGCATGTGAGATTTCATGACCCATCACTTGAGCAATTTCATCATCGGTCGCTTCAAGCTTCGTGATGAGTCCTGAATAGATCGCCATCCTTCCTCCAGCCATACACCAGGCATTGATGACCTCTGGCTCATCAATGACTTGTACAGACCAATTCCAATTCCTGGCGTCAGGTCGGTAGACGACTGCCTGCGCCACCAAAAGACTGGTGATGTTTTGCACCCGCTCAAGCATTGCCGGATCACCATTAAGCTTCCCTTCTTTCTTGATTGGCGTGAGCATTGCTTTATACGCCTTATTCGACTCACTAATGGCCATATCTTCTGGTACCAACATAAACTGTGCACGCCCAGAAATCGGATTAGATTTACAGCCGACTAAAACCGAAAAAACAAGAAATATGAATATAATTTTTTTCAAGAAACCACCTATCTCAACAAGATGCTGTATTTATTCTACTCATGCAGACGACTATACTTCGGCACCTTTGCCATTAAATATTCAGCCTGATCATGCAAAATTTTTCTATTTTGCAAAACTAAATGCTCGTACCTGTTTGGAATATACGGCAAAAACAACAAAGGCATTTTCGCCTGATCTGGATTACGTCCACCCTTTCGGATATTACAAGGTCGGCAGGCGGTAACAACATTCATCCATTTATCTTCACCACCCGCATGAACGGGAGTAACGTGATCGCGCGAGAGTTCTCTTTCTCGATATTGATCACCGCAATACGCGCAGATTTTAAGATCACGAGCAAATAAAGCACTATTCGTCAATGAGGGATGTGGATTGCCCGTAAATCTATCTACGGCGCCTTTAATCGCAATAATACTTTGGGTCTGAATCTCGGATCGTTTGCCGGTTAGACGCGACACCCCACCACGAAATGTAGCAATCGCATCGCCTAGCGACCAAGCCACCATGTCTCGAGCATGATAGGTGATCGCATTCTCCACATGCAGCCATCTACTGGGGACTCCAGTCGCATCAAGTGCCAATACAAATGCCACGCTCTACCTCCATCGTTATGGATGAAATTCGCGTTTCGAGAACTGGCACACCAACCAACGGGGTGAGCTCGCGAGTTATAAATTTAGTATAAAGCGTAGCAAACCGAAAGAAAAGTATCGTCACTAAACTTTAATAAAACTCACCTTTTGAATTGATATTGCACCGACCGGGCATACCGCTTCACATTGGCCACAACGGATGCACTTATCTTGATCAATCCACAACTGATTATAGTAGAGAGAATCCGATTCGCCTTTTTGCAGATGCTTATATTTGACAACGGCCCCTTCATCGTCAACCTCTAGATCCGAAACGGGTACGATGCAGCCCTCTGTGGGCTTCACCTTTATGCACTCATCGCAAAGCACGCATAATCTATTGTCAATTTCAAACTTGTAATGACATAAGTAGCAACGCTTACCCGCTTCTTGGCTTGTCCCATGGTTATATCCCAGCTCCACTTCCCTGCTTCCTTGTCTATCTGACAAGTCGAGTGTTGGTACCGGAGTAATTGGAATCACATTCATCTCTTGAGTTCGGGAAAATCGCCCTCCTTCAAAATCAACGCCATAACGTTTTTTTTCAATCTTAACTTTCCTACTGGATATATCCTGCCCGGTGAGGAATCGCGTCACAAGTGAAGCGGTTTTCCGCCCATGGGCTATTGCATCTATCAACGTTGTGGCACCCGTAGCAAAATCTCCCGCCACAAATACTTTAGGATCTGGTGTAAGTGCGCCTTGGGCTACCGAAACGTCACCTTGCTCATTTAAGATAGCTTCTCTGACGCGTCCTGAAATCCAGTCTGTATCTGCGGTTTGACCTGTAGCTAAAATTACACTATCCACATCAATATCAGTTGAACTAACTGTATCTATACGAATGATCGGCTTCCCGCCTTCCATATGAATACTCGTCTTCGCCAAAGAAACTTGTTGAATCGATTGCCCGCCACGAAATTGGCTAGGCGTTTTAAAGTAATTCATTGACCCGGTCTCATTCAACAACTCTTGAACCTCACCAGGCAAGACAACCATATCCTGAGGTCCACGACGGTAATACACAGCAGTCTCTGCCCCTAATCTAATAGCGGTCCGGGCGCAATCCATTGCTGTGTACCCACCACCGATCACCACAACATTAGATCCTATACGTTGTCGCCCTTGCTCATTAACCATCATCAGAAAATCTAGGCCGTGCTCAACTCCAGGCAAGTTCACACCCGAAATATCTAAACGGTTACCACTTAACGTTCCCGCAGCCAGAACGACTGCATCATGTGAGTCTACAAGTACATCGAGACTTTGATCATCGCCAATACTGACACCACATTTGAGCTCAATACCCAGAGATAAGACTTGATTAATCTCATACTCAACCACATCTCTCGGCAGTCGAAATGACGGAATCCCTTGCACCATCATGCCTCCAGGGCGACGGTGCTTTTCATAAACAATAACCTTGTGCCCCTCCAACGCCAAATCTCTCGCAGCAGCAAGCCCAGAGACGCCCGCACCAACAACTGCCACGCGATATCCACTGGATGACTTAATGTTTGGTCGAATAGTGAGCGAGCCACCTAGATCGGCAGATGACCTTTTGAGCGCACAAATGGCTACAGACTCTCCGAGAGAGGGTCGACCATGCCTGCATGCACTCTCGCATGGCCTTGAGCACACACGTCCAAGAACACCAGGAAATACGTTATCTCTAAAATTGATGGCGTAGGCTTCGTCTAATTTTCCATTATTGATCGCCTCAATATATCCAGGAATATCAGTTCCCGCGGGACAGGCGACCTGACATGGAATGTTCGTCTCAACCCAAGCAATGTCTCGCGCGTGACTGCTGATCCCCTCGGGCTGTGTAAGCGCAGTAATTGTGGGCGCGCTCATCGTAACGGCTCTCGACCCGATGTCATGCGCCACATCCAAACATTAAAACAACCCAACAACTTTCCCATCTGCGCTCAAATCAATGCGAGTAGCCGCAGGAACCTTCGGCAAACCAGGCATAGTCATGACGTCTCCACATACTACGACAACAAACCCAGCACCTGCAGATAGCCGAATCTCGCGCACGGTTAGCGTATGCCCAGTTGGCGCACCCTTAAGAGTAGGATCACTGGAAAAGGAATACTGCGTTTTGGCGATACAGACTGGCAATGCACCATGGCCTTCCTTCTCAAGCTCGGCAAGTCTGATTTTGGCTTTCGTATCAAACTTAACGTCAGCAGCTCCATAAATCTTTGTCGCAATTGATTCTATTTTTTGCTCAAGACTATCCTCATCTTCGTAAGCAAATGTAAGTTCAGATTTTTCATTCTCAATAATATCGATAACTTTGTGCGCCAGCGCTTGCGCACCCTTACCACCCTCTGCCCAGTGCTTGGACACAACCACCGACACACCAAGCGCATCGCATCGCTCTTGAAGCAAGGTTAGCTCAGCCTCCGAGTCATGGGTGAAATGATTAATCGACACCACACAAGGAAGATTAAAGACGTTACGCATGTTATTGACGTGGCGTTCCAAATTTGCGAAACCCGCATCCAGCGCCGTTAAGTTTTCTTGGTTTAAATCCGCTAATGCGATACCTCCATGAAACTTTAACGCTCGAATCGTGGCCACAAGTACCACCACATCAGGTCGCAATCCAGACTTTCGACACTTGATATCAATGAATTTCTCTGCACCGAGATCTGCACCGAACCCCGCTTCTGTGATCACGTAATCAGCCAATTTGAGTGATGTCCTCGTCGCAATCACTGAATTACACCCATGAGCGATATTAGCGAATGGTCCACCATGAATAATTGCTGGATTATTTTCTAAGGTTTGAACCAAATTTGGCTTCACAGCATCTTTTAATAAAACAGCCATGGCACCATGTGCCTCGAGCTCAGCAGCAAGAACTGGTTTTTTATCTCGGGTATACGCCACGACAATACGACCCAAACGTTCTTTTAAATCCGTCATAGATTCTGCGAGGCACAGAATCGCCATCACTTCAGACGCTACTACGATGTCGAACCCATCTTCACGTGGATAACCGTTACCCGGCCCACCCAGAGAGACAACTATGGAGCGGAGCGCCCGATCATTCATGTCTAATACACGTTTCCATGTGATACGACGCACATCAATACCTAAATCATTTCCGTGATGGATATGATTATCGAGCATCGCTGCCAACAAATTATTCGCTAACTGTATGGCATTAAAATCGCCCGTGAAGTGAAGATTAATGTCCTCCATCGGTACAATTTGCGCGAATCCACCACCGGCAGCACCACCTTTCATTCCAAAAACAGGCCCCAGGCTTGGCTCCCTTAAACAAATCAGCGCATCCTTACCGATAGAATTCATCGCATCGCCAAGCCCTACTGTTGTCGTGGTTTTCCCTTCGCCTGCTGGAGTCGGACTGATGGCTGTGACCAAAATTAATTTACCGTCCGGTTTGTCTTTTAAACTCGCGACAAATTCATTGGTCAATTTAGCTTTGTAATGTCCATAAGGCTCCACATGCTCCTCAGGAATACCCAACCGTTGCGTGGCAATCTCAGCGATCCGTTTTAACTTAGCCTGTTGGGCAATTTCTATATCAGTTTGCATCTTTAATCTTTCAATTTCATGTTGCGAAAACTAATGCTCAACCAACTTACTCTTTAACAAACCTAAGAGTCATACGGTCTGACTCCCCGATCGCCATAATCGCCGCTTTGTCCTCATCTGCTACATTTCTGAGGTTCGGCAATAAGTTCCAAACACCGCCCGGATGATCAGTAGTGTCCTTGGAGTTTGCATTGATCTCTGAAGAGGCATCTAAACGAAATCCAGCATCCTTTGCTAGCTGAACAACATATTCGACTGTCATGTAGCCACTGCCAATCTGCTCCTCTAACGGCGTTCCTGGTTTCGCTCTGTGTTCTACAAGACCGAGAACACCACCTGGTTTGAGCGCTTGGGCAAAACCAGTGAACATTGATTCAGCAGTTCCGGCTTTTGCCCAGTTATGCACGTTTCTGAATGTCAGAACCATATCAACGGGGCCATCTGGCGCAAATGCAGGCTGACTTGGATCGAAATGAACCCAAGTTAGTTTCTCGTAAATATCAGGGTTCAGCGCAATTTTTTCTTTAAATGCCTTTTCTACTTTAATAAAGTAAGGACTGATATCCTCATCCAACGTATAAGAAGTGTAGTAATACTGTCCATTAGCGCTAAGCAAAGGGGCCAAAATCTCAGCGTACCAACCAAACCCGGGCGTGATTTCGACTACAGAACTTTCCGGTTTTAAACCGAAGAAGAGCAGCGTCTCTTTTGGATGTCGGAACTCATCTCGCTCAGCATAGGCAGGTGTGCGATGCTCGCCGACTAAAGCATCGTCAAGGAACTGTGCGGCATCTGGTCCGCCGCAACTGGACAAGAACAGTGCTACAAAAATGGGAACGAGAAACCGTTTGGAACACTTGACATCAATCATTAGAACCCTCCTAGTTGTGATATCAAGATAGTACTACGACCACCTTAAACTTTCATGCCAGTGATACTGATAAATTTTACACGCTAAACCCGTCGCAACCGACCAAGCATGCCTTCCTCAACAACGAACTCAGTTATCTCGGCTAATCCTTGATCTATTTTCAAGTTGCTAAAAATAAATGGCTTGTCACCCCGCATCCTACGCGCGTCTCTCTCCATCACTTCGAGAGAAGCACCGACCATCGGAGCTAAATCTATCTTATTTATGACTAACAGATCTGACTTGGTGATGCCTGGGCCACCCTTTCTAGGTATTTTTTCTCCAGCAGATACATCAATGACATAAATTGTTAAATCAGACAATTCAGGCGAAAACGTAGCGGCTAAATTGTCACCGCCACTTTCAATAAAAACAACATCTAAATCGAAGCGGTTGCTAAGGCGCCCCACAGCTTCAAGATTAATCGACGCGTCCTCACGAATCGCCGTATGCGGGCAACCACCCGTCTCGACTCCTATGATCCGATCTGGAGTGAGCGCACCGTTGCGTACCAAAAAATCAGCATCTTCTTTCGTGTAGATATCATTAGTGACCACTGCAATCTCGTATTTGTCTCTCATGCCCTTACACAAAGCTAAAGTTAAGGCAGTTTTACCTGATCCAACGGGACCACCAATACCAACTCTTAGAGGGGAAGACGCCATAAAATCACTCCTATTCATTTATATTTATTAGTGTCACGATCTAAACAACCTCGAATACTGCGTTTCGTGTTTCGCACTTGCTATGGCCTGTAATGGCGAAAAATTTGACCAATCATTTACGTCGACCAAGAGTGATGTCCGAACTGCCTCATCCCCTGCAGGTATCAGCACATTCAAAAGTCTCTGGCCGGCACTCTGTCCAAGCGGCACTGCCTTGATGGCAACAAGAATCTGATTCTCAATGAAAGACCACACATGACTCGTCAGCATTTCATCGACTGATAAACCATTTTGATTACAGCAAAAAGAGAATCCAACAGGGAAACTTAAATTATCTAATTGCGATAAGAATTCAGTTGCGTGATTAGAAGCAGTGCCCATCTCTCGGATGACAGCCCGAAGAGCGTATCCCATCTGCAACGTCTCTTTTTGTATCTCAACGGTCTCTCTAGAACTCAAATAATCCAGATTCAGCACTTCAATAGCTTGATGATCAACACGATTCCAAGCATCAAACATCTCTCGGAGAATAGGCAGCTCATAGTTTGCATATGGCCCTAGAAGGATTGATGCGACCCACTCGTACACTGTTGACTCATTATAAATTCGTTGCGTATCTACCAACCACTCCATTCCCTGAGAATAACTGAACGCCCCGGTAGGTAAGGATTGGCTAGAAAGCCTCAGCATATTCATCAGATTGTTACGCGTCATCATCGACACTCAAATCGGTCAAAAGGGCGAATTCATGAATTATTGGTCCTCGACCTTTTCCATGCTCTGATCCATGACTGTGTCCACCACCGTAGGCTCCGCTCTCGGGATGAAATGGAGCCGTAACTGCTAGCGTTTGAGCACCCAAACCTTCAACCATATCTTTCAAAACCTCATCGTACGCAATACGTAATGAATCCACGTCAATCTCTATTGAGACGTGACGGTTACCAAGGTGATATGCAAGCTGCGCAAGAGATCGTGATGATCCCCGGTTGATCTGAAGCAGTGATTCATCCTTAGCGACAACTCGGACTACTCTCCCATCCTCACTCATCAAACAATCACCACCGGAAAGAATCGCACCTCGCTCCAGAAATATGCCCACTTCTTCGCCGTCGACACTAAATGTCTTAAATCGAGATTTTTTTCTCACATCAAACGTAAGTGAAACTTCCACATCCACGATTGAGGTAGTGTCTGCTCGTTTTGTAATAACCAACATGATTTAAAACAAGAAGTATCGCTGTGCCAGCGGCAGCACTGTAGCTGGCTCACACGTTAGCAATTCACCATCCGCATAAACATGATAATTTTGCGGATCAACCTCTATTTTTGGCTGGAGTGTGTTCAAAATCATTGATGCCTTGGAGATCGTTCTCGTATTACGAACGGGAACAAGACGTTTATTCAGATTTAATTGGCCCCGAACGTTAGAATCAATAGCCGCTTGAGACACAAATGTAACCGAGGAGTGACTCATAGACCCACCATAAGCACCGAACATATATCGATAATGAACCGGTTGAGGCGTAGGGATAGAGGCATTAGGGTCCCCCATAAGGGACATTGCAATAACTCCTCCCTTTAAGATCATAGAGGGTTTTACGCCAAAAAAAGCCGGCTTCCAGAGCACAATATCAGCTAACTTGCCGACTTCTATCGAACCAACCTCATGAGCAACACCATGAGTAATGGCTGGGTTTATAGTGTATTTCGACACGTAACGCTTTACGCGAAAATTATCAGACCGATCAGAGTCCTCAGGCAATGGGCCCCGTTGAACTTTCATTTTATGAGCCGTTTGCCACGTCCGACAAATAACCTCTCCGACTCGACCCATGGCCTGTGAATCACTCGCTATCATGCTGAACGCGCCCAAATCATGCAGTACGTCTTCAGCTGCGATTGTTTCACGACGTATTCTTGATTCTGCGAAAGCAACATCTTCTGCGATTGCTGGATCCAGATGGTGGCAAACCATCAACATGTCTAAGTGTTCGTCTATTGTATTGACGGTATACGGGCGTGTCGGATTAGTAGAAGAAGGTAAGACGTTGGCAAAACCACACGCCTTAATGATATCGGGAGCATGACCTCCACCCGCACCCTCAGTATGGTACGTGTGTATGACTCTGTCCTTAAATGCAGCGAGGGTATCCTCCACAAATCCTGACTCATTCAAGGTGTCGGTATGAATTGCAACTTGAACATCTGAAGCGTCTGCTACCGTTAAGCAATTATCAATGGACGCAGGCGTGGTGCCCCAATCCTCATGTAACTTCAGGCCCATAGCACCCGCTGCGATTTGTTCCTCCAACGGCAGTGGTAAACTCGCGTTCCCCTTACCCATGAACCCTAGATTCATAGGAAACGCATCAGCCGACTGAAGCATCCTAGAAATGTGCCAAGGACCAGGCGTACAAGTTGTAGCATTTGTACCCGTAGCAGGCCCTGTTCCACCGCCTAACATCGTAGTGATGCCGGAAGACAATGCTTCTTCAATCTGTTGCGGACAAATAAAATGAATATGAGCGTCAACTCCCCCAGCAGTTACGATAGAGCCCTCGCCTGCAATAATTTCCGTCGCGGCACCAATCACGATGTCAACTCCTGGTTGCACATCTGGGTTACCTGCTTTACCAATACCACTGATGCGACCATCCTTTATCGCAATATCAGCTTTGATAATTCCCGTATAGTCAACAATTAAAGCATTCGTAATGACTGTGTCCGCAACCGCGTCGGCAGGCCTCTGGCCCTGTCCCATTCCGTCACGAATGACTTTTCCACCACCAAACTTAACTTCCTCCCCTGGTATCGTCTTATCTACTTCGACCTCAATCCATAAATCGGTGTCCGCCAAACGTACACGATCGCCAACCGTTGGGCCAAACATCTCCGCATAAGCGCGACGATCGATTCTAGTGGTCATGACAAATCTCCCATTACCAGGCCCCTAAATCCAAAAACTTTTCGATCTCCCCCAAACGCGACTAACTCAACCGTTCTCTTTTGACCTGGCTCAAATCGAACAGCTGTACCAGCTGCAACATTTAAACGAAATCCCCTACTTTGCTCCCGATCAAATTCAAGCGCTGAGTTGGTTTCATAAAAATGGTAGTGAGAGCCCACTTGAATCGGCCGATCTCCTGCGTTACATACGACGATGGTGACTAACGTCCTATTTTGGTTAATTTCTATATCTCCTTCTAAGGTCTCAATTTCTCCAGGTATCATGCCTAGCTCCTCAAACAATCGGTTGATGAACGGTTACTAACTTGGTCCCATCGGGGAAGGTCGCCTCGACCTGAATCTCTGGGATCATCTCGGGCACCCCCTCCATCACCTGGGAGCGTGCCAACAATGTTGCACCGTATGACATTAAATCCGCTACCGTTCTACCTTCTCGCGCACCCTCCATGATCTCTGCAGAAATATAGGCTACAGCCTCTGGATAATTTAGAAGCAACCCTTTTTTGAGGCGTCTTTCCGCCAGCAAACTCGCAGTAAATATTAATAATTTATCTTTCTCTCTTGGAGTTAAATTCACAATATCACCTCATTCAATTATTACGCATTAAGTATTCCAAATTCGAGGATTAACGGCCGGACGCAGAAAATAAACCGGTCGTAACCTCGCCCATATCCCTGTGAAAATATCGCGTCCAGCCTCGATGTCTGCCCCAACCCACCGCGCGATTAATACCCCATCCATCCAAGTTAAAGCACAATGCATTTCACCTTCAGCGATCTTTCTTAAATCTTCAATTAGCGCAGGATTCTGATCTAAACCAACAATGAACATTGTTCCGTAATTGGAATATCCATCCAAAATTCCAGGACCATCCATTAAGCGATCTGGGTCGAAAAGCGTACGCTCCGTAAATATTGGAATACCATCAATTAAGATTTTAGTTTTTTGCTTGAGTTGACCGTGTAAGAGAGGGGCATGTTTTACGTGACGACCTAACGAATAGAAATCCCAACCGACAAAAATAGCACCTGACTCAACATTGACCTCTGTTACAACATCGACCAAGCATCTATTAAAGATGATGTTCTCCTGTGGAAGCCACTCACAGATACTCTCTGCAGCAAGGTTTAGTGTTATGAATTGTTTTGAGGGACTACCGAAGCTTTCATACCACTTTGTAGCACCGGGAGTAGTTAGTTGAACCCTAGCCCCCACATCCAAATCGCAACTAACCCTTAATTCATCACCACCAGCAATACCTCCTGGAGGATGAACAATCAAGATTTGACAAAGCTCAGGGCCTTCTGGGTACAACGCTTTTTGAACGACAAGTGGTCCCTCGTGTTTATTTCGGATCATTGCCGTCCTGCCCTCACGCAAACCAAAAGCAAGTTGCAAATCCGCAAACCAAGAAGGTGATGGACTGTCAGTTAAGTTCATACTGATAAATAATGCCTAACATTATCAGCATCCATGTCTTCACCTAAACCCGACTTGATGACTTCCCCACGCTGAAGAATAATGTAATGATCGGCAAGATCTTTTGCAAAATCATAATATTGCTCCACCAATAGGATGGCCATGTCGCCCCGCGCAGCTAACAAGCGAATCGCATTACCAATATCTTTGATAATCGATGGCTGAATACCCTCGGTAGGCTCATCAAGAATCAAAATGTTAGGTGACATCGCGAGTGCCCTGCCTATCGCTAGTTGCTGCTGCTGCCCACCAGACAAATCCCCTCCACGCCGATGGAGCATTTCATTTAAAACTGGGAACATATCAAATATTTCATAAGGCAAGTCCGATAGCGCTCCTTTAGATTTTGTCGCAAGGCCCATTAACAAATTTTCCTCAACTGTCAATCGCGCGAATATTTCTCTCCCTTGCGGCACATAACCAACACCTTGACGAGCTCGAACATAAGATGGTTGTCCTGTGACGTCTGAACCATTGATATGAATCGTTCCACTTGTCGTCTCTAAAACCCCCATCAAACAGTTGAGAAGTGTAGTTTTACCAACTCCATTTCTACCTAATAAAGTCGTCACAGCCCCAGTGGGCACTGTGAAGCTTACATTTTTCAGAGTATGGCTAGAGCCATAATATTGATTAATATTTTTAACTTCCAACATAATTTTTAACGCCCCAAATAGACTTCAATCACACGATCATTCGATTGCACGTCCTCCATGCGACCTTCGGCTAACACTGCACCCTCATGTAAAACGGTGACTGTCGATGCAATCTCCGCAACAAACTCCATATCATGCTCAACAACCACTAACGAGCGCTCTCCTGCGAGAGACTTGAAAAGCTTCGCTGTTTTTGCAGTCTCGTCGTCAGTCATCCCCGCTACTGGTTCATCCAACAATAAAAGTTTTGGCTCTTGCATCAGCAGCATGCCAATTTCAAGCCACTGTTTCTGCCCATGCGAGAGCAACCCAGCCAATCGGCCTGCCTGATTAACCAAGTCTATAATTTCCATCGTTTCGGTAATTTTTTTTATCTGTGATCTTTTTCTTTTAGCGAAGAGACTAACCCAAACCCGCTTATCGTACTGCATGGCCAACTCTAAATTTTCGAATACTGTGTGATTCTCGAACACCGTTGGTTTTTGGAATTTACGGCCGATCCCAGCAGATGCGATTTGAGGTTCATTCATCCTACTCAGATCAATTGTTTGCCCAAAAAACACCGTCCCAGAATCTGGTTTTGTTTTACCTGTAATCACATCCATCATTGTGGTCTTACCCGCGCCATTCGGACCAATAATGCATCTAAGCTCACCCGCGTCTACTGTTAAAGAGAGGGCATCTAATGCTTTAAAACCATCGAAACTTACGGAAATGTCGTCAAGATACAAAATAGGGCCGTGTGACGTATCGACCCCTCTCCGTGCGACACTTCCTAAAGTACTTTTTCTAATGGGGTCTTTTATCCCTAATGTTTCTTGCATTGATTTAACTCTCTATTTTTTTGAATTTATTCTTCAATTTAGAAAACAAACCGACTATCCCAAAGGGCAGCCATAGTGTTACTAAAATAAATAGTAATCCTAAGAAAAAAAGCCAATACTCCGGAAAGGCTTGCGTGAAGAAACTCTTAGCGCCATTTACAGCTGCGGCACCTATCACGGGCCCGAGGATAGTCCCTCGCCCACCGACAGCCACCCATACCGCGATCTCAATAGAATTTGCTGGAGACATCTCACTGGGATTGATAATACCGACTTGAGGCACATATAAAGCACCCGCGATACCACAGATGATCGCAGAGAGTGTCCAAATGAAAAGTTTAAAACGAATCGGGTCATAGCCGCAAAACATCAGACGCGACTCGGAATCTCTAATAGCAGTCAATATTCGACCAAACTTGGATTTAATCAATACTCGAGAGAGAATCAAAACAAGTAGTAAGAAAAATGCACTAAGTCCAAACAATGCTGCGCGCATCGTTGGATCAGTTAGGGAGTAACCCAGTATTCGTTTAAAGTCAGTAAACCCGTTATTACCTCCAAAACCCGTCTCGTTACGGAAAAATAACAACATAAACGCGTACGTGAGCGCTTGAGTAATAATTGAAAAATACACGCCTTTAATACGAGACCGAAAAGCAAAATAACCGAATATGAAGGCCAGAACTCCAGGCACTAAGACGACTAACATGATCGCCCACAAAAAACTATCTGTGCCTAACCAATGCAACGGGTACTCTTTCCAATCGAGAAAAACCATAAAATCAGGCAGATCGCTCTGATACTGACCATCCTGACCAATTTGCCGCATGAGATACATCCCAAAAGAATACCCACCAAGAGCAAAAAATAAACCTTGCCCAAGGGATAAGATTCCCGCATACCCCCATATCAAATTCATTGCCACGGCGACTATGCAGTAACACATAATTTTGCCAATTAGCGTCACGGTGTAGGACGAAATATGAAATGCACCACCATCTGGAATAAAGAGATACATCCACGGCACAACGATAAGAGTTAGTACAGCGAATGTTATCAATCCAAGCCAACCAAGCTTAGAAAATAACGGTTCAATATTTGGTTGATACTGCATTTATCCCTCCACGGAACGTCCCTTTAGGGCAAACAACCCTTGAGGACGCTTTTGAATAACAGCGATGATGAATACAAGGATAATAATTTTAGTTAAAACCGCCCCAACACCAGGCTCAATGAATTTGGAGAACACTCCAAGACCGAGCGCCGCGTATACCGTTCCAGCTAATTGCCCCACACCACCAAGCACTACAACCATGAATGAATCAATGATGTACGCCTGACCAAGATCCGGTCCGACATTACCTATTTGAGATAAAGCAACGCCAGCTAAGCCTGCAATACCCGAACCTAAGCCGAATGCAAGCATATCGACCTTAGCCGTGTTAACCCCAACACAAGCTGCCATACTTCGGTTTTGTGTGACGCTACGGATAAATAATCCTAGCCTGGTTTGACTAATCAGCAACCAAATACCAATAAGCACCAAGGCAGCAAAAACAATAATAGCAATACGGTTAAGAGGCATGACGATATTCCATACTTCAACGCCTCCCGACAACCAAGTTGGGTTTGAAACCTCAACGTTTTGCGCTCCAAAAATCTGTCTCACCAACTGAATTAGAAAAAGACTAATACCCCAAGTGGCCAATAGCGTTTCAAGTGGACGACCATATAACCAACGAATAACAGTACGCTCAAGCACGACACCAATGATGGCCGAAGAAAGAAATGCCATCGGAATGGCAGCCAAAACATATAGGTCAAAATAGCTTGGTAGATAATTAACAAACAGTTGTTGTGTCACGTAAGTAGCGTAGGCACCAATCATCAACATCTCTCCATGAGCAAGATTGATCACGCCAAGCAGTCCATATGTAATCGCGAGACCCATCGCGGCAAGAAGTAAAATGCTACCTAGAGATAACCCACTAAATAAACGCCCAAAATAATCGATAAACGTGAGTTTCCGATCGATAGCAGTGACAGCGAATTCTATCGCCACCCTGACTTCAGCAGATATTTCTTCAAATTCACCTGATTCATTTTTTTCTAATTTCGCTACTAGCAATTCTCGTACACGTCGTTCACTGCTCGACGTTAAATAGTGAACCGCGTCGATTCGCTCTTGCTCATCAGGGCTATCCAACAAAATGATGGATTGACTCTCTTTTAAAATTCGTCCGATCTCCTCATCAGATTCCTGAGCGAGGGCTTTATTTAAAAAAGTCAGCAATGAAGGGGATAGATTGTCCCGTAAAGACTTCGCTGAGGTAAGGCGTATTTCCCTATCATCCGATAACAATTGAAGTACGCCCACCGCGCTCTCGAGCTGGGACCGCATACGGTTATTAACAATAACCGTGTTGTAGGTGTCGGGCTGAGGGTCGAGCATCTCCAATGTGATCGCATCAATCACATCCCA
>ERZ890510.322-NODE-322-length-39673-cov-5.501742_pt1 | contig 39673 bp, 33 predicted proteins | sample MGYA00521265_ERZ890510 | MGnify/ENA primary metagenome ERZ890510 (study PRJEB32303, sample SAMEA104408624) | aquatic metagenome | biome: Brackish water; feature: Chemocline; material: water | place: Baltic Sea | collected 2014-10-26T21:54:00 | depth 110 m ... | reverse complement strand
GTGCCCGTAGTGAATGAAAAAGACCGTAATCAAACTGTTCGTTTACAGTTTCTAAAAAACAAACCACCGATAGGATCGGCTGGAACCATCATGTGGCGCACCAATAAACCGCATGTGCCAGTAGACTTAGTCGTCCAAAGAAATGGGAAACTAGGTGTATTTATATTCGGGGCCGAGAAAGTCACTTTCTTCGAGCTCCCTCATGCATCAGAGGGAAACCCAGCATTCATTAAGCTTCCACTCGATACTCTAGTCGTTCATCAAGGTCAATATAGACTGCAAGACGGTCAACCTGTTTCGATTTCTGGTGATCAGTAAGTTATTAATGCTACGTTAAGTCATGTCACTGATTAAGCAATTCTTATCCAATCATGTGATCGCAAATCTCACATTTGCGATCGTCATACTCATGGGCATTGGCGGCTATCTCACGATGCCAAGAGAACAAGATCCGGAAATTAACTTTAATTGGATCAATGTCACTACCGGCCTAAGAGGTGCCTCGACCGAAGATATCGAGAAATTGGTCACGCAGCCGCTAGAGGATGCGATTCGACAAGTTTCGGACATTCGTTATGTTTCATCGCGAAGCCAAGAGGGCATTTCAACGATACTGGTCCGGTTCCAGGATCTCTCCAGCGCAACCTTTGACAAACGCATTAACGATTTACGTCGAGAAATACAAAACAAGGCCAGTCAGGAATTACCGGCAGAAGTCAGTGACCCACGCATTATAGAAATCACAACATCCAACGGCTTTCCATCCGCAATGGTTCTAGTCGTAGGTCAGGCTGATGACGAACTTTTACGCAATTCTGCACGTCAAGTACGAGACGATTTAGAAAGATTACCAGGCGTTGATGACGTATTTGCCGTTGGGTTACACGATCCAGAGTTACTCGTCGAATTCCATCCTAAAAAATTAGAAGCGCACCAAGTATCTCCGACCCATGTCGCAGATTCGGTCTTCGCATGGTTTCGAGACGTTTCTGCTGGAGGCATTACGGTAGGCAACCAAGATTGGTTAGTTCGATTAGTGGGTAAAAAAAATGATCCTGAATCTCTAAATTCTATTCCGGTTAAGCTGATCAAAAATGCCGATTACGTCCCACTATCAGCAGTAGCTACAGTCTCGACATCGAGAGAAAAGCCAATCCAACTCGCCAGTCAAAACGGGCAACACGGCATACTCCTCTCGGTTACAAAAAAAAGCTATACGAATACGATTGAGCTCGTCGATGGTGTTAGCGCATATCTCGATGAAAAAAATACCACTCTATTTAAAAATGGCATCAGTCTTAACTTAGTCGACGACCAAACCATTCCGACCAAAGAAGCTATCAACGTGATGCAGATCAATGCCGGCTTGGGATTGTTGTTGGTCCTAGCAACAACCTGGGCTTTTCTAGGTGGTCGTATAGCCATTTTGCTGAGCCTTGGCATTCCATTTTCGATTGCAGGAGCCTTCGCTGTTATTTATGCCATTGGTTGGACACTTAACGTATCTATACTCCTCGGAGTCGTGATTGCGTTAGGCATGTTGGTGGACGACACCGTAGTAGTCGTGGAGGCAATTTACTATCGAATTTCCAGAGGGTTGGACGCGGCCACAGCATCTATAGAAGGGCTACGTGAAGTTTTCGCCCCTGTACTGACGTCCGTACTCACAACAGTAGCGGCCTTTTTGCCTCTCATGCTGCTGCCTGGCATTGTGGGCAAATTTATGCTCGTGGTACCTGCTGTTGTGACGCTGGCACTTGCATTTAGTTTATTCGAAGCGTTTTGGATGCTGCCCGCACACATCATGGGGCTCAAGCTAAACTTCAATAAAAAATCCCGCGTGCAGCTCATTAGAGAAAGTAAGACACGTTTGATACGACACCGATATAGCAAAGTACTGCTGTTTGTAATCAGGCGACCAAAAATATTTTTATCACTTGCGGGACTTAGCTTTGTTATCGCACTATCTGCAGTTACGGCGGGCTTCGTAAATATTCAATTTTTCGCTTTTGATCCGATACGTATCTTTTACGTCAACGTTGATATGCCCTCTGGCACTCCATTAGAAGAAACCATGCGATGGACTAAAAAGATCGAAGAAAAAGTTAGAAATCATGTCTCTCCTGAAGAGGAACGCGCCATCACGTCAATAGCGGGCATCAAATATACTGATACTGCTCCGCTGTATGAAAACCGTTATGGTCAAGTAATTGTCAGTCTCACACCCCGTGAGGGTGACCTTAGGGAGGTCGATATGGTGATCGACGACATGAGGGCTGAGGTAGGCACCAACAATGGTCCAGCAAATGTAACGTTTACCCGCATCTCAGGAGGGCCGCCACTCACCAAACCCGTTAGCGTCAAAATTAGAGGTGATAATTTTGAGGACTTAAGAGCCGTTACCGCTCACCTGCAAAGCTTTCTGGAAACGGTTAAATCGGTATCTGACATCAGCAGTGACGATAGTCCAGGACGAAACCAATTAAATTTAAAACTAAATTACGAATCAATCAATCGGATCGGCATGGATCCTCAATCGGTAACTCGATCAATCCGCTTATTCGTCGATGGTGAAATCGTCACCTTCATGCAATCAGAAGGTGAAAAAATAGAGGTTCGCGTTAAAGCTCAATCAAATGACTTAGCCGGAATAGATGAACTTCTCTCCCAATCGATCACAACACCCTCCGGAGAACAAGTCGCGTTGAGAGAATTAGTACATATCGAAACAGGAAGATCACGCGAGAGCATTCGACATTACAACTTCCGAAGAACCATTACGCTTGAGGCGGATATTGATCGCGAAAAAATCAACGAAGTACAAATTAATAATCTCATTAAAGATGAATGGGGGAAAATCAAGATAGACCACCCTAACGTCTCGCTCGATTTCTCTGGCGCGTTGGATGACATTCAGGAAAGTCTAGATGCCATGCTGTTGCTTTTCTTATTTGGCATCAGTCTCATTTACTTACTTATAGGAACACAATTCAAAAGTTATTTCCAACCTCTGATGATTCTAGTTACCGTTCCCTTAGCATTTATAGGTGTGGTGATTGGCCTCATCATCACGCAGAATCCGCTGAGTCTTTACACGATGTACGGGATTGTCGCCCTTACTGGGATTTCCGTGAATAGCGCAATCGTTCTGATCGATGCCGCAAACACTCGCAGAAAAGCAGGGATGAATAGTGTTCACTCTATCTTCTTCGCCGCACGTCGGCGCGTTGTTCCTATTTTGATTACCTCTTTCACGACAATCGCAGGATTACTCTCACTCGCATTAGGTCTTGGCGGAAACTCTCTATTGTGGGGACCGGTTGCATCGGCAATTATGTGGGGGCTGGCTGTGTCCACATTAATGACTTTATTTGTGATTCCACTACTCTACAAAACCTTCTCGCGTTAAGTTCATTTTTCATCAGAGACCCAAATAGCTTCCGACTCTCGTTCACTGACTTGCATCTGGCTAATTAAGTCAAACGGAGAATGAGAAATGTGCAAACTATCCAGATGCCGTTGACTCAAAAACTCTTGCGTCACCATCTGATGAAGATATTCAATTAATCCGTCGAAATATCCTTCTACGTTCAAAATCCCTACCGGCTTGTCATGAATACCTAATTGGTACCAAGTCCATGCCTCAAAGAACTCGTCCATCGTGCCGATGCCTCCAGGCATCGCTATAAATGCATCAGCCAAATCAATCATCTTCGCCTTACGCTCATGCATTCCCACCACCGTCACCAACTCAGTTAAGTTTTGATGTACAAGTTCATCCACGCATAGTCCATGTGGTATCACGCCGGTCACCCGTCCACCATGAGCAATAACTGCATCTGCCACAACCCCCATCAACCCAACTTTCCCGCCACCATAAACGAGCTCAATGCCAGAGTCGACAAGAACCTTACCAAGCTCATTCGCCATAGATTGATAATGTTCCGAAGTCCCTTTTTTGGATCCACAATAAACTGCAACACGCTGAATCATGAGTGATGTTTCCCAGGCAACGGCAGAGCTGTTTTATACTTAACTTGCTTCAGCGCAAAACTTGATTTAATGTTTCCAACCCCTGGTATTTTGGACAAAAAATTCAAAATGAAATCCTGTAGCGCCTGAATATCAGCAACTACGACTCTCAGTAAATAATCAGATTCTCCTGTCATGAGATAACACTCCATGACTTCTGGTCGTGACTGAATCGACTCTTCGAATCGCTCCAACGCAGACTCGACTTGCCGCTCTAATGCGACATTGATAAACACACTCACCTTCAGCCCAACCTTCAATGAATCAACCAATGACACATACCGGCTGATATATCCAGATTGCTCGAGCGCTTTGACGCGAGCTAAGCTCGGAGAGGGAGAAAGCCCAATGGCTTTAGACAGCTCAATATTTGTAATTCTTGCATTGTCTTGAAGGAGTCGTAAAATCTCCCAATCAATTGAGTCAAGCATAATAAACGATATTAAATTTTGTATTTATACGTTTTATAACATATTTATGCGGTATATAGCGTTATTTATAAGCACGAACAGAATCACCTGCTTAAAGAAATTAGCTATGATAAGGGTCTAAATTTTAATTTTATGGCAAATGAGCTGGGGTAATTTTAGATGACCGACACGTCAAATCAAAAACAAATGAATGTATCCGCGTTCTGGCGTGTACTGCCCCAAGACTTAGACCCCATCGAAACGCAAGAATGGATCGACGCCTTCAATCAACTAACTGCAATCGAAGGTGGGGAACGGGCGACCTTTTTGCTGATGAAGCTTCTCGAGCAAGCAAGGCGTTTGCGCGTTCCCATGCCACCAGTCCTCAACACACCTTACTCAAATACCATATCTCTAGCGGATCAACCGCTATTCCCGGGCAACCTAGATACTGAGGCCAAACTCTCCGCCATCATCAGATGGAACGCACTCGCCATGGTGGTAAGAGCAAACCGCGTGAATTCCGATTTGGGTGGGCATATTGCGACCTACACCTCATCAGCAGATCTCTTTGAAGTCGGCTTTAACCACTTCTTTAAAGCTGGGCAAGACGGCGACTGTGTTTACTTTCAACCCCACTCCGCCCCAGGTGTTTACGCGCGAGCATTCGTAGAAGGCCGACTGAGCGAAGAGAATATTGCCAACTATAGACAAGAAACCGGAGGAGTAGGCTTATCATCGTATTGCCATCCATGGCTCATGCCTGATTTCTGGCAATTCCCAACAGGATCAATGGGGCTCGGCGCAATTACCGCAATCTACCAAGCCCGATTCATGCGATATCTGGAAAACAGAGAAATACATTCCAATAGCGACCGCAAAGTATGGTGCTTCGTAGGGGATGGTGAAATGGATGAACCAGAATCAATTGCTGGTCTTTCTATGGCGTCGCGCGAAGGGCTCGACAACCTTGTTTTCGTAGTTAACTGCAACTTACAAAGACTTGATGGCCCCGTTCGTGGCAACAGTTCTATTGTTCAAGAACTTGAAGGCCTTTTTGCAGGTGTAGGCTGGAATGTGGTCAAGGTGATGTGGGGGTCTGATTGGGATCCATTATTTGCACTGGACCACGATAACGTCATCATCAAAAGACTGCATGAAACAGTAGATGGTGAATTTCAGAAATATGCTGCAACAGATGGTCAATTTAACCGCGAAACATTCTTCAATAAATATCCAGAATTACAAAAACTCGTATCTCATCTATCCGATGAGGATATTGACCGTCTCGAGCGAGGGGGGCATGACCCCATTAAGATTTATGCGGCCTACCACGCCGCTGCCAATCACAAAGGAAGGCCGACGGTTATTCTTGCCCAAACCAAAAAAGGTTACGGCATGGGCCATTGGGGCCAAGGGAAAATGACATCCCATCAACAGAAGAAATTAGAGAATGATGCATTGTTAGCCTTCAGAGACCGCTTCTCTATTCCTCTGTCTGACGAAGATGTAGAAAACCTTCGGTTCTATATACCTGAGGCTGAAAGTCCAGAAATGAAATATCTGCATGGCCAACGAGAGAAATTGGGCGGCTACCTGCCTGCTCGGGTCAGATACGCAAAACCTATAACTGCTCCAATATTAGAAGAATTTACAAAACTCACTGGGGGTACAGGAGAAAGAGCACAGTCGAGCACGATGGTATTCGTGCAAATGCTATCCCAATTATTAAAAAATAAAGAATTTGGCAACCGCGTAGTTCCCATTGTGGCCGACGAAGCGCGCACCTTTGGTATGCAATCCTTGTTTAGACAAGTTGCGATCTACTCCCCATTCGGTCAACTGTATGACCCTGAGGATCGAGATGAGCTGCTGTACTATAAAGAAGCTAAAAATGGTCAGATACTCGAAGAGGGCATTACGGAAGCGGGAGCAATCTCGTCATGGATAGCAGCTGCTACGTCGTATTCCACTCACGGAACCACGATGCTTCCCTTCTATATTTTTTATTCGTGCTTTGGCTTTCAACGAATCGGTGATCTAGTTTGGGCAGCTGGGGACTCTCGAGCACGAGGATTCTTAATCGGCGCGACGGCTGGACGCACCACGCTATCCGGTGAAGGATTACAGCATGAAGATGGCTCCAGCCACCTTTTATTCTCAACCGTACCGAACTGTGTAGCTTATGACCCCACCTACGGTTATGAAGTCGTGACTATTATTCAAGACGGTATGAGACGAATGCTCGAAGAGCAGGACGATGTTTTTTACTACGTCACAGTAATGAATGAGAATTACCCCCACCCAGCCATGCCTGAAAACGTTTCAGAGGGCATTATTAAGGGCATGTATCGCATCAAAGAGGGGGCGGAATCCAAAGGTGCACACGCCCAATTACTGGGGTCAGGAACAATTCTTCGAGAAGTTTTGGCTGCGTCAGAACTGCTACAAGATGACTGGAAGGTATCCACAGATGTTTGGAGTGTTACAAGCTTCACCGAGCTCAGACGTGATGGCTTAAGTATAGATCGAGAAAACATGTACAACCCTGAAGTGGCAGAGAAAAATACCTGGGTTGCGCAGTGTCTTGACGCTACGAATGGACCCGTCATAGCCACAACCGATTACATGCGTTCCGTACCAGATCTCATCCGAACCTGGGTACCTAGACGATATATAACCTTAGGCACTGACGGTTACGGACGAAGTGATACAAGGAAGGCCTTGAGAGATTTCTACGAAGTCGACCGCTTTCATATCACCCTTGCAACGCTCAAGGCACTGGTTGCAGATGGGGCAATTGAAAAAAAGATACTCGCAAAAGCAATCCAGAAGTATGGCCTCGAAGCTAACAGACCAAACCCATGGGACATTTAATTGAATTTACAAAAAACTATATCACCACTCTTGGTGGGCATCAAAATTATGGAAAAATATCTAAGTCTTTGTGGTTCAGATATGCTTAAAATTGGCTTTTTTGTGTTTAGCCTATTTGTATCGACCGCCGTCAGCGCGCCAATAGACAAATTCGTGCCCTGGGGAGAAAATCCAACCCCCCCACCTCTAAACATCACGACGCTAAATGGAGAACCGGCGAGTCTTGAAAAATTTTCAGGGAAAGTAGTTATCCTAAATTTTTGGGCAACTTGGTGCGCCCCTTGCTTAAAAGAAATCCCCTCGCTTTTAGCACTCAAAAGACAATTGCCTGATAAAAAATTCGCAGTCCTCTTCGTAAACTACGGTGAATCAAAAATACAGATAGAAAAAAAGTGGGCTCAAATTGGTGAAGGGGAGATTACACTGATAGATCCTGGCGCTAAAAATAGCAGGCCTTGGATCGATATAGGACTTCCAACAACGGTAGTTCTTAATCAAGATCATAAAATTGTCTACAAAATTGTAGGTGATGTTGATTGGTCACAACCTGACATTGTATCTCTCATCAAAAGTGTGCATTAAGCATCATTGCCGCACAAAGCTCACGGCCAAAAATACGGGTAAGATCATGAGTATCAAATAGTTCAAAATATCCGCAACTGGCAAGGCTGAGAATGAGTTTAGATGAGACAACCATAAATGACTTAGGGAGGCGGCTATACGACGCCTGGGACAACGCGACTCAAATCACACCCATCACAGAGTCCGCACCTGACATTACGATTGAAGAGGCTTATCAGGTTCAGCTGAGCATGATCAACCGACGACTCTTGCAAGGTGAGTCAATCGTCGGAAAGAAAATTGGGATTACTGCTAAAGCCGTCATGAACATGTTGGGCGTTAATCAACCAGATTTTGGGCACCTCATGTCTGGGATGGAATTTAAAGAATCGCAAAGCCTGCCCTTCGAAATATTCTGCCAACCCAAAGGTGAGGGCGAAATCGCATTTCTGCTCAAAAAAGACCTTACAGGACCAGGTATCACGACGGATCAAGTGATAGCTGCAACCGATTGTGTATTACCCGCTTTTGAGATCGTTGACTCTCGCATCGAAAATTGGAACATCAAAATTCAAGACACAGTAGCTGACAATGCTTCAGCTGCGGCCTTTGTGCTTGGCTCTCCTAAAAGGAGCATCCAAGGTATTGACCTGGCGACTTGCGGCATGGTGTTAAAAAAAAATGGGGAAATAATAGGCACAGGTACTGGGGCGGCCACACTCGATCACCCACTCAACGCGGTCGCATGGCTTGCCAATATGTTAGGGAGTCTAGGCATGAGTCTTAAAGCTGGAGAGGTCATTCTATCTGGCTCATTATCCATCATGTTCCCTATACAGTCCGGCGACACCCTGGAAATGGAAATCGAAGGAATCGGAAAAACGACCTGTCAATTTAATTGAACAAGATTGATTCAACGCTTCCAAACGCTAGGATGACATCGCTGATAATTGGGTGCATAGCTAATATCCACTCCTAATTCTTGAGCAGCCCTCCATGACCATCGAGGGTCGTCCATTGCTGCTCTCGCAATAGCGACGAGATCTGCAGCGCCTGAAGTGATAGCCTCTTCCGCCTGCGCAGGAGTTGTAATCATACCAACACCCATAGCTGCCATCGTAGTATCACTCTTCACTCTCTTCGAGAATGGTAAATTAAATCCAGGTGCGAATTCGATTTGCTGACGAGAATCAAGCTGGCCCGATGTCACATCAACAAAGTCACACCCTCTTATTTGTAACTCTTTCGCAAATACGATCATCTCTTCTGGATTTAAACCATCTTCAACCCAGTCCGATCCAGAAATGCGGGCTCCTACTGCAACATGATCTGGAACGACTGACTTAACGGCATCAAAAACCTCGAGAGGGTATTTAAGCCTGTTAGACAAATTACTCCCACCGTATGCGTCAGTGCGCTGATTAGAAAGAGGAGAAGTGAATTGATTAAGAAGATACCCGTGAGCTGCATGAATTTCTATCACATCAAATCCGAGGTTTACCGCCCTCTTAGCCGCCTCAACGAATTCAGTTTTAACCCTTGCAAGATCATCCGTTTCCATCATTTTTGGCACATGCCAACCATCCGTAAACGCTAATGCACTTGGAGCTATTGTCTCCCAAGGAGACTCCCCTGCCTGAAGTGCTGCCCCTCCCATCATCGGTGTTTTTGCAGACCCTTTTCTCCCGGCATGCGCGAGCTGAATACCCAACTTCGACTGCCCATGATTCCTACAAAACGTCACCACCCGCTCCAATGCACGCTCCGTTTCCTCATCATAAAGCCCAAGGCACCCGTGTGATATACGACCTTGGGCAGAAATATGTGTTGCCTCAAAAATCAACAAGCCACCAGCTCCGATGGATAAATTACCGTAATGCATTAGATGCCAGTCGTTAGCCCTGCCCTCTTCAGCCATGTACTGACACATGGGAGAGACGACGATTCTGTTGGACAAGTCAATCGGGCCCAACTGAAAATGGGTGAAAAGTTTAGATGCCATAATTGTTTCCCTAATTAAACACTGCAGTAACTTGTAACAATCAAGCCGTAGTGTCGCTTGTTTTAACGACTATTTTTTGTTGGGCACTGGCCGCAGGCACCACAACCTTTGGCACTCTTACCACCTCGGTGACCGGCCGCCGTATCGGGTATCTTTATAAAACTATGGGCTCGCGGAAACAATCTAAGAACTATTTGTGAAATAGCAACTTTTTGATTGGGAAGCCACCTATTCATGAGATAGATCAAACTACACGATACAATCAACAGCAGAACGACAGATTCAATCACTTGATAAGACATCATCCGCACCTAAGCAAGGAGTTGATAAACCAACAAGGACGCCAAATACGCTAGTCCAAATAAATATGTCGTGGCGAATAGAACAACCTTCCATGATTGCGTTTCTTTTTTTATGACCGCTAATGTAGCTAAACACTGAGGTGCAAAAATGTACCAAACGAGTAAGGACATTCCGGTTGCAAAACTCCAATCGGCAGCAATAATTGGTAACAGTTGGGCAGATGGGTCGTCAACACTTGCTGAGATCGCGTAGACCGTCCCCAGCGCGCTAACAGCTACCTCTCGAGCAGCCAATCCGGGTATCAACGCAACACAAATTTGCCAGTTAAACCCGAGCGGTTGGAATAACCATTCTATCCCATGACCAATTCGACCCGCAATACTGTAATCAATCGGAACACCAACCCACCCCTCCGGAGGAACTGGGTACGTTGACAGCACCCAAAGTATCACTGTGATTGCCATAATCACCTTACCCACCCTTACGAGAAAAATACGTGCACGCCCCCACAATCCAAGCAGCACATCCCGCACATTAGGCAATCGATACGAAGGGAGCTCTAGCATTAACGTCTGAGCCTGGAGGCTACTACGTCTTATTTTTTTCATTACGAATGAGACGACAACCGCGCTGATGATTCCCGCAGCGTACAGAGCGAACAAGGTCAGTCCTTGCAAATTAAACAATCCCCAAACAGTTTGGTCGGGGATGAAAGCCGCTATTAACAACGCATAGACGGGGAGCCTCGCAGAACAAGTCATTAAAGGCGCCACTAGGATTGTAGTAATGCGGTCTCTCTGATTCTGAATCGAACGAGTTGACATAATGCCTGGGATCGCGCAGGCAAAGCTGGAAAGCAAGGGGATAAAGGAGCGTCCCGAAAGCCCGGCCCCAATCATAAAACGGTCTAGTAAAAATGCTGCTCGTGGAAGATAGCCCGACTCTTCCAAAATTAAAATAAACAAAAATAGAAATAAAATTTGAGGCAAGAAGATTACGACACTACCTACGCCACCAATTAGACCTTCGACAATGAATCCTCTTAGCGGCCCCTCTGGCAAGACTATTTCCACAAAACGTCCGAATGCCCTGATACCTCCATCAATCAGCTCCATGAAGGGAGTAGCCCAGGAGAAGACCGCCTGGAACATCAGAAACATAGCTAACGCCAAAATTACTAAACCAGCAACTGGATGTAGAAAAATCCTATCCAAAGCATCATCAATTGAAGAAGTTTTGCTGGGCATCACCACATTAGCGGAAATTAACCTTTTGGTTTCTTCGTGATAATCCATATCGCCAGCCAACAACGGAGAGACTTGAGGTAGGTTTTGCTTAATTTCATTAATTAACTGATCCGCACCATTTTTACGAACGGCAATTGTTTCTATGATTTGAATACCAAGTTCCTCTGACAACCCCTGGATGTTTATTATTACGCCGCGTCGTTTTGCTGTATCAGACATATTGAGGGCCACAATCATCGGGATTCCGAGCGCCCTAACTTCCAAAACAAACCTTAAATGTAACCTTAGATTTGTCGCATCAACAACGCAGACAATGAGATCAGGACGTCTCTCACCTGAAACATTACCCAAACAAATATCCTTGGTAATGATTTCATCTAAACTCTCGGTATCAAAAGAGTAAGTGCCCGGCAGATCTAAAATTTCCCATTCTTGAAGGCCATCCAAACACATCAAGCCCGACTTTTTCTCTACCGTCACACCAGGGTAATTAGCCACTTTTTGCCGACTACCAGTCAGCAAGTTAAATAGCGCTGTTTTCCCGCAATTTGGATTACCAACTAGAGCGATTCTCATGACAGTCATGACTGTAACCTGATCAGCTACCGAACTTCCACGCGACTTGCTTCGCTCGCACGAAGCGCGAATCTCGTGAATCCGATTTGCACTAGAAGTGGATCTTGGCCGATAGGGCCGAAAGTAATTAACTTCACGTCCTCCCCCTCAACAAACCCAAGGTTTATGAGTCTGCGCGCTATCGAGTCATTTGCAGAGATCGGAACCACGCTTGTAATTATTGCCTGCTCTCCAATCTTCATATCAGAGATGTATCTTTTGTTCATAGCGTCTAAATCTAAATGAGAATGATTTTCATTATACATTTTTTACCTAATGTCACCATATCTATTAACTGCTTACGGCCACATTAATCACTAAAGGAGTGACAGGGTCTATACAAGCTTACAGAGCAGTCTAACCGCTAGATTTGGCACATAGGTCCGAGCAGCACCCATCGCAACTCCCACAAATCGCTTAGAATCAGGTATATCGAAATGTACAAATACCCTCAAGGTTATGAAAATCAGAATCATCCCAGTTACCCCTTTTTCTCAAAACTGCTCATTACTTATTTGTGAAACCACTAAAAAAGCAGCATTAGTCGATCCTGGCGGAGATATTGATCTCATATTTGACGTGATCAAGGAAGAATCGATTACCGTAGAAAAAATTCTACTCACCCACGGACATCTAGATCACTGTGGTGCAAGTAAACAAATTCGAGACCAGCTTAATATTACGATTGAAGGACCCCACAAAGATGATCAATTCTGGATTGACCAGCTCGAAGAACAAAGCAAACAATTTGGTTTACCCAATGCGTCTTCGTTCATTCCTGATAGATACTTAAACGATAATGAAATTGTGGAATTTGGAACAATTAAATTATTGGTGAAGCACTGCCCGGGGCATACGCCTGGGCATGTTATTTTCTTTTCACCCGAAGAAAAAATTGCGGTTGTCGGAGACGTGCTTTTCAGTGGGTCCATTGGACGAACCGACTTCCCAAGAGGGGATTACGACACACTCATCGAAGCAATCACAACCAAACTGTGGCCCTTAGGTAACGATGTCACGTTTTTTCCCGGACATGGTCCAACTTCGACTTTTGGAATAGAAAGACAGACTAACCCTTATGTAGGGGACTTTGTAACGGGCATTCATTGATGGTTTAAACTAGCGGTCAACTGACCAATGTTTCCGAAGGGGAATTACTTATGGCACTAACAATCAAACCGCTGCATCCGCTATTTGTCGCAGAAGTTACTGGCCTGGATATTCGCGAGCCGTTGTCACTAGAAATTCAAGCTCAAATAAAAAACCTAATCGACCAACATGGCATATTGATATTCCGAGATCAAAATATTTCAGATGACCAGCAAGTCGTATTCAGTCGATATTTTGGGGAAATTGAGATCGCTAACAGCAAACACAATATTACGAAACAAGAACACCGCAGACTATCCAATTTGTTTGCTGACATATCTAACCTCAATAAAAATAACGAATTTCACGAAAAAGAATCACGACAACGAATCTTCAATTTAGGAAACAGAATATGGCACTCTGATAGTGCCTTTCGTCCAAATCCAGCGCGATACTCCTTATTATCGGGCAGAGAAGTCCCGAGTAAAGGTGGTGACACTCAGTACGCAGACATGCACACACCTTATGAGCGACTCAGTCCTGAAATGAAGGCGCGTATTGAGGACCTTCGATGTGAACATTCACTGATGTATTCTCGTGCTCGGCTCGGAATGGATTATTTTACTGAGCAAGAAAAAGAAGATTTCAGACCCGTCATACAACCTTTGGTTCGGACGCATCCTGCAACTGGAAGAAAGTCATTATTTCTTGCCTCACACGCAGGGCGAATAGTCGATTGGCCGATAACCGAAGCCAAATTACTACTTGAAGAATTAACTGAGATAGCCACACAGAGAGAATACGTCTACACCCATAAATGGAAACGCTACGATCTAGTGATGTGGGATAACCGACGCACAATGCACCGAGCGACGCGATTTGAGGACACTAAAGAGAAGCGAGACATGAGGCGAACGACAATAGCAGGTGATCCCGCCTAATATCCAAAAAAACAGAATTCACTCAATCAACTTCGTTGTGGCGAACGAACTACAACGACCGTGATTCAAATCCAGACTGCTCTCAATTTGAGTCCCTTAGAAGACGTCGGATAATTTTACCGGTATTAGTTTTTGGCAAGTCAGACAAAAACTCAATTTCTCTCGGATACTCGTGCTTCGAAAGCCGCTCCCTCACCCATCCCTTTAGCTCTTCTATTAACTTCTCATTCGGAACACAACCGTCTCGCAACACCACATAGGCCTTAACAATCTCGGTCCGAGCCTCGTCAGGCTGCCCGACTACGGCTGCGAATTGCACCGAGGGGTGAGCAGTCAAACAATCTTCTATGGGACCAGGTCCGATACGATAACCCGCGCTAGTGATCACATCATCATCACGCCCAACAAATGTAATATAGCCCTCATCATCGATAGATCCGGTGTCACCTGTCACTAACCAATTGCCGATAAATTTATCCTGCGTCGCTTGCTCGTTGTTCCAGTAGCCAAGAAACATTACGGGGTTCGGTGTAGATACCGCGATCATGCCCGTTTGTCCATAAGGTTTTTCATTCCCATCCGCATCAATAATTGCAACGCTGTGGCCTGGCGCCGCACGACCAATCGCTCCTGGTTTTAATGCATAAAGCGATGAGCATCCACTCACTGTCATATTGCATTCCGTCTGTCCATAAAATTCATTAATAAAAACACCTAATGTATTGCGGGACCAATCCTGCAATTCAAATCCCAATGACTCACCCCCGCTAGCTAACGATCTAAGTTTTAATGCCCCAAAATTTTTTGCTGGAATGGCTCGCATCATCCTCAGCGCAGTTGGAGGCATAAATACGTTCCTAATAGAATGTCGGATCATCAAATCAAGCGCTGCATCAGGTTCAAACTTATCAAAGCGTCTGGCAATTACTGGGACACCGACTTGCCACGCAGCAAAAAGAACATCAACCAGACCACCAATCCAAGCCCAATCTGCTGGAGACCAAATTAAATCACCTTCTTGCCCTAGGAAATCATGCGAAAACTCAACTCCTGGCATGTGACCAATCATCGTACGATGTGGCAAAAGCGCCCCTTTTGGGTCGCCTGTTGTCCCCGAGGTATAAATAATCATCGCTGGATCATCTGCCATCGTTTGCACTGATTCGAAAGAATCAGAGGCGCGCTGAAGTAACCCATAAAAATCCTCTACGCCATCGCCATCGCCCTCGACATTGAACACAACTTGCAGATCTGGTAATTCATGTCGAATTGCAGCGATTGAATTCACCCCAACCGAGTCAGTAACAACGAACTTCGCACCAGAATCTCGCAATCGATATCGCAAAGCATCTTGTCCGAAAAGTGTAAACAAAGGCACCGCTATCGCGCCCGACCGATAGCTCGCCAAGTGCGTTACGCCCACCTCAGGCCGTTGCGGCAATAAAATAGCAATCCGATCAAGGCGCTGCAAACCGAATGCGGAAAAAACGTTTGCCAGTTGATTCGACAACAAATGAATATCTTTAAACGTATACCGCTTTTGAATACCATCGGTCGTCTCGTACACCAATGCTGTACGACCGTCTTTCTCAATCCACTTATCGCATATATCCCAAGCTATGTTGTAGCGTTGAGGCACCTGCCATTTAAATTGATTAATCAGTGCTTGATAAGAGTTTGCTCTGGGTAACATACTGCGCGCCGTTTTTACGTTAATGAAATGCTAACAAAAAACTGGGTCGGCAGACTGACTACCGAAGGGCCTTTAAGCTAAGACCGGAAGAGAACATTCTAAAATGAAAATTGGAGGGGGTTTGACGGGAGACAAGCTCCCGTCAAAGTGTAACTTTTAAATCATTAATCTATCGATTGGATATTGGTCGCTTGGTCGCCTTTAGGGCCACTCGTGACGTCATACGATACTTTTTGATTTTCTTCTAACGTCTTAAAGCCATTCGATTGAATTGCTGAAAAATGCACGAACAAATCTTTACCGCCATCATCGGGAGTGATAAAACCGAAACCTTTTGAATCGTTAAACCATTTAACTGTACCAGTACTCATTATGTCTTTCCTTGAAAATAATAAAATAAATGCCAAAACTTCAAGAAGAGACCGTCTTTCACCTCATTATAGAATGCTTCCTTAATGAGGTGAGGAGATAGCACGACATCGTTAAATATCTTCCCCAGCTTGATAATCTTGCACGCGCCTTATAACGTATAAAGCCAGTCACGTCAAAATAAATCTTAGCCGTCAAAACCTTTAAACTTAGATGTTTCAGTGGTTTTTTAACCACCTAATCACTAATATAAGACTGCATATAGTAACAGACACAACTTAAAGAGGGAAACACGAATGTCGGACGAACTAAAAGCCGCAGCACTTGAGTACCACGAATACCCCAGACCTGGCAAAATATCAGTTGTTCCAACAAAGGGGTTAACCAATCAGCGGGACCTAGCGCTTGCGTACTCACCTGGGGTCGCTTATGCATGTAAAGCGATAGAAGCTGACCCAAGCATGGCGGCCAAATACACCTCCAGAGCGAACCTAGTCGGAGTTATTACCAACGGTACAGCTGTGCTAGGCCTAGGCAACATCGGTCCACTGGCCGCGAAGCCTGTCATGGAAGGTAAAGCTTGTTTATTCAAGAAATTTGCAGGTATTGACGTTTTCGATATCGAATTGGCAGAGACTGATCCAGATAAATTGGTCGATATTATTGCGGCATTAGCGCCCACACTGGGCGGCATTAATCTAGAGGACATCAAAGCCCCAGAATGTTTTTATATCGAGAGAAAACTAAAAGAAAAGCTGAGCATTCCTGTCTTTCACGATGATCAGCATGGCACTGCGATTATCGTAGGTGCCGCAATTATTAATGGGCTGAAGGTCGTCGGTAAACGTTTAGACCAGGTCCGGCTTGTTTGTTCAGGCGCAGGTGCAGCGGCTATAGCATGTCTTAATTTGCTGACCACCTTAGGCGTAAAAAAAGAAAATATTATTGTGTGCGATTCAAAAGGAGTGATCTCTATAAGTCGCAGTGGCACTCTAAATGAGAATAAAGCCATCTATGCCAGCGACACACCTTTTGTATCCATAGATGAAGCGATGCGAGGTGCTGATATCTTTCTCGGATTATCAGGACCAGGCACGATCAAAAAAGAGTGGGTCGCCGAAATGGCAGATAAACCCTTAATCTTGGCACTTGCAAATCCAACACCCGAAATCATGCCCGAAGAAATTAAATCGGTACGGCCTGATGCCGTGATCGCCACGGGGCGTTCTGATTACCCTAACCAGGTTAACAACGTTCTATGCTTTCCATTTATTTTCAGAGGGGCTTTGGACGTCGGGGCAACCAAAATCACTGAGGAAATGAAACTGGCGTGCGTTTATGCTATCGCAGAACTAGCTCAAGCTGAACGCTCGGATATCGTCGCTACAGCTTATGGAGGTCAAGAATTAAATTTTGGCCCTGACTATATTATCCCGACACCGTTCGACCCACGACTCATTACATTAATAGCACCCGCGGTTGCTCAGGCCGCTATGGACAGCGGAGTCGCGACACTCCCCATTGAGGACATGTCGGCCTACCGGGAAAAAATTTCTAACTTCGTATATCAAACTGGATTCGTGATGAAACCAGTCTTTGAGGCGGCAAAAGCTGACCTAAAGAAAGTTATTTACGCGGAAGGTGAGGATGAAAGAGTGTTACAAGCGGTCCAAGTCCTTACAGATGAAAAACTTTGTCTTCCAGTTCTTATTGGGCGACCCGATGTTATCGACTCAAGAATTGAAAGAGCTGGACTTAGGATAAAAGCTGGGCAACATTTTCAGGTGGTCAACCCGGAAAACGACGAACGCTTCAAAGAGACATGGCAGGAGTACTATCAAATCATGAGAAGAAAAGGCGTGTCTCCTGACGACGCTAAAGCGGCCGTTAGAAGCTCATCAACACTCATTGGGGCCATGCTCGTTCGGCGCGGGGACGCCGATGCGCTAATTTGTGGAGCCATCGGGCGTTACAAAGACCATTTAAAACACGTTAATAACGTGATTGGCAAAAGAGATGATGCTTCTATTTTTGCAGCAATGAATTTGTTGCCCATGCAGAATCGAACGCTATTTATCAGTGATACGTACGTGAACTACAACCCATCTGCTGAAGAGATCGCGGAAATAACCCTCATGGCAGCTGATGAGGTTAAGCGTTTTGGCTTAATACCTAAGGTTGCCCTTATTTCTCATTCAAATTTTGGGACTGAAAACCATCTATCAGCGACAAAAATGAGCGACGCGCTAGACATCATCGAAAAATTAGCCCCCGATTTGGAGATAGATGGAGAGATGCATGGCGATGCGGCATTAAACGAGATCATTCGCCAACGAACACATCCTGACTCAAAATTAAAGGGTGAGGCAAATCTACTAATCATGCCGAGCGTAGAAGCCGCTAACATTTCCTATAATCTACTGAAGATGGTTAGTGGTGATGGGATAACCGTTGGCCCAATACTATTAGGGGCTAAAAAAGCAGCACACATCGTCACACCAACCGTAACGGTTCGCAGAATCATAAATATGACTGCTCTAGCCGCAGTCGACGCCGCATCTAGAGCTAACTCAACGGTTCAATAGAAAAATTTATGGTGTTTAAATATAAAAATTAATGATATATTTATTTCGAGAAAAGACAAACACCCTCGAGGGTCATCACACGAGTTGAAAAGGAGAAAGGATGCCTGACAAAAATTTATTTTCTGGAGAGATGACCGAAAAACAACGTCTATTCCGTGACGAGTATAAAAAAAATATAGCCAATTGGTATTCGGGCTGGGGGCACCTCTTATCAATATATGCACCTGGACTCCTAGTCATTGCATTTTGTATGCGTCAGATTGAAAACCCTAACTGGTTAGAAATTGTATTGTTAATACCCATTGTTCTCATTTATAACTTTAACGAATGGTGGATTCATAAAAATGCAATGCATAAACCGATTAAGGGATTAGGTGGCGCGCTGATCCCAGTGTTTCATCGACATGTACATCAGCACCACCAATACTTCACCTCGAGAAGAATGACGTACGACACAAATCGAGAATGGCGCATTGTTTTATTTCCGCCTTATGCTCTGCTTATTTTCCTGATCGGCACTATCCCTCCGGCATTCCTCCTAGGTCAACTATGGAGCCCGAATGCCGGGTACATCCTGATGCTAACAACGCCTTTTTATTACTTAAACTACGAAACCTTTCACCTATGCTGTCACGTTAAGGAAAATTGGTTTGTTCGCAATTGTCCTCTAGTGAATACGATCCGTCGCCATCACGCCGCGCACCATAGTCAACATATTATGATGGCCAGAAACATGAATTTGACCTATCCAATCGCGGATTGGTATATGGGCACCAGCGATCTTAATCGCGGCTTATTAGGGCATCTTTTTAACGGTTACGATCAACGTCACATCAAGAGACAATTTCAATCTGACCAAGGTGTTGAACTTGAGCAAACCTACTCAACATAAGAGTCGGTTATCTTAACAAGACTACGACTTATGACCGCAGCGTTACCAACAATTAGGCAACTCAAATATTTAATTGCGTTATCCGAAACATTGAATTTCCGCCAGGCTTCTGAGAAGTTGTTTGTCACGCAGTCCACTCTGTCAGCGGGTATCAAAGAACTCGAGATCACTCTCGGTGCAACACTCCTCGAACGAACCAAACGCAACGTTCGATTAACTGAAATAGGGTCCGAAGTATTACGTAGAGCGCAATCGATACTTACTGAAGTGGATGACTTAAGCAGTTTCACAGAGCGCTTAAAAAAACCTCTTAGCGGAACATTGAAGTTGGGCGTCATTCCTACCATAGCTCCTTTTCTGCTTCCCATCGTAATCCCCACATTGAAGGAAAATTATCCGGCATTGAAACTTTATCTAAGAGAAGATTATTCTCATCGCCTTTTAGACCAACTCAAATCTGGAGAGCTTGATTTTGCAATCATCGCACTTCCCTACAAAACCGAAGACCTCATCACCAACACACTGTTCAAAGACGAATTTTGGTGGGTCACAAAAAAAGGAATGGCACTTGCAAAATCGAAAGAAATATCAATAAAAGATGTAAACCTAAACGACCTGCTGCTACTGGAAGAAGGACACTGCCTCAGGAATCACACGATCGAGGCCTGCGGCACTCAAGCAGTTAATTCAATGAATGAATCTTTCGCAGCAACCAGCCTCTATACCCTACTTCAAATGGTTGATAATGGATTGGGGTCTACACTTCTTCCGGAAATGGTGCTTAAATCTGGGGCATTACTTGGAACTGATCTCGTAGCAAGACCATTTGCACATAAACCACCTTATCGAGAAATTGCGTTATTAAGAAGAAAGACTGACAATAGAAAAACTGATTTTGAGTTGCTCTCAGCGCTAATCGTCTCCGAAAAAAAACGATATTCTTCCCAGCTCGGGGCTTTGCGTTCAAAACGAGCTACGACTAGACGCTAACCCTATTCTCTAACCGTTTGGTTCCAAAATGAAACAAGACGGAACCATCCAGACAGTACAATTACCTGTATTCGCTATGCAAAATACTGACGAGTGGGCATTCCCTCAATCTTTAAGGCCTAATGCCGAAAATCTTAAATTCAACCTCACCAGATCGGTTAACTCTGTTGTAAAGGTTCGAACGGCGATATCGGCCGACGCGTTCACCGCTGACATTCTTGGGACAGAACGTATCGGCAGCGGTGTCTTGATTAACGAAAACGGTTTAATCCTTACGGTAGGATACCTTGTCACTGAAGCCGAATCAGTCTGGATAACAACGAACCTTAACCAGAGTGTCCAGGGACATGTTGTAGCTTATGACCAAGCGACTGGACTTGGTTTAATTCAGGCTCTTGGATCACTACAGATTAAGCCCTCTGACCTCGAGAAAAGTAATCTAATAAACCCGTCCGATGATGCTTACGTTGTCAGCTACGGAGGACTTGAGCATGCTCTTCATTCAAAAATTATCCGTGTCGACGAATTCGCCGGATACTGGGAATATGTTTTGGATCAAGCAATCTACACCTCCCCTCCCCATCCTCAATGGGGCGGGGCTGCTATATTCAATGGACGAGGTCATGTCGTAGGAATCGGCTCATTGTTTCTTCATGAGGTTTTTGAAGGACAAAGCCAACAAGGCAATCTCGCTATACCTACCCATCTTTTGGAACCAGTCCTAAGCGACCTATTAGAGTTCGGGCGACCATTAACCCCCGCCAGACCCTGGATCGGCATGTACACTGCAGAAACGGGTGGGAAGCTAATTGTAAGCAGTCTGGCTCGTTACGGTCCCGCAGAACTCGCTGGCATCTTGCAAGGAGACCAAATCATGTCGCTTGGCGAGGAGAAGACGTCAACTCTCGCTCATTTCTTTAGGTCTGTTTGGAACCTTGGATCCGCAGGTGTTTCAGTGCCCCTGCATATAAACCGAGAAGGGAATCAATTACAGTTTGTACTTAATTCAGCAGACAGAAATGATTTTCTTCTTAAACCTAAAACTCATTAAAAAACTCCTTCGGAAGACACCTAGATGAATGACCTCTTAATCAAAAACGGAATGATTATCGATGGATCGGGGCAAGATCGATTCACAGGAGATATCTCTATTAAAGATGGACTCATAACTGGCGTCGGAAATAATCTGGGCACAGCAACCCAAATTGTCGATGCAGAAGGCCTCTTAGTAACCCCGGGGTTTGTTGATGTCCACACGCACTATGATGGGCAAGTCACCTGGGATCCCTATTTGACTCCTTCGACGTTTCACGGAGTCACTACCGCCGTATTTGGGAATTGTGGCGTTGGGTTCGCTCCAGTTAGAAAAAACGATGTGCCATACCTCATCAATCTAATGGAAGGAGTAGAAGACATACCGGGATCCGTATTATCAGAAGGTGTGGATTTTAACTGGGAATCCTTTCCGCAATACCTTGATGTTCTCGATTCATCTCCCAAAGCTATCGATATCGGCGCTCAAGTTCCACACGGCCCCCTGCGGTATTATGTGATGGGTGAGAGGGGAGCAGATCACCATGCAATTCCTACTGATAAAGAAATAAAATCTATGGGCTTGCTACTCGAGGAATCGTTAACCGCAGGAGCTATGGGGTTTACCACATCCAGAACAACGAAACACTTAAGTCGTGACGGAAAAAATACGCCTAGCCTGTCAGCAAAACATGCTGAACTTCGTGGATTAGCCCATGCCATGAAGCGGGCTGGGAAAGGGATTATTGAGGTTAATTCGGATTTTGGTCCAGGTGAATTTGAAATCATGCGCATGGTCAGCGAAGTGTCGGGTCGGCCCTTGTCCATCCTACTTCTACAGACGAATAATTCTCCCGACCTTTGGCGACAAACTCGAGATCAAATCCATGAAGCCCGAGCGCAAGGTCTGACAGTAAACGGTCAAGTAGGATGCCGGCCCATCGTCATCATTATGGGGCTCGAAACCACGATCAATCCATTTTCAACGCATCCAAAGTGGATCGAATTGTCATTGCTTACACGTGAAGAACGCCTGTCAAGAATCAAGCATGACCCGCAGCTGCGTCACGATTTAGTCCACCAATTACCTGACGACGAACATACAAGACGAATTAAAGAATGGTTACCAAAGACGTTCTTAATGAATAAGGGGTTTGATTACGAGCCCTCACCAGAAGATGGTATCTGCGAAATTGCACGAAAGAAAGGAGTAAGTCCTTTCGAAGTAGCCCTAGACGGAATGCTTCAAAATGAAGGCAAAGGGCTTCTGGCACACACTTTTGAGAACTATTTTGATGGGGATCTTGAAGTCATAAGAGAAATGTTGCTGGACGAAGGCACCATCATTGGTCTTGGCGATGGAGGAGCACACGTGTGTACTGTGTGCGATGAAGGTGCACCAACATATTTGCTGTCGCACTGGGGTCGTGATAGAAAAAGAGGACCAACCATTCCTTTAGAATTTTTAGTACAGAAACATACCTCCGTTAGCGCACGTGGTTATGGCTTTCTCGATCGAGGGTTGATTCAAGTTGGATACAAAGCAGATCTTAATGTTATTGACTATGAGCAACTGTCATTATTAGATGCTGAGATTGTTTATGATTTGCCGGCTGGTGGGAAACGCTTAATTCAAAGAGCGCGAGGTTACCGTCACACATTCGTGTCAGGCGTAGAAATTATTCACCTAGACGAACAAACCGGAAATCTGCCAGGGCGTCTTCTAAGATAAAACACGAGGGGATCAATATGAACCTAAAGGATGCTGTCATTATTGTTACCGGAGGAGGCACAGGAGTTGGTGCAGCCTGCGCACGAGTTTTAGCTAAACGTGGCGCCCGAGTCGTCATTAACTACAACAAAAGCCAAGCAGGCGCACTTGAAGCAGCGAAACAATGCAAACAATTAGGAGGCGATGCAATTACGACGCAAGGTAATGTTGTCCTAGATGATGATTGCAAAAAAATAGCATCTGAGGCAATGGAGCGATGGGGGAGGATTGATGGACTTGTTAATAACGCAGGCATCACAAGATTCGCCGCACCGCGAGATCTAGCGGCTCTAAGCTCCGAAGACTTCATCGATTTATACTCGACCAACGTAGTAGGTTCCTACCAAATGATTCGGGCTTGCGCCGAGCATCTAAAAACGTCACGTGGATCAGTCGTGAATATCTCCTCTATTGCTGGAGTCAAAGCAATTGGATCTTCTACCGCATACATCGCGTCTAAGGCGGCATTGAATGCGATGACAGTAGCACTTGCCCGCGCGCTGGCTCCGGAGATTCGCATCAATGCAGTCTGTCCCGGACTTGTGGATACCGAGTGGCACTCAAAGCGTTTCTCAGAAAACGAATATAAATCATTTCTAGAAAACTATGAAAATACAGTACCGTTGAGATCAGCAGCAACGCCTGAGGATATTGCCGAGTGCGTTATTTGGTTGCTCTCATCAGCTAGACTGGTCACAGGAGAAACCATTCTCGTAGATGCTGGGCTACACTTAGGAAAATCCATGTAACAACTACAACTTCGATTGTAGAAAACCCTTCAAAATTAGCGGAGACTGTATGACAGAGGACCAAACTCTAGGATTCATTGGTTTAGGCAAGATGGGGCGGCCCATGTTGCAACGATTAATAGATTCTGGTCGAAAGGTCGTTATTTACGACACCAACTGCGACGCATTAGACGCTGCAGTCGCACTTGGCGGAATCCGTGCTGAATCTGTCCTCGATGTGGGCCACCGAGCGCAGATCATTATGCTAAGCCTCCCAAGCCCGGATATTGTTAAGGCAGTAGTCATCTCAGAAAAAGGTTTGATTAATGGTGACCGAGTCAAAACGATTATCGACTTTTCAACCATTGGAACGAGAGCCGCGAAGTTCATTGATGATCTAGTCACACATAAAAAAATTGCTTACATCGACTGTCCGATTAGCGGTGGCGTAAAAGGTGCGCATGAAGGGACACTATCAGTAATGGTTGCGTGTCCAAAGGACCTATTCAAGGCACAAAAAAATCTATTAAACATTTTCGGAAAACCGTATCACGTCGGCGAGAGTGCAGGCCAAGCACAGTCCATGAAACTTGCCAACAATCTTCTGTCATGCGCGGCAGTTGCGATCACGTCGGAAGCCATGGTGATGGGAACTAAAGCGGGGCTAGATCCCGAGCAGATGCTTGAGATCATTAATGCTAGCACTGGCAAAAACACCGCGACTGAACATAAATTTCCGAAGTCAGTCCTTACCGGAACATTTGACTTCGGCTTTTCAACAGGCCTCTCATATAAAGACGTAAATCTATGTATTGATGAGGCAGAAGCCATGGGCATTCCGATGTTTTTAGGTTCAACTGTTCGACAAATGTTGGCCGCTACAAAAGCCCAGTATGGCGAGGATTCGGATTTCACTTCCCTCTGCCGTTTAGTTGAGAATTGGGCACAAGTGGAAGTGCGAAAAAAATAATCACTAGGAGAAAATAATGAATGATGACTTATACCAAAAAGGCCTAAAAATCAGAAAAGATGTTTTAGGATCGGAATACGTGGAAAAATCACTTGCAAATGCAAACGAATTCAACGAGCCCATGCAAAGGCTTGTTAGTGAATACTGCTGGGGAGCTGTTTGGGGCAGAGAAGAACTACCCAAGAAAACCAGAAGCATGCTGAATATCGCGATGTTAGCCATACTCAATCGCCCCAACGAGTTTAAGTTGCATATTCGCGGCGCGCTTAGGAACGGAGTGTCAACAGAAGAGATTCGAGAAATTTTATTGCAAGTAGCTATTTATGGTGGGGTTCCTGCAGCTATTGATTCGTTTAAAAATGCTAAAGAAATAATTGATGCTGAAACCACCCCCTAAAACTCAAGCAACTCACCATTGCTCAAAACTACCCCGATACGAATCGGTTTCGTATTTTTAATCCGCAACAAATCATCGCGATACTGAGTTAACTGCTTTTTATATTGCCGTCGAGTATCGGCATTGGGGGTCAAACTAGAATCCGATGAAATTTTATAATCAAGAATCCAAAGTTCGTTATCAAACTCAATAAGACGGTCAATCCGCTTAATGTCACCGTCATCATTCACGTAAGCAACCTCATTTCGAGCTTTAAGGTAATTACCCGGCATAAAGAAACGCTTTAATTGTGGGGCGTTTGCAATACGAAAACTAACATCCCACGCGGCGTCGAAGTCAGACACCGCCCCTCCGCAAATCTGATGGGCAGACTCCTTACTGATCAAGTCAATATCCACAGTTATTGTTTCCAGAATTTTATGTACCAGCGTCCCGAATTCAATATCGGAATTGGTATAACGTTCTTGTCTAGTTCCTATCGAGATCTGCTCAGCATCATTTTCAATAATTTTTTTAGACCCGCTATCGATGTTTCTTCTCTCTTTAAGTTTTACGGCTTCTGACAAGACGTCAAGACCCTTATTCTGGTCGCACCGTTGTATTGCATCTCTTAATAAGGAGTACCATGAGCTTGCGTTTTTTCGTGGTTGCGCTACGCCAGAAACAAAAAATGCCTGCCGCGCTCGTGTCACGGCAACATACAATAGATTAGTATCTTCCACTCTATTAAGCGCTTCGTGACGCGCGAAAAAATTAGATCGTGCATCTCCTCGCTGCTTTTTTGAGCCATAGATTGAAAAATGGTTCGGCTCTCTTTCCCCGGGTATCCAATCAACCAGGACATCCCAATTATCAGCCCCTACTCCAGCATCGGCATCAGCCAAAAAAACAACGGGTGCCTCTAGCCCCTTCGCACCATGAATAGTCATAATGCGCACAGCATTCAGGGACACCGACTGCGGACCCTCTCCGGGCCCCGCTCCCTCTTCTGCTCCCAATAAGCGAATTTGCTCAAGGAAACGTTCTAAACTGGGGTATCGTCCCGCAGAAAAATCGAGCGAGTACTCCAAAAATGTAAGCAGGTTTGATCGTATACGCTCAGCCAAGTCCGGTAACGCATGGCCCGCATATCGATTGATCAGATCGGATTCGCCGTAGATCATGTCTAGCAAATCGTGAACTGGTAACGTGTCAGCATGCTTAATCCAACCAGACAAACATCTCACCGCTGCATCGAATTCAATTAAGGATTTCGGTTGATCGTGGCTTTGATCATCAACCAACATACTCCAAATAGATTGATCACCTCGGTTAACAAAGGTTTTTAACGAGACATCATTAAACGAAAAAATCGGCGACTTAAGGACATGAATCAAATAATGGTCGACGTGCGGCGTCAGGAGAAACTGCAACAGTGAAATGACACCTCGAATCTCCAGCGATTCCAAGAGCGATCCATTCCTTTGACTAAAAAATGGAATGCCTAACATTCTGAATGCGTCCTCATAGCTCTTTAAATGCGTCCGGCGCCTAAGAAGAATCATAATGTCTGAAAACGTAATGGCGCGACACTCACCTTCGTCATCAATAGCTTTGTCCAAGACTAGTGAGCGAATCTTTTCCCCAATCATCAGACCTTCTTGAAGGTGTCGGTCATCCATTGACTCCAGCCTAGACGACAGCAAGGGGTTTCTCCAGCGCGATACATCGCAAGCGTGATCCCGATCAGCTGCTTCAACCAATGGCAACGCTGCTAACTCTGAGGGTAGGCCCGTATGCACAGACTGCTGAATCACAAAGTTGGCGATTCTATTTTCAAAGCACACATTGACTAATTCGGTAATTCCAGGGGCGTTTCGATAACTCTGATTTTGAATAACTTTACGCCCACCCAGCTCAGAGACGATTAATTTCTCTGCCACCCCAAAAAGCCTTGGCTCGGCCCTTCTGAAACGATAAATCGATTGCTTTGGATCACCCACAAAAAATAACTTCATATTCGTGTCTGCTTGATTCGAAGCATCAATCCAAGATTTAAGAATGGTCCACTGAATTGGATTCGTATCTTGAAACTCATCAACCAACAAGTGCGTGTAGCGAGAATCCAAACGATGTAGGATAAAATCTGCTTGATCATCATCTAATAATAATGATCTGACATTCCATTCTAAATCGGCAAAATCTAGAATTTTAGAGGTGCTCTTAAAGGACTGAAATGTTTTAAGCAGGCGATCTCCGACGATTTTCACAGCAAAATCCAACTGAACAGCAAACCAATCTGTTCGAACTGTACAAAGCCGATCCACAAGCACTTTTAATTCTGCACTAATACGAACGTAACTCTCCGCATCAGCAACCCCCATCCTCCCCATCATTGCTTGTGTAAGAGGCCTATCTCTAGATAATGTTTGCAAACACGAAAACCAAATCTCAGGGTAATCCGTTGCGTCAGCCGCTTCAAACGCGGCGAGCTGCGACATCTCACTGCGTAGTTCGTTTTTTTTAAGTAATCTCTTAAATTCGACCAAATTAGTGAGTAATGCTTGATCGCACAGAAAGTCATCTAAAGGATCTTGGTCTTGATTACGACGCCAAGCTAAGATGGATTCTTGGATTTCACGACTTTCTATACTAGCCCACCAATCCAACCGACTCGACACGAATCGTTCAAGTATCTCGTGTGTATTCTGAATTTCATATGTCCCGTAAAGATAATCAAGAGCATCACTGACATCTCGACTAGAGGAAATATTTTTAAAAAATAATTCCCAAGCATCTCGGATAATCGAACCATCGCTATCTGATAACTCCCCACCGCGACCCGATTGAGCTGACCATGGAGCCAACTGTATAATTTGTAAAAACCAACCGTGAAATGTGTTCACATTCACACCGGAAGGCGTAGATAAATACTCTCGATACAGCTCTCTGGCGCGAGGAATACATGCATCTACGTCACCAGGATTAATGCCTCGTTCTATTAAAAACCCTCTAACTTGTGCATCATCAGAGATAGTCAGCGCTCTCAACCAATCAGTTAAACGCGACCTCATCTCTCGAGCCGCTTTACGAGTAAAAGTGATCGCTAATATTTCCGAAGGCTTGGTTCCCGACAAAAGCAATCTGATAATCCTAGAAGTGAGTAACCACGTCTTACCAGATCCTGCGCACGCTTCGATAATCACATCGTTACGCGGATCAAGTGCGAACTCTTTGTAGTCGTGTCCGGAAATCACTTTGGTAGCCACGAAAAATCCTTTCGACATACACCCTGCACATCACAGTAGCGACAAATAGACGGCGTACCATTAGCGGGTAACGCCTCCCCCTTCTCTAACTGACCAAAAAGGCTCTCCAAGCGATTTAAATTTTGTTCAATTGCAGATCCAATATCGTCCGTTTCTAAATCCACTTCAGCTACAGTGCTTTTATCTAAAGACAAGTACATTGCCTCAGTTTTGTTGTCGGGTTGAAGGGACACATACGATACTAATTGGGCATGCTCATCGTAAGAAGAAATGATTTTTTTTAAAATGCTCTTATTCTGAACTTTGTAATCAATGACTATCCGCTTTAGCTCTCCATTGACAACATGCTCATCAATTCGATCCACCCTCCCGTATAATTTTCCAGATAAACCACCTATAGTCATGAAATTTCGCTCAAAATCTGCTTCCATTTCAACAATGGTCCAGCCGGCTTTTTCCCTCTGCACCTGCCACTCAAGGTACTGTTTAAACAAACCTCCAAGCCGATTCATCCAACCATAAACGACACCTCGTGGCCCCACAAGCGTTGCCAACGTGTCTCGGGAAATATTGATCATCTCCTGTTGCATAACTTCTAAATCAACATTCGTGCATCTCGGATATCGGGTATGAAATTTCTCAAGCACTTTATGAATGACATTACCCAATTCGCGCTTGCTTGGATCCGCATCAAGCGCATCAGGCTCTCGAGTCCGTAACACATACCGCACAAAAAACTGATAAGGGCAATCGAGCAAACTTTGATAACCGCTAACCGATATTTGTGTCGGAATTTCCGATGGAACGATACTAATATTTGGCTCCGGAAAAGGCTCATACTTACCTTGCAATTTCCTTTGTCGCTGTTCGAACGAGTGAAGCCGAGACTCTAGCTCTTCGTCTCTGAGGTCATCCCCCCAAAGCACAATGTGGCACAACCGAAAATTTTCAAACCAAGGGCTTAAGAGATTATCTTCATTATCTTTTTGCCTCTGCCAGGTAACGAAGGCTGTTTGGCTCGAGAGTAAAAAACCAAGCAAGTCGACCTTATCCGCATGTATAAAGTCCTCGGTCGTCCTCAAATCTAATTGGGCTCGGACTCCATCGCCAAAATGAAGACTCTTAAACTGAACCAATGGAAAATTACTGTCATCAGCTCCGGCAAAGATTACTCCATCAAAACTTCTAAGTCGTGCTGCGCTGAGGTGGGTAAAGCTAATCGAGCTGTCTATCTGCGCATCTTTAAAGGTGCTAGCTTCAAGTTGCGTCTTAAACCAATCCAGCCAGGTGGTGAAACCAATTCTTCTATCAAGGTGATTAAGCTCAGCGTCTAACGTATCTAGTAATTGTAATAGCTGAACCCCAGCGTCATCCTGTTCTAGGATATCTTTAATGCCCGCAAACTCCAGACTCACCAAAACAGATTCTATCCAATCCCGATGGTTTCTCGATCTTAGACTATCGAATTGACGCTTCACTTCGTCGAGCTTATCAGCAACTTCTTGCGCTAGGTCAGTACCAGTTCCTTCCACTATCTTGTGGAAACCGGACGTAGCAGTCATTTTTTTGTTTTTCTTTAAAGCCTTTTCTAACGCCACTCGAAGTTGATCTACTCCAAACCTCTGACCGATCGTGGGTCGCTTTAAGAAACGAATTAACTTTGTGACTTCTAAGTTACAGGCAAGCAACTCCAACCAATCTACGAGTGTGGCGGCAACGGAGGTCGTCGACATTTTCCATCCAAATTCATCTCGCACTAGAATGTCGGACTGCTGCAAGAGCGCCCTAAGACGACGAGCTACCTTTCGGTCAAAAGGGATAATTGCAATGTTCTTTTTGCCCGCAACTAGCCATTGTTGAATTTTAATCTTAATAGCCTGAACCTCTTGGTCCAAGCCAATCGCAGAGAAATAAGTGATCAAGGATGACCATGGACTCTCTTCTATAAGAGTCGTTTCGGATTGTGTTGCCAGCGGTTTTTTGATTTCGTTTTGATAAACACTTCTACAAAATTCGGCTCTCAACTCATCACTTGTAGCACTCACATCTGCCTCTAACACAGTGACACAATTTCGGCTGGCGTAACTCTCTATAAAACTTTGCTCAACAGAACTTAGTTCAGGGTACTTCAGAACATATAACCGTCGCGTCTCTCGTTCTAACAGACGCGATAAGCGATAACGATAGGCGTATTGTTCGGATGCTCTCCCCTCTCGAACCCCAGAAAAAGCATTCCACGTATCAAATAACAATCGCGCTTCAAATCCAACGAGTTTTGGGGAACGAGTTTGATAGGCCTGGGTAAACCGATCGCTCAACGCCTCCAAGTCTAAATCGATGCCAGGTTGGTATAAGTCTAACTCACCGATCAGGTCAGCCATATCAGCTGCCAAATTCCAATTATTGCCCTGATCTAGCCATTGATGCTTCTCGAGTTCGTGGTAAATCAGAAGCTCACGGTATCGCTTAGTTTCCACTCCAAAAGGCTGAGGCACTTGGCGCGACCAAGCATCAAAGGTGGTAAAAAATGGAAGAAGCACTCCTCTACCGGCCAATGCCATCAAGCGATGTGAGCAAGCAGAGGCTGAGCTTAAAGAAGGCAAGACAACAACAATGTCGGAAAAATCAACGCCCTCATCAGAATCTGATTCATTCAGAATCCGTGAGGCCAGCACATCAATCAGCTGGTGAGGCCATACCTTATCGTGTCTTAAAATTCCTTCCATAGGACCTAGCTTATACTAGGTGTGGACTTACCTTTCCAGTAGATCTCGCTTATTCGACTTGTTTTGCCACTCTGCAGCATCAGCAGGCGCATCCTTGCGCTCAATAATACTAGGCCACTGCTTCGCTAATTCGGCATTCAATTCAATAAAATCTTTTTGATCCTCTGGCACATCGTCATCAGCATAAATTGCCTCTTCTGGACACTCTGCAACACAAAGTGTGCAATCGATGCATTCGTCTGGGTCGATGACCAACATATTCGGCCCCTCTCGGAAACAATCCACAGGGCATACATCCACACAATCCGTCCACTTGCATTTGATGCAAGTCTCAACCACAACATAAGTCATTGAATCGCCTTAGAATATTTTGACATTAAACTCAACCTAGCGGCAGTATTCTAACAAAAATTGGGACTAGTCTTTTAGATTAAGCGTTATTATAAAACCTAATGCTTAATCTTGAGCAGATCATGACTCCGCTGAACGATGAGAAATAAACAATCGGATTGCAAAAATATGTTTTATAATGCACTGACCGGCTAACAGAAGTATCGGCTGGCGGTGCGAAGAGCTCCAACAACCAAACTGTCGAGTTTGTGAAGTTTCCAAACTTAAATTCCCTGACAAATTCTTTTTTACAAACCTGAACTGGATGTTTTAATAATGAGTGAAAAAATTCATCATGTAACAGACGACTCGTTCGAAGACGAAGTTCTTAATTCCGAGTTGCCTGTTTTAGTTGATTATTGGGCTGAGTGGTGCGGGCCATGCAAAATGATTGCCCCCATTCTTGACGAAGTGGCTACCGAATATTCCGGAAAACTAAAAGTTGCCAAACTGAATATTGACGAAAATCAAGGAACACCGCCTAAATTCGGCATTCGGGGAATCCCAACCTTAATGTTGTTTAAAGCAGGGAACGCTGAAGCAACTAAGGTAGGCGCACTTTCCAAATCTCAGCTGACGGCCTTTATAGACAGTAACATTTAGCCCCTTCCTCCCGGCAACTTTGCGATTCCAATTTTCAATAATTGATTCTTCAAATTTTGCGCTAATTTTTATCCTCCCTTTTATTTATTCATCTTTATGCATCTATCTGAGTTAAAAGACCTCCACATTAGCGAGCTAATTGAAATGGCTATGGCTAACGACGTTGAAAATGCTAATCGTCTGCGCAAACAAGATCTCATATTCGCCCTATTGAAAAATCATGGAAAAAAAGGTGAAAGCATTTCGGGTTCCGGCACGCTAGAAGTCCTTCCAGATGGCTTTGGTTTCCTGCGCTCTCCTGACACGTCATATCTAGCTGGTCCAGACGACATCTATATCAGTCCGTCGCAGATAAGAAGATTTAACCTACATACAGGAGATTCCGTCGAGGGAGAAATCAGGACACCAAAAGAGGGAGAGCGTTACTTTGCCCTGGTTAAGGTGGACAAAGTCAACGATGAGGTGCCAGAGAACAGCAAACACAAAACACTTTTTGAAAACCTGACACCTCTCTTTCCAACCGATAGGCTTCAAATGGAAAGAGAAATCAAATCTGATGAGAATTTAACAGGTCGAATTGTAGACATCATTGCCCCAGTCGGAAAAGGCCAAAGGGGGCTACTCGTCGCCAGCCCTAAAAGTGGCAAAACCGTCATGCTTCAGCATATTGCCCATTCAATTGCATCAAACTACCCAGACGTTTATCTCATCGTGCTTCTCATTGACGAGCGACCAGAAGAGGTAACCGAAATGAAACGTTCGGTTCGTGGAGAAGTCGTATCATCAACCTTTGATGAACCGGCAACACGACACGTACAAGTAGCCGAGATGGTCATGGAAAAAGCGAAACGTCTTGTTGAAAGTCGAAAAGACGTTGTGATTCTTCTCGATTCAATCACACGCCTCGCTCGTGCGTACAACACTGTTGCGCCAGCCTCAGGGAAGGTGTTGACCGGTGGCGTGGATGCAAACGCACTCCAAAGACCGAAACGTTTCTTTGGTGCCGCAAGAAATATTGAGGAAGGCGGATCGCTCACCATTATTGCAACCGCACTTGTCGATACAGGCTCGCGAATGGATGATGTTATCTATGAGGAATTTAAAGGGACGGGTAACATGGAGATTCATCTCGATCGAAGAATGGCCGAGAAACGAATCTACCCTTCTATTAATGTGAATCGATCAGGAACCCGTAAAGAAGAACTCTTGCTCGAGCCAGAAATACTGCAAAAAGTATGGATTCTGCGAAAACTGCTCTATCCCATGGATGAATTAGAAGCAACTGAGTTCCTAACCGGAAAGGTAAAAGCAACCAAGAATAACAACGAATTCTTTGACAGCATGAAAAAAGGTTAAGTCAAAATCGCATACTTTCTTGTAAAACTACCGATTTTCCGGGATAATCAGCCCCTTTTCAAGGATACGAAAAATAAGATAAGTACCGCTTGGCGCAAATTCCGCCACACTATTTTTTAGGATTATTACAAAATGAAAGCAGATATCCATCCAAGCTACGCCCCAGTCACAGTGACCTGCAGTTGCGGAGAGGTTTTTCAGACTCGATCGACAAGCAGTAAAGACATCTCAATCGAGGTCTGCTCTGTCTGCCACCCTTTTTACACAGGGAAACAAAAGATCGTAGATACAGCAGGAAGAGTTGAGCGATTCAAGAAAAAGTATGCAAATCTCGGAGTCAAAGCCGGAAAGTAGTCGGGTTGATTTTAGGTATGATGTTAAAAGGCAGCCTTGGCTGCCTTTTTTAATTCGGAATATTTTTAACGTTTTTCAGTAAACTTTGGGAACACCTTAATCGCACAAAATTACGATGCTGAGACCAGGATCTTATTTTAGGCACGAACAAACGGCAGTCAGCATCACTAATAATCCGATGTTGCTCACTGCTCTGCTTTGCATCGCTTGGACAATATTCGGCCTCATTGGTCATGACCCTTGGAAATCAGAAGAAGCAGTACTCGTTAGTCATTTAGTCCAATTCACAAACGGTGATTTCTGTCTTGACCTATTAGCTATAAACGGACTGCCGCTGGCTGGGCCACTGTTCTATGCGACCGCACTTAGTTTTATGGAAGCTTGGGGCTCTCTTCTCGCACCTCATGACGCTGCTAGACTCGCCCTATCTATCTGGCTTTTGTCTGCGATCCTGTTTACCGGCCTCACAGCCAGTGAGTTATGGGGACGAACTCAATCCTGGTTAGCGCCTCTACTCCTTATAGGGTCTGTAGGACTCTTAGTTAAATCGCATCAACTATCAGCCACTCCAGTACTTATCTCTGGGTTAGCAATCTTCTTTTATGGTCTTGCCATCGCACCACGGAGATCGATGATTGGTGGAATATGGTTAGGAATCGGAATCTCAATTATTCTCTTAGGGACCGCCACTCAGAATGTGGCTATCCCACTTCTTACCATTGTTTTGATGTCACTCGTGAATTTCAGATACCGTGGATTGAGGTTTATATTCTCTCTAGCAATTGCAGGCTTAATCCTCATCGCGTCTGCGGGAATATGGCTTACCATCCTTCATCAAAGCGATGCCACGTTCCCAGCACGCTGGATTGCTAATGCTTGGTCAGGGTCAACTGATTCATTTAGGGTTCCTACCATTAATGACATTATTTACCCGGCTTCGGTATTCCCATGGTTCACCTGGCCCACTTGGATCTTCTTGATTTGGTCACTATGGGTTGAAGGGAGAGAAGGGCTCAAACGCAAAGAACTACAATTACCCATCGTACTATGGATAACAATCACCTTAGTTTTAGCGTTCACCAACATCAATAAAGAATCTGGACTAGCCCCAATCTTATTACCGTTTGCTTTAATTGGATCCATTGCTGCGGGACGAATACCTAGAAGTTTTGGCAATGCACTTTACTGGTTTTCGATTATGGTCGCAGCATTCTTCACTATAGCGGTCTGGATTTATTTTTCAGCATCCTATTACGGATTTCCACAAGAGTTATCTGAACACCTGCTGAGATTGCAACCCGGGTATAAGTCTGGAAATAGAAATGTTGCCGTATTAGTCGCGGCGCTGATTACTGCGACATGGTTTTTGCTACTTTGCAACATCAAGAGACGACCAGAAAGTGCTATTTTGATCTGGGCGATCAATTTGACAGTCGGGTGGATGCTGACTGTATTACTGCTTTTTCATTGGATAGACGAACGGAAGACGTATGCGCCAATGGTTCACTCAATGATGCAACACATCGAGCCTAATTACAGCTGTATCATTGCCCAAGTAGGGCCTGCGCAAAGAAGTCTAATCCATTATTTTGGGGGAATTGTAACCACCGATATTTATTTAGAAAACAATGGTCAAAGCTGTACCTACCTAATCTACCAAGATATTTGGGACGCTGACAATGACATTGAATTACCTTGGCATATGATTTGGGAAGGTGGCCGCGCAGGGGATAAAGTGGAGCGCTATACACTATACAAGAGAGAAATAGGTTTAAATTAGTGGAGAATACACTGCAACGATTTTTGTTTGAGCACTCGAACATACGTGGGGAGATTGTAAGCCTCGACAGTTCTTGGAAAAGTGTTTTAGCCCGCAGAAACTATCCACCTTCAGTCAGAAAATTGTTGGGGGAAATTACTGCGGCTACAGCCTTGCTATCTGCAACAATAAAACTTGACGGGACCTTATCGATCCAATTTAAAGGCCAATCCGCGTTACTGTTATTGCTCGCTGAAACTTCGGGGAAATCTAGCTTTAGATCTACCGCAAAGTGGCGAGACAACAAAGAACTTGCAGAACCAAATGTAAATCTTCTAGCCCAAGGGACTCTCGCGGTAACCATTACGCCAAAAAAATCAGGGCAGGCCTACCAAGGCCTCGTGAATGTAGACAGCGACTCTATTCAGAAATCTCTAGAAGAATACATGCAACAGTCCGAGCAATTGACTACGCGGCTATGGCTTGCCTCAAATGACCAAAAGGCTACGGGCATCTTGCTGCAAAAGTTACCCATGGAACATCGTGACGTATCTGACGATTGGCATCGGATCACGACTCTCGCGTCTACAGTTACAAACGAAGAATTACTAACCCTAGACTTCGAAACAATACTCAAGCGACTATTTCACGAAGAAACCATTCGGGTATTTGAAGAAAATCCCGTAATTTTTTCGTGCTCATGTTCGGAAAACAGAACTGAGGGAATGCTTCAATCCCTCGGAGAGTCAGAAGTGCGAGCTATTTTAAGTGAGGAAGGCAACGTCAACATTACCTGTGAATTCTGCGGAAAGAATTATATTTATTCGTCATCCGGAATAGATCGAATATTTTCCAATGAATCCCGAGAGTCCACGCGAAAGACTCATGGCTTTATCAATTGATAGACGCAGCGCCTCTTTACCTAACCATTTGATGTCACATCATGGCTGCTGAAAAACAAGTTCGATTAGATAAATGGCTATGGGCTGCACGATTCTACAAAACAAGAGCCCTCGCCGCTAATGCAATTACCAACGGACGGGTTAAGGTCAATGACGCAAGAACCAAACCGTCAAAACAACTCAGCGTAGATGACAAAATAAATATCCAATTGAGTCCAATGTCATGGGATATCCAAGTCAAAGAACTCTCCAGCCAGCGGGTGTCAGCTGACTTGGCTAAAAATTTCTATACGGAGTCCCCTGAAAGTGAGCATCAAAGAAACACGCTAACTGAATCACTCAAATTGGCAAAACAACTGCAAACTCCTAATTATGGAAGCAGACCAAACAAGAGGGGTCGGCTACAAATTATCCGCTTCAAACAAAATGAAAGTTAAACAACCTTGTGTAGCGCAATAAATAAGGAAAAAACAAAGTATTCATACTTACGGCAAGATTGTTGCAATACAATATTTAAATCGGATTAAAAATATAGGTTCCAAGACTATAAAAATAAAAATCGGTGACCTTAAGAATTACGCCAATATTGTCGAGAAGTAAATAACTCATGAGGGAAAGAAAATGATTGATGAGCGCGAAGTCGTAGTTGTATCTGGAGTTAGGACAGCAATCGGGGATTACGGTGGCTCTCTTAAAGACTTTGCGCCTACCGATCTGGCGGCAAAATGTATTAAAGAGGCGCTCTCGAGAGCCAAGGTTGAGCCCCAAGATGTCGGCCATGTCGTCTTTGGGAATGTGATTCATACTGAACCTAAGGATATGTACTTTGCGCGAGTAGCGAGTATGAATGGCGGTCTTCCAAAAGAAGTTCCAGCTCTGACCCTGAATAGACTGTGTGGCAGCGGATTACAAGCCATCGTGACTGCGGCACAAATGATTAAACTAGGCGATACGAACATTGCAGTGGCTGGTGGAGGTGAATCTATGAGCCGATCCAATTACTGGCTACCTACCGCTCGATGGGGATCCAAAATGGGTGACCAAACAATCATTGATTCTATGGTTGGTGCGCTCTCAGACCCTTTTGAGGGTATGCATATGGGAGTGACTGCTGAAAATGTTGCCTCTGAGTATAAATTAAGCCGAGATACGCAAGATGCCTTCGCGCTGGAGTCACATCAAAGAGCTGTTAGAGCGATTAAAAATGGGTGGTTTAAAGAGCAAATTCTACCTATCGAAGTAAAACATGGCAGGTCGACTCGAATCTTTGATACAGACGAGCACGTTCGTGAGGATGTTTCGTTGGATAGTCTCGCTAAGTTACGCACGGTGTTTAAAAAAGAGGGGACAGTAACAGCAGGAAATGCCTCAGGCATCAATGATGGGGCAGCCGCTCTTGTACTCATGGAAAAAAAGGAAGCCGAGTTACGAGGGATCAAACCCCTGGCTCAACTGGTCAGTTACGGGCACTCTGGCGTAGATCCCAGAGTCATGGGGTTAGGCCCTATACCAGCCGTTAAAAGCGCTCTAGCAAAAGCAAACCTCGATATAAGCGATATTGATATTGTCGAATCAAATGAAGCCTTTGCCGCTCAAGCGTGTGCGGTTTCTAACAGCTTAAACTTTGATCCAAGCAAGACGAACCCCAACGGCGGCGCCATTGCTCTGGGACACCCTGTAGGCGCTACGGGCTCAATCATTACAATTAAGGCCCTCTACGAACTGAAGCGAATTCAAGGACAATACGCACTCGTCACTATGTGTATCGGAGGTGGTCAAGGTATAGCTGCGATATTCAAAAGCATATAACCCGATTTTGGACTGATCACACTAGCAAACCACCCTTTCAGGCCGTTATGTATGTAAGTACACACTTGCAATTTTAGCTCTACAAGTATTGCTCTCTGCAGCTAATTCTTCCTTGGAATTAAAAAATGTAAGTTATTGATTAAAATAGTTAAAAATTACAATACTATCTGTCAAATATTTTGACAACTCGTCTGACCTTTCTAAAATAGACCGTAATTTAATCCATTGCACAAATATTGTCTTACCCATCGGAGGCAGTAGAACATGGCTACATTTGATCAATTCTCGATGACTCAAGACGAAGCGATCCCTGAATTGAATGCTATTGGCACCACAATCAGCAGCAGAGCTCCAGACAAAACCGCAACCCACATTAGAAGCAATAACCGAATATTATAAAGCAGCTATGCATATCACTAGCGAAAGCGACTGCAGAGCTCTCTAGATTATTAGAACAAACCATAAAAGGCACGAATGCCAGCATTGCAAAAAACATAGATGTAATTGATGAAAATACTTATCCGGGCGCTTCGCTAATGACCTCCGCGGTAAAAACAGCTATGTCATTTACAAATTATGTATTTGTCACAGCAAAAAAATCCAAACAACAAACTCAGCAAGCTGTAAATACAACTGTAGCAACAGTAGCTTAAGGCCACCGCATCGACAAAGACAAAAAAGACGAGGCGAATCCTCCACACATCAACTACAAAAAATACCTCTATTAACGTTGATAGAGGTATTTTTTGTAGTTTGACGGGTAACCCAGCCAACCTTACTATGGTGTATCAAAACAAATTTTTAACACGTGCACTGTAGAGATTAATACCCTCATTTAATGTGCCCGCAACAAATATCGCCATATGCCTAGACTATTTAACTCATCCACATGGAAGAATCTCGAGGAATGCGGAACAGACCCCAACCTTGGGACGATTGCAGAACTCTTCAATGAAGATCCTAGTCGGCCCGAAAAATTCTCACTCGAGCTCGGCGGACTCTATCTCGACTACTCTAGAAAT
>ERZ890510.321-NODE-321-length-39790-cov-9.299006_pt1 | contig 39790 bp, 32 predicted proteins | sample MGYA00521265_ERZ890510 | MGnify/ENA primary metagenome ERZ890510 (study PRJEB32303, sample SAMEA104408624) | aquatic metagenome | biome: Brackish water; feature: Chemocline; material: water | place: Baltic Sea | collected 2014-10-26T21:54:00 | depth 110 m ... | reverse complement strand
TGATTCCACTTATAAAACCGGGAACACTGTCCAGACAACCGGAACCACCTCTATGTTAACTGGAATAAACGATATTGACTATCAAGGGTGAATGTCGCGTCGCCATCGGCACCGTCACTCCCTGTCAGTAGAAATTTGAGTGAAAATATACATAAGTCCTTCACGAATATATGTACCGCTGGTTTACCGGGTTGTTTAATATCAAATCAAGGTAATTAAAAACCCTGATTTGAAAGGGTGTTGAATATGATTTACAGGTATGGATGGGTTATCCACAAGGTCTCCTAAAGCCGCTACGGTCAATTGCTGTCAGCGGCAACCTAAAAGGGATCACCGAGTTGGTAATAAACCTAGCCACACAAGCCGGAAATCGCTGTTAGAAGCGACGGCAACACAAAGTGATAACCAAATTAAATAACTGGCTCGTCTGACCCGACCCAAAACGAACGAAAATTAGAGCGGTAGACAGAAATGTCGCCGCTCTTTTGGTTTAAGGAAGTCTTACGAGTTTTATAGAGGCGAGAGAACACGGGCCGAATGCGCTACTAATGGCCACCCTCGCCACCACCGAGACCAGACACGGTTACTCGGTAGGAAGGGTCGACATCTGGGTCGCTATCTATGATGACGTTCGCTTTGCTTAAAATCCGCTGGCAGTTCTCGCTGAGGTGGAGAAGATGTAATTTTCGATCAGCTGCTTCATAACGGCGCGCTAAATCAACAATCGCCTCGATGCCCGAATGATCCCATACTCTAGAATGTCGGAAATCTATTACGACTTCGCCCGGGTCGTGAGGAGGGTGGAATAGATCCCTGAACGCCGTGATCGAAGCGAAGAAGAGTTGCCCGTGGAGCGTATAGATCTTACGTTCTGGAGTGCCTTCACTGCTTTCCTCGACGTAAATATTGCGTGCTGCGTTCCATGCAAACACCAGAGCTGAAACGATCACACCGACGATCACCGCAATTGCGAGGTCGGTGGCAACTGTCACGGCAGAAACAAGGATCATTACGAACGCATCAGAAACCGGTATTTTTCGGATTATTCGTAGGCTCGACCACGAGAATGTTCCGATTACGACCACGAACATCACTCCCACCAGGGCTGCTATCGGGATCTGCTCAATGAGCGATGACGCTACCAAGATGTATGTGAGTAGGAGAATCGCCGCAATAGTTCCTGACAGTCGCCACCTTGCGCCAGATTTCATGTTGATCATGCTCTGGCCAATCATTGCGCAACCGCCCATACCACCGAAGAAGCCGGTGATGATGTTCGCAGCGCCTTGCGACATGCACTCTCTGTTGTTCTGCCCCTTCGTATCGGTAATGCCATCGATCAGTGAAACCGTCAATAAAGATTCGATCAATCCAATTGCTGCCAAGATGAGCGCGTGTGGCAGGATGATCCAGAGGGTTTCAAAGGTCAATGGCACGTCTGGAACACTGAATGTGGGAAGGCTTCCCGAAATGCTCGAAATATCGCCAACAGTTGTGGTGTCGATACCGCCGAAGATCACGATTCCCGAAACAACGAGTATTCCAGCTAGAGCCGATGGGAATTTACTAGTGAGTCTCGGAATCAGATAGATAACGGCCATGGTTACGGCAATTAGACCGAGCATGATCAGCAGTTCGTTGCCAACTATCCATGATTCGGTGCCGTTGGGCCCTTCGATTTTGAAACTTTCGAGCTGTGCAAGAAAAATGACGATGGCAAGCCCGTTCACGAATCCGAGCATGACCGGATAGGGAACCATGCGAATGAGCCGACCTTGTTTGAGCGCTCCGACTGCCATCTGAATGATTCCCATGAGAATCACCGTCAGGAAAAGGTACTCGACTCCGTGTTCTTTTACGAGTACGACCATCACGACAGCGAGTGCGCCGGTAGCTCCTGAGATCATCCCGGGGCGTCCGCCGGTGACTGACGTGACAAGCCCGACAATGAATGCAGCGTAGAGCCCAACTAGTGGGTCGACTCCCGCCACGAATGCGAAAGCGACTGCTTCAGGCACAAGTGCGAGAGATACGGTTAGTCCTGCGAGGATTTCTACTCGAAGTCTGGCGGGGAGGGAGAGTTCTTGCATAAATCCTTAGGAAGTGAAATTTGTTGCAAATAGCATCTATTTGTACACTTCGCCCCGTTGCAATGGTTAACTAACGGTTACGGATTAGCACAAAACCCCATCTGGGGTTCACGGATTTCGGTAGTTAACCAGGCTGAATTTCTGCGGAAGGCAATTCGCCGTCGTCCGAGTTGCTATCGTCAGCTGAGTCGGTACCTACCGGCACAGTCGCTATCGCCAGAGCGGTGCCTGAAAACACGTTTTCTTCGCCGATAAGATCGATGACACCAAATTTTTTCAGGCTGAGGCGCACCGCTGGTTGAATTGCCGACAGCATCACTCCGGCCCCAAGTTCGTGCCGGGATTTGATGATCGTTTCAAGAGTCATCATTCCAGTTGTGTCCATGTATCTCACATCTTTCATTCGTAAGATCAAAGGGCGAGTGTCATGCTCAAGAATACGTCGTTCAAACTCGAATGCCGAGTGGAATGAGATTAGTCCCTGGGCATTGAAGAAGATGATGTCCCTGCGTTGCTGCATCAGCTTGCTTAGTTCTGCGGACACCTGTCGAATTTGACCATTTTCATCTGGTTGGAGTTCGCGTGCGCTTTCGATGGAAGTGAGTTGGCGCAGCAACAGGATGAGCGACAGGAACACACCGGCTGCTATTGCGTAGGTCAGATCAACAGTGACGGTGATGATGAGCGTTGAAAACAGCACGAGGTGATCTTGGCGAGGCGCAGTTTTCGCCATCTTGATAAGCTCAGGCACGCTTGTGATTCGCCACGCGACAACGATCAGGATCGCTGCCAGAACCGTCATTGGTATGCTGCCTACTAAGCCGCCGAGTGCGATCGTCGCAATAAGTACAAATATGGCGTGAGTGACACCTGAGAGTCTCGAAGTAGCACCGTTCTGAATTCCAGCCCCGGTTCGAGCAATTGCCGCAGTTGCGGGAATTCCACCGAAGATTGGTCCGATTAGGTTTGCCAGACCTTGTCCGAAAAGTTCTTGAGTGGGCTTGTACCGACGTGAAGTGCCAGCAAGGTTGTCAGCCATAACTGCGGTGAGGAGCGTTTCAACTCCCATAAGAATCGATACCGCGATAGCTGATGGGACTAGTTTGATTATTAATCCGATGTCGAACCAGTCGAATGTGGGCTTTGGAAATGATCCTGGTAGATCACCGTAGCGAGTTGCTACCGTCGGTGTATCAATGTGAATGTAGAAGACCAACGCTGAAACGACGATTAAGGCGACGAATGTCGGCGGTATCGACTTGAGCTTGACTGAAAGCTCTTGAATGAACGGCCATATGAGCATAATAACGACCGCAAGCAAACCGATTAGCGGAGTGGTCCATCCGATGGTGTTTAGATGCTTGATCAGATCCCACATTCGCTCGTGGAAGTGCTCGTAGGAAGGGTCGGTTCCGGTTACGTTTAGGAAGCTTGCCAACTGACCGAATGCAATTGAGAGTCCTATTCCGGCAGTGAATCCAATGATCACGAGACCCGGCATGTATTTCATCAACCTGCCGAGTTTCAAAGCTGCCATTACGAAGAGAAAGATGCCCGACATTAGCCCGAGGAGTGGAAGAGCTTCGATCCCGAACTTGAATACGACTACAGTGAGGAGTGGTACTAGTGCTGCTGTTGGACCGGTAATGGTGTATCGAGAGCCACCGAAAAGAGCGGCGAACCCACCAGCGAAGGCAGATGTGTAGAGGCCGGCGATTGGGGTAGCACCGACAGCAATGGCGAGGGCGATTGCAAGAGGCAGTGCAACGATACCAACAACGATTCCGGAGATTATGTTGGTGCGTATTTCAGCAAATGGCATGAAGCTCGATGGTCGGGCAGGTAGGATTCCGGCTAGCCCGCGAGCGGATGAAATATTCATTCAGTAATGCGTGCCATCGTGATCTTCGAGATCAACTGCCTAAGTTAGTTCTTTAGATTTTCGTGTTTCAAATGATCATTACCGTCGCAGCGCGACGTCCCACCCTAAACAGCAACAAATTTTGAGCGCGTAAGGCGATAGAAGCAACTTAGGACTTAAGCGGGGGGTGGGGGGGGCCGGATTGTTCCAAGAGAGCGGTTAACCCTAGTAAGTTCAGTGAATACTCAGTCTGAGAACTTGTTTTTCCATCGCCACCACAACCATCGTGCGCGGTGGAAGAGCGCGATTATGATGCTTCGGTACTAACCACTTAACTGCGACTAATTCGATCGTATCCACTCGGCACATAAACCTACGGCAACGAATACCGTAACCCCAATGTCGAATGGTGGAGATATCCTAGAATTGGATACTTATTTTGGGAAAACTTCGTTTGCATTGGCTTTTACGAAATTGCGTCCGTTTTGGGTGATTAGGTCTTGCAGGTTGACCATGACGAAGTAGTCGCTCATTAGACCTTTACCAGCTGCTCGGGATCGGACTTCCATGTCGGCTTGGATGGCGTCTATCTTTGGGTTTCCAAGACCTTCGCCCGGCATGTGCATCGATAGTGCAAGATCGAAGTGGCCGTAAGTGATAGCGGTAAGGTTTTCGACTGCCAATATATCGTTGAGATTTTCGTAACCCTTGTGCGATTCGACTTGGGCGAAGATGAGCATGTTGTCGTTCGCAAATTCGGTGAAGTTCTTTCGTCCGCCAAATCGTGAGCTAAGAATCTCGGTGTCGTTAAATTCGGTACCTCGGTGGGTGCCCCATGAACGATGTCCACGAGGATCGAACAGACAGGCCTCAACAAGTGCTTCAGCCTGCTCACCAGTCTCGACGTGTGGAGCCATGATGCCCTGAATGCCGCGGTCGAGCCACATGATAATTTCGGTTGGCTCGAAGTTACGAGGTCGACACGTAACGGTCATGCCACCCATGTGAGCCGCTGCCACCATGTTGTCGATCTCAGGTGGACTGAACGCACCGTGCTCACCATCCAAGTGAATACTGTCGAACCCCGCCCGATAAGCGAACTCGACTGCTTCAAGAGTCGGGTATGTGAAGTTCAGTGAACGGGCTTTCTTGCCAGTACTGTTTCGAGCGATGATGCTATTTTCAATCATGTTTTTTTCTTTCGACAATTGGTGTATGGACAGGCTATTCAAAAAAAATCCGACCGTTCGTTTGCCTGACCGAGCGGTTCAAGAAAACGTGCCACTAGCACCTAGATAAACCGCGATCGTTCTTTCGCACCTGCGGAGTGATCAATGTAGACACTGATTGTTTCAGTGAAGAAGTCGAAACCTTCGGTTCCTTGTTCACGCTGACCTGTGCCGGAAGCACCAAGACCACCGAACGGCATGTGTACCTCGCCGCCGAGGGTCGGAGCATTCACATGGACCATGCCAGTTTCGGCAGTGTTTATGTACTCGTAGGCTTGAACTAGATCACGGGTATAGATCGAAGATGATAGCCCGAAATCAACATCGTTGGATATTTCGACGGCCTCTTGTAAATTAGATGCTTTGAACACGCACAGCACCGGACCAAATATTTCTTCTCTCGCGATGCGCATGTCAGTTTTTACGTCGGTAAAAATTGTCGGCTCGACGTAGTAACCATCTGCGAATTCTCCATCTTGAAGATGTCGACCACCAAACGTTAGCCGAGCGCCCTCTTCAGTGCCAATTCCGATGTACTCAAGCACAGTGTCGAGCTGATTCTTGCTCGAAAGTGGCGCAACGTCTTGTGTCTCATCCATGCCATCACCGATAGTGAGGGCTGAGGGCTGAGCGTTTTCATGAACTCGTCATAGATGCCGTCTTCAACTATCGCTCGTGAGGTGGCTGTGCAGCGTTGACCAGTCGAACCGAACGCACCCTGTACAACCCCCGGAACCGCTTTATCGAGATCAGCGTCATTTAAGATGATTGCGGCGTTTTTACCACCCATTTCGCACTGAACTTTTTTGAGAAGCTCAGAAGCACGAGCAGTGATTGCAGTACCGACTTCGGTAGATCCGGTAAACGAAATACCACCTACTCGGGGGTCTTCGACCAACGTGTTGCCGACTGATCCACGGGGGCCAGTTACGAGATTCAAAACTCCAGCCGGCAATCCTGCTTCTTCAAACACTTCTACCAGCAAAACGGCCGAAAGCGGCGTTGCTGAAGCGGGTTTATAAACAACCGTATTCCCAGCGATTAGGCAGGGAGCAAGCTTCCATGCTGGAATCGCTAGTGGGAAGTTCCACGGTGTGATCAAAGCGACAACACCAATCGGACGTTTTACGGCGTAAGCCACTGTGTCTGGTAGCTCTGACGGTGTCGTGTAACCGTGAAGCCTCCGACCTTCACCGGCGGCATATTCGATGATGTTCATCGCCCGCTTCACTTCGCCCAACGCATCGGCGATTGGCTTGCCCTCTTCGATTGTTATCGCTTTCGCCATTTCTCTAGCTCGGCGACCCATGATATCGAGCGCTTTATAGAGAACGGCTCCGCGTCGTGGTGCTGGTGTGTTGCCCCACTCTTTCGACGCAGCATGGGCGGCGGCAATGGCGTTTTCGGCATCTAGAGGAAGGCTCGATTGGAACTGCCCGATTATTTGAGATGTGTGGGCTGGATTAATTACGGGGTAGACCTGACCTGACACGGAGTTCGGTCATTTTCGTGATTTTTACCCGGTGTTTAACTCTCGTAGTATTGTCCAGCGATTGCAGCCTTGCCAGATATTCGCAAATATCTTGGTGCGATAGTACTCGTATACAGCCATTTCGGGCTGGCGTGAGAGGCAATTCGCAGATATTCTGACGCCCGCGAATAACGCGTGATGACTGCAAAGGAACCGCGCGCCTGTTTTGAATAAATTCGTGATTTAACTGGAGTAATTGAGCGTATGTCACCCGCCGGTAGTTCAACCGTCACAATCCACACATCGTCAACGGATCAGGTATCGACCGGTATAACGGTTCAGCTTCCTGATTATGACTTGCAGCAGCTAGAAGATTTCGGGTTCTTAGTTGATATGACATTTGTGCTGATGTGCAACTATCACCAAACAGGTCACTTTGGCGGTGGAACGGCTTATACGCCTTATACGATTTCAACACACCTAGCGGGTCCTGAAAACGGTGGAATGACGTTCGACTATCGTCAGCCGAAGCATCCATTTGCCGACAAGTTCATGCTTGCTGGCGGCCATAACGCTCCTGTTACCTACGCAATGTGGATGCTCATGGGCGAAGCCCTTGACCGCAAGCACAAGGCGACTGGCAACGATAAGTACAAGGCCGATCCTAAGGCTTCGATGCTCTCGATCGACGCACTCGGATTTCGACGTGGTGCTGGTGCTCTCGCAACGATCCTTGAAGAAAACGATCTAACCGATCACCCTGCGTTCACACAGGCAAAAATTCGCGGGATTCGTGCATTGTCGGGTCACTCGGAGTCCACTGACCTTACAAATGACGTTAACGGTGGTCCTTCCGGTGTAGGTATCGCAACTGCAGCTGGTAAGGCCGCATTCTGGGACATGATGGGCGCCGACTCTTCGCTGAAAGTTATTGCTATCGAAGGTGAATTTGCCCTCACATCTGGTCACTCGCAGGAATTCAAGACTCAAGCGGTTGCAAACCGAGTCGGTAAACGACTCCGCGTGCTGATGTCATATAACAACGCTGGTATCGATGACGAACTGATCGGCAGCGTTGTGAAGGAAGACACCTACGTAATTGAAAATCAGTGGTCGTCGTACGGCTGGAACGTAATCAAGATCGACAACGCTACTGAATACGAACAGGTCGTTGCTGCTCTGAAGACGATGGAAGACTGGGATGAGTCGGATCGCCGCCCGATGATCGTCATCGGGAATACAGTCAAGGGATTCTGGCCCGGAGCCAAAGACGGCAAACTCCCTGGCGGAGTGAAGCAGATCGTCGACCATGCCAGCCACGCCTATGGGATGCCAATGAATGGCGAATATTTCCAGGCTCTAGCAACCACGTTTGAAGAGAAGTTCGGAGTCAAGTTCGAAGGCATCCGAGACGGTGCTGTGAAAGACACTCGAGAAAAGCTTATTCAGCTTAAAACCAACATCGATATTGCGATGGGCGTTCTAGAATCGAGTGGTCTTGGCGATTGGCTCGCAGATCGCCTAGTGGAAATCGGGGATCAAATAAATGATGATCTCCCACTGAGTGTGAAGGTTGGCGAAGACCCGTTCCTCGATGAGCGACTTCGTGTAAAGAACCTGCCGCTTGAGCCCGTTACGGTTGTAGCAAAGAACCACATTACTGGCGAAACAAAAGATGTGAACATCAAACTTTACGAAAAGTCAGGTGAAGTAAAGGGAACCCGTCGAGCGATATCAGAAATCATCAAGTGGGCGAACTATGTTACGAACAATCGATTCGTGATCGTAGCAGCCGACCTTGCTGAATCTATCAATGTGAACGCCGGATCGTTGTGGGGACACTACGATCCGGTCGATAACCAGGCTGGTACTCGTTTGAAGGCCCCGATTCAGGAAGCCGGAAACGCACTAACAGCCGTTGGATTTACAAGCCAAACACTTTCAAAAGACCCTGACAAGTTCAACGGAGTCTGGTCGATCTCAGGCACGTACGGCGCATTCACACCGCTTATGTATCTTCCGCTTCGTGTCTGGAGCCAGCAAAATCAAGACTCACCGTTCCGTATGGGTGTGGCACACATCCTCGCCGGGCACTCGGGTCCTGAAACTGCTGCAGATGCACGAACTCACTTTGGAATCTTCTCACCTCAGGTGTGGAAGCTCTTTCCGAAGGGTCAGGTGATCGTTCTGAGCTTCTGGGATTACAACGACGTTGCTCCGGGTTACTTCGCTGCTGCAGAAATCGCCGCACGAGATCCGAAGGTTGGCGTGATCGTTTTGGAAGTTGCCCGTCCAGACTTTGCTGTCGCAGATCGTTCTAAGTTTGCCGATACCGACATCAACGCAGCGGCAAAAGGGTTTTACCTGATTCGTGATTACGAACCTGGCAAGCCAAAGCACGGCGTAATCGTTTCGCAGGGTTCCAGTTCGACTGTGAACCTTGTCGATGTACTGCCGAAGCTTGAAGCGGCTGGCGTGAACGTTAAAGTTGTCGCTGCGATTAGCGAAGAACTGTTTGATCGTCAGTCGGACGAATACAAGAATAGCGTTCTTTCCGATGCTGAGAAATTCGACATGATGGTTGTTACTACCGGCACACGCCGGGTATGGCCTGTGACCGGAATTGGTCCGCTAACCGACGAGTACTCACTAACTTCCGACTGGGACAACCAGTGGTTGAGCGGTGGTACCGAGGATGATGTGATCAAGGAAGCTCACCTTGATAAAGATTCGATCTTCAATGCAGTGAAACGCTTCGCTGACGATCGTAATGTTCGAATGTCCAAACAAGCTGCTGCGTTCAACGGCAAGTAATTCGCTAGCGTTCAAATAGAACAAACGAAAACGGGCGATGGATTCAATTCCATCGTCCATTTTTTTTGTTTGGTCGTGATTTAATCGTCACCGTTGAATTGGTTGAAAGTAATGAAGAGGAGCATCGCGGCGAGGAGCAGGGATGTTGGTGCGTTCAGATAGCGTTCCAACTTGCTTCGAGATACGAAGTTAGCGAGCGAACTGAAAAGGAAGACAGGTGCCAACACCAGTAAACCCAATGTCGCTATAGCCGGCGATAGTCCAACTTGCGGCGCGCCAACTCTGGTTAGAACGAGTCCTATAGCGAGGGCGTACATGAGAACCGAGAAAGTGTTGGTGACTCTGAATTTCGATGGGAGCGCTGCGTATTTTCCATCCCAGGCTTCGCTCAGAAATCTTGTGCCACCGAACGCCCAATACGAACGAAACGCTATGAGTACGAGCAATACCAGTATGACAGTGACTGCTTAGACATTGATGATCGTTCCCATGAAAATTCTCCGGTGCCGACAGTCTAGTCGTTGGTTAAACGAAAAAACTGTGGGCAGTATGAAATTTCACACCGCCCACAGCTTTGTTGACTAACGACTATTGCTAGTCGCTTGCACCACTAGGTACAAGAACGCCAGTCGGCTGCGCCGTAGGGGTATCAACAGCATCGACCGACTCGCCTTCAACATCTAAGCGTGGGAGCCATTCGAGCCAGCTCGGGAAGTACCAGTTCTTGTCGCCTAGAAGCACCATGCTTGCAGGGACCAGGACTGATCGAACCAGAGTTGCGTCGATGATGACCGCCGCTGCGAGTCCGAAGCCCATCTGCTGGAACATCGACATGTCACCGATGGCAAAGCCACCGAAGACCCCGACCATGATCAATGCCGCACCGGTGATGATTCCGGCTGTTGATCGGAGCCCAAAGGCTACTGATGCTTTGTTGTCGCCGGTCTGATCGTAGTGTTCCTTGATTCGGCTGAGGAGGAATACGTGGTAATCCATCGACAGACCGAACAAGATGCTGAACAAGAACAGTGGGAGCCAGTGTTCAATTACCGGAGTCTGTTTGAATCCGAGCAAGTCGGCACCAAGGCCCTGTTGGAACACGAGAACCAATAATCCGTAAGCTGCACCGACCGAGAGCACGTTCATCAGAACTGCCTTGATCGGAACTACGATGCTGCGGAAGACCACCAATAACAGCACAAAGCTAGAGCTGAGAACTAGTCCGAATACGATCGGAAGCCAACTCTTCATCTCGTCCACATTGTCGACCGTCATTGCGGAGTCACCAGCAACGTAGACGCTTGCGACACCTGTGAATGCCGAAGGCACGTAGTCGTTACGTAGTCGTAAGAGTGCTGCCAAAGCTTCATCGCTTGCAGGATCGCCCTGAATAACTGCCTGAACAATTGCCAGGTCGTTGTTCGGTGCGATCTTTACTTTCGTGTCACCGTAGAACGAGTCTGTGGCGAGGTCGGCTTTCAGCGATTCGATAGCGGCTTGAACCGCTGGAGAAGATGCGTCAGCCGTGTCGATAACGATGTCTGCGGTTAGCAGCCCATCACTGAACTCAGAGTTCATGATGTTGAACGCACGTAGTGAAGGACTGTCGTCTTGGAGTGACCCCAATCCGGTTGAACCGAGATTCATTGTGAATGCCAGTGCGGTAAGACCGAGCAGTGCTCCACCGGTAACTACCACGCTAACAACTGGTCGTGCAGTAACTGCGTTTGTGATCTTGTCCCAAACACCGCCCTCGTTCTTGTCTTCAGACACGTCTTCGAGCTTGCGACCGATGAACGGCAATCGGAGCCAGTACATTCGGTGGCCAAGAATACTCATGATCGCTGGCAGCAGCGTTGTTGCTGCGAATACAGCGGCGATTACTACTACGATTGCGCCGAGTCCGAAGCTGCGGAAGGTTAGACCAGGAACGATCAGCGTTCCGCTGAGTGCGATCATGACTGCGATTCCAGAAACCATCACTGTGCGACCGGCTGTGTCACCAGATGCGGTGATGGCTGCGATCTTGTCACGGCCTTTTGAAACCTCTTCAGTGAATCGTTTTACGATGAAGAGTGAGTAATCGATACCAACTGCAAGTCCGATCATAGTGATGATCTGAACAACGAACTGGTCGAGATCCATAACTCTGCCGATGACTGCGCTGAGCGCAATGGCTACGAGGATGGACGATATTGCGAGCAGAATCGGGAGACCCGCTGCGACGGCTGCGCCGAATACTACGAGCAGCACGATGAGTGCGAAGCCCATTCCGATCATTTCACCCTTTTGGAGAGTTTCCTCAGCGAGGTGGTTGAATTCGGTTTCCACGCTGCCCTGACCGATTGTGTTTACTCGGAATCCGGCAGTTTCGTTTGCGGTTTCGACTACGGCGAGAAGCGGTGCGATGATATCGCCGGCTTCGCTGTCTTCGACTGTGAGTCCAGTCTGGAGAAGCGCGAAGGATTCATCGCTACTTAATAGACCTTCTACATCGTCGAGGTAGCTAACTACGCCTTCAACGTGCTCAAGAGCCACTAGATCGGCCGTTAGGGTGCGTACGAACGCCTTGTTGGTTGAATTGGCGGCCGTGCCAGATTCGAACTCTACTATCACGTACTCTTTTGAGTTTTCATCAGTGCTAATGCGCTGGGCAACGAGTGCCCGTGCCTGTGCTGATTCTAGTTTCGAACCACTAGATCCATCGTCGCTCGTCGTTACGTCACCGATCGATCCGGCGCCTATAAATGCTGCGACCAAGATCACTAGCCATGCACCGAGCATGGCCCAGCGTCGTCGAGCGCTAAAGTTCGCTAATTTGCCTGTAAAGCTTGTGCCGTTCATTGGATTTACCCCTACACCGCTGGATTACTCTTTGTTGAGTCCCCTGGCGGGTTGTTATGAGTACCAAGTTATTGGCGTATCGACGCTTGCTCGTCTCCCTCTAGGGGTGAACCTAGTCCCCGAAAGAGCGAACGTTTGGGTGCTCTTTATGCTGACGTTGTGGGCGGGACGTTGCCCCTTTTGTGAAGGCCATATATTCCAAAAGGGGTAGACGTGGAGACGCTTAAATTGTCATTGCCAGAAGTGAAGCATGAACGACGTGGCAATCAGCGGTCGCACCGAACGCTACGAGCGAATAAGCCAACAACCCGCCCGTCGGCTAAACCCCTCATCCCGACCTTGCTGGAGGGACCTGATATCACCTCGAAGAATCAAACTCTCAATGGCACAGCACGTTAATTCTTGTCGAAAGCTGTGCTCGACGCCTGTCGTCCAAGGTCCCTCCACTCCGCTTTGCTACGGTCGGGAAGAGGGAGGAATGACTACACCTCTGAATCTGGCTGAACGATGCCCGAGTTGTAGGCAAAAATCACAGCCTGCGTGCGATCACGAACCTCAAGCTTGGCAAGAACCCTTTTCACATGCGTCTTCACCGTGCCCTCGGACACAATCAGGGCATCGGCAATTTCCATATTCGAATTGCCATGCGACACCAACTGCAGAACTTCCATTTCACGTTCAGTCAGTGAGTCGAGCTTGACCGAAGCTCCGGGACTAATTCCCGAAGGCGCAGTCTGGGCAAACTCGTTTATCAACCTGCGAGTGATCGATGGCGAAAACAGCGAGTCACCTTCAGCTACCACCTTGATTCCTGCGATGAGATCGTCGGCCGGAGTTCGTTTTAGTAGAAACCCGTTCGCGCCCGCACGAAGCGCTTGAAATAGATATTCATCCTGCTCGAACGTTGTCAGCACGAGCACCCGTTGTGATTTGTCGTCGGGATCTGACTGTTTTCGCTTATCAGGCGAGTGGCTTCGATACCGTCCATCTCAGGCATCTGAATATCCATCAAAATCACGTCGGGATTGAGACGGGAGGCGAGAGCCACGCCCGCTGCACCGTTTGCAGCTTCGCCAATCACATCGAGTTCAGGATCGGATTCAATGATCATCTTCAGACCAGTTCGAACGAGGTCATCATCATCGACCAGCAGCAGTTTGATCGTCATTGCGACTCTCCCGTGTTCCCATCATTATTATTCCGATTGATCGGGAAGGTTGCGCTCACCCGCCAACCTCCGTCGTCGGTCGCACCGGCTTTGAAGTCACCGCCAAACAGGCTAGTTCGTTCTCGCATGCCGATGATTCCACGTCCGCCGCTTTTGCGACCTGCAAGAGTGTCCGTGCCTGAGGAGTCATTGGTAATAGTCACGGTTAACTGATTAGCCCCATAGTCGATTTCGACTTGGGCATTTGAACCCGCCGCATGCGTCATCACGTTCGTTAAGGCTTCTTGAGCGACTCTATAGGCGGTTAGATCAGTGCTGGGAATCAGATTTGATACATCGCCAGAAATTTTAAGTTTGATCGGTTGTCCGGTGGAATTCAGTTCTGTCACGAGCCCGTTAATTCGACTCAATGAAGGTGTCGCTTCGAGCGAGGGAGCAGGATTTTCAGATTCATCGGGATCTCGAAGAATGCCGAGCATCCGATCTACGTCTGAGAGAGCCTGTCGACTTGTCGATTCGATAGATTTCACCGCTTCCATCGCCTTTTCAGGTGATGATTCATATACACGTTGTGCTGCACCAGCTTGAATTACAACGAGATTTAGCGTGTGACCCAAAACGTCATGAAGTTCGCGGGCAATTCGCGAGCGTTCACCTCGAACTGCATCTCTCGCCGCCCGTTCTTGGTCTTCGGAAAGTTCAGCGACTGTTAGCTCTGCAACCTCGAGTCGGCCTCGACGTGATCGCACGACGTTCCCTGCGATCCCAAATCGCCATAAACAACAACACCAGTGCAACAGCTTGGTCGGTCTTCTCCTGAATCACTCCAAATACGAGCACAATTGCTAGAAAGGTCAGTATGCCGGCAACTATCGATTGTCGGTCGTCAGTAGTACTCGTTACGATATAAAGGCCGATCATGGTTGAAAATTGAACAACCCAGGGAGCGTCGTAGCCGAACGTTGCGTGGCCAGTGAAAGCGATGAAAATAACCAAAAGGGCTGCAAGCGGAGCTTTTCGGAAGAACAGGACAGGCAATACTTGCAGAAATGCAAGGAACGCTCCTAACGAATTTTCCTGCACGAACCCGCTGTCGACTGCTGGTTCTACCCGAAGATCAGCTATTAGGAAGAACGTGAGAATCAACGTTCCCAGACCAGCCGTGAAATACGAATTCCTACGATCCATCTCTTGGAAGCGTTGCCAGACGGATTCCAGGCTAATCATCACCAACTCCCCGTCTTGATACTGAAATTCTGTCGATCATACCGACAGTTTATCGACTATTTGGACATTGTTCGTCTCTCGAAAGGAACATTCCCGAGTACATCGAAGGGGCTACCCTCTGTCTAAAATATTCGACATCATGGTCGGCGGTAACAAAATAACTAAGACGGATATTTAGATCACATTCAACCTTGAATGTTAGGGATTTCAGGAAGAGAAACGATTTTGACGAAGCGGATATTGATTGCCGGTTGTGCGCAAGAGGTTTCGACCTTTAACCCTGTGTTCAGCACTTACGAAGATTTCACCGTTGTGTTCGGCGATGACATCGTCGAACGAAGCGCTGGCAAAAACTCGGAAATTGCGGGAGCAGTCGAGATACTCCGTGGCGACGGCGATATAGAGATCGTTTCGTCGTATTTAGCGGGAGCCACAAGCGCCGGACCGCTCGATCAGGCTTCATGGGAGCGTATTTCATCTGAATTCCTCGAAGCGTTGAAGCCTTTCGCTGGCGATGTAGCTGGCGCAGTTTTCGCCATGCACGGATCGATGAGTGCCGAGACCGAGCTTGATCCCGAAGGGTATTTGCTTGAAGAATCGCGCAAGATTCTGGGCGAAGAAATTCCTATCGTTTACACCCAAGACATTCACGGTGTGACGACAGCAAAGATGCTGAAGCACGCCGACGGCGTTGCTGTTTACCACACCTACCCGCACGTCGACTTCGCCGACACGGGAGCGAGGGCAGCTCGCCAATTACTGCGTATGCTCAACGACGGTGTAAAACCCGTAATTGTCCGCGTGCCAATCCCAGCTCTAGTTCGAGGAAACCAACTCATCACAGAGACCGGCCTCTTCGGAAATCAAGTCAGCTATTTAAAGAAACTGCACGACGACCCGCGTATTTTGAATGCCGGATTCCAGATCGGAAATCCGTTCACTGATGTCCCTGAACTCTGCAGTCAAGTGCTTGTGGTAACCGACAACGATGAGGCATTCGGTCGAGAAGTGGCTCTGAAGACGGCGAACGAATTCTGGAACAATCGATTCGCCATGCATGCCGATCTTGTGCCTCTTGAAGAGTCTGTGGCGAAGGCCTGCAAAATGAAAGGGCCGGTAATGTTCACCGATGCTGCCGACGCTCCCAGTTCGGGCGCTTCGGGAGACAGTAATGCGATTGTCGCTGAGATGATTCGCCAGAAATATTCACGTACCGTGCTGGCGCCTATTGTTGACGCATCAGCGGTGGTGAGGGCGGTTGAGAAGGGCATCGATGGAAGAATCACAGTCAAACTCGGTGGAAATCTTGATCGACGCTTCACTCCTATCGAAGTTAAAGCAACCGTCGTGTCTGTCTCCGACGGCACATTCCCACTCGAAAAATGGCCGTCGATCGAACACGCCGGCCCAACGGCGGTTTTGCAATCCGAAAACATCACGTTCGTCGTGTTCTCACGACCAATCAATCTGGTCGACCGTGCACCGTTCTATGCCAATGGACTCGACCCTAAAAAATTCCATTCGATCATCGTGAAGTCACCATTTTGTGAACCTGAATTTTTTGACGATTGGTGCGAAATTAACCTAAATGTCGATGCTCCTGGGTCGACGAGCGCTGATCTCCCTTCACTTGGGCACACCATCTGCGCCCGCCCCATGTTCCCGCTCGACGAAGGCGTGGAGTTCAATCCGGAACCGCAGGTGTATTCGCGAGGCTAAGGACAATTACTCCCGCCCTTCATAAGTCCAGAAATACTCGCAATCCTTGGCACACCCTCTTACACCCCAACCGAGGGTGAAACGATCGCCGATGTCTCCTTTTGGTATATCGATTGAAACTTCCAACTGTGAAGTTGCTCCGTACGCAATGTCCAGTGGACCTGTCGTACGCACGATCTCAACGCTCCCCGGTGGTAAGTTCGATATGAAATACATCTCGAGTGGACTGAATTCAACGGAAGTTGACTCGCCACCGGTTACCTTCGCTCTGCCAATCAACGTGATCGTTCGCCCTGGGGTCTGATCCGCATACGGACTACCGAAACTGAACTTGATCGTCCAATCGTAATTCGGACCTTCAGCCTTGCCCATCGTGTAGAAGAGGTCCATGAACCCGAGACCGATATCAGCTTTTGAACCCTCGCGTGGGACTGCGTTTGGAGTAGCGTCACCGATCTCCCAGGAATCTGACACGTAAACTCCGACCGACCGATACTCAACTGCTTTCACAGGAGTTGGTTCGACCGTTGGCAGTGCCGGAAATGTTGGCACAAGGGCTGGTAATTCTTCAGGCTCTGGTTCGGGTGGACGATTCGCTAGTATTTCAGATTTTAACTTTTCGAATTCGTCCCCGGGATCACCACCCGCCTTGATGGTCTCGGCGATTGCGATGAACTTATCCAAATCGATGTCATTATTGGCGAGAGCGGTGTCGGCGATCTCAACGAGATCGTTTTGCGTCTCACGAGTGGCAATCGCTGCAGCCGTTGATGTTGCAGACACTAATGTTGCCTTCGGCCCCGCGGTCGCCTCCAGCAAAGCCGCGTCGGCGGTGGCCTGAGCATCTCCGATAGAGCCACCCACCTGAGCGGCGGAAACCACATCCTGATTGGCAGACTCCACAGCCCTAGCAGTCTCTCTGGCTAGCGTCTCTTCCGAGCAAGCCGACAATGCGACGATAGCTAAAATTGCCAGCCCGGTCATTACCAGCGTCACGCGCCGACCGGGAAAGAGTGATCGAACTCCTCTGGACATGATCGTTACGATCCCGTTTGAATTTACCAATAGACCGATCCTTCTCAGGAACACAGGTTATTTCAATGAACGTGAAAAACGCATGAGGATGTGATTCGGCGACACCGATTTAGTTCTGAAACCGCAGGTTCGGACCCCCTCTACCGTGGAAGAGGGCCAGAGTGAGGGTGAAGTACCAGCCCGCTAGTATCGCGTCCTCTTTCCTTTCACAGGAATGAGTTCGATGGTGCGAGACTTTTACCAAGCGTGCAATCATTCGATAACGACACCAGCGATCTAGATATCGACGAGACAATCGTTCAACCTCGCTAGCGATTATTCTCGCGTCCAACATCAATTCCACCAACCCCATCTAAGAAATGGCGTATACAAGTCATCCGCTTCTTAGAACAATGTCCCACCATTGCCAATGTTGGCATTTCTGGCCAACAAGACGTTATGCGGGGCGCGTAGCACTCGACATTTCTAGGACGTAACTCCTCCGTTCGCGCGTTCAAGAAAACATGTCCGATACATGCGCCCCGAAATCTACGGGGTATTGAATGACGACCGCACGGGACATTTTCGAAATGGTCAGCCTTGAGCCGACTGAAGAAATCAGCCCAGTGGTCAGATCGATTTTCAACGACACAACCGCCAAAGCGATGTTGGGCTGGACCGTCGAATCATTGAGATCCGAGTCGTTTGGAGTGGGGACTCTGGCTTTGATGAAAGTCAGCGGCAAGGCCCATATCCGCGGTGAAGTCCGACCGTGGTCTTCGGTGCTGAAGATCATGGATTGCACACCAATCGAAAAAACCGCCTCCGTCGGCACTCCGATTCGAGAAGTTGCTGCCTACAAGTCAGGCTTGTTCAATGGGACAGCCACAGGTTTACGGTCGGCAAAAATACATCACATCTCAGAAAAACAAGCGAATATCGTATGGCTATGGACAGAGGATCTGACCGCTAAACCTGGTCAATTTGGATATTCATGGTCGTCTTACCAGTACTTCACCATCGCCGAGACTTTAGGTCAATTCAAAGGACAGATGCTCCGCACTGTGCTACCCCCCGAATCATGGATGAATTACAACGCCGGAATTACTCGTTGGACATCGCCAGCAATGATGAACCTCTGCAAAACGTTAGAACAACATAGCGATTCCGACTACGTGCGGACGGTGATGCCATGTCAAATATTTGATCGAGTGTTGGAATTTGAATCTGAAATACTGCTTTTGGCTCGGGCCATTGAACATGTCCCGATGACGCTTGCTCACGGCGACTTTCACATAAGCAATATGTTCACTCAACTCGGTCATGATGGCGTCGCCCAAGTTGTTGCAATCGATTTGGCTTCGGTTGGAATTGAACCAATTGGCGTCGATATCGGTACGCTGATCGGAGCGTCACTTACGTGGGGCGATGAAGAGGCCGACGCAGTGATGAGCATCGAACGCGAAGTCTTCAATTCGTTTGTGCATGGACTGCGATTGCAAGGGTGTGTTATTCCTGAGGACACCATTCGGCTGGGCTACCTTGGAACTCTTTGCGGATACGCTCGCTCGGTAGGAACCATCCCGAGCACCGTTGCTCATGAGTACGGACCGTGGGAGTGGGTTCTGAAGCGATACGGCGGATCGAAGCAACAACTTCCATATTCGTACCGCCGCCGCATCGAATTTGCTGTCGCGATATTCGACGAGGCAGTCGGTCTTGTCAGGCGGCTCGGTTATAGATGATCGAGCGACTGAATGCCGAATGCCAGCAGGCTGTAACGGTCACCACGTGAAGTCGATCTAGAACATTTGAAAGTGATTGTGTAAGAATGCAGCGGAATCGTGCTGGAAACCGAGCAAATTTAGTATTTCCTATAAGGAGTTTTGTGTCAGAAGATAGCATCGTCGGTCGAACAGAGGAACTTGCGATCATACGCAAGGTTGCCGGTCGTGTTGGGTCCAGCAAATTCGGTGGATTGACTCTGGTGAAGGGCATTGCAGGGGTTGGAAAGACTCGTCTCATGGAAGAGCTGGCGTCGGATGCCGTCAAAAACGACGTTGCCTCAGTGTGGGCGCATTGTTCGAACGACGATGGTGTACCGGCTTTGTGGCCGTGGGTTCAGGTGCTGAGAAAGCTTGTGACTGATGCGGAGTTGATTCGACTAACTAATTCGCAACCGTCCTCAATTCAGCGATTGGCGAATCACTTCCCGGAATTTATCAATTGGGGCGTTGGGCTTTCAGTCCACGGATCAGTCGATCCTTATACAGAGAAATTCCTGTTACTTGACTCAATACGAACAATAATCATCGATATTGGTAAGAGCCATCCACTCTTGATTATTATGGAAGATCTTCAATGGGCAGACGACTCATCAATTAGTGTGCTTGAGATGATATTGGAGTCACCTGGACCAGAAGGTGTCGAATTAGTCGTCACAGTTCGCGACGATGTACTTGCGGCTCACCGATATATTCCGTCCAGAACTATTACCGGATCAGTCAATTTCGCCAGCGTCGTACTGAACGATTTAAATCAGAGTGATTCGGAAACGCTGTTCGCAGACCTTGTTGGAGAATCTGTCGCCGAAGATTCCCTGGCTGATGTATGGGCAATCACACACGGAAATCCGTTGTTCATTCGTGAGTACGCCAGTTCATGGGTGAGAGGAATCGCTTTTGGCGATGGGTATGTTCCTTCTTCGGCCATCGAAACGATTGAATCCAGACTAAGTGTTGTATCTGTGGAGAAGCTTGCTGTAATCGAATACGGAGCTGTACTGGGTAATGAGTTCGACTTCGCTCGACTTGCGGCTGTTATGAAAACTCCGGATCGCCATGATCTCGCTGTAAAAATCGGGAACGGTATTGAACTCGGATTGATTGAAGAACGGCCTGAGTCACCGGGATGGTTCAAATTTACTCACGAGGTGATTCGGCGGGTCATTTATGACCGTATTCCGAATTCTCACCGAGCTACCATTCATCGTGAAATCGCTGAAACCCTTGAGAACCTACCGGGTGAATCGACTACCGGTCACGCAGCAGAAATTAGTGCTCACTGGCAGCGTGCAGGTGTCGCTGGTGACTTGGAACGGTCGGCTCACTGGGCTTTGCGAGCAGGTCGGGAAGCACTCGATTCGTTTTCATTCAACAATGCACATGACCACTTCGAACACGCAAGGCAGGCAGCGCACCAGATTGGGGCGAAAAATGTCGAAGCGGAAGCTAATGCAGGTGTCGGGGAGTCGTTGGCCCCTCTTGGACGTGAAGAAGAGGCGATTAAGTATTTGACATTAGCATTCGATCAATTTCTGGAGTCAGGGTTGGTCGATCGAGCTGTCCAGATTGGTCAAGTAAATTTCACAGGCACCTATGGCCAACTTGCGATGGTACCGATCTACGAACGATGTCTAGATTTGATCGAGGCTGATTCATTAGTAGGTGCTCGAATCCAATCTCATCTCGCTAGGGTCGTCGCGATCGAGATGGGTGATTTTAAGCGAGGTCGAGCGCTTCTAAAATCAGCCAGTCGGATTGCCCGTAAATCCAGAGATCATCATTTGGAATCAATAGCCGCGGGTTACGGTGTGCAGATCGCTGCATTCGCTGCTGAGTGGAGCGAATGTATTGCGTATTGCGAGCGTGTATTCGAACTCCAAAGTGATGTGGATGACCCGTATTCAGTGAGCATCGCGGGAATGTTGCTCGCGGGGTTTCGCGTTGGTGAGGGTAGGCACAAGGAGTCTGATGCGCTCATGGCACGCTCTCGTCGCTCAGCAGAACGTTCTGGGAACAAGCTACGGATCGTTTCATGTGACCTTCTGGAATTGCGCATAGCTCACTCTCGCTGTGAATGGGACAGAGTCGACAGGGTAATTTCAAATACAAGTCCTGAATATCCGAGTGCTGACCGAGTCGTTGCTATGTCGGCACTGTGCCATCATCTGGTTGGCAACACCACCGCCGGAGATGCAGCTCTGGAACGGTTCCTCATCTTACCGCCCGAAACTCCCGAATCGCCTGATGCTCAGTACTTCCCATTCCTTGCACGCTCGACGAAAAACAGCGAGCACATAGCCATTGTGAAAGATGCTGCTGTAATCGCTGAGAAAAGTCGTGCTGAGTACATTCGACGGCGTGGCGTGGTTGCAAAAGGCTGGATGGCGGTCGAAGAAGATGATATCGAAACTGGTAAAGATGCAATGGAGGATCTCCAGTCCGCCGAATTGCTCCAAGACGAAATTTCGCTCTTACCAGCACTTGAATTCTTGTGCGGCGACATTGACAAGGCGGCAACAGATTTTGAGGAATTGATCGAATCGCTGCACATCAAGGGAATCCTCTTCTATGAAGCATGGGCACGTTTCGATTTTGCTCGGCTACTGGCTACCCATCAAGAAGTTAGGCCTGATATTCAACCCAAAAATTATGTGTCCGAAGCCCGCGCTCTTGCTCTCAAGCTTGGACTGATACCGCTGGTGGCTCGACTGGATGAATTGCTCGACTCGTTGGGCATTGTTCGAACACCGTTTGATCTAACTCGCCGTGAGATCGACGTATTAACCCTTGTGGCACATGGATCGACGAATAAGGAGATAGCCGATTCGCTGTTCGTTAGTCCGCATACCGTGAACCGCCATTTAGGCAACTTGTTTACCAAGCTTGGTGTGTCGAATCGAGCTGCAGCCACCGATCTCGCCCACCAAAGAAATCTTGTCTGATCGTACGGGGGTAATACCGTCCTTTAAGTCCCTCGGTCATCGCATCTGAGCTGCACGCCATATTTGGCACATTGCTTTTAATGGCGTGATCGCGTGATTTATCTCCAATCGTTTGGCACGAAAGTAGTTGCTGTGATGTCGAACAACAAAAACAAGGAGATTCAAGTCATGACAAAGAACAATGTAATGAGAAGGTTTGTGAAACGATTTTCAGGAACGGTTGCCGTTGTGGGATCAACCGATGCCCACGCCGCCGATCAACGACCGTTCAAGGGGCACGCTCACGGCGTTTTCACTGGCCCTAACTCTGGCAGCGGTACGGTGATTGCAACACATGTCGGTAAAGGCGATGTGGTGTTTACTGACCTGAATCTCGACTTCGGGGGCGGTACTCCAGACGGTGATAACGTCTGCTTCCCTGTAATCGGTGGCTACCAGAAATTTACTGCGGCCAATGGTGACGAGATTGAAATGAATTACGATTCAGGTCGGTTCTGTGTTGATCCATCAACAGGAGCGCCTGTATACGGAAATTTCGTGACCACGGTTACGAACGGAACTGGTCGATTCGATGAAGCGGTTGGATCGATCCTGATCGATGCCTATGCAACCGAAGAGGGGTGGGCTAGCGATTTCGTCGGCGACAGCTGGATTCACTTCTAAGTACCGTTGCTAGCGAGCACAAGAAGACCTTTCCTTGCCAATAAAAGAACCGCCGACTCATTTCTGAGCCGGCGGTTCTTTTGCATCTAGAAGCTCATTGGATATGAGATTGGGATTGGGATATCTCTACACGGCCGGTGCAGGGTTTCGGGCGTCAGGAATCCAAAACCGGAACGTGGCTCCGCTATTCCTTACACTGCTAGCGGAGATTTGGCCTCCATGTAATTCGACAATTCCACGAGAAATGGCGAGCCCGAGCCCGCTTTGAGCAGATTCATCGTCAGACCTCGTTCGAGCCAGATCCGACCTAAAGAATCGTGTCCATATATTGAATGAATCCTCCGGGTCAAAACCTTCACCCGTGTCTCGGACCTCGAACTCTATTCGATCGTTTAAGCGAGCGGCTGAGAGCGTTACAGTTCCGTCTGGGGGGGTATGACGAATGGCATTCTGGATTAGATTTAGTAGAACGCGTCGTACCTGCTTCGAATCCATTACCGCATCGCCGAGCGTACCTTCGACGCTCGAATCTAGGGTTAAACCTTTGCTGTTGGCGGTCGACCGCATCGACCGAAGCGTCTCTTCCACCAAGTCATCGACGGCGGTTGGATGAAGCTCAAGACGTAATTCTCCTGCGTCCAATAGTGAGAGCGAGAACAGGTCATCGACCATAGAGCCCAGACTTTTCACCTGATTGAGAACGCGCTCCAAATAGTCGTCCTGTTCTTCCTGACTCTCCGTTACCCCATCACGAATTGCTTCAAGCATGACTCGTGCAGACGAAATGGGTGTACGAAGATCGTGTGAGATTGCTGCAGAAAGATCTCTTCGACTTTGTTCGACCTGTTCCCTCTTTTTTGCTGATTCCTCAAGACTTTCCGCCATTTCGTTGAAAGCCGAAACAACATCCGACACATCTGGATCGCTGTAATTCGAAGGCATACGAATCGACAGATTTCCGTCAGATAATTGTCGGGCATGCAGAGCGAGAGTTGTCATTGATCCGGAAATGTTTGCTGACATTCGAACTGAGGCGTATCCGGCAATTACGGCAGCAAATACCAGTATTGCCAGCAGCATTGGAAGGTCATGCCCTGTGTTGACGAACATTAATGCCGACATTACAAAGGCATTGATAAAGCCAAGACCTGCACCGATTCCAACCGCTAGCACGATTTTGAATTTCAGCCGAATCCTACGTGCAAGTATTCCAGAGCGAAGGAGTAGTTCAACGCCTATGAATGAAACTAATGCACTCACCCCCAAGAAAAAACCTATCTCAAAGATTTCGGTACCGCTTGGAGAGAGCAATATCAGACTCAACCCAAGCCCCAAGGCGACCGCTAGGAGTTCTGTTCCAAAAAAACGAGATATAAATGCCCGGTTCACGGCCGCCGCCCGCCGTTTGCGACATCAGCAGTTGAGTGTTGGAATTTGTATCCAACCCCCCCCACACCGTTTTGATGAATCGCGGTCGTGCCGGATCGGGTTCTATCTTTGCTCTTAACCGTCGAATGTGAACCGTGACAGTGCTGGAGTCGCCAGTGTGGCTGTAATCCCAGACATCCTGTAATAAAGACTCACGTGAGAAAACCCGATCCGGACTCGACGCCATATGAAACAGAAGGTCGAACTCGGTAGAAGTAAGTTCGAGTTGAGCGCTTCCACGTGAAACTGTTCGCGATGCTTGTGAAATCGTTAGATCGCTTACTCGAATAACACCGCCGCCGAACTCTGGGACGGTGCTCCGTCGGCGCAAAACCGCATGGACTCTCGCAACCAACTCAGCGGGGCTAAATGGCTTGGCTACGTAGTCATCGGCACCGAGTCCCAAGCCTAAAACGACATCTGATTCACTGTGCTTAGCCGTGAGAATAATGATCGGCGTCATATCGTTCTGTAGTCGTAGCTGCTTGGCGATTTCTAAACCGCCGAAACCGGGCAGCATAAGATCGAGAATTATAAGATCTGAACCCTCGGTTGTTTGAACTTCGAGAGCTTCGATCCCATTGCGAATAACCGGCGCCTCGAACCCTTCCCGTTGTAGATAACGGGAAATTACTTCACCAACGTTTGGATCGTCTTCGACCACGAGTACGCGTTTGTTTTCTGTTGGTATTTCGCGTTCCATCGAATCGGCCATAAGTAAGCCCGTATTCCTAGACGTAGTTTTGTGCGTATAAGTAATCATAGGGAGAAATTACGGATAACGGAGGAAGGCGGATGTACTCCACCTTCCTCCGTTATCACAGAATCGTCAGAACTATCCTAGCCAGATCGGGGAGAAATCAGGATTCCCACCGGGACCAGCATCAGGATTCCCAGGACCTGCCGAATTCAATGCGTTGGCATTTGCATTCGCACCAGCTTGGTTGTTGCCTGGAAGAAACGATGTGCCGACTGGAGGGTTTATCGCTGCTACTCCATTGTCACCGTTATGAGAGTCGGCGATATTGACACCGTCTCCAACAACTGGGCACAGGAATGGGGCCGGTTGTTCGCTAGCCGAAGCAATTGCCGGACCAGCCATAACACTTACAACCGCTGTTAATGCGACTGCGAGTAACTTCACTCTCTTCATAAATTTCTCCTCTGTCGAGTTGTAGTGGCCCTTATTTAGGAACACGCCACGAGTGTCACCGATCAATGTGTCGTGGTGATTTCATTTCTTACAAAAGGCTTACAAGTGGGAATTGAACAAATGCCCTCGACGCTGAACATAACGATGCCAGCGTCGAGGGCGTGTGGAGGTCGGCGTTATCCCTGTGTCGTGATCGTCACACGAATAATCGCGTCTACATCTGGGTATGTGTATTCGTCGGCAACCGGAGCGACCGTCCCCATTTCGGTTTCGCCAGCATTGGGTCCACTCTGACGAGGAGCTTGATCGGCACCTGCACCTGGTGCCTGATTTACCTCAGTTCCTGCATCCCACAGGAGGAATAGAGATGTCAGATCACCACTAATAGGGTTGCCTGAAGAATCGAACAGTTCTATGAATCCATTTTTAGGTGCATAGAACAGATCATTCGACTGCACAAGCATTGTTGCGAGCGAAAGCCTGTCGCCAACGATAGCTTCGAACTCGAACTCATACGAGTCACCAGGGAATGCAGGTGCCGGTCCAGTTGCTCCGGTTGGGGTTGTGAATACACCGGAACTGACCAAGCCTGCTTTCGTCACCAGTGAGCCCGCAAGCTCTCCGGGAGAACCATCTTCAGCCAATGCTTCAAGACCGAGCCCTTGATCAGATTGGCCGTTTACGTACAATTGGGCATCACCATCGATGATGGCAAACACGCCGGGCGCTATCGGCGAGGTAAGGCCTGTTCGTGCTCCGACTGAGCTGTTCAACTTAACCGGTGAACCTGTTTCGGCTAAAGCTTCGAGCCCTTCACCACGATCTGATTCACCGTTGGTGAACAGTGGTCCTGTAGCCGAGTGAACCACCCACAGGGGCGGGGTCAACGGAACTGCAGATGCATTGCCACCTGATGTGTTCAGAGTGGTTCCGGTGGAAACATTTTCTATAGTGGCCTCGAACTTCGTTCCGTCAATATGGTTCACGCTGACACTCACGACGGTTGAAACTTCTGGCAAATTTCCGAACGTATCTTCAGCCGGGCGAACCTTGCCATTGCTATCCGGAGTGTTTGGGCTGGCACCACCGTTCATTAACGGCTGTTCTGAACCTGCTCCAGGTTCTTGATTCGCTTCCGTGCCAGCATCCCAAAGGGTGATTTGGTCTGTTACGTCACCAGATATCGGAACTCCCGCGTCATCGTAGAGTTGAATACCTTCTTCAGACGGTGCAAAGAAGAAATCGTTAGACGGTACGAACATTGACGCGAACGAAAGAGAATCTCCCGGTGCGGCATCGAATTCGAAAGTGAACAAGTCACCGGGACCTGCTGGGGCATCTCCACCAACGCCGCTCGACGAGAAGTCGAACACCGTGCCGATGTTCTCGATTAGCACATTAAACATCGTGCTGCTGTGTTCCATCATGGTGTCATCACCCATCATAGGGTCATCGCTTGGCATGACATCGCCGTCCACCATCGTGTCGCCATCTTTCATCGACCCATCATCCACCATGGCGTCATCCCCAGCTGCGACCGCGGGTTCGGTCGTTGCAGGTTTGGGAGTTGAATTACCAGATTCGCAGGCAACGGCAGCTGCGATAAGCAGGACGCTAAGAGCAAGAATCACCGAACGTATCGGCAACCATGAGAGCTTTTTCATGACATATCTCCGCTTCAAATACCTAATCGTAGGGTGGCATCCGGTCATCGCTTGATGCCGTGTAGCCGGGTTTGAGTTAGGAGTTGGAATTCGGAATATGACACCCAAATGAAATTTCTTACAAAAGGATTCCAGAAATACAACCCATTCGAATGTCGGTGACTTCAGTTGGTAATTAGTCGGACAGTTCGCGAGTCGGCGTTTTGTATTTATCTGGTGGAGCTGCGGGGAATCGAACCCCGGACCTCGTCATTGCGAACGACGCGCTCTCCCAACTGAGCTACAGCCCCGATTGTTGAATGTCGTTGGCTTCGCAGAGAACTGCGAAGCCAACGACATTTCCAAATCTGAACGATTTTAGCCTAGCAAATCGACGATCATAAATCTCAACGTCGCGTGAACCTTTGGTGAATATGATGCTAGTATTCCGGCGGTTCGTCAGGGTTTAAGTGTCTATGCAAGCTCCAGAGTTGGAAGCTACCCAAGACGCTCTATCGATCATATTGCGAGGTTCGTATTGCTAAAGCACTTTCAGGTGCCAGATGACATTGCCGTTCGGGTGGATGTAGCCAAGCTACGTTCTGCCACCGAGCAGGTATTTATGAAATGCGGCGTTCCGGAATCAGAGGCCAAACTTGGTGCCGATGTTCTTATATTCGCCGATGAGAGCGGTATCGACACCCACGGTGTTTCGAACATGCTGCGGGCTTACGTAGCCGGGTACAACGCGAACGCGTCGAACCCGATTCCAGAAATGAAGATCATAAAAGAGACGCCTTCCACGGCGACCATCGATGGCGACGGCGGACTCGGCTGTATGATCGCTCCCAAGGCGATGGAAATTGCCATCGCTAAAGCCAAGGCAGTGGGAACTGGTGTTGTCGCTATACGAAACTCTGGTCATCTCGGTGCGGCCGGCTATCACGCCATGATGGCGGTTGAACACGACATGATCGGCTGGTGTATGACCGCTGGTGGCAAGTCAATGGTTCCGACGTTCGGTGCGGAGCCACAGCTGGGCACAAATCCAATAGCGTTCGCAGCGCCCGGAAAGAACGAACCACCATTCATGTTTGATGCAGCGATGACTTCTATTGCTGGAAACAAGATTGGTCTTGCGAATCGAATGGGTAAAGGCATGTCTCCGGGTTGGGTTGCTAACGATGACGGCACACCTGATATGAAAGGTGGAGACACCGCCGACTTCGCTGCAAACTCTGTTCGGATGCAGTTGCCTTTGGGCTCAACTCGTGAACTTGGATCACACAAAGGCTACGGTCTCGGCGTGATCGTCGACATTTTGTGCGGCCAGTTGTCTTTTGCACCAGGTTTCGGGACACTGTCCCGCACTAGGCGTGCACACTTTGTAGCTGCCTACTCAGTCGATGCATTTGGTGATGTTGATGAGTTCAAAGCGAATATGGACGGCATGGTGAGCGGGCTTGCTGCCACAAAGCCGATGCCAGGTGAAGAGCGAGTTCTCTACGCTGGCTTGCCCGAGCATGAGACCCGAATCGAACGACGAGCAAACGGCGTGCCACTGCACCCTGAGGTTGTCGATTGGTTCCGAGGCATTTGCGCCGAATTCGAAATTACGTTCGATCTAACGTAACGACACTCATGTGATAAGTGTTGTCGTATTTATTGAGACGGGGTAATTCTGACTCCTTGCATTAAAGGGAATCAGAGGGAGGATTGGGATGAGCGACCAAGTCACGAAGTGATGCCCTGAGTTAATGGGCTCTAGCTAAACACTCCGAAATACGAATCGAAGAAACGGGCCGTATCGACTGTCACACCAACACGATGCGGTCCTTTCGCGTCTGGCGACCATACAGTTTCACCATCGGAACGATCATCGGAGCGCTTCACAATTGCCAACCCCTGTTCGTATTCACATATCGATTCATCGAACAGCGTGACAGCGGCTAGCGGGTCATGGAATCGCAATTCATCGCGCGCCGAGAACCACACCTCCGACATTTCATACACCGGCTTGAGGAGTGGATGTTGGAAATGCTCTTGCACCTGATGAGAGTCCATTACTACCTGATGGGTTACGTCGAGCCCGAGGGACGTGTGCTGAGTTGTTTCGGTTGTGTAAATCACATGTGTCGCAGTTGGATCGCAGTGGGCATTCCATTCAGAAACAGGCAAGACGGGATCATCCGTAAATCTTCCGATCATCATGTGAAGTGTCTTCAGTAGTCCGGCAGATTCCGGGTATCTCTCGAATAGGCGAGCAACGTTAGTCATCGGCCCAACCGCAAGTAGCACGACTTCGTGTGGGTTGTTTCGGATGGTTTCTGCCATGAAATCTACGGCATCTTGATTGCTGAACTCAGTGTCATGAGCCCAACTCGGTAACACAGATGTTTGTGGCACATTTGGTTGGCGAGTTGGACCATCGAGTCGATCTTCATAGCCTGGTATGATCGGAATATTCGCACCAGCGGTTTTACATATGGCGCTTGCAAGTTTGGCGCGCTCCGTGGGGCGGCCTGAGACAGTCGTGATTCCAAGTAGATCGCACCGTGGTTGAGCTAGTAAGTAAGCGAGCGCAACAGCATCGTCTATATCGGAGCCGATATCAGTGTCGAATAGAACTTTTATGGTTTCGCTGTTCAATTGGTCCTCAGATCGCTATATGGCGAACCGCGACTACTTGCGTTTACCTCGTCGTGATGACGTCGATCTCATCAGTTCGTCTTCGACATCGATCTTCCCGAAAGCTTCGTTCTCAGTATCGAAGCTTGTTGGCTTGTCTGGTGTGCGATCATCTGCGTAGTACACGTCTCTAACTATGCCCAGCATCGTATTGAATTCTAATGGTAGAGAGGTTTCTACGTTGTGGAGTGCAGCGATCTGTTCTTCTTCAGTCATGGCTGTAAAGCCGCCAACAGCGTGCGCCATCAGGTCGAGTGATAGCGCATCGATAATTCTCAATAACGCGGTTCTCGATGGAGGATCGTTGTTTGCTCGATCTTCTATCAATTTTTGTAACCCAAGCGACCCTGCAGTCATTTCAGAATTTTCGACCGGAATGATTCGGTTGAGCATCTGTGTCAGCGTGATATTGTCGGATCCAGTCAGCGAGCCATCTTGGTTAGGCATGATTCGAGCGAGTTCATAAAATAGTTTGCGAATGCAAACGGATCAATAGTGGAAAATTGTGATGATGGATACCGTACGGGGTGTTGCGCAAGATTGGAAGATACTAGTGGCATTGAAGATGGCGCAATACGCCGTACGTTGAGCATGAGTGAGAGAGACTATCTATGGCGAGAGTTTCAGTAGAAAGTGTTCAAAACGTTCAAGTTCGTATTGAAGCGGGCGATCATTCCTGGTTCGCTGACGAACCAATTGGAGTGGGTGATGGATTTGGACCGGGTCCGTTTGATCTACTTCTGAGCGCTCTTGGGTCGTGTATGACGATGACGTTGCTGCTATATGCCCGGCGAAAAAAGTGGCACTTGAACGGATCGAGGTCGATATTCAGCATGACCGTATTCATGCCGATGACGCTGTAAATGTTGAGCAGATCGGCGGTATGGTCGAGCAATTCAAGATCGATCTGGTGCTGCATGGTGATTTGGATAGCGCCCAACTTGAGCGACTCTCAGAGATATCGACTCGGTGTCCGGTGCGGAATATTTTTGCTGGAAATCACGTGTTCAGCTAGACGGTCAGACTCGGCGAGTAATAGATGTTCGGCGTGATGGGCTATTTGCGGGAAGGTTTACTCGCCGTACTCTGAGTAGATTGCTACGAAGTTGCCAAAATACAAGGTTTGATAGGGGAATCTCGATGCTGAACGGAGTTCTGGTCGGATTTGGAATTATGCTGGCCTCGCTCGTGATTCCGATCGTGCATTATGTAGCGGTGCCATTGAGTCCGTTTATTGCGGGGTTTATAGGTGGCGGTGTTGCAAAAATCGACCAAGATGGGATTGTGAAGTTTGGTGGGTTGATGGCGGGCTTAATGCTGGTGCCTTCAATCGTGATTCTATTAATTAAATTCGCCTTCGGTGTCGATGAAATCATTGGAATTCCGACCATGCTCTGGGTGTGGGTTACGGCGGCACTAATTCCCTATACATGGTTCGGTGCGACAGTTGGTGCGCTAGGTGGTTACTACATTCGACGCAATAAAGAAGAGTCTCAGTAATCATCTACAGAGCACTATCGAACTTGATTTAAGCGTTGATCTATGTCGATCTACAGTGACGAGGCGAGATCGCGCGTAGCGGCACGAGCGGAACGTTTACGCTTTCGCATCACTTCAGGATGGGGAGCCACCACTACCGGACCAATAGCATCTCGAGCAATCGTATCGGCAATGCTTCCGAATACCGATCTGGTCAATCCAGAGCGCATTCGAGATCCGGCGACCAGCCATGACCCAGGATTTTCTGCCTGAAGATTGAGAGATTGCTCCGCTAAATCTTTCGAACCTCGTTCGATCTCGATGTGAATCCCGTCATTGGTGAACTTGTCGATCAATTCATTTTCGATCTCCGCTGATGATGCTGATCGAGCAAGCACAATCTTCACACCCGATCGGCTCGCACCTGCAATTGCATTGGCCAATGGTAGTGCTGAATCTGCAATACCAAATGAACATGGCACGATGAGCATTTTCGGAGCTTGCGGAGGTACACCGTTCAATGTGGCGTGATGCGGGTTGACAATAAGGAGCGGAACGGATGTTGTACGCCATAATTCGTCCAACAGCCCGTGTGAAATGAAACGATGTGGACGTGAACGGGTTGTCGTTGCGATTGCCACAATCCCGAACGAGCTTGTGGCCGAACGAGATGTGATCATCGATGCGGCATCGCCAGTCGCTACTCCCCATCGAGACTTGACACCGTGTGGTCCCAGTCGGCTCACGATCTCTTCTAGGTATGCTGCTGCGAGTGATGTTCCGCGATCATGTGAAGCGTCTGGGTAATGGACCTGGCCGGGCCGAGCACCGCGTGCAGGATGAGTCGGCGGGAGGCTGTGAAATAAAGTGATCTCACCGGCAAACCAGTCAGCAAGCATCGATGCGAATGGCAGTATTTGCTCGGAGCGCCGGAAGCCGTTGAGCGGCACAAGGATTCGATCGAGATTCAACGTGCTTCCACGGTCGACGGCCAAGCGTCGGATCTCATCTTGGGTCCGTGAAGTCGAATCTATCTGCTGAGTCATCGTGGTTCTTTTAAAGCGAGTTTATCGCTTTCATGAATAATGCAAGACGGTTGATTTGTTCGCTGATTTCGATGTTTTCGCCTTCAGCATGAGGGTTAAGGCCTTTAGACCCGAGTCCGTCTGCCGAAGGCACCCCCATGGCAGCGGTAAGATTTGCATCGCTGCCCCCGCCTGTAGATTCTTCGGTAAGTTCAAATCCGAAATCGTTCGACCAGCCAATTAATTTTCTTGCCAATTCGGCCAGCTCAGGTGTTCGTTCCATGGGAGGTCGATGGAATCCACCAGTGATCGTAAGAGAAGTGCCTTCGATAGTTGGAGTTAATGCTCGGATCGTCGATTCGATTTCAGCTGCTTGTTCGTTTGTACGAACGCGAACGTCAATCACTGCTTCAGCCGACGCCGGGATTGTATTTCTTGCCGAACCACCGGAGATGAGCCCGGTGTTCACTGTAATTCCGTTTGGCCAATCGTTCATTGCCTGGAGTTCGATAATTCTGTGAGAAAGTTCGTGAATAGCCGATGCGCCGCGTTCTGGAAACGCTCCGGCGTGGCTTGCCTTACCTTCGACATGTAGCCGAAATTCACCAAGGCCTTTTCGTTGTGTTTTCAGTGCTCCGGCCCCTGCCTGGCCGGGTTCCATGATTAGCGCATATTCAGCACCTTTGGCTAATTCTTCAACTAACGGTCGAGAAGATGGACTTCCAACCTCCTCATCGGTGTTGAAAAGTATTTTAATGGGACGATCTGGCCAGAGGCCTTCTTTTTGTAGAGCCCGAAGTCCGATGATCGTCGTTGCAATTCCGGCTTTCATATCCAGCACGCCGGGGCCGTAGAGGCGTCCATCCTGTTCGGCGTAGCCCATACGTTCAAGGGTTCCTATTGGCCATACTGTGTCGAGGTGACCGACTATAAATGCATGCTGATTGGTTCCGCCCTCACTCGATGGCCATTCGGCTGTGACGTGGTCGCCGTATTTATCCTGAGTATGAACTTTGACATCTCCACCTAAGGATTTCATCAGATCTGCAGCAATCGACGAAATGTAATCGTTTGCCGCTTTGTCGCTAGTAGGAGTTTCGATAAGGACGAGCTTTTCGATCAGATCGAAAAGCTCTGTTTTGTGCGATTTGGCGAGCGCCAGCCAGTCGGTCAAGTTATGATCCTGTACATCAGTGGAAGTTGGTTGCACGGATTGTAGGTGGCATTGCTGGTGTGTGGGCTTGCTCGCCGGAATCTATTAACCATTTGCGACCACTTGATCGAGTGCCATGATCAGTTCTGGCTTCGGTGCGAAATTTTCAAACCGATGTGTCACGGTACCGTATGAATCGACAATGAACGTCCATTCCTGTGACGAAAGCCCCCATTCTTCGAGGATGGGAGTTAGTTGCGCTTTGCTCAGGTCACCTTGAATTTCGTGCGGATTCGTATAGAGATCGATATGAATGAAATCGACCTGTTCGCCGTATGTAACTCGTAGCTCACTGGCGACTTCGACTTGCGGTCCGCAGACGGCATTTGTGCAGAAGGCAGGGCTGGCAAAAACGATCAGCAGTGGTCGATCTCGTTTGAGCGCTTCCGCTATGGAGAATTCGTACAAATCAGGATCTCGAAGGCTTCCGGTTGTGAGTTTGGCGATGTCACCTTCACTCGAAAGAGTGTGATTTTGGCTGGCAGGGGCAGTTTGCCCAACCGTTACCGAATGAGCCTTCTCCGCGACAGGGAACCGTACTTCTACATGTGCGCTTGATCCATCTGGGCGCGGGATATCTGCAAATACAGACCACAATCCAGAGCGGCCGAACTCGATATCAGTCGAATGAATTCCGCGTGTACCGAATGGGAATTCGTAAAAACGTCCCAACGCATTTGTAGAAATTTCAATGTTTGGCTCTGATTCATATCCGTTTGGAAAGTGGTTCGCAGTGAACTTGACGACTGGAAATTTGAGTAATCCTGTGTCATCGCTCAGCACCACGCCGAACCGCTGAATGCCTACTCCAAGATCAGGCGTAGCAAGTTCGAGATAGATTTTGTCTGAGATCACAGTCCAACTTGGTTCAACTGAAGTGAAAGAAGATTCCCTTCCCGTTCGGTCCGACTGATCGGCCGATGGCTGTGACGGGGCAGTGGAAGCAACTTCCTTAGTATCGGATGATGCACATGCGACAAAGGCGATGCTAGCGATTCCCGCGATAAGCAACGCCATTCGGCGAGTGGTGTAAATCAGAGAGAGTGAAGGCATTAAATTCCACCATCGTTGATGCCGAAGGTGAAGGCGAATATAGCGAAATCGTCTGAATCAGATGCCAGCTTTATGATGTGCTCGCCGAACTCCGGTGTTTCGAGAAACGAGTATAGGCGAGGTTCATCGACGCTGAAGTACGAACGCCCATCCCTGTCGAACAACACATCCATTCCAGCTTCTTCCGGCTTTAACGGGCGATCATCGATCTCAATATAAACAGCGAAAGCTTCAGTTCCGGTCGGGTTCACAACCACATTTGCACTACGACCAACGAACTGGAGCGCAATGTGATCTTCGAGATTTTTCGTGGTTCGAGCATGGATGATCGACTCTGGTCCATTTGTCCACAGTCCTTGTAGAAACCACTGTTGCGGCGTATAGATTTCATCATCAAGGTATTCACGTGTAGCGTCGGGCTCTATGTAGTACTGCTCTTGGCCGGCATACAACCCCGATTGGGTGTAATTTCGCTCGTACCCACCATATAACTCACGAGTAATTCGGTTTGCGGCTGGGTCGGGATTTGACGAATCGACTGTTCCGGTAGGAATTTCAGAAACATCCCATCCGGCCTCGGTTAGAGCCTCGCGAATTGCCGTTTCGGTTTCGACATAAGAACCTTCACCGAAGTGTCGATACGTTAATTGACCGTCGATCCCGATCAGATATTTGGCTGGCCAATATTGATTACCGAACGAATTCCAAGTTTCATAATCATTGTCGAGAACAATAGGCCAGCCGATTACTTCTCTTGAGAGAGCGTCTTGAACGTTGCTGTAGTCTTTTTCGAACTCGAACTCTGGGGTATGAACTCCGAGTATTATGAGTCCACTGTCGGCGTACTTGGAGTGCCATTCCCTTAGGAAGGGTAGTGTTCGTAGGCAATTAACGCAGGTGTAAGTCCAGAAATCGACAAGCACGACTTTGTTTTCGGCCGTCTTATCGGCGATTGTGAACCCTTCTGAGTTTAACCACCCATTGCCTCCATGAACTTCGAGAACTCCTTCAGAATAATTAGGGAGCGGTAAATGATTCGTTGGTGAGATGACCGGAGGTTGAGTCGGTGCTGACGCATCCGTCGACATCGTAGATGTGGGGCGCACTACTACCTGTGTCGGTGCATTGGCTGGGGCGAGGCCACCGCCACATGCGACTGTAGCTAGGGCGGTGACTGCTGTGATGGCAACTAATGGTATAAGTGGATTTTGGAATTTCATTTGGAATCGTGGAGGATGATAGGGCTCAAAATAAGGAATTCGGTGGAGTTCGCACCGATAAGGAGGAGCCAATTAGAGTATGTACGGTCGCTGTGCCGCGTTCGGATTTAGCACCTTCTACCATAAGGCGAGTGCGCACATAATTTTGGGTTGGTACCGACGACGTACGTGAACCGACGTCATTTTTTCACGATAGGAATGTTCACGTGAGAGTTGTTTGAGATCAGGTTAGAGCTTCGACCGGGCATGAGGGTAAAGCAGCCCACTCTCGCCACGAGCCATCGTAATCTCGAACCTTTTCGAACCCGGCTAGTTTCAGTGTCCAGAATCCGTGCGCCGCACGGATGCCACCCTGTCAGTAGGTGATGACATTTTTATCTGGCGTCACTCCCGCATCAGAGAGTAATTTGCGAATTTCTATTGCGGTCCTTAGTACAGGAATTTCGCCTTTTGTCATGAAATTCGTCCACTCGATGTGAACAGCACCAGGTATACGACCACCACGAGGGCCACCGCGTTTGTTTGCACCGGTCCATTCATCATCGGAGCGGACGTCAAGCAGAACGATCGAACTATCCTCCAGCGAACTCAGTACTCGATCTCTGGACGCAAAAATATCGGCGTTCGATTTGGGCGTGAATGTGCCAGCAGTTCCTGATGCCGAGAACGGTAGTGTTGTGGTTTCTCGACCTTCGGCTTCCCATTTCTCTAATCCACCATCGAGAATCTTCATATTAGTGTGCCCGTAGTAGTGGAGCGCCCACATCAATCTGAAGGAATAAACACCGCCGTAGCGGTTGTACCCCACTACCGTTGTTTCGTTATCGATTCCAAGATCAGACATTGTCTGTGCGAACTGTTCCGGTTCTTGAATGTGGGTTCGAACCTCTAGTGATGTTTTGTAGTAGTGATCGATTGGATTGACCGAGGTTGGGATATGGCTTTTGTTGTACTCTTCAGGCACATCGGTGTCGACCACTCTTACGTTAGGGTCGGCAATGTGTTCAGCAAGCCATTCTGTGGTTACAAATATGTTGGGCACTGAGTAGCCGCGATCTGTAGGTGGGGTTATCGTTGGAATACTCATGAGACGGGATGAAAATCTTCCGATTGATTGATACCTTTAAAGTCGGTTTGCTGATGCTATCACCAAGCGTCATAAACTCATCACGTTACTAGGTAAAAGACGCAAATAAGCGTGATAAGTTTTACAGTCGAACGATAATCAGAACTGACCTACTGTTTGAGTCAGAGGCTGGGATTCTTTCAAACGAATCTGCCAGTCGGGGCAACAAACGGCAGGTTTAATATATTGAATTTCATACTCGCAGGGCTAAATATTGACCGTGCTCCAGTAGAAGTGCTGGAGTGTGTAGCGGTTCCAACTCATTCGCTCAAGGAACATCTTGAACGACTTGCAACACATGCTGGTGGGGGAGTGATTCTTTCGACCTGCAACCGCACCGAGATCTACTCGGTCGCTGAAGATGCTGAAGTTGGTGTTCGGCAGCTCAGAGAGTATATCGATGCGGTTCCTGAGCATGCTGGCGTCACCGGTATCAGTGGTTACATCTATACGAAAACCGGAGATGAGGTTGCTGAGCATCTATTTGGGGTTGCTGCAGGGCTTCAGTCTGTAGCACTTGGTGAATCACAAATTCTCGGGCAAGTCACACGGGCTATGCAGGCGGCTGGTGAAGCAGGGACTATCGATCCCATGCTTTCACGCCTGTTCCACGCCGCTTTACGAACGAGTCGAAAGATTCGTAAAGAAACTGACTTAGGGCGTAACCGGACTTCAGTTTCATCACTTGGTGTTCAGGAACTTCAAAACACGCTCGGTAACCTGAAGGGTCTACGAGTGCTACTTGTTGGCGCTGGTGAGATGGGCAAACTCACGGCTCGTGCGCTGAGGCGTTATGGAGCCGACGATATTGTTGTTTCTAGTCGGTCGATGAATCGAGGCAGGATTCTTGCCGACGAATTAGGTGCTCCGCAGGTTCCGTTCGAGAATATTTCAGATGCATTGATCGAGGCCGACGTGTTAATCACATGTACAGCCGCGACCGATTCGGTGATCACGGCAGAGGTGGTTCAGAGTGCTATCGACACTCGCCCAGATCGACTATTGAGCATTCTGGATCTGGGTATGCCTCGTGATGTTGCACCGACTGCAGGCAATATTGATGGTGTAAACCTGATCAGCCTTACAGAGCTTCAGGCGAAATCTGCTGAAAGCTGGGAGCTCCGGGAAGAGGCTGCGGCCGAGGCGCAAGGTCTGATCGACGAAGGTGTTAGGCGCTTCAAGGAGCGTTTGACGGGTATGAGCAGTGAACCAATGATCCGAACGCTCGGTGCTCGTGTTGAGCAGATGAGGCGTGAGGAAGTTGAGCAGACGCTTGCTCGGCTGGATGGACTCACTGGGAAGCAAGCAATTTCGGTTGAGAAGATGACTCGATCACTCGTTCGTAGAATTCTGGCCGACCCGATTAGTTTCCTTCGAAGTGAAGAAGATAGTGCCGTTGAAGCCGTTCAAAAAGTGTTCGCGCTGGCCGATCTGGACGAAGACGAACTCGAGTAATCCCAAACAATCATTGAGATTGGCTCAAATCTGACTAAGGGACACTGTTTACAGTGTCCCTTTACGCGCCAAAATACGATGGTCTTATTTTTGAGTACGGTTGATTCGTTATTCGGAGGCCACTATTGTCCCGCGCAAAGTCCGCAAAGCTGTTCAGTGACGCTAAATTACTAATACCCGGCGGAGTGAACAGCCCGGCTCGTGCATGGGGTTCGGTTGGCGGCGACCCAATCTTTTTCAAGAGAGCTTCCGGATCACGAGTGTGGGATGCTGACGATAACGAGTTGATCGACTACGTGTGTTCTTGGGGGCCAATGATCCTAGGCCATGCAAATCCAATCGTTATTGGCGCAGCTATCGAGGCCGCAAAGTCAGGTACTTCGTTCGGTGCGCCTACTGAACTTGAAGTAGAGATGGCGCGACGTGTGGTCAACGCTGTTCCTTCAATTGAGGTCGTGCGATTCGTTAGTTCAGGTACGGAAGCCACGATGTCCGCACTGCGGTTAGCGCGAGCAAAGACAGGTCGCAACAAGATTCTGAAGTTCAATGGCGGCTATCACGGCCACGAAGACGCACTTCTCGTTGAGGCCGGATCGGGACTGGCTAATCAGGGAATCGCATCTTCGGCTGGTGTGCATCCTGACTACGCGGCTGCAACTCTCGTAGCTAATTTCAACGATGTTGAGTCGGTTCGAGTACTGCTCGAAGCGAATAAGGGTGAAGTGGCTGCGGTGATCGTCGAACCGATCAGTGGCAACATGGGTGTTGTTACGCCGGCACCAGGCTTCCTCGAGGGATTACGAGATCTGACGACCGAACATGGTGTGTTACTGATATTCGACGAAGTTATCTCAGGGTTTCGAGTTGCATTGGGTGGGGCGCAGTCCGTTTACGGTGTCACTCCAGACATCACCTGTTTAGGCAAGATCGTTGGTGGTGGCTTTCCGGTAGGAGCGTACGGAGCGAGCGCGGAGATCATGAACCAAGTGGCTCCGCTCGGACCGATGTATCAGGCTGGAACTCTTTCCGGCAACCCGGTGGCAATGGCAGCTGGCATAGCGACCCTAGACGAACTTGCAAAGCCGGGTGTTTATGCAAGTCTTCAGACTAAGACTGACAAGTTGGCAGACGGTGTACTCGATGTATTTGACAAAGCAGGGATCCCTGCCGTCGTGAACCGTGCCTGCGGGCTTATGACCGTGTTTTTCACGGGTAACGAGGTGACCGACATGGCAAGTGCCTCTGCGACTGATAGAGAGTCATTTGGGGCGTTCTTCCACGGCATGATAGATAACGGAATCTATCTTCCTCCATCACAGTTCGAGGCGTGGTTCGTTTCGACAGCGCATTCGGATGCGGATATTGCCGAGACACTTGAAGCCGTTTCAAACTCGCTGCCGTCTTAGTCGGGTTAGAGCCACTCGCAATTTCGTATGTGACCTAGAGTCAACTTCGTAAGCAAACAACGTCGTCTGAGTGTG
>ERZ890510.319-NODE-319-length-39925-cov-5.508327_pt1 | contig 39925 bp, 37 predicted proteins | sample MGYA00521265_ERZ890510 | MGnify/ENA primary metagenome ERZ890510 (study PRJEB32303, sample SAMEA104408624) | aquatic metagenome | biome: Brackish water; feature: Chemocline; material: water | place: Baltic Sea | collected 2014-10-26T21:54:00 | depth 110 m ... | reverse complement strand
GGCCCAGCCGCTGCCAAAGTTCCTCGGCCAGATGCGGCATCATGGGCGCAAGCAACCGCACCAGCGTTTCGAGTCCTTCGCGCCGCGTCGTACCATCGACCGCATCCTTACCGTCGACCAACGTGTTGGTGAGTTCGTAGAGTCGCGCGACCGCCCGATTGAACCGGAGCGCATCGAGATCGTCGCTTACCGTGATAATTGTTTTATGCACGGCGCGCCGCATCGCGACGACTGCGCCGCCGTTGGCGTCACCGCCGTTGGGCGCGGCCAAGTCATCGAGTGACGATAAGACGAGCCGCCACAAGCGGTTGGTGAATCGCCACGCGCCTTGCACGCCGGCTTCGGTCCATTCGAGGTCGCGCTCCGGCGGACTGTCCGACAGCATGAACCAGCGTGCTGTATCCGCGCCGAATTGATCGATAATCGATCCCGGGTCGACGACATTCCTTTTCGACTTTGACATCGATTCGGAACGACCAATCGTCACCGGCGACCCGTCGTCCGCATTTGTCGCGCTACCATCAGGATGAAACGTCACCTCTTCGGGATACAACCATTTCCCGGCGCCGCTTTTGTAGGTCTCGTGACAGACCATGCCTTGGGTGAACAGACCAGCAAACGGTTCGTCGATCGAAGCGTATCCGCAGCGCCTCATCGCACGGACAAAGAACCGCGAATACAGGAGATGCAAAATCGCGTGTTCAATGCCGCCGATGTATTGATCGACCGGCAGCCAATAGTCGACCGCGCCTCTCTCGACCGGGACGTCGGCGCGCGCCGAACAGAACCGGGCGAAGTACCATGAGGAATCGACGAAGGTATCCAACGTATCGGTTTCGCGCCGTGCGGCCGCGCCGCACTTGGGGCACGGCGTGTGTTTCCAGGTCGGGTGACGGTCCAGCGGATTGCCCGGCGTGTCGAAAGTGACGTCGTCGGGCAGCACGACCGGCAGTGCGGCGATTGGCACCGGTACAATCCCGCAACTATCACAATGAACCACCGGGACCGGGCATCCCCAATAGCGTTGCCGCGAGACCCCCCAATCGCGTAACCGGAAATTGACGGTGATGACGCCGCGCCCCATCGCGCTAAGGCGCTTCGCCATTTCGGCTTTGGCGTCAGGCACATTCATGCCGTCGAGAAAATCCGAATTGATCAGACGGCCATCCTCGACGAAGGCCTCCTCGCCGACCGCGAAGGCTTCGGCGTCGGCATCTTTCGGGGCCACGACGGGGATCACGTCGAGGCCTAGCTTGCGGGCGAAATCGAGGTCGCGTTGATCGTGCGCCGGGCAACCGAAAATCGCGCCAGTGCCGTAGTCCATCAACACGAAATTGGCGATGAAGACCGGCAGCTCGCGCCCATCGAACGGGTGCAGCGCGCGCAGTCCTGTATCGAAACCCTTTTTCTCGGCGCGTTCGATGACCGCCTCGCTGGTGCCCATGCGATTGCACTCGGCAATGAACGCCGCGGCGCCGGTGTCATTTTCGGCGATCCCTTTGGCCAGCGGATGATCGGGCGCGAGGGCACAAAAGGTGGCGCCGAACAGCGTGTCGTGGCGCGTCGTATAAACTTCGAGCGTGTCGTCGCGGTTCTTGAGATCGAAAGTCAGTCGGACGCCTTCGGAGCGGCCGATCCAGTTTTCTTGCATCAGCCGCACGCGTTCGGGCCACCGGTCCAGCGTCTTCAGCGAGTTCAGAAGGTCATCGTTGAACTCGGTGATTTTGAAGAACCACTGGCTCAGGTCGCGCTTTTCGACCAGCGCACCGGATCGCCATCCGCGCCCGTCGATGACTTGTTCATTGGCCAACACGGTGTGATCGACCGGATCCCAGTTGACGACGGACTTGCGACGGTAAACTAGACCCGCCTCGAGCATCTCAAGGAACAGCTGCTGCTGGTGACGGTAGTAGCCGGGATGGCAGGTGGCGATTTCGCGCGACCAATCGAGCGACAGCCCCATGCTTTTGAGCTCGGCGCGCATCGCGTCGATATTGTCGTAGGTCCATTTGGCGGGATGGACGCCCATGTCGCGCGCCGCGTTCTCGGCCGGCAAACCGAAGGCGTCCCAGCCCATCGGGTGCAGCACGTTGAAACCGCGTGCGCGTTTGTAGCGGGCGACGACGTCGCCCAAGGTGTAATTGCGCACATGGCCCATGTGAATGCGGCCCGACGGATAGGGGAACATTTCGAGCACGTAATACTTGGGCTTGGTGGAGTCGGTCTTAGCCTCGAAGATTTTTCGGTCGGCCCACACCTTCTGCCAGCGGATTTCCGCTTCTTTGGCGTTGTAGCGCTCGATATTGCGTGTGCTCATGTGCCTAACGGGCCCTGGTTCTGTTGAGGCCTGAATAACCTAACAGGCGCGAACTCACAACGCGCCCGCTGAGTCGCCGTGGTCGCGTCCCGGGCCTCAACTAAGCGTTGGCTTTTTTAAGCATCTCTCGCTCGCGGGCGCCGAAGAAAAAGCACAGCAGCACAAAACGTTCGCCTTTAAGGACAGGCATCACCTCGTGTAGCAGCGAGCAACTAAAGATCAGCGCTTCGCCGGCCTTGGGCCGGTACTCCTCAGGCCCGAATTCGGCAAAGCGCAGCGCCCCGCCGGTGTAGTCGTCCGGATCATTCAAGAGTAACGACATGGCAAAGCGGCGGAAGGCGGTCGCCGGGGCCGTGTTGTCGCGGTGGGCGCGGAAGTAACCGCCGGTGTCCGCGCCGTAGCGCCCGATCTTCAGTTCGGTCGTGCCGACGACCTGAAAATCAAACGCTTTCGCCACCTCCGGCGCGACCCTGCGCCCGATCAGGTCGCCGATACGGCTTCGCAAGTCTTTGTCGTCGATGATGTGGTCCCGGCGGGCTTTTGAGGTTTGATGCTCGACCGCATCGTCGCTGTTGGTGAGCGGGTTGAACGAGCCGCTCGCGAAATTGCCCTGGGTGCGCCACAGCGCCACAAGGTCGCGGCACAATGTCGAATCGAAGACATCGGGGATGGCGAGGAGCGGGGCAGGCCGCGGCACGACCGTCGCTGGTGGTGTCTGAGCGAGATCATCGACCGCCGCGACCACCGAGTCGACGGCGGGTTGAGCGTCATTCGCGCGGACCACCGTGGACACCCGCAGGCGGCGGTCAAGGACATACGCGGTGAACGCAGGCTGGGCCTGGCCCGCGCCGGCATGGCCGTAGACCTCGCTGACCTGGCCCTGGACATCCGACAGGACGCCGAACGGCACGGTCAGGCGCATTGCGAGATGGCCGTTTTGCTCGCACGGCAGACGCGTTACGACGAAGACGTCCGCCTTGACGAGCCGGCTCGCGGCTGCCACCAGTGGGGCCAGCACGGCTTCGTCGCCGCCGTGGCAAAAGGCAAATACCATCGGATTGCCGCGCGAGTACCGCAGCAAGCCGGTTGGCATGCCGTTCACATCGGGAAGGTCGAAATCCGGGACACTATCGCCACGTTCGAAAACTACTCGTGGCGCAGGGGTCATCGGCTCCCGAATGTCGAATTGATTCGCAGCTCTCGCGCGCGCGTCAAAATCGCATTTTCCAGGGTTGGTCCGGTCTCGACGTCAGGACGGATATCGTCCCATTCACGGGAACCGCCGCGCATTTGTTTGAACAGCGCCACACGAACCCCGTCGGCGCGCAATCGCTTGTCGAGAATGTAGACCGTCATTTTGAACCGCTCGTTCGGCGTTTCCGGCGGGCTAAACCAGTCGGTGATAATCACGCCGCCGAACGGATCGGCGGACGCCAGCGGCATGAACGAGATCGTGTCGAGCGAAGCGCGCCACAGGAATGCGTTAACGCCGATCCCGCCGCCGCCTTGTCCTTCATCGTTGCTGTTGCCACCGAACTTGATCCCGTCGTCGCCAGTAAGACGCCCACCCGACTCCGCGACGCTTTTGGGGGCTGAGATGCCCCGGGCAACTTCGACATAGTCGTCGCCCGGGTCTCGTCGCGCGTTGCTACACGCCGCGACGGTGACCACAAGGGCGACCACGAAAACAGGCCGGACGTATCGTTGGAATCGAGTCACTGTGCAGGTTCCTTCATTTGGCAGACACCCCGGCCAGACGGAAATTCCGACAGCATTATGCTAATACTGATAAACCCAATATGGCATTTAGCGCCCCAAAAAAAACAGGGTCGGCAAAAGAAATTGGCGGTTCGACATGAAAATCAAAGTTGAACTCGACGGCGGTATTCGGCTGCTTTGGCCGACGCCGGTCCTCCAAAAGGTCTTCCCTGGCGCCGAGGCACTGAACCCACGCCTTGGCGCGGTCATCCGGGCGCACCAGAAGCAGGACAGTGGGATCGGCAAGAGCGTGGTTGCGGGGTGGCATTCGCGCGAAGACGTGATGGCCTGGCCCGAGTTGGAGATTGGGCAGCTCCGGGACTGGATTGTCGAGGCTGTTACTACGGTGATGCTCCCGACGACCGGCAAGGCAGAAAATTCCTTCGCCGCGACGGCGAAGATTTCCGCCTGGGCCAATATCTTGCGCAACGGCGGGTACCACCGGATGCATACCCATCCGGGGTGCATGTGGTCTGGGGTTTATTACGTCGAAACCGGCAAGCCCGATCCGGATCAACCCACGTCGGGGCGCCTTGAACTCAGCGATCCGCGCACCGCGGTTGAAATGGTGCCGATGCCGGAATCCCCATACGGTCAGCCGGTCCTGATAGACCCTCTTCCAGGGTTGATGGTCGTGTTCCCGAGCTGGTTGCGGCACATGGTCCACCCCTTTATCGGCAAGGGGTCGCGGGTGACCATTGCGTGGAACTTGCTGGTCGAAGACTACAACCCTAAGAGATGAGATTCGGACAATTACCCCTAATGTGGGTGAACGCTGCCTTAATTCATAAAATTGGCTTTTGGGTGACAACCCCAACCAATCAAACGATAAACCGATTTTGTGGCTCCACCGCCACACTGAGCGAATAAAGACACATGCATTCACCTCAAATGCTTGTCTCGCCGGTACTCTTTGGTTCTAATGCCGCCGTCCAAGTACGTAACGACAACAATCGCGGCTAACGGGCAATCCGTTGGGCGTCTCTGAGAGAGGTAATTAATGAAAAAGGCACTTATCGGAACCTCGGCGCTCATCGCCGTGGGTCTCCTGTCGGCGCAAGCCGCAAATGCCGCAGACCGTATTTCACTCGGTCTTAAGGGCAACTATCGTGTGGTTGGCGGCTTCGTCAACCAGGATGACGGCGTAGGCCAAGGCGCTGCAAACACACGTAGCCATCAAATCGGTACCGACGGTCAGGTCCAGTTTCGTGGGTCGACGACCCTCGACAACGGTATGGAAGTTGGCGTTCAAGCCGACCTCGAATTGGCCGATGCGGGTACCGCAGGCGACACCATCGACGAGCACTATATCTGGCTCGAAAATACGGACACTTGGGGCCGTATCGAACTCGGTGATCGCGACGGCGCCCACAACAAGATGAACACGCTCGCGCCGTTCGTCTTTGGTGTGTCGATCGTTGGTGTGCAGACCATTCAGATGGCGACGGCTCCGGCCGGCAGTGGCGGGTTCATCCTGCTCGTGCCGCGTGCGTCCGACGCGACGAAGGTCACATACTACACGCCGCGTTTCTCGGGCTTCCAGCTCGGTATGTCCTACACGCCGGATAACGCCGAGAACATCGGCCGCTTCGGTACTGGTACGACCACCGACAATGATGCCGGTGCGCTCGATTCGTTCATCGACATCGGTGCCAACTGGAACGGCAAGCTCGGTGACGCGTCGGTTCGCGTTTCCGGTGCCTACTCGACGGCTTCGGCCGAAGCGACAGCCAGTAAAGATCTCACCGAGTGGGATGCTGGTCTGAACATCTCGATGAATGGCTGGGCCGTTGGTGCGCAGTACAAAGACGAGGAAGATACCGGCGCTGGTGGCTTGAGCACAATTGCTGAGCTCAACCGCAAGAGCTGGAAGGTTTCCGGTACGTATGCGACCGGTCCTTGGCTCCTCGGCATTGAGTATGCTCAGGAAGACACCGAAGTGACCACCACGACCGAAGACCAAGTCACGGTCTGGGGCGTTGGTGCGAAGCGGACTCTGGGCCCGGGCGTAAGCGCTGGTCTGGCCGTTCACATCTGGGAGTGGGAAGACGACGCGAATGCCGTCGCCGCTCAGAACGATGCGACGGAAATCTTGCTCATCACCGAGGTCAGCTTCTAATTTAGCTGACTCACGAGATGGAAAAGGGCGGACTTCGGTCCGCCCTTTTTTTGTCCGCCGTCCATCGTTGGCGACTGCATTCGCGCTCAGATCGTGAACGCACCAATGGCCGCGATCCCGACCGCACCGGTTGCCGCGAGACGTCCGGCGGTCGCCGCGGTGATGCCCCCCAGCGCATAGACCGGCACCGGACTCCGATGGGCGAGTGCCGCAAACCGGCACGCACCAATGCCCGTCGCGCCGGGATGACTGGCCGTCGCAAAGACCGGCGACAGCAGCACCGCGTCAGCGCCAAATCGGCGCGCCGCCACCAGCGCGGGCCAACTGTGCGCGGCGGCGGTCACTAGGAGCCCGCGCCGGAACCAGCGAGCCCGCCCTGCGTGCGAAACCAGCCGCTCCGGAAAATGCACCCCGTCGGCCCGGACCGCCTGAGCCAGCGCCGTATCGCCACCGACAATCAAGCGGATGCGCGCAGCGCGGCACGCATCGGCAAGGGCGTACGCGAGATCGCCTCTATCGGGCGCGCGGTAATGCCGCAGCAGCACCGCATCGCCCGCGCGCAGACCTGCCATTGCTACGAGCGGGTCGGGCATGCGGTGTTCATCGGTCACCAAAATGACCGGCGGCAATCGACCAACGATTCCGGCGCGCAAATTGAGGCGGTCGGCCCGCTCTGTTAGGCTCACTGGCATGGCGAGACCATAGCGTGACCTCTCCTCCCTCCGCCACGGCGGACCCTCATACCGACGACGTTGCCACCCGTCTGGGCGCGGTTGTTGCGCGGATCCACGCGGCGGCCGACGCCTCCGGGCGCGCCGCCGACCAGGTGCGCTTGATTGCGGTCTCCAAAACGCATGACGCACACCACATTTCGCCCGCCCTCGTCGCGGGCCATCGGTTGTTTGGGGAAAATCGCGTGCAGGAGGCCGCCGCCAAGTGGCCGCCGCTACGTGTCGCGTACCCGGACCTCGCGTTGCATCTGATCAGCCCGTTGCAGACGAACAAAGTGCGCGAAGCGGTGGCGCTGTTCGACGTCATCCAAACCGTCGATCGCCCCAAACTCGCCCGCATCATCGCCGAGGAATGCGCCAACACCGGGCGCGCCGTTGAGTGCTTCATCCAGGTGAACACCGGCGAGGAGCCGCAGAAGGGCGGCATCGCGCCCACGGCCGCGCCGGCGTTTATCGATCAATGTCGCGATGACTTCGGTCTCGTGGTCACCGGCTTGATGTGCATTCCGCCACACGACGACGAGCCGGCACCGCACTTCGCACTACTGGCTGACATAGCGGCCCGGCACGGCTTGTCCCGCCTGTCGATGGGTATGAGCGCTGACTTTGAAATAGCGATCGCGTTCGGCGCGACCGATGTACGTGTCGGCACGGCGATCTTCGGCACCCGCCCGCAAGCGGGCGAGCTGGCTAGGCCATAATACAAATCTGCGTTTGGCGGTCGCAGTTGGCGAGAACGTCGAGCAAATCCTCGCGTGCTAAAGCGATGCAGCCTTCCGTCGGCGCGTAGTCCGGTTGGGCTACATGTAAAAAGATGGCGCTGCCGCACCCCGGCACGACCGGCGAGTCGTTATGTCCAAGAACGACGATCAAATCGTAAAGAGAGTCATCGCGCCAGAGCCCCTCAGCGCTGGCAAGGTGCGGCAGGGTGACCTGCTGGTTGTACGCATCGTCGTCGGGGGCGTCACACCAGCCTTGGTTGGGATCGAGCGGCAAGACCGGCAATCCGGTCGCCGGCGCCTTCATCCGATCGGGACGAAAAAGTACGCGGCGTAGCGCGAAGCATCCGAGCGGCGACGCGTGGTCGCCCTCGCGCTTCGTTGCAGCGATCCCGGTGCGGCCAACGGCGCAGCGGTACGTCAGGCCGCGCCACTTCAGGTGACCCGGCGGGCTGACCGACATAATGTTCGATGGCGGCATGCTAGTGACCAAGGTAGCAAGAAATTGCGGGACGGGACGCGGCACGGCCGCCGGTAAGGAAACGGTAACAACCAAGTTTAGTCCTCCACACGACTTGAAGCCGTCTTGTCAGTCGGGACCGCCGCCTCGGCCGCCCGTTGGTAAGATCGAAAAATGCTGGCCAGTTCGGCCGCTGAATACTCGCCGGATTTCCGACCGTCGGCCTGGGTCGGTCCGACGGCGGCGGGCGCGGGCGGCGACAAAGGCGCCGCAAACAAATTCGGCCGGCGCGCGCGCCCAGGCAGCGGCGCGATCGGCGCTGTGGACTGTGCGGCGGGAGACCCTCGGGCGACGGACAGATCGCGGCGCAGCGCCGATAGCGCATCGGTGTTGCTCGGCACGGGCGGCGCGCTCATCGCGGATGGGGACCGTAGGTCGCTACGCAGTGCGGCCAGAGCAATGGCGTTCGCGCTGGGTTCGCTTTGGCGGGTGATTGCCGCGGCCCGGTCGCCGAGCGTCGCAGCCACCAAGCGATCTTGGGTGGCGACCTCATCGGCCGCCGATGTCGTGGCTGCTGCCACGGCCAGTGTCGCGTCAGGCCGGTTACCGTCACCCGGCAACAGCGCCAGCATGTTCCCGCCCAGGTCGCGGCCCGTTGCACTTTCGATCACGGTATTGACGAGCCCGGACAAGAAGCCAAAGGGACCGCCGAACAGGCTATCGCCGGCCATGCGCGCGGCAGGGCTGATGTCATCACCCGTCAGGTTACGATAGATGGTCGAAACCACTGGGATATGCTGGAGCGGATTGAGCGTATCGAGCAGATCGCCAAAGCGAAGCCCGTCGGCGCCCCAAAACTTCGAATCCGATTTTACCGCGGGCATCGCGGCGATGGGATCGGCGAAGCGTGCGCTGGGGTCGATCGTCGGTTCAGAGAGTGAGGGGGACAGGCTCATGGCTGTACACACACTAGCAATCTCCGCGCCATGCCAAAGCCCAGTAATCGGGGTGATTTTGCCGCGCGCTCGCGCGGCGCTTGGGCATCGAGGCACAAAATACCAGGACATCCCGGCGGAATTGCCGAGCCAGGATCAGTAGGGTTTACAACGACTTAACGCGTCGGCGTCAGGTGTACACGTCCGCTACAACTGGTGGCCATGCCGGGCTTTGGTTTCGAGGTAGCGCAGGTTGTGGTTGTTGGGCGGAAACGCGTGGGCCACACGCTCAGTCACATCGATCCCGAGACGGGTCAAACCCGTCACCTTGGCTGGGTTGTTGGTGAGCAAGCGAATTTTGGTAAAGCCCAAATGACGCAACATTTCGGCGGCGGGCTGGAAAATACGTTCATCGTCCTCGAACCCGAGACGCCGGTTCGCTTCCATGGTGTCGAAGCCCTGATCTTGCAGCGTGTAGGCACGCAGCTTGTTGATGAGGCCGATACCGCGGCCTTCCTGGGCAAGATAGAGCAGCACACCGGCGCCGGCGTCTTGCATCAATTGGATGGCGCCGCGGAGCTGTTGCCCGCAATCGCAGCGCAGGCTGGCCAGCAGGTCCCCGGTGAAACATTCCGAATGAAGCCGCACCAGAGTCGGCGCATCGGCATGGGGCCTGCCGACGATAATGGCGACATGTTCGATCCCGGCGTCGGCCGGGCGAAAGGCGATAATCCTCGTCGTTTCCGAATCGGCCAAAGGCACCTGGGCGCCGGAGACCGGCGTCAGGGTGCGGGCGGTCTCGACCTCAAAGTCGTCAATCGCGGCGGCGTCGGCCAAGAGCAGATCATTAGCTGCGGCCCAGACCGATGGATCGACGTTCTCCGGCAGCGCCGCAAAGACCACGGCCGGCAACAACCGAGCCCGCTTGCACAATATCAACGCCGCGCTCGCCACACCGTGGTCTTGCGGCGCGACCCGAAACGGGCCGCGCAGGGGGTGATCCAGGTCGCTCGTCGGGTCGGCGAGGCTGCGCAGAGTTGCGCCGTCGATATGCGGGGAGAGGGCGAGAACGACGCTCGTCTCGCCGGTGGGTGCGATATTGAGTACCGCGGCGCGCTGGGCGGTGATTGCCATATGGCGAGGGTCCAGGCCGAGTTCGCTCAGCGGTTTCAGCCTATCCTCGGCAAATTCCGTGGCTAGGATCGCCAAAGCGTTCGCCCCGTCGCGAACGACGACAGGGGTGCCCCGGCGCAGATCCGCGATGGCGCGCATGACCGCCCGGTGGTCCCGTGCTGAGGATTGGTCTGGTTTCAAACGCATCGCCTCTGATTGAGCGGCATCCTACAACGCACGCGAGCGGGTTGCCGGTTCCACGAATATGCCGCCCATAGATCGGACAGACCCCGGGGCCAAAGCAAGATAACGGGGTAAACAAGTCGTGTAGCACACTGCGAGTGCTGGAAGCCTGGGTTAAGAGAGCCTAAGTCCCTTAGACCACCCGTTTTTTTGAAGGGACTGGGAATGTTAGGATTTCAGGAATCGCGATCTTTGTCGGGGATGAAGCATATGACGGTGAGCAAGCGCATTCTATTGGTGGACGATGACGAACCATTGCGCAGCGCTCTCGCAGAGCAGCTAGCGCTGCACGAAGAATTTGACGTGATATCCAGCGGCACCGGTCACGATGCGCTTGAAAAGGCCAAAGTCGAAACCTTCGACATGGTTTTGCTCGATGTTGGATTGCCCGATATCGATGGCCGTGAGGTATGCCGCCTTTTGCGCCGCGCGAATGTCAACGTTCCCATTATCATGTTGACTGGCGCCGACAGCGATTCCGATCAAATCCTGGGTCTGGACTCGGGCGCCAACGACTATGTCACCAAGCCTTTTCGATTGGGCATCCTATTGGCCCGTATGCGGGCGCAGCTCCGCCAGCACGAGCAAAGCGAAGACGCCACCTTCGCGATTGGCCCGTATAGCTTCCGGCCGGCCGCTAAGATGCTGTTTCTGGACGGTGAGAAAAAGACCAAGGTTCGTCTCACCGAAAAAGAAACCGCGATCCTCAAATACCTCTGCAGGATCGGCAACAAAGCGGTGCAACGGGACGTTTTGCTGTCGGAGGTGTGGGGCTACAACGCGGGTGTCACGACTCATACCCTGGAAACCCACATATATCGCCTGCGCCAAAAGATTGAGGCTGATCCGTCGAACGCGACACTGCTGGTCACCGAGCCAGGCGGTTATCGTTTGAACGCCTAATCGAGCTTATATATCAGTCTGTTATAAGGGTCTGCCCTAGGCCGCTAGAGGGCAATTGGTCCTTTTCATTCACAGGACCGTAAGCGAGAATGCCGAACGATTTTCGGGAGTCGGCAACATTGTCTGGTAACGATTTCTTTATTCGGTTCTGGGGCGTGCGCGGGAGTGTGGCATGCTCGGCGCCGGACATTGTGAAATACGGCGGCAACACGTCGACCCTGGAAATATGGTGCGGCGACAACCTATTGATGTTCGATGCCGGGACCGGCCTGCGCTATCTCGGCAATAGTCTCGTCGGCAAGAAAAACCTCAAGGCCAGCCTCTACCTGACCCACACCCATTTCGATCATGTGTGCGGGCTGCCGTTTTTCCGTCCCGCCTTCATGCCGACCAACGAGTTTCAGATTTGGGCCGGTCACCTCCTGCCTAAACACACGATCCGGTACGCATTGACCGAGTTGATGATGGCGCCATTGTTTCCGGTCCCACTCGAAATTTTTCAATGCAAACTATCGTTCCATGATTTTGAGGCGGGCACCGCGCTCCACCCGTATCCGGATGTCGAAGTGCAGACTTGCGCGCTCAATCATCCCAATGGCGCGACCGGCTATAGGGTCAATTATCAGAGCAAATCGATCTGCTATTTGACCGACACCGAACACACACCTGGCCAGCCAGACCAGAAAATTCTAGACCTGATCGACGGTGCCGATCTGGTGATTTACGACGGCATGTATTCCGACGATGAGTACAAGAACCGTGTTGGTTGGGGGCATTCGTCGTGGCAAGAGGGCGCGCGCCTGTGCGAGCTCGCCAATGTCAAACAGTATTGCGTTTTTCATCATGACCCCGATCACGGCGACGACTATATGGACGGGGTCGCCAAGCAGGTCGACGAGATGCGACCCGGATCGTTGGTCGCCCGCGAGGGCATGATTCTGCGACCCGGAAATCCGGAACCAAGCTTCGCCTAATTCGCGCTGTCTTGCGCAGCGCGTGGCATAAGGGTCGGCTATGAGTTTGCGCCGATTTTGGTTGGGCCTGTCGACCGTCACAGGACTTGGCGCGCGCGGCTTCTTTATCCCGCATCGATATGCCGGGGCGATCGCAACGTCCCAACCGATCTATGCCGAGATCGCCAAGCTATTGGCCGCGCACGAAACTGCGTTTCAGCAAACCCTTCGACTGATCGACGCAGTTGCCGATGACATCACGTCCTTTAGCGGACCACCGCCCGCACCGCGCTGGGCACAAGATTGGTTTCCTCGTACCGACGGCGCGGCGGCCTATGCGATGGTGCGTCATCACCGCCCGGCACGTTTGATCGAGGTTGGTTCCGGGCATTCAACCCGCTTCATCGCACAGGCGATCGCGGACGGCGGATTTTCTTGCGCGGTCACGGCAATCGATCCCGCGCCGCGTGCGGCAATCGACGCGCTACCGATCAACGTCATCCGGCAGCCGGTCCAGCAGGTCCCGGGTGATCTGTTCGGCCAACTCAACGCCGGCGACGTGCTGTTCATAGACTCGAGCCATATCCTCATGCCCGGCACCGACGTCGATCATCTGTTCAGCCGCGTTTTACCGCGCTTACCCGGCGGCGTTTTCGTCCATATCCACGATGTCTTCTTGCCCGACGACTATCCAGCGGCATGGCGCTGGCGTGGCTATAACGAACAACTTGCCGTGGCGGCGCTGCTCCAAGGTGGGCGCTTCCTGCCGCTTTGGGCCAGCCACTATGTGGTTACGCGGATGAAGGATGCGGTCGCCGGTAGCATTCTCGCCCGGTTGCCGTTGCCGAATGGGGCGATCGAGAGCAGCCTTTGGCTGCGGACGGCGTGACGATTTATTTGTAGGGATCGGCCGCGTCGCGCAAGCCATCGCCGAAAAAATTCAGCGCCAGTACAGTGATAATCACCGGAACCACTGGGATCATCAGCCAAGGATGCAGCGCGACGACGTTGATGTTCTGCGCCTCGTTCAACAGAACGCCCCAACTGGTGATCGGTGGCCGCAGGCCTAGCCCGAGGAATGACAGCGCGGTTTCGCCGAGGATCATCGACGGGATCGATAACGTCGCGGACGCAATCAAGTGACTCATGAAACTCGGTAGCAGGTGGCGGCCGATAACCCGCTTGGGGCTCGCACCCAGTAACACCGCCGCCGTCGCGAAGTCTTCTTCACGAAGCGCCAGCAGTTTTGAGCGTACCGCGCGCGCCAAGCCAGTCCAGTCGATCAATCCAAGAATGATCGTAATACCGAAATAGATCAGAATCGGACTCCAGGTGACGGGCAACGCAGCCGAGAGCGCCATCCACAACGGGAGTTCGGGAAACGATCGAATGATCTCGATCAGGCGTTGGACCAAGCTATCGACCCAACCGCCGTAGTAGCCGGCGAGGCCACCGAGCACGATACCCAGCAAGAAACTGATGGTGATACCGATCAGTCCGACCGTCAGCGATATTCGGGTGCCATAGATGATGCGCGAGAACATGTCGCGCCCCAGGCGGTCGGTCCCCAGCAGGAAGAAGGTGCCGCCTTCGGCCGGGCAGACCAGATGGAAGCTGCCCTCTATTTGACCCCAGAATTTGTACTCGTCGCCGCGACAAAAGAAGCGCAACCGATAGACCTTGTCCGGGTTCGGGGTGTATTCGCGTTGCAGTGTTTCGAGATTGAGTTTTTGGTCGTAGCCGTAAACAAACGGTCCGACCAACTTGCCCTCGTGGAACATATGCACGCCCTGGGGCGGCGCAAAAATGCTGCGGCGATCGCGGAAGTTGAGTTCGTAGGGCGCGAGAAATTCGCTAATCAAAATGGAGGCATAGAGGACGAGCAGGATAACGCCCGACACCACAGCCAATTTGTGGCGCAGCAGCTTCCACCACATCATCTTCCATTGCGAGGCCATGAAGAAACGCTCTTGCTCGGGCGTCATGGTCTCGACCGAGTACGGGTCGAACGGCTCTTGGCTTACGAAATGGTCGAGCGGCTTGTCGCCGGAACGGTCGCTCATCGGCTGCCGCTCGCGCCGAGGCGGATGCGGGGGTCAAGGAATGCAAGCGCGACATCGGACAGAAACATGCCAATAACCGTAAGCAGCGCTAGTCCCATTAGAAACGAGCCGGCCAGGAACTGATCTTGCGACTCGAGCGCTTGGAGCAACATCGGGCCGGTCGTCGGCAGCGACAGAACGACTGATACGATGGCGGCACCCGAGATGACTTGCGGCAACAAGTTGCCGATGTCGGCGATGAAAGGATTGAGCGACATCCGCAACGGGTATTTCATCAAGAGCCGGAACCGACCGAGGCCTTTGGCCCGGCCAGTCGTGACGTATTGTTTCTGTAGTTCGTCCAAAAGATTGGCGCGCAATCGCCGGATCATTCCGGCGGTGCCGGAGGTGCCGATGACGACAACCGGGACCCAAAGATGCTCTAGAATCGATACGAATTTGCCGAAGGACCAGCCCTGGTCGAGATACTGGTCGTCCATCAGGCCGCCAATTTCGGTGCCGAACCAAACGTTCGCCAAATACAGTAAGACGAGGGCGAGCAGAAAGTTGGGGGTCGCCAACCCGAGGAATCCAAGGAAAGTGAGACTATGGTCGCCCCAACTATATTGGTGGGTTGCCGAGTAGATCCCGATGGGAAACGACACCAACCAGGTGAAAATAATCGTCGAGAAGGAAACGATGACGGTGAGCCAAATGCGATCGCCCACCACAGCGGTTACCGGCAAGTCGAATTCAAACGAGTGGCCCATATCGCCCTGCAACATGCCGGCGAATCCGTCGGGACCGGGCCAAACGCCCAACCAGATGACGTATTGCTCAAGAAACGAGCGATCAAGACCGTATTCCGCGCGCAGAAACTGAATGCGTTCGGTGGCGGCGCTATCGCCTTGCGACTGTAGTTCGGCAAGTTGGTTCGACAAAAAGTCGCCCGGCGGCAACTGGATGATGACGAAGACAAGAAAACTGATCACCACTAGCGTGGGGATCATAATCAGTAAACGTTGAACCAAATAGTTGAACATGGGTGGGTGCCGTGCGTCCGATTACCGGGCGAGCCAGAACGTGTCCGGCCGGTAGATGCCGAAATGTGCGCCCGGATCCCAGTTGAACATTCCTTCATTTGGCACGTTACGCAGGTCGTCATTCACCACGATCGGCTGCATCACGCCAGAGACGATGCCGATCGTGAACACTTGATCGGCATGAATAGCGAGCATTTTGTGCCAAATCATTTCCCGCTCGGTCAGCGACTTAGCGGCGAGCCACTCGTCGTGCAGCGCGTCAAGCTGGAGTACTGTCGGCATGTCGACCGCTTCGCCGCTCTTTCCTTTGGTCTCGTAGAACTGGCCCCACTGCGGCCATTGATATTGATGTTGTGAGGTCACCGCGAGTTCGCGCGGTTCAAACCCCGGAGTCGGTACGCCGTTCTCCCAACCGGTCCAGACGGCCATCTGGGTTTGGCCGGCGAAGATCCGATTGCGAAACACTTCGCGCTGCGACGGCTTGCTGAATAGCTTGACGCCGATTTCCGCCCAAGACTCGGTGATGAGCTGGAGCACGTCGGTTTCCTCAGTACTCTCGCCAGCAGTCTCGACGACAATCTCGATCGGCCGTCCGTCCGGCAACAACCGGGTGCCCTCGCCGTTGCGTTCGGTCAAGCCCATCGCATCGAGTTGGTCGTTCGCCTCGTCCGGATCATAGGTCGCCCACTTGAGCTGATACTCTTCTTTGAACAAGGGGCTGTCGGGCAGAACCGTGTTGTTGCCCTCAACGGCGAGACCAAAATACAGGGCCTCGTTGATCAGGCCGCGATCAACCGATAGCGATAGCGCCCTGCGAAACCGCACGTCGCGAAACAAGTCGCGCCACACCGGGTCGTCGATGTTGAGGTTGGGATACAGCGCAATGTGCGATCCTTTCGCCTCACGCCACAGGTGGGTCTTGTAGCCGTTGCGTTCCTCACCCTGCTTGAGGAAAGGAAAGTTATTGAAAAAGATCGCGCGGGCTTGCAAATCGACTTCGCCGGAACCGGCTTTTGCCGGGATCAATTGCGCCGATGCTTGGCTCATAAAAATTCGGTCAATATACGGGAGCTGGTGCCCGCCTTCGTCGATGCGGTGGTAGTAGGGATTGCGCACCGCTTCAAAACGATTCGCGGGGGGCCGCGTGATGTTCATCCACGGCTGGAGCGTCGGCAGATCGGGGTTGTCAAACTTATAGAGATTGTCGACGCGGTTGTGGCGCGAGGCCCAGCTGCGGGCGCCGCCGGCGTTGGTTTCTAATTCCTCGGGGGTCGCGTAATTGATGTGAAATTTCTTGAGAAACTCTGAAGGGCGATAAATGAACAGCGGCGAGGCGCCGGCAAGTTTTGCCAGGAACGACGGATTGGGTTTGGTCCAACTGTAGCGGACGGTCGTCTCATCGATCACTTGAAAGATCGGCGGTGCGCCGTCGACCAGCATATTGATGGGTGGCCCGGCGGGGGACAATTCAGCGTTGTTGGCCACGTCCTCCCACCAGTAGCGAAAATCCTCGGTGGTGAAGGCGTCGCCATTGGACCATTTGTGGCCCTTACGCAGATGCATCGTATAGATGCGGTCGTCCTCGACATCGACGGCGCGTAGCAAGTCGGGTTTGAGCTCAAGATTCTCGTCGTAGCCGACAAGGCGGGCATAGCCGTAGACCACCAGAAGGCGCACGTCGCGGGCGCGCCCAATTAGCGTTTTGATCTCGCCGCCGTGACGGCCCTGTCGCAAATCACCAGCGAACTTGACTACTGAGGGCTCCGCCGGGGCGCGCTCATCGACTGCGGGCAGCGTCCCGTCGCGCACCGCGTCGCGAAACATGGGCGTCTCGATCAGATTGGCGGCGGCGGCCGCGCCCGGCAAGACGCCTGCGGCGAGGACCAATCCACTAAGTGCGCCAAGAATGGGGCGAAAGAGGCCGGAATATTGGCTCATGCGCGCATGTCCTCCATTGCGAGGTTTTGGCCGACAGCCCTTACAAAGTGGCCGTCGCCCAGATCGACCATATGAGACGGTTCTGACCCGTTCAAGGCATAGGGCACGGGCCAGGTCTTGGGGTTAGAGGCCTGGTCTTCGCGCAGCGCGCGAAAATCAAGACGCCGATCCGGGTTGGGATCTGGCACCGCAGACAGCAGCGCCTTGGTATAGGGGTGCACCGGATTGTCGAAAAAATTCTCGCGCGGTGCGCTTTCAACCACGTGCCCTGCGCACATGACCACGACGTGATCGGCGATGTAGTCGATGACCGCGAGGTTGTGCGAGATGAACAAGTAGGTCAGCCCAAGTTCCTGCTGCAGATCCTTAAGCAAGTTGAGAACCTGGGCCTGGATCGACACGTCCAGCGCGGAGACCGGCTCGTCGCAGATGAGTAGGTCAGGCTGCAACGCCAGCGCCCGGGCAATCCCGATGCGTTGGCGCTGACCGCCTGAGAAAGAATGGGGATAGCGGCGCAGGTAGGGAACCGGCAGGCCGACGAGTGTCATCAGCTCGCGCACGCGTTCCATGCGTTCTTCCGCGTCGCCAATATTATGAATAATAAGTGGCTCGCTGATGATGTCGAACACCGTCATGCGTGGATTGAGCGAGCTGTAGGGGTCTTGAAAAATGTACTGCACCCGGCGGCGGTAATTGAGCAGGTCCGGCCCCCGGAGCTTGAGTACATCGACTGCGGCACCACGATTGTTGAAAAGTATCTCGCCGCTGTCGGCCATCAGCGCGCGCATGATCATTTTGCTCGTCGTGGTCTTGCCGCAACCCGATTCGCCGACCAAGCCGACGCATGTACCAAGCGGTACATCGAAGCTCACGTTGTCGACCGCGACAACCGAACCGGCATCGCCGCCCCCAAACAGAGATTTCTTTCTGATCTGGAATTTCTTGCTGAGGTTACGCACGCTTAGGAGCGGCGCATCGGTGGCGCTGCCTTCGGGCCAGGGGTCGCGCGTCTTGAGCAGACTGCCGGCCTCCGTCTTGATTTCGCGGATGGGAACAAGCCGCTCGTCGTCGCTCATGCCGAAGCGCGGTACGGCCTTGAGCAATGCTTTGAGATACGGGTGCTCTGCTTGGCGAAAGATATGGTCCAGGGTGCCCTGTTCCATGACCTTGCCGTGGTACATCACCACGATTTCGTCGGCCATATTGGCGACCACGCCGAGATCGTGGGTGATCAAAAGGATCGCCATTTGCAGCTGACTTTGAAGATCCTTCATCAACTGGAGGATTTGTCCCTGAATTGTGACGTCGAGCGCCGTCGTTGGCTCGTCGGCGATCAAAATGGCGGGCCGGCAGATTAACGCCATCGCAATCATGGCACGCTGCCGTAGACCGCCCGAGAGCTCGAACGGGTAGGTCTTCACCGACTGGTTGGCGTTCGGAAAGCCCACCATGTTGAGCATTTCGCGCGTCGCATCGATGCCTTCCGCGCGGGTCGCGGTGTTGTGGAGAAGAAAAGCTTCGCTGATCTGATCGCCAATCGTGTGGAGTGGCGACAACGACGTCATCGGCTCCTGAAAAATGATCGAGATACGCCCGCCGCGAAGCTTGCGTATTTCCGGTTCCTTGAGTTTGACGATGTCTACAAAGCTCTGTGGCTTATCGGGGTCGAAGAAGATGATCTCGCCGGCCGAAATCCGGCCTGCCTTCGGCAGAATCCCCATGATCGACTGCGAGACGACCGACTTACCGGAACCCGATTCGCCAACCAGCGCGACAGTCTTGCCTTGCGGCACGCGAAACGAGACGCCGCGCACGGCTTCGATGCGACCTTCGGGCGCCATGAAGTCGACGTTGAGGTTACGGACGAGGAGGACGTTTCCCATCTACTTTGACTACCGCCGTTTCATTCAGAGTGAGTCGCTATGCCCATTGCATCGAAATTTTTACGACTGCCAGAGCTGAGGTCAATCTGCCGGTGCCGCGCCACGGTTGCCACATGGCGCGCGATTTCCTCGAAGCCTGCTATCGACGAATCGATCACGACCGATGTGCCGCTGCTGCGCAGCTTCAGGCTCATCCAGCCGCGCTCGTTATCACGACGCGTAGAATAGTATCTAAGCTGTATCTGCTCCAATTCCTCCCAATCGAACCCGGTGCCCATCAGGCCGCGGGTTCGAATACCCTTATCGGACAGTTCTATGACCCGCGTATGGCGGATTGCCGTCCTGATCGCAAACGCCGAAAACAACACTGTGAGTACCAAAAAAACATAGAGCCAGAAACGCGAAAGATCATCCAAGAATAGCGGCCCGGCAGAGATTATTAGACCAATTGAGGCCCTTATGTCGTCCACCACAAGAGATCGGGTGGTGTAGCGATAGTATTTCACCGAACCGCCGCCATCACGTCGTCAACGGACAACCATCGCGCCTTGGCGGTCGTACTATTGAAAAGCGTCTCAAGAAAAGTCCAAGCCGCCGGATCGTGCACCGCATGGTGTGTCAGGATACCGGTCGGCTCGTTCGTCCTCCCCTGTTGCCGCAACGTCCGTAAGCGGGTGCACAGCGCGCCAACGACACTCTCGTCGCCGCCGTAACCGCGGGTGCCGCGCCAGTCGATTATGTCGATATCCATGTCGATGACTGTGACGCCCGTCACGGGCACGTGCGCGGCCTGGGATTTGGCCGATAGCGCCCGAAAGCCGGCGCCAGCTAGCGCCGCGCCGGCCATAGGCCCCAGACGGTTCCAAGGGGGTACAAAAATGGGCCGGCTAGCGCTCCCAAAGGCGTCGACCAGCCGTCTCAGGCTCATGCCGAGCTCGGCCGCGATGATTTCTGCGGCCCGGTGATCGCCGAATTCCGCCTTTTTCTCCGCCGGTGGCGCGTGGTTTATGTGGGCAAACCCATGGGCGACAACGGCAATGGCCGCCTCGTGCTCGTCCAACCAGGCGGCGAACCCGGGCTCCACGGCCGCCGGAATGACAGCCGCGCAAACTGGGACGTCGTTGGCCGCGCAAAGCTGAAGGAGGGTGCTCAGGGCCGCGGCCGGCGCCACGGCGTCGTCGTCGCGCAACCACAGGGTGGGCATCACCGGCCAGCGCGCCAGCTCTTCGTCCAGCGCCTGCCATGGATCAGGTGCGCTCAAGACCATGGCGCGGACCTAGCCCAGCCGGCGATCAAGGCCGCACTGACTTCTGCCCCGTTTGTGTCGATCATGGTGTTGGCGGGCGGTTCGCGCCGCCAGGCCGCATCGACGGCGTGCGCGAGGGTCTGCGCCGCCAGCGTACTTTCCGCCACCACCTGGATTGGGGTACGGCGCGCGAGTTCGTGGGCGCGCAAGGTTTGTTCGGTTTCGGCGCCGCCGGCATAGGGAACGATTACCGCGCGGGTGCCGGCCTCCAGCACTTCCATTACGGTGTTGTAGCCGCCTTGGCTGATCGACAACGCGGCGTTGGTGACAAGCGCGGTAAAATCCGCCCGGGCCCGTTCAACGATGATGCCGGGACCGGCCAACGCGGCGATACCGTCGAAGGTCGGTTGGTCGACGGTGACCCCGACGAGGATACGCCAAGTGTGCGCGGCAAGCGCCGTCAGGGGGCGGGCGGCAATCGCCACCTTTAACAGATCGGCGCCTACTGCCCCTCCCCCCGCAGACACGATCACCTCGTCACGGCCTTGGCCGGTGTTGATCGCGCCGCGCCCGGTCCGATCAACGACATACCCGGTGTAATGAAGCTTGTCCTGAATGCGGTCGGCCAACGGGAAGGTCCGATCGAACGGAATGAGGCGTTGGTCGCCGTGAATAAGGACATGGTCAAAGTACCGTGCCACGCGCCCCAACATCTCGTCGTTGCGCTCTGGTTTGGCCTGCGCAACGAGAATGTCGCGCACCGAGGAGACGATGACGGGACGGCGCGAGCTGGCAATTGCGTCTTGTAATACCGGCTCGATTTCGAAACGCATTTGGCGCCGGCCGAAGGGAAAGAGTTCGAACATCAAAACGTGGGCATCGGCGGCGCGGTAAGCATCCAATAACGCATCTGCACGCCGCTGTTTCCAGTCGGCATCAATGGGGCGGTCGTCGGCGTCAACGAGCTCTTTGAAATAGAGATCGGTCGCACGGGTTGACGGCAGTTGAACGAGGTGCGCGTCGCCGAGATTCAGTCCCGGGATGTCGTGACCGCCCGATACGATGGTAACGCCTAGGTCCTGGGCCGCCAGCGCGCGCGCGATCGTCGCCGCCCGTTTCAGGTGGCCAATGCCCAACAGGTGCTGGACGTAAAACAAGACGCGGCGCTCGGTCACGGGGCGTCGTTCGTTAGCGCAACATTCATGTGGCGCACCCTAATCGTTCCCGCCGCAATATCGAACAGATGCGCCGAAGCTGGTCGCAGCTTGACGGGCGGTTTGCCGATCATGTTCCAGTCGTAGGCGGCTGCCATAACGACCCGGATCACGCCGCGGTGGGTGACGGCGACAGTATCGTCGTCGCGCATAGCGACTTCTTCAATCCAAGGTCGGACACGGGCTAGTACCTCACGGGGCGATTCGCCGCCGTCGGGGCGAAAGTCGAAGCCGCGCGCTTCGTTATCGCTCATCGCAGCGCCAAGTGTTGTCCGCAGTGCCGCAAGTGAGCGGCCTTCCCAGGCGCCCCACGACATTTCGATTAGGCGCGGCTCAGTCTCGCTCGCGCCGAATAGCAGCGCTGCGGTGTCCTGGGCACGGCTAAGCGGACTGGCGCAGACGCGTAGTCCGGTCAGCTCCGGCGGCACGCACCATGTCGCGACGACGGCCCGGCCTTGCGCGCTGAGCGGTTCATCGGTGTGTCCTTGAATGCGTTTCTGGGCGTTCCACGCGGTTGGTCCATGGCGGATCAGCGCAAGTAAGGTCATGCGGGATGGGCCGAACAAAGCGGCGTCAGGAGATCGCGCAGGTGCCGCGCGGCGCCAGCCAACGAGCGGTCATGAGCGACAAACGTGGCGGCCTGGCGGGACATTGTCGCGCGCAACTGTGGGTCGCCGAGCAACTGCCTGGTCATGATCGCCAACGCTTTATGATTTCGGGGTGGGCTGAGCAACGCGGTAACGCCGTCCTGCACGACATCCGGCACGCCGCGTTCGTTACCGGCGACAACCGGGCACCCGGCGGCTTGCGCCTCAAGGAACGCCATACCGAAGGCTTCGTCGACCGCAGGCCAAAGATAGAGGTCAGCGGCTGCATAAAACGGCGGTAGATCCTCCGGAGTGCCGGCACCAACGAAACGAATTTTGTCTTGCCACGGGGCTAGCGCTAATTTGATCTCGTCTGCGGCGGGTCCATCGCCGACAATGAGATAACGAAAATCGGCGTCGCCAATTTCGGCGAGAACTTGCGCGATCACCTTGTAAGATTCGCGTTTTGCGTCCTCGCGCATCATCGCGACCGTCAGTATCCAGGGCCTTTGTGACTCAATGTTGTAACGCGCCGCAATTTGGGCGCGCAGTTCGGCGCGTCGCTCGGCCGCGCGTGCGAACGGCGTGTGATCGAGGAATGGCGGGAAGAAGACATTGCGTTGCGGGTCGCGGACCAGCGGCGCGATGCAGTTCATGTCGAGCCGGGTTGGACTTAGCATTAGGTCGGCGGCGGCAATTGCCGCGCCCGCCGCATCGTGACCGAGCGCCCAGGGACCGCCGGCACGTTTGGGTGCGTAGGATGCTTCGGCGATCACATAGGGAATGCCCAGCGCCCGGCACACCGTTGGTCCGATCCAGTCCGGCGCCTTGTAATAGACGTGGTAGGTGAGCCAAAGATCGGGCGGGTCGTCACGCCATTCAGCGATCAACCGTTCGGCTTCGTGCGCCGCCGCCTCTTGAACAGGGGCGAGGTCGGCGGGATCGCGGCGCCAGGTGCGCAGCGTCGAGGCCACTGTTGGCGTGTAGCCGGCTTGCGTGAGGGCGGCCAGGAACAACCGGGCGATACTACGATCACCCGATGGCACGGTGTGATCGGGGGGCTTCATCGGCGCGTAGAACGCGACGCGCATGTCACTCGGCGGCGAGTCGGTGGCGCAACCCGAATCGGTCGGCCAGAATTGCTAGACCCGCGTCCAATCCAAACGCGGTGCGCACCCGGCGTTCGCCAGCCGCGCCGTAGGCAGCGCGCAAGGCCGGATCGCCGATGAGTTCGGCCAGTACATCGCTCAAGGCTTGCGCGCGCTCGGGTGGCACCAGGCGACCAGTCTCACGGTCGATGATGAGTTCGGGAATGGCAGCGGTATCGCTGGCAATGCACGCAAGCCCCTGACTTTGCGCCTCCATCAGAACGTTGGGCAGGCCGTCGCGGTCGCCGCTTTGCGCGACGCGGCTGGCGAGGACGAAGAGGTCCGCGTCCCGGTACAACTGCAAGACATCGGCCTGGGCCAGCGCGCCGCGGAAATCGACGCGGTCGGCTATGTGCAAGTCGCGCGCAAGGCCGCGCAGCGACACCGCTAGTGCGCCGCCGCCGACATGGACAAACCGCCAGTGGAGGCTGGATGGAAGTCGGGCCAGCGCTTGCAGGAGCACGTCGTATCCCTTTTTCTCGACGGCGCGGCCGACCGAGAGAATCATCAGCGGGTGGTAGGGGTCGCTGCCGTCTTTGGCGGCGCGCAGTCCTGGGCGGGGCGGAAACCGTTCAAGATTAAGCCCGTGATAAGACAATGCGACGTTGCCGCTTTCGGTCAGGCTGGCCAGATGCGTGCAATGACCGGCCGTACAGGTGACGACCCAGTCGGCCGCCGCCAACTTCTCGCGTTTTTCCCAATCGGGGATCGTCCAGATGTCCTTGGCGTGGGCCGAGAAAGAAAATGGCAAACCGCGCATCATCGCGGCATAGCGGGCGACCGACCCCGGCGTATGCATAAAGTGCGCATGCAGGCGCGTCATGGTCTGTGGGATTTCGGCGGCAAGAACCACTGCTTGGCCGAAACGCCGAATCCGATTTGGCGTGCGATCGCGCAGCAGGTCGCGCAACCAGACGCGCCGCGCATCGCGGTAGCCCGGCAGCCGCCGCGCGGTTTGCCAACCGCGCAAGACGCGCATTGGTTCTTGATAGAGGTATTCCGGGAGATAAAGGATGGGCGCGCGAATCTCGCGGTGCACCGGGTGGGTCGCTGGATCGGTCGGGTGGCGCAAGGAAACGATGCGAATATCGAGGCCGAGTTCCTCGAGTGCGCGGATCTCTTGCGCAATGAATGTCTCGGAAAGTCGGGGATACCCCTTTAGGACGAATGCGACCGGGCCGGTCACCGCAGACACGGGATCACGCCTGGCGGGGGATCTGATCGTCGTTGGCAGCCTGGGCGACGTCGCTGACCCAAGGCTGGATCAGGCGGTTAACGTTCTCGAGGCCTTCGAGAAGGCCCGGCACGACCACGTCGGAAGGAAGTTTTTGCTTGGGCAGGGCGCGGATCGCTGCCGCCATGACTTTTGGTTCGAGCGATCCGGTCGCTTCCAGCATCCGGATCAAGCCTAATTCCTGCGCACGTGACGCGCGGATGTACTGTTCCATCCGCGGCTCGGTGCGCGGCACCACGATCGCCCGTTTGTCGAGTGAGAGGATCTCGCAAAACGTGTTGTAGCCGCCCATGGCGATGATCCCGGCGGCATTTGCCTCAAGCGATTCCATCTGCGGGTCAAAGGTGATGGCCTCGACGCGGCGTAGCTTGGCGGCGCGCCGTTTGAAGTCGTCTTGGCGTTCGGGCTGCATGAACGGCCCCAACACGAGAAGCGCCGGATAGGGCAGCAGCGGATCACTTTCGTAGGCGCGTAGCACCCATTCGATCAACTCGTCGCCGTCGCCGCCGCCGCCTGTGGTCACCAGAAGGTAGGGTTCCTTGGTGACCTCCGGTGCGGGCCGCGGCAACGCCGCCTTGGGGACGCTGCGCCGCAAATACCCGGTATAGGTCATTTTGTCGGCGACACTGCGCGGCATCGGCAGATCGGCCAGCGGCTCGCAGATTTGTGGCAGGCCGTAGATCCAGATTTCGTCGTAGAGGCGGCGCAGCGCGGGCATCGCGTTCTTGCGCTGCCACTCCGGCGCCAGCAAGGTCGGCGAATCCATCACGTCGCGCAGGCCCAGCACCAGGCGGGTGCCGCGTTCCTTCAGCATTTCCAAGGTGTCGGTCACTTCGCCGCGCAGCCCCAGCGGCTCTTTGTCGACGATGAACACGTCGGGATCGAAGATGTCCGCGGTGTGGCGGATGATCGACGAGCGCATCGACAGGGTCTTCTCAAGGTCGATGTCGAGATTCAGGGTCGTATATTCGCCGTTGCGCAGCTTGATGACGCCCGGCACGCGGATAAAGTCGACCCGGGCGCGGAAGTCAAAACTGCCGATAATCGGCGAGCCTGACAAAATCAGGACCGACAGGTGCTCGTACTGACGCACCAGCGAATGGGCAATCGCGCGGCAGCGGCGCAAATGCCCCAATCCCATGGTGTCATGGCTGTAGATCAAGACGCGGGCGCTGGCCCCGTTGTCCCTCCGTCTTTGAGTTACTTCTCCCGGCATGGACGGGACTATGGCATAGCCTCTAACGCTGGCCCAAACGCAAATTTTGTCTATGCTGCCGTATCTTAGACGGCGTTAGGATGGTGCCGCGGCGGGGGGCGGCAACCGGGCAGGGCAGGCGCGTTCATGGAACACAGTATTTTCAAGTACATCCTGCGCTACAGCGCGCGGCAGCAGATCAACTTGACCATTTTGGCCGCGATTTCGTTTCCGTTCGTCTACGCGTTCTACGAGTTGCCCAAGCTCATCATCAACAAGGCGATTCAGGTCAATCCCGAGGATTTCCCGCGCCCTTTTGAGCTTTTTGGGATCGACTTTGGTGCTCTGGGGGTCCCCGAAGTCGGCCAATTGCCGTGGTTGTTCTCGCTTTGTGCTCTATTCTTGTTATTGGTCCTCATCAACCAGGGCTTCAAGTACGTCATCAACGTCTACAAAGGCCTGACCGGCGAGCGCATGCTGCGGCGCCTGCGCTACGACCTATACAGCCGGGTCCTACGCTTTCCCAAAAGCACATTCCGCAACATGTCGCAGGGCGAGATCATTCCGATGATCACCGCCGAAGTCGAACCGCTTGGGGGCTTCATTGGCGATGCCTATTCGCAACCGTCCTTCCAAGGTGGCCAACTACTCGTGATTCTTGGCTTCCTGTTTGCGCAGGACTGGAGGATGGCGACGGCGGCGGTGGCCCTCTACCCATTGCAGCTCTACATCATTCCAAAGCTGCAAAAGCGGGTGAACTTGCTCGGCAAGGAGCGTGTTCGTTTGGTCCGCCAGCTCTCGGATCGAATCGGCGAGACGGTCAACGGCGTTGAAGACATCCATGTTCACGATACGTCGCGCCGCGAGCGCGCCGAGTTCGCGCGACGCTTGGGTACGATCTTTACGGTCCGCTACAAAATCTACCGGCAAAAATTTGTCATCAAGTTCATCAACAACTTTATCCAGCAGCTTGGGCCGTTCTTTTTCTATTCGATCGGCGGGTACCTAGCGATCAAAGGCCAGCTAGAGGTCGGCACCTTGGTTGCCGCGATTACGGCGCACAAAGATCTGGCCGCTCCTTGGAAGGAATTGCTCAACTATTACCAGCAGCAAGCAGATGCCCGGATCAAGTATGAAGTGGTCGTTTCGCAGTTCGAGCCGGTCGGTCTGCTCGATGCCAAAATGCAAGAACAAGAACCTGAAACCGACGTTGCGCTCGTAGGCGACGCGGCGCTGGTTAATGTCAAACTCTACGACGACCAAGAGACGGCGGTGGTCGACGGCGCAAATCTCAAATTTAGCCTGGCCGAGCGAATCGCCCTGGTCGGACCGCCCGGCAGCGGTCGCGAAGATTTGGCGATGTTGCTGGCCCGCCTGGTTACGCCGTCGGCTGGGTCGATCACCGTCGGCGGCGCCGACCTTGCTAAAGCGCCCGAGGCGATCATCGGGCGACGCATGTCCTATGTGGGCGCAGGCGGTTTCGTCTTTGCGGCGACGGTGGGGGACAACCTCTACTACGGCCTGCGGCACAAGCAGCTGGGTGCCAATATCGACGAAGCGGCGGCGCAGGAACACGACGCGGTGACCAGCGAAGCGCGTGCGGCCGGCAACTCGGTTGACGACATGCGCGCCGAGTGGACCGACTTTGCGGGCGCCGGCACCGACGGCCCGGATGCTCTTGCAATCCGGGCGCTCGACGTTCTGGACATGGTCGAGTTGACGAGTGACGTCTACCAATTTGGTCTGCGCGGCTCGATTGATCCGAAATCCGAACCGCAGATCGCGCAGGCCGTGCTGCGTGCGCGCATGCGGTTGCGCGAGAGGTTGGATGCCGACGAGACCGCGGGCCACTTGGTCGAGCGTTTTGATCGCGCGCTGTACAACGCCAACGCGACGGTGGGTGAAAACCTGTTGTTCGGGAATCCGGTCGGCGATGCGTTCAACATGGACCGTCTGGGCGAAAACGCCTACGTCCTCGAGATCCTCGAGAAGGCCGGGCTAACTGAGAAAGCGCTGCAGACTGGCCACCAGATCGCCGCGACGATGGTTGAGTTGTTTGCCGACTTGCCGCCAGATCACGAGTTCTTTCAGCAGTTCAGCTTTATTTCGTCGGAGGACTTGCCGGTATACCAAGTCATTCTGGGTCGCGTAGGCAAGGATCATTTGGATCAACTCAAACCTGATGAGCGCGCACGGATCACATCGTTGACGTTCCTGCTCATTCCGGCCCGGCATCGTCTCGGTATCATGACCAGCGATTTTCAGGATCAAATTCTTGAGGCGCGCAAGATGTTCGCCGAGAACATGCCTGCGGAACTCAGTGGCGCTATCGAGTTTTACGATTCCGACAACTACATTGCGGCCAGCAATCTTCAGGACAATATCTTGTTCGGGAAAGTGTCTTACGGCGAGGCCGAAGCCGCGTCGCGTGTGGGTCAGTTGTTATCGGATGTCATCGAAGAAACCGATCTCCGCGAGACCGTGGTGCGCGTCGGGCTCAATTTCCACGTCGGCATCGGTGGCACGCGGTTGACCCCAGCCCAGCGCCAGAAGCTGATTCTGGCCCGCTCGCTGATAAAACGGCCAGATCTGATGATTGTGGCGGATGGACTGTCTTCGGTCGATCCGGCAACCCTGGCGCGCATCGTCGAACGCGTGGTCGAAGAATTCCGCGGCCGAAGCTTGGTTTGGCTGGTGCAACTCGCTGAACTCGCGGCACGGTTCGATCGTGTTGTCGTCATGAGAAGCGGTAAGATAGTGAAGTCCGGTACTTTCGAAGAACTCAACGGATCAGGCCATGGTCTGGCTAATCTGATTGAAGACAAGGCCTAGGGGGAGAACCGCGTGAGCCTCAATGAAGAAGTTGAACTGCTGCGAAACGTGCCGCTGTTCGCGAATCTCGAACCGTCCAAGCTGAAACTTCTGGCCTTTACCAGCGAGCGCCTGACATTCCGCAAGGATCAGGACTTGTGCACCGAAGGTGATATGGGCGATGCGGCATTCATCATCATCGAAGGCGAGTGCGACGTACTGATCTCCACGGCGGGCGGGGCGATGACCTCGGTCGCAAAAGCGAAGAAGCATGACTTCGTTGGTGAAATCGCGATTCTGTGCGATGTGCCGCGGACCGCGACCGTGCGCGCACTGCGCGACGTAACGGTGCTGCGCATTTCGAAAGAACTTTTCTTCCGGTTGGTGCGCGAGTTTCCCGAAATGGCGGTGCAGATTATGCGCGAACTGGCGGCGCGGGTGGAACGGACCAACTCGCAATTGGCCCGCGCATTGGGTCGCGCCTCGAACTAGCGCGCCGCTTAAACCTCAAGGTCGATCAGCACCGGGACGTGGTCGGACGGGTTTTTCCAACCGCGCACGCGGTCGGCGATTTCCATTGTGGTCAAGTTGCGTCTCAGGGCGTCGTTGATCCAGATGTGATCGAGGCGGCGGCCTTTGTTGGCGCGGCGCCAGTCGGCCGCGCGGTAGCTCCACCACGTGTAAAGCGTTTGGTCCGGCGGCACGATCTGCCGCATCGCGTCGATCCAGCCATGCGCAGCAAAGGCGCGATCATAGTGTTCGACCTCAACCGGGGTGTGCGACACGATTCGCAACAGTTGTTTATGGGACCAGACGTCGGTCTCGAGCGGGGCGACGTTAAGGTCGCCGACCAGGACGCGGGGCTTCTTGTCGAGGGCAGCGCCCCAAGTTTCAAGCTCGCGGTAAAACCGTAACTTTTCGTCGAATTTCGGATTCGCCGCGGGGTCGGGCACGTCGCCGCCGGCCGGAATGTAGAAGTTGTTGATCTCAACACCGCACGGCAACGTCGCAAAAACATGACGGGTGTCGGCGCTGCCGCACCATTGGCGCGTCCCGACAGCGGTAAGCGGCAGGCGCGAAACGATGGCGACGCCGTGATAGCTCTTTTGACCATGGATAGCGAAGTGGGTGTAGCCGAGATCCTCAAAACCGGCGCGGGGGAATTTCTCGTTCACCACCTTGGTTTCCTGGAAGCAGATAACATCCGGTTTCCAGGTTCGTGCGAAGCGCCGGGCCAGCGTCAGCCGGTGGCGGATCGAATTGATGTTCCAGGTGGCAATGCGCAACGCCATCGGGCGCCGCTCAGAAGATCGAGAAGGTGGTGCCGACAACGCCAAATGGCAGTCGCCCGTTTTCGAACAGGCGAAACTTGAGCGCAAACGCGTGATCGCCTTCGGCACCGGCGGCAAGCACTAACGAGGCCTGATAAGCGCCCGCCACGGCCCAACCGGCGGCGGCATTGAGGAACGAATCTTCGTCGGATTCGGGCTGGAACCCGGCGTCGATCGCCGCGCTGCCGATTGCCTCGACCGCCGCCCCGGCGCATTGCCCGGAGACATGATTGAGCGCGTTGAGGAGTTCGGCTTCGGCAACATGCTCAAGTGCTTGGGTTATGAGGCCGGCTTTGAGCTGTTCCTCGGTTTCCCACCAGTCGCTGTTCCAGTTGGGGTTTTCGGCGACCTCGACGGCCTCATCCCACGTCGAGACCAGCGCCACCGCCGCATCGGGAAATCCTGCCGAGCCTAGGTACGCAGTAGCGGTTGCGATGTCTTCGGCGCTCAGCGGTTCGCCGACGCGGCTGAACCAAGGGACGTCGACAACAGTGCGGACAAACCGCGCCATGATGGTTAGACGCTGAATTTGCTGATCGAGGACTTCGTCGTAAAACTCTTCTTCTTCGGTGACGTCGCTGTCCTCACCCTGAGTCATCGAGCCACCCCGCGGCGTTGTTCCGTCCGTGCGCGTGCGGCGTCGCCAAACGCCTCAAAGAGCGCGCGGTAGAACGGATCTTCCTCGGCCCTGAATTCAGGATGCCACTGAACACCGACCGCGAAAGCGCGCGCCGCGTTGACGCTTAGCGCCTCGATGGTGGTGTCAGGCGCGGTCGCTTCGACCGTGGTACCCGGCGCAGGGCGGTCGATCCCTTGACCATGCAGTGAATTGACCCCGGCGGTGTCGCTGCCTGCCAAGGATTGCAGCAATCCATCGGGCCGCAGGCTGATGTCATGGCAATGGCCCATTTGGGCTTCCATCGGTTTGGTGCGGTCCCTGCGATGGTCGATTCGGCCCGGAATTTCGTGCAGGAACTGGTGCAGCGTGCCCCCCAGCGCGACATTGAACTCCTGAAAACCGCGGCATATTGCAAAGACCGGGACCCCGGCATCAAGTGCGGCGCGAATCAGCGGCAGGGACGATGAATCGCGGTGCGGGTCGTGCAGATCGCCGTCACGCGCCGGCGGGCCTTCATAGTGATGGGGCTCGATATTGGATGCGCCTCCGGTGAGCAGAAGGCCATCGAGGTGGCCGACAATATCGGCAACGTCGAGATCGTCGCCCAGCGCCGGGATCACCATCGGATGGCATTGTGCGACGCGGGCCACGGCGGCCGCGTTCGAGTGTCCGACGATGTGCATCGGGAAGTGACGCATGGTCATCACGCTGGCCGGAATGCCTACCACGGGTCTACTTGCGGTCATTGCGAAGGTCCTACTTGAGGTTCCGGCGATCAGCATCAAGACATGCCCGCTGGAACCCCTGATAGAAAGGTATTCCGGGCCCGCTTTCAACCCGGCGTGGCGTCTAGTTGCGGTCCGGGTCGGTATTGCGAAATGGATTGGGGTCGACAAAGCGGAAAAGCGCGTTGTCCAGCGCCAAGTTCGTACGGATTTCCGACAGGGCGACCGTGGTTTTTTTACCCTGGGCATCAACCACACGCCATTGCCGTAACGTCAGCGGGGCGTCGCTGAAGACCAGTGTGACTTCGCCTTCTCCAGGGTTGTCGGGATCGACAATCGCGACGCTAATCACGCCGGGATCGCGCTGGATACCCGTGACCTCGATATCTTTATGTGTGAACGAAAATTGATCGGCCACCAGAAAAGCCAGTGGTGTTGCCGAAAGCGGTAGATACGTGACTTGATCAAGTTCGGCGTCGAAGAAAACCAACGTCCGACCGGTCGCGACGATCAAGATCGGCGAAGGCGGCGTGTATTCGAACCGCAACTGACCGGGCCTGCGCAAATAAAAATCGCCGGCGACCACCCCGCCAGCTTCGTCGAATTGCACGAAACGCGCATGCATTGAACGAATGTCGTTCAGATAGGTTTCGATCTTGTCCAGCGCTTCGCGCTGCGCCGGCGTTGGCACGATCTCGGCGGCCGTAACGCCCGTCGAGAGGCACAATATTAGGAGCGCCGGGGCGAACCAGCGGAAGGGACGTTTGGCCATGTCCTATTGTTCTTCGCGCGGGATGATCCGTGCAAGGACTTCGCGTTTCCCGACGTGATTGGCCTGACCGACGACGCCCTCTGCCTCCATGCGCTCGATGATCCGCGCCGCCCGGTTGTAGCCGATTTGCAGATGTCGCTGGACGAAGCTGGTCGACGCTTTGCCTTCGCGGCAAATAAGGTCGACGGCGCGATCATACATTTCGTCTTCTTTGGCGTTGCCGCCGCCGAGGCCTGGCGCTGGCGGCCCGTCCGGTTCTTCGGTGATCGATTCGATATACGACGGCGCGGCCTGCCCGCGCAGATGATTGACCACTTTCTCCACTTCGCCGTCGGTGACAAACGGCCCGTGAACCCGGCTGATCTTGCCCCCGGCCAGCATGTACAACATGTCGCCCGAACCCAGCAAGGTTTCCGCGCCGGGCTCGCCTAGAATTGTCCGGCTGTCGATCTTCGAGGTGACTTGGAAACTGATGCGGGTCGGAAAGTTGGCCTTGATGGTGCCGGTGATGACGTCAACCGACGGGCGTTGTGTGGCCATGATCAAATGAATGCCCGCGGCACGCGCCATTTGCGCCAGACGTTGAACCGAGGCCTCGATGTCTTTGCCGGCGATCAGCATCAGATCCGCCATCTCATCGACAATGACGACGATAAACGGCATCGGCTCGAGATCGAGCGGCTGCTCTTCGAACATTGGCTCGCCGGTATCGGGGTCAAAACCGGTCTGTACCGTACGGTTAAGGTTCTCGCCCTTCTTTTTGGCGTCCGCGAGGCGCTGGTTGTAACCGGCAATATTGCGCACGCCGAGGTGCGACATGATGCGGTAGCGCTGTTCCATTTCGCGCACCGCCCATTTAAGCGCGACCACCGCCTTGCCCGGTTCTGTGACAACGGGCGCGAGCAAATGCGGGATGTCGTCGTAGACCGACAGTTCGAGCATTTTGGGGTCGATCATGATCATCCGGCATTGCTCGGGCTTAAGCCGGTAGAGCAATGACAGGATCATGGAATTGATCGCCACCGACTTGCCCGACCCGGTGGTCCCGGCGACCAGCAGGTGGGGCATACGCGCGAGGTCGGCGAATACCGGGTCGCCGCTAATGTCTTTGCCCAGCGCGAGCGTGAGTGACGGGGCCTTGTCGTCGTATTCGTCGCTGGCTAGGAGCTCGCGCAAATAGACCGTTTCCCGCCGCGCATTGGGTAGTTCGATCCCGATTGCGTTGTGGCCTGGAATGGTTGCGACACGTGCCGATATCGCACTCATCGAGCGTGCAATGTCGTCGGCGAGGCCGATGACCCGCGATGCCTTGGTGCCGCGCGCGGGCTCTAGTTCGTACAGCGTGACGACCGGGCCGGGATGAACTTTAGTGATCTCGCCGCGGACGCCGAAGTCTTCCAGTACACCCTCGAGCATCCGAGCGTTTTGCTCGAGCGCGTCTTCGCTGACCGCGGTGCGGACCACTTTCGATTCGGTCAACAAACTGAGCGGCGGGAGGGTTACTTCGTTCGCGCCTCCAAGGTCGAGCGTCGCTTGCGCCTCGGCGGCGGCGCGCCGGCTCTTGCGCAGACGGGGCACCGACTTGGCGACACGCGCCGACGGGGCGTCGATGTCGGGGTCGGGGCGCTCCGGTGTCCGCAGTAGGGTTTTGACCGCGGTGTCTTCCTCGGGCCGAGTCTGGGCCTCACCTTCGGTTTTCTGGAGCAGTGCGGGTTCGGCTCGGCCGCCGTGCAGAACCGGTTCCCGGCGCTCTTGGCGTGCCCGAAATGGTCGGGCGGCACGCGCGGCTTTCACGCGGTTGATACCCCATAGACCGATCCGAACAAACAACATGCCGAACCACGTCAGGCGGCCCAGCATTGCGCGCCACTCGCGCGGCGACAGCCCGAGGGCGAATAGCGCGAACGGCAGCGCAACGACCGACAGGCTCAGCGTGGCGAGCCAATCGCCGGACGCGACGCCGATCATCGCGACAGCGTCCATCAGCCAGCCCTGAACGAGCAGCCCAACAACGCCACCGACACCGGCGGCGACACCCCATTGCATGATCGGGGTCAGTCCGCTGGCCGCACCGGCGGCGAGGACCGCACCGACCGGCAGTACGGCGATGTGCATCCAGCCAAATGGAAGTCCTCTGTGGCTGGTCAAGCGCCCTGCCCAGGCGGCCAACGTCAGCACCACAAGCACCGATGCGGCCCCAACGAACTGCAGGCTTAAATCGGCGAGGTGTGCCCCGATGGGCCCCAGGATGTTGCGCGTCGCGGCAGACGAGACATTGTTAAAGCTGGGATCTTGAGGCGAGAACGTGACCAACGCCGCGGCGAACAGCCCGGCCGCACCGAACAGGGTCAATCCGCCCAATTCAATGAGGCGGCGGCGGAAAAACGCCGTCGCGCCGGCAGGCAAGAAAGTCGTGCTTGGGGAGATTGTCATGATGGCAACACACTGCTTAATCGGGTCAGGGCTTCTTCGGTCGTCGCGTCGTCATGTACCAGCGCAAGTCGGATATAGGGCGCGCCGGGGTTCGATTCACCGGCGACGTCGCGGGCGACATACCCGCCGGGCAGGACTTTGAGTCCCGCCTCGCGCCACAAGGTCGATGTGGCCGATTCGCCGTCGCCGACCTCCAGCCACAAAAAGAACCCGCCGGCGGGGCGGTAGAAACCAAGCCGGTTGCCGATGATACGTTCGGCAATGTCGAATTTGCGCGCGTAGCGTGCGCGATTTTCCATGACGTGCGTTTCATCGCGCCACAGTGCGGCTGCCGCGGCCATGACCGGAATCGACGGCAGGGCGCCGCCGTAGCTGCGCAAGGTGCGCAGGCGCGCGATCAAGTCGGGATCGCCGGCGACGAAGCCGGATCGCAAACCCGGCACGCTTGAGCGTTTTGACAGCGAGTTGAAAACGAGAACGTTTGCCAAGCTGCCGGTTGCGGCGGCGGCCTCGAGAATCCCCGGCGGTGGGTTGGCCGCAAATATTTCCGAATAGCATTCGTCCGACAGCACCACGAAATCATGGCGGCGCGCCAAGTCGATTAACCGATCGAGGTAGGCGCGGTCAGCCACAGTGCCCTGTGGATTGGCGGGCGAGCAAATGTAGAAAGCGGCGGTGCGGTTAAGCAGCGCAATGTCGAGCTTGTCGAGGTCTGGCATGAAGCCGTTGTCACGCGTCGCGGCGAGGTAGACCGGTTCCGCGCCAACCGCGACGGCTGCACCGGCATAGGCGTGATAGAACGGATTGGGAATGAGGACGGCGGGTTGGTGGCCCGCCTTGCGCCGCGGCACGATGATCTGAGGGGCAAAATATAGTCCCTCACGGGTGCCTGATAGGGGCACGATATGGTGCGTCCAGGTGATGAAGTCCTCTGGCAGGGCGTAGCGGGCGGTCAGCCAATCGGCAACGGCCCGGAGAAATTCCTCGCTACCGCGCAGCGGCGGATAAGCGCCGTAATCGCCGCGGTGGCCGTGCAGAACCTCACCGACCCAATTGGGATAGGGATGCTGCGGCTCGCCGAGTGACATGACGATCGGCGGCTGGCCCGGTTTGATCCCGTCGATAAGCCGGTTGAGGCGCTCGAAGGGGCTCTCACCGAGATCATCGAAGCGCGAGTTTATCATCGTACCTCTATCTTAAGAATCGTTCGTAACATATACAAATAAAAAGATAAATTGCTGGCTAAACGCGAGCGGACGGGGTGCGGCGCTGGCCATTTCGCGGGCCTAGGCCACAGGGTAGGATCGCGCCATGACCAATCCTTTAAAGACTGCGCGGCACTGCGACGTTTTAGTCGTTGGCAGTGGCATGGTCGGTTCCGCGCTGGCGCCGATCTTGGCCGCGGCCGGTCTCGACGTGGTTCTAGTCGACCGCGAAGACCCTGCCGTTCTAACCAGCGCGCCATTCGACGGTCGCGCATCGGCAATCGCCTATGCCTCCCAGCGTCTCATGACGACGACGGGGTTGTGGGACGGCATGGCGGCGCACGCCGAACCAATCCGAGAAATCCGAGTTTCCGAGGGTGGGTCGCCGTTCTTTCTGCACTTCGATCACGCCGACCTCGGTACGGCCCCGCTCGGCCACATGCTCGAAAACCGACATATCCGCCAGGCGTTGTTTGCCGCGACCCAGCGGACGCCCGGGGTCGAGATCAAGGCCCACGTCGCAGTCACGACCGTCGATGGCAGCGGTGCGCGGGCGCTGGCCACCCTGTCCGATGGTCAGACCATTTCGGCCGCGCTGGTTGTGGCGGCGGACGGTGTACGCTCAGCGCTGCGCGAGTCAGCGGGCATTCGCACGACACGGTGGAACTACGGTCAGACCGCGATCATCGCCACAGTCGACCATGAGCTCCCCCACCGCGGTATCGCCCATGAACATTTTTTGCCCGCGGGTCCCTTTGCCATCCTGCCGCTTCAGGGCAATCGGTCCTCGCTGGTGTGGACCGAACCGACCGCCGATGCGGCGCGCATCATGCGCCTTGAGGCAGGAGCCTTTGACCGTGAGCTGCGGCGACGGTACGGCGATTTCATGGGCCGGGTTGGCGCGGTCGGGCGGCGCTGGGCCTATCCGTTGAGCGTGTCGATGGCGCACCGCTACGTCGCGCCGCGATTGGCCCTGGTTGGCGACTCAGCGCACGGCTTGCACCCGCTCGCGGGCCAAAACCTCAACCTCGGTTACCGTGACGTGGCGGCCTTAGCCGAGGTGATCATCGATGCCGCGCGGTTGGGGCTAGACATCGGTCAGGCGGACGTGTTGCGGCGCTACGAATCGTGGCGGCGGTTCGACAATCTAACGCTACTGGCGGTGACCGACGGGTTGAACCGGTTGTTTTCCAACGACGTCACGCCGGTCAAGTTGGTGCGTGGATTGGGCCTCGCGGCAGTCTACCGGTTGCCCGGCATCAAGAAGTTTTTCATGGCGCATGCCCGCGGCACTGTCGGCGGCAAGCCGAGGTTGCTCGAGGGCAGGGCGCTTTAGCCCAACTCGCGCGACAGGTTTTTCTCGGCCATTTGATCGAGGTAGCGTTCCCAGCGGTCGTCATACTCGTGGCCTAATTGGTAGAGGTAGGACCACGTGTAGATCCCAGTGTCATGACCGTCATTGAATGTCAGACGGACCGCGTAGTGACCGACGGACTCGACATTGTCGATACCGACGTAGCGTTTGCCGGGCACCAGTTTTTTTTGATCCGGGGCATGGCCTTGCACTTCGGCAGAGGGGCTTTCGACACGGAGATATTCGGCGTCAAAGGTGAATGCCTCGCCGTTGGCGAAAGAGACCGTGAGGGTCTTGTCGGCCTTACGCAGCTTGATTTCGCTCGGCCGCGGCGGCTTATTTTCCGTTGTCATCGTCCAGGCGCCGCGCTTCGTCGACCAACATAATCGGAATGCCGTCGCGGATCGGGTAGGCCAATCGCGCGGCGTCGCTGATCAGTTCTTGCTGTTCCCGGTCATAACGCAAGGGTTGTTTGGTCATTGGGCATACCAGGATTTCGAGCAACCTGGGATCGACTTCGGGGGTGCCGGTCATCGCCGTCTCCTATTGCAGCTTACGGTCTTCGTCATCGCCGGTATCGGCTACCGCCATTTGAATTAGCGCACTGATTAGCCGAGCGCGTTCAGCCGGCGTCTGCGCCTCAAGGAGCGCTTGCTTCTCGCTCGGTTCAAACGGGCAGGTCATGGCGAGCGAGCGAATAAGCGGCGCGTCGTCGACTTTGTCGAGCGCGGACCAGTCGATGTTTACGTCGAACTGGGTCAAGAAGGACTTAAGCGATGGCATGAAGGTCGCGCGGTCGATCAGGCCGGCCACGTCGTCGCGGTCTTCGGCCATGTCGTCGGCAAAGCGTGCGTAGTCCACCTCGACGCGGCGATAGAGCGTTTCGCTCGTCAGTTCGCGGGCGACGTCGAACCGGCACACACCGGTGAGGGTGATGTAGTAGCGGCCGTCTTCGGATTCGCGGAAGGCGACAACGCGACCCAGGCAGCCGGTGCGGTAAAGCGTCGGCCCCCACTCGCTGTGGTTGGGGTCGCGGGGCTGCAAGATGCCGATCATGCGGTCGGCGGCGACCGCGTCGCGCGTCATGTCGCGGTAGCGTTCTTCGAACAAGTGCAGCGGTAGTTGACCGCCTGGCAGCAGCAGAATTCCGGGGAGCGCAAAGACAGGAATGGACAGCGGTAGCTTGTCGAAAGCCGGCGTCCCGACGAAATGGGTCATGAAAACAGGAGCGCCGATAGCCGTCGTCGGCCGCTCTTGGTTGCGTCGTGCACCGGCCCCAGCGCTTCAAAAATTTTCAGAAGCTGGTCCTTCGCGGCGCCGTCGTTCCACTGGGCGCCCTTCTTCATGATCTCCAACAGCTGGTCGATGGCGCCCTCGCTATCGCCGCTGCCGATCAGCGCAGTAGCGAGGTCGAAGCGCGCCTGGTGGTCTCCCGGGTTGGCCTCGACTTGGGCGCGCAATTCGGTTGGGTCCCCGGCCCCGCTGGCTTGATCGGCCAAGGCGAGTGCCGAGCGCGCCGCGGCGATCGCGGCATGGTCCTCGTGCTCTTTGGGCACAAGGGCCAAAGTTTGGCGGGCGTGGTCGAGATCTTTGGCGAGGACGTAGCAGCGCACCAAGCCGCCGATCGCGACCGGGTTGCCCGGTTCGGCCTGGAGTATCTGGCCATAAATATTGGCAGCTGCTGCGGTCTCGCCGTCGTCGAGCGCCGTTTGGGCGGCCTCGAGCGCCTCGTCCACGGGCGACGGACCAATGCCGCCGGCGAGCCGTTCAACAAAAGCCTTGATCTGGCTCTCGGGTTGGGCGCCGACGAAGGCGTCGACCGGTTGGCCTTTATCGAACGCGAAGACCGCCGGAATCGATTGAATGCGCAGCTGCTGGGCGATCTCGGGGCTGTCGTCGATGTTGATCTTGACCAGTTTGACTTTGCCCTGGGCGGACTTAACGACCTTTTCGATCATCGGTCCGAGTTGTTTGCAGGGCCCGCACCACGGCGCCCAGAAGTCGACAATGACCGGCACCTCTTGTGACGCGTCGATCACGTCAGCCATGAAATTCTGGCTGTTGCTGTCCTTGATGAGGTCCGGGGCCGGAGGGCCGCCGCCGATCAGTGTTTCAACCATGCTTCGTCCGGGTTTTGGGTGTTCCAGGCGGGGCGGACGGGCCACCCTGCGTTGGCCTCAACATAATCACTGACCTGGGCAATTGCCACAGGACGCTTAGATCAGGTCGGCAAAATCGAGAATCAGCGGATCGTGGCCGCAAGAGCGGATAAAGCGCACCAGATCGGCCGCCGCGATGGCCGTCGTCGCGGCGTTGGTCAGCGGGTGATAGTTGAGCAAGTCGTGCTCCAGCATTTCCTTGTCGAGCACCACCCGCACGCGCTGCGTGGTGTCGTTGATCAGCGCGAAAGGCGTGACCGAGCCGGGGACGACGCCCAGGACCTCAACCAGCAGGTCGGGATTGCCGAACGACAGCCGCGCCGAGCCGATATTCTTGGGCAAGACCTTGAGATCAACCCGGCGGTCCTCCAGGACGACCAACAGCCACAATTGGTCCTTCTTGTCCTTGAGAAAGAGTGATTTGCAGTGGCCGCCCGGCATCTGGCCGTGCACCAGGCGGCTTTCCTCGACGGTAAAGACGGGCGGATGGCGGTGGGTCGTATTTTCGATCCCAAGGTGTTGCATCCGGGCGAACAGGTCGCCCTCGTTGGCGTGGGGCATAGCCGGTAACGATACCCGCGCCGCCCGCCCGTGCAAGTCCTGCGCGCGGCGCCGCTTCTTGCCAAACCCGTGGGGCCGCGCTATTTGTCCACTCCTCACGCGGGCGTAGCTCAGGGGTAGAGCGCAACCTTGCCAAGGTTGAAGTCGTGAGTTCGAATCTCATCGCCCGCTCCA